>Ga0116179_1000214_pt1 | contig 45147 bp, 32 predicted proteins | sample AD_UKC071_MetaG_FD_89751 | JGI IMG/M metagenome (GOLD analysis project Ga0116179, IMG submission 89751) | Active sludge microbial communities of municipal wastewater-treating anaerobic digesters from USA - AD_UKC071_MetaG | ecosystem: Engineered > Bioreactor > Anaerobic > Digestate | place: USA...
AGGTCGGGCCAGGCAGCGGGCAGCACCGCCTGCACCGGGTCACGCCGCCAGGGCACCACCAGCACGCTGGCCCGCGGCGGCTGCGGCAGGGCGACGATGCCCAGGTCGAGCCGGCCCTCCGCCAGGCCGGCCAGGGTCTCGGCCGAGGTGGTCACCGCCAGCTGCACGTCGATGCCTGGCGCGTCGGCCGCCAGCTGCTGCAGCACGGGCGGCAACCACTGCACGATGACGCCGGTCGCCGCGCCCAGCCGCAGCCGCCCGGCCTGACCGGCGACATGGCGTTGCAGCGCGTCGACCAGCTCGTCGGCCTGGGCCAGCAGGCGCCGGCCCCGCTCGATCAGCAGCGCACCAGCGGGTGTGGGTGTCACCGCCGGCCGCGCACGGCGCAGCAGCGGCGTGCCCAGGCGCGCTTCCAGTTCGGCGATGTGGCTGGTGACCGTGGGCGGCGCCAGGGCCAGTTGCTGGGCCGCTGCGGCGAAGCTGCCGCCGTCGGCCACGGCCAGCAGGGTGCGCAGGCGGTCGAGGTTCAGTTCACGCATGGCTGATTCACCAAAGCTGAATTTCAGCTTCCGATTATTCAGCTTGTCGGATTCACTGGTGGTTGCGAGCATGGCGGCGTCCATCCAGGAGACCACCCCATGACCGCACCCCTCGTGTTCATCGACGGCGACCAGGGCACCACCGGCCTGCAGATCCAGGACCGGCTGCGTGGCCGCGGCGACCTGCGCCTGCTGACCTTGCCCGAGGCCGAGCGCCGCGACCCGGCGCACCGCGCGCAAGCGCTGAACCAGTGCGACATCGCCTTGCTCTGCCTGCCCGACGCCGCTGCCTGCGACGCGGTGGCCATGGTGCGGAATCCGGCGGTGCGGCTGATCGACGCCAGCTCGGCCCACCGCACCACGCCGGGCTGGGTCTACGGCCTGCCCGAGCTGTGCCCCGGCCAGCCGGCGCGCATCGCCGCGGCCACGCGCATCAGCAACCCGGGCTGCTACCCGACCGGCGCCCTGCTGCTGCTGCGCCCGCTGGTCGACGCCGGGCTGCTGCCGGCGGAACTGCCGCTGGCGATCCATGCGGTGTCGGGCTACTCCGGCGGCGGCAAGGCCCGCATCGCCGAGGTGCAAGCCGGCGGCGCGGCGCCCTTCCTGGCCTACGGCCTGGGGCTGGACCACAAGCATGTGCCCGAGATCGCGCAGCACGCCGGCCTGCAGGCGCGGCCGATCTTCCTGCCCAGCTACGGCAGCTTCGCCCAGGGCATCGTGCTGACGATCCCGCTGCACCTGGACGCCCTGCCCGGCCGCCCCGACGCCGCCGCGCTGCAGGCCGCGCTGGCCGCGCACCACGCCGGTCAGGCCCATGTGCAACTGCAACCGCTGGCCACGGCCGCCGATGCGGTGACGCTGGACCCGACGGCGCTGAACGGCAGCGACAGCATCCGGCTGCAGGTGCTGCACCACCCCGGCCACCGCCAGGCGGTGCTGGCGGCGGTGTTCGACAACCTGGGCAAGGGCGCGGCCGGCGCCGCGGTGCAGAACCTGGATCTTGTGCTGGGCGCCCTGGCGCTGCGCGCGGCGGCCTGAAGGCACTTCACGCCCGCCCGCGGGCGCCTGGCGACGGCGGTGGCCATTGCATCGCACGGCGTTCGGCCCGCCGCCCGGCGGCCACCACAATCCGGCGATGGCCGCCCTGCCTCCCGCCTCCACACCGCCCGCCCCTCTGATCGACCCCGACGGCGACCTGCCGCTGTGGCGGCGGGTGCTGCGCCACATGCTGGCCGGCCTGGCGGTGTCGCTGACCGTCGGCTGCTTCGTCTCGCTGCTGTTCGGCGAAGCGCTGTGGCCCAACCTGGTGATCTCGGTGTGCATCGGCGGCTGCATCCAGGCGCTGATCGAGGCCGGTCGCTACGGCATCGCCGGCTGGATGCGACGGCGCGGCGACACCCGCCCGAACGTGCTGAAGAACTGGCCGGGCTGGCCGGTGATGGCGCCCTACGTGCTGGTGGCCGCCCTGCTGGGCTACGGGCTGGGCCGCCAGTTGGGCGCCCTGGTCCTGGGCGAGCCCTGGCCGGTGCATGCGCACACGGGCAGCGGCAGCCTGCGCGCCCTGGCGATGGTGCTGGGCATCACCGTGGTGGCATCGGCCGCCGCCACCTGGAACTTCTTCCTGCGCAGCCAGGTGGCCACCATCGGCGCGCAGGCCGAGGCCGCACGCCGCCTGGCCGGCGAAAGCCAGCTGCGCCTGCTGCAGAGCCAGCTGGAGCCGCACATGCTGTTCAACACCCTGGCCAACCTGCGGGTGCTCGTGGGGCTGGACCCGCCGCGCGCCCAGCTGATGCTGGACCACCTGATCCGCTACCTGCGCGCCACGCTGGGCGCCAGCCACGCCAACCTGCATCCGCTGGGCACCGAGTTCGCCCTGCTCGACGACTACCTGGCGCTGATGGCCCTGCGCATGGGCCCGCGCCTGCAGGTGCAGCTGGACCTGCCCGAGGCGCTGCGCCGCCAGCCGGTGCCGCCGCTGCTGCTGCAGCCGCTGGTGGAAAACGCCATCCGCCACGGCCTGGAGCCGCAGGTGGCCGGCGGGCGCATCAGCGTGCGCGCCGAGGCGCTGGGCAACCGCCTGCGCCTGACGGTGCGCGACACCGGCGCCGGCCTGGCCGATGCCCGGCCGGCCGAGCGCAGCGACGGCGGCGGCGGCTACGGCACGCGCCATGTCACCGACCGCCTGGCCACGCTGTACGGCCCCCAGGCCAGCTTCCGCCTGCAGCCCGCGCCCGATGCCGACGGCGGCACGCTGGCCGAAGTCCTGCTGCCGCTGACGATCGAACCGCCCAACGCCTGAACCCACCGCCATGCCCACTGCCCTGATCGCCGAAGACGAACCGCTGCTGGCCCAGGCCCTGGCCGCCGACCTGGCCCGGCTGTGGCCCGAGCTGCAGATCGTCGCCACCGTCGGCGACGGCCTGAGCGCCGGCGACCAGACCATGGCGCTGCAGCCGCAGGTCTGCTTCCTCGACATCCGCATGCCCGGCGCCACCGGGCTGGAGGCAGCGCAGGCCCTGGCCGAGGACTGGCCCGCGGGCGTGCCCTTCCCGCTGCTGGTCTTCGTCACCGCCTATGACCAGTACGCCCTGGCCGCCTTCGAGGCGCAGGCGGTGGACTACCTGCTCAAGCCGGTCGACTCGGCGCGGCTGGCGGCCTGCGTGGCGCGGCTGAAGCAGCGCCTGGCGGACACGGCCGTGCCCGCCGCCGCTGCGCCGCCGGCGCTCGACCAGGCCCTGGACCAGCTACGGGCCCTGCTGACGGCAGGCGTTGGCGCGACCCATCCCGCCGCCGCCCTGCCGCGGCTGGAAGTGATCCAGGCCGGCGTCGGCAACACGGTGCACATGGTGCCGGTGGCCGAGGTGCTGTACTTCGAGGCCGCCGACAAGTACATCCGCGTGGTGACCGCCACGCAGGAGCACCTGATCCGCCTGTCGCTGCGCGAACTGCTGCCGCGGCTGGACGCGGCGCTGTTCTGGCAGGTGCACCGCAGCCTGGTGGTGCGCGCCACCGCCATCACCACGGCCACGCGTGATGAGTCGGGCAAGGTTTTCCTGCAGCTGCGCGGCCGGCCCGAGCGGCTGACCGCCAGCCGGCTCTACGCCCACCTGTTCAAGGGCATGTAGCGCGCGCTTGGCGACGCCCGGCGGCGTTTCATCGCACGGCGGCTGACCCGGCGGGGGCCGCGACGGACCATGCGTCCATCGCACTCCGACCCGCAGCCGCCATGACCGCATCCACCAGCTTCGCCGACCTGCTGCAGCGTCATCCGCTGATCTTCTTCCACCTGGTCACCGCCGTCGGCGCGCTGCTGGTCGGCAGCCTGGTGATGCTGCGCCGCAAGGGCACCACCAGCCACCGCGCCTGGGGCTGGGTCTGGGTGCTGCTGATGGGCAGCACCGCGGTGGCCAGCGGCTTCATCCGCGACTTTCACGCGCCCAACATCGCCGGCATCACGCCGATCCACGCCTTCACCGCGCTGGTGGCGTTCAACCTGCCGCGTGGCGTCTGGTTCATTCGCCACGGCAACGTGGCGGCCCACCGCAAGGCCATGCGCGGCATGTACATCGGTGGCTGCATCGTTGCCGGCATCTTCACCCTGCTGCCGGGCCGCTTCCTGGGCCGGCTGCTGTGGCCGGCCCTGGGCATGACATGAGTCCCCCCGAAGCGCCTTCTGCGCTCCCCCCAGGGGGCGCCGCCAGCGGCCCGGCGAAGCCGGTTCCGCGGCGACCACTGGATTTGCACACCGGCCGCCTTCACTCCCAGCACCCGAGGAGCTCACCATGACCGACACCGAACTGCAACGCCAGGCCCGCCGCAACGTGGCATTGGCCGGCGGCTTCGCCATCCACCTGCTGGTCTACATCGTCGTCAATGCCGGCCTGCTGCTCAGCGGGCGCGGCCGCGGCGTGGCGCTGGGCTGGGGCTTGGGCCTGGCGATCCACGGCCTGGTGACGCTGCTGAAGCTGGGCGGCCAGGGCCTGCGCCGGCGCCTGGTCGACGCCGAGGTGCAGCGCCTGCGCAGCCGGGGCTGAGGCCGGCTTTTCGCGGCAAGGGCGACACGGGCCGCTCCGTAGAATCCCGCGCATGAGCCATCCGCCGCATGCCGAACCCGCCAAGCCGTCCAACTTTCTGCGCAGCATCATCGAGCGCGAGCTGCAGGAGGGCGTCTATGCCCAGCGGCACTGGGGTGGCAGCCCGGGCGATGCGGCCCACCATGCAGCGGGGCCGGTCGATCCGTCGCCGGTGCGGCTGCGCTTCCCGCCCGAGCCCAACGGCTACCTGCACATCGGCCATGCCAAGAGCATCTGCCTGAACTTCGGCCTGGCGCGCGACCACGGCGGCGTCTGCCACCTGCGCTTCGACGACACCAACCCCGAGAAGGAAGAGCAGGAGTACGTCGACGCCATCGTCGAGATGGTGCAGTGGCTGGGCTGGACCTGGACCGGCCACGGCAGCGACAACCTGTACTACGCCAGCAACTACTTCGACTTCATGGACCGCGCCGCCGAGCACCTGATCGAGCGCGGCCTGGCCTATGTCGACGAGCAGTCCGCTGAAGCCATGCGCGCCAACCGCGGCGACTTCACCACGCCCGGCACCGACAGCCCCTGGCGCAACCGCACGCCGGCCGAGAACCTGGCCCGCTACCGCGAGATGCGCGCCGGCCAGCATGCCGACGGCAGCATGGTGCTGCGCGCCAAGATCGACATGGCGTCGCCCAACATCAACCTGCGCGACCCGGCGCTGTACCGCATCAAGCGCGCCCACCACCACAACACCGGCGACCGCTGGTGCATCTACCCGATGTACGCCTATGCGCACCCCATCGAGGACGCGCTGGAGAACATCACCCACAGCATCTGCACGCTGGAGTTCGAGGACCAGCGGCCCTGGTACGACTGGCTGCTGGCCCGGTTGATCGAAGGCGGCCTGCTGAACACGCCGGCGCCCAAGCAGCACGAGTTCGGCCGCCTGAACCTGACCTACGTGATCACCAGCAAGCGCAAGCTCAAGGCGCTGGTCGACGAAGGCCATGTGACCGGCTGGGACGACCCGCGCATGCCCACCCTGGCAGGCATGCGCCGGCGCGGCTACACGCCGGCCAGCGTGCGCAAGTTCGCCGAGGACACGGGCGCGTCCAAGACCAATGTGTGGATCGACTACAGCGTGCTCGAAGGCACGCTGCGCAACGACCTGGAAGGCCAGGCACCGCGCGCGATGGCGGTGATCGACCCGCTGCCGCTGAAGCTGACGAACTGGGACGCCGTGTTCGGCGCCGGCCACATCGAGCCCTGCGGCGCACCCGCGCATCCGCAGCGGCCTGAACTGGGCCAGCGCAGCTTCGGCCTGGGCCCCACGGTGTGGATCGAGCGCGACGACTTTGCCGAGGTGGCGCCCAAGGGCTTCTTCCGCCTGTTCCCGGGCAACAAGGTGCGGCTGAAGTACGGCATGGTGGTGGCCTGCACCGGCTGCGAGAAGGACGCCGACGGCCTCGTGACCGCGGTGCTGGCCGAGGTGGTGCCCGACACCAAGAGCGGCACGCCGGGCGCCGACGCGGTCAAGGTCAAGGGCACGATCACCTGGGTCGGCGCCCATGACGCGGTGGCCGCCACCTTCAACCTCTACGACCGCCTGTTCACCGAGCCCCAGCCCGATGCCGGCGACCGCGACTTCCGCAGCGTGCTGAACCCGGCCAGCAAGACCGTGGTGCAGGGCTGGGTCGAGCCGTCACTGGCCGCCGCGCAGCAGGAAGACCGCTTCCAGTTCGAGCGCCACGGCTACTTCGTCGCCGACCGGATCGAGCACCGGCCCGGCGCGCCGGTGTTCAACCGCATCACCGGGCTGAAGGACAGCTGGGGCAAGTGAGGCGCCGCCGCTCGGCCGCACCGACGGCCGCCAGGCCGACGGCCAGCAGCGCCCAGCTTGCAGGCTCGGGCACCGCGGGCAGCAGTTCCGGCGGGATCTGCGGCGCCGTCAGCGCGGGTGGCGCGAGCACGGGCAGCGGCGGTGCCGCGCCGCTGGAGACGCCGCCGGCGCTGGAGGCCTGCACGCCGATGTCCACCGACATCAGGCCGCTGCGGGTCACCACCGGGTCGGTGTTGTCGACGTACCAGCCGAACACACCGCTGTCGCTGTCAGTGCCCGGCTGACCAGCCCGCAGGAAGGCCCCGACATTGGCGTCGGTGCGCAGCGCCGGCAGGCCGGCAGCCCCGGTCAGGTCGAAACTGATCGAGGCCCAGGCAAAGGCGTCGCTGTGGCCGTCGGACTGCACCGCCAGGTCCACGCGCCCCAAGACCACCAGCCGGGTGTTCGGTTCGATCGAGAAACGAGACGGCGTGAAGAAGATGCTCGCCAGGCCGTTGTGGTCGTCGACCTTCAATTGCGCCAGCCCGCCGACGTGGCCGGTTCGCGCGGGGTCGGCACTGGACGCGGTGGCCTCGGCCACACCGAGTCTGGCGTTGGCAGTTCCGGGCTCGCCCAGGGCGCCACCCCAGCCATCGGAGTCACTGTTGGGGAACGGCAGCGCGTTGTCGCCAACGCCGACCGAGATCGAGGTCATCGGGCTGAAGGCCGTCCACATCGGTGCCCGGCCATCGCCAGGATCGAGATCGACCACGCTGAACCCGAGGTGGGTCAGCCGTGCAGCGCCACTGGCACCGGCCTGGACACCGGCCGCCGGCAGCAGCAAGGCCATCAGCGCCAGCCCGGTCGGCACGCTTCGGAGAGCATGGTTCCGTCCTGGCATCGAACACTCCTGTCGGACTGCGGACGGATGGCCCGCGCCTGCATGGCGATGGTAGGGACCGCGGCGCGGCCCGGTCAACAGGACCACGGGCGCCACGCCGACCTGGGCGGACCGCGGAATCCTCAGCGCCGATGACCGACGGCGAAGTCGTTCAACCCGCAGACGTCGCGCCCCTTGACCAGCCACAGCGGCCGCTGGGCGAAGTTCACCGCCACGCCGGTCTTGCCGTCCACCGGCCGCAGGCTGCGGTCGAAGTGCGCCGTGGCCGGCATGTAGCGCAGCGCCACGCCGGTGCGGCGCTGGGTGCTGGTGTTGGCGGCGGCGCCGTGGATCATGTGGACGTCGTGCAGGCTCATCTGGCCAGGCTCAAGCTCGATGTCCACCGCTTCGGCGTCGTCGAAGCAGCCGTCGGCCATGCGCTGCTGCAAGGTCAGGTCGTGCCGGTCTTCATGCAGGTGCGGGTGCAGCACGCGGTCCCCGTGCGAGCCCGGAATCACCCGCAGGCAGCCGTTGGCGCGGGTGCTGGGGTCCAGCGCCACCCACACGGTGCAGGTGGCCAGCGGGCGGATCGGCCAGTAGTGGCCGTCCTGGTGCCAGGGGGTTTCGTAGCCATCGCCGGCCGGCTTGCAGAAGACGTGGGCGCCCCACAGGATCACGTCGTCGCCGATCACGCTGGCCACCAGGTCGACGATCTCCGGGTCGCGCGCCAGGTGCAGGAAGTCGGCCACGCCGCGCACGCCTTCACCGTTGTCGTCACCGTTGCCGGCGCGTTCGACATGCGCCGACACCAGTTTTTCCGGCCGCACGCCGGGGTTGCGGCGCAGCAGTTCGTCCAGCGCATCGCGCATGGTCGCCACGCGGGTCTCGGGCAGGCGCCATTGCGGCACCACCCAGCCGGCACGCTGGTAGCGGCTGATCTCGTCGGCTTGCAGGCGGGGCATGGGCGGTCTCCGGGTTGCGCTTGGTGGCCGGTCGATTGTGGCCAGCCGGCGCCGCGACGCCATTGCAGGCGACCCTGGCGCCAATTGGGGTCCGGCCCAAGCATGGCGGCCACCACAATCCGGGCCCATGGCATCACCGTCCCCTGCCCGCACCGCGCTGCTCACCGTCCTGGCCCTGGTTGCCTTCGCCGGCAATTCGCTGCTGTGCCGCATGGCGCTGAAGCACACGGCCATCGACGCCGCCAGCTTCACGAGCGTGCGCCTGGCTTCGGGCGCGCTGGTGCTGGGGCTGCTGGTGGGTTTGCGCAGGGTCGCCGGCCAGCGCCGCGCGCCCTGGGCCGCGGGCGACTGGACCTCGGCGCTGGCGCTGTTCGTCTATGCCGCGGGCTTCTCGTTCGCCTACGTCTCGCTGAGCGCCGCCACCGGCGCGCTGCTGCTGTTCGGCGTGGTGCAGACCACGATGATCGGCTGGGGCCTGTGGCGCGGTGAGCGGCTGCGGCCGCTGCAGTGGGGGGGCCTGGCCACCGCGTGCGCCGGCCTGGTGTGGCTGCTGCTGCCGGGGCTGGCCACGCCCAGCCTGGCCGCCGGCGGGCTGATGGCCAGCGCCGGCCTGGCCTGGGCCGTCTACACGCTGCGCGGGCGCACCGCAGGCGGTGACCCGACGGCGGTGACCGCCGGCAACTTCGTCCGCGCCGCGCCGCTGGCGCTGGGGGTCAGTGCGGTCAGCGCACTGCTGGCCGGCCCGCCGCGCTGGGACACGCCCGGCCTGCTGCTGGCCCTGGCCTCGGGCGCGCTGGCCTCGGGCGCGGGCTATGCCGTCTGGTACACCGCGCTGCGCGGGTTGACGGCCACGCGCGCGGCCATCCTGCAGCTCAGCGTGCCGGCGCTGGCCGCTGGCGGCGGCGTTGTGCTGCTGGGCGAAGCGCTGACGCCGGGCCTGCTGCTGGCATCGCTGGCAGTGCTGGGCGGGGTGCTGCTGGTGATCATGGCGCGCTCCGCCGGCGGCCGCTGACCGCCCCCGCCCCCTGGCGGGTTTTTCCGCCCCCCCCGCCCCGCCCGGGATGCAGGTCGCCGCGTGGTTGTGGCGCCTGGCTGCACCCACCAGAATCCGCTGGCGGCCGGCCTTGCCGCATGGAGCCCGTTCGACATGCCCAGCACCTTCCGGCGGCCCGCAGCTGCCCTGGCCTTCACGACCCTGGCCACCCTGGCGAGCGCACCGGCGCTGGCCGCCTTCGTCGGCTTCAGCGGCGCGCTCGACGACGCCGGCAATGCCGCCCTGGTGTTCTACGACCTCGGCCCCGCGCAGTTCAGCGATGACCTGGCCACCGCCAACAACGTGGCGCTGCACAGTTTCAACGTGGCGTCGGGCGGCATCACCCGCATCAGCAGCACCGGCTACGCGGGCGGCGGCGTCGACCCCTACGTCACGCTGTTCCGCGGCAGCGACCGGGCCAGCGCCAGCTTCGTCCTGTCGAACTTCGACAACGCGATCACCGTGGGCGGCGACTTCGTGCTCGACACCCTGCTTGCGCCGGGCGACTACACCCTGGCGATCGGCGTGTTCCAGAACATGTCTCTTGCCGAGAACGGCGGTGGGGTGCTGAGCGACGGCTTCACCGGCCTGGGCGGCCCATCGTTCTTCGGCAACGGGAGCTACGTGCTGGGCATCACCCTGCCCGATGCTGGCAGCGTGCCCGAGCCCGGCGCAGCCGCCCTCGTGCTGGCCGCCCTGCTGGCCGCGGCAGCGGCCGGTCGCAGCCGGCGGCGGCGGCGCGCCTGACATTGGTCCCTTCCCAACCACCACGGAGAACGACGATGAGCTTGCAGTGCAGCCGTGTTCGCGCCATCCCGGCGGCCCTGGCGCTTGTCAGCGCCAGTCTGCTGGTCGCCGCCCCGGGCGCGATGGCCCAGACCCGCGCCGCCATCGTGCAGTCGGTCGACGAACCGGCCCGCAACCCCTACCAGGAAGTGCAGTTCAACGTCACCTGCCGCGGCACCACGGTGTGCAATTACACCTTCGCCACGGTGCCGGCGGGCAAGCGCCTGGTGGTGACCAACATCGCCGGCTATCTAGACACCAGCGGTGGCGGCCTGCCCAACTGCTTCCTAAGCTCGGGCTTCGGCGGATCGGCCCATGTCTCGCTGCCCTTCAGCGGTGTGCGCGGGGCCACCACGGCAGTAGGCGGCCGCATCATCCTGAACCAGGGCGTGACGGCCTATTTCGGCCCGGGTGAGCCGGTGACGGCGTTCTGCCAGCCCAGCATCGGCGAAACCGTGTCCGGCGGCGCGCTGCTGATGCTGTCAGGCCACTACGTGACCCTGCCCTGACAAGGCCGCGCCGAACAGCAGCGCCTCCACCTGCGCCGGCTCGGTGACGGTGCGCACCGCGTCGAAGGCTGCCTGCGCCTCGGGGTGGCGGCGGCGCAGCAGATTCAGCCACTGCTTCATGCGCCCGGCGCGGTGGCGCGGTGCGGCCTGCAGCGCCACCAAGCGCCAGAACTGCAGCAGGCCGGGCTGCAGGTCCGCCCAGCCGACCGGATGCGGCGCCGCGCCATCCGCGGCGCGCAGGTCCCAGGCCAGGCCGGGGTCGGCCACCATGCCGCGGCCCAGCATCAGGCCGTGGCAGCCGCTCTCGGCGCGGGCGCACTGGGCATCGGCCACGGTCCAGATCTCGCCGTTGGCGATCACCGGCACCGGCACGGCGGTGCGGATGTCGGCCACCCGGTGCCAGAAGGCCGGCGGCCGGTAGCCCTGCAGCTTGGTGCGGGCGTGCACCACCAGCTCGCTGGCGCCACCCGCGGCCAGGGCCTGCGCGGCTTCCACGCGGCCGTCGTCGTCGCGGTGGCCCAGGCGCATCTTGGCCGACACCGGCACGGGCGCCGGCACCGCACGGCGCACCGCGGCGACGATGTCATGCAGCAGGTCCGGCTCATCGAGCAGCACCGCACCGCCTCGGTGGCGGTTGACCACCGCGGCCGGGCAGCCGAAGTTCAGGTCGATGCCCTCGGCGCCCAGTTCGGCCAGGCGGGCGGCGTTCTCCGCCAGGCACTGCGGGTCGCTGCCCAGCAGCTGGGCGCGCACCGGCGTGCCGGCGCGGGTGCGGCTGCCGTTGTGCAGCTCGGGCATCACGCGGGTGAACACCTTGGCTGGCAGCAGCTGGTCGGTGATGCGGATGAACTCGGTCACGCAGCGGTCGATGCCGCCCACGGACGACAGCACCTCGCGCAGCGGGTGGTCGAGCAGGCCCTCCATCGGCGCGAGCAGGATCGTCATCGGGCGCGCAGTGTAGGCGCGGCGCCGGGCGGGCGATTGGCGACAATCCGGCGATGAACCGCGACGAACAAGCCCGCCTGACCACGACCGCCATCGCCGAGACCCGCGCCTGGGTCGACCGCGCGGTGATCGGCCTGAACCTGTGCCCGTTTGCCAAGGCGCCGCAGGTCAAGGGCCTGGTGCGCTACGTGGTCAGCCTGGCCGAGGACCCGGCCGCCCTGCTGGCCGACCTGATCACCGAGCTGGAGCGCCTGGCCGAGCGCAAGGCCGAGCAGCTGGAGACCACGCTGCTGATCCACCCGCGGGTGATGGTGGACTTCGCCGACTACAACGACTTCATCGAAGTGGCCGAGGACACGGTGGCCGAGCTGAACCTGGAGGGCGTGCTGCAGGTGGCCAGCTTCCACCCGCAGTACCAGTTCGAGGGCACCGAGCCCGACGACGTGACCAACGCCACCAACCGATCGCCCTATCCCACCCTGCACCTGATCCGCGAGGACAGCATCGACAAGGCGGTGGCCGCCTTCCCGGAGGCGGAGGCGATCTACGAGGTCAACATGGCGACGATGGAGCGCCTGGGGCCCGAGGGCTGGGCGGCGCTGCAGCAGCAGTGCCGCCAGGACGCGCAAGGCGGTTGAGGGGGGCAGCGCGGCCCTTCAATCCCAGGTGGGCGGCTGCGCCGGCGCACCACCACCCGGCGCCGGCCTGGCCACCGGCACCCAGACGCGGAACTGGCTGCCCGCACCCGGCCGCGAGCGCACCTGGATCACGCCGCCGTGGCGCTGCACGATGGAGAACGACAGCGACAGGCCCAGGCCGGTGCCCACCTGCTTGGTGGTGTAGAAGGGCTCGAAGATGCGGCGCAGCACCTCCTCGCTCATGCCACTGCCCGTGTCGTCGACCTGCACCCAGGCCCAGTCGTCCACCGTGCCCGAGGCCAGCGTCACGGTGCCGCGCCCGTTGATCGCCTGCGAGGCATTGACGATCAGGTTCATGAACACCTGGTTCAGCTGCCCGGCCAGGCACATCACCAGCGGCAGCGGCTGCAGCCGGCGCACGATGTCGGCCTTGTCCTTGACCTCGTGCAGCACCACGTCCAGCGTCGACTCCAGCCCGGCGTTCAGGTCGGCCAGCTGCCAGTCGCTCTGGTCCACGCGGCTGAAGTCCTTCAGGTCCTGCACGATCTTCTTGACCCGCGCCAGGCCGTCGGCGCTTTCGTCCAGCAGCTGCGACAGGTCCTCCTTCAGGTCGTCCAGCTCCACCGCCTTCAGCACGCCGCGCAGCTCGCGCGCTGCTGCTGACGAAGCCCACCGGGTTGTTGATCTCGTGCGCCACGCCGGCGGCCAGCTGGCCGATGCTGGCCATCTTGTCGCTCTGCAGCAGCTGGTTCTGCGCCTGCTCCAGCGTCTGGTTGGTCTGCTGCAGTTCGTCGAAGCGCTGGCGCAGCGCCTCCTGCGCGGCCCGCATCTCGGTGCGGTCCTGCAGCATCCACCAGGCGCTGGTGGTGTGGTCGCCGTACTCCACCGGGCAGGCGTTGATCTGCATCCACAGCCGGCGGCCGTCGCCGGCCTGCATCCACATCTCGTGGTGCAGGGGCTCGTTGCGGGCGAACAGCGGCCGCGCCAGCGCCTGCAGCCGGGCCATGTCGTCCGCCGCCATGAAGAAGGGCCGCGCCGGTCGCGCCTTGCCCGGCACCGGGTTGGCCGCGCCGAAGATGCCGGCCATCTGCCGGTTGGCGCGCTGCACGTCGTCGTTGACGGTGTAGACCACGCCGATGGGCGCGTCGTCGATGAAGGCGTCCATCAGCCGGGCATTGGCCGCCAGCTCGGCCGATCGCGACTCGACCATCCGGTCCAGCCGCCGCGTCAGCTCCTCCTCGGTGCGGTGGGCCTGGCTCACGTCCTGCCGCGTGACGATGGCGCCGATGGCCTGGTCGTCGTGGTCGCGCAGCGGCGCGGCGGTGAAGTTCAGCCAGCGCCCGCCGGGCTCAAGCTGCGGGAAAAAGCCCTCGGCCTTCCAGGCCCCCGCCACCAGGTCGGACGCCCGGGCGCTGTCGCCGTGCAGGTGCGGCAGCTCGGCACTGTCCACGCCGCCGACGATCAGGTCGGCCAGCAGCGGCCGCGCCTCGGCGTAGAAGGCGCGCCAGGGCTCGGTGCTGCCGATCATCGCGTCGGCGCCGTGGCCGGTCAGGCGGGTGCAGGCGGTGGTCCAGTGCGTCACGCGGTGGTGGCGGTCGATCATGAAGCTGGCCACCGGCGCGCCGTCGACGATCTGGCGCAGCAGGCTGCTCATGCCCTGCAGCATGGTCTGCACATGCTGGATGTCGCTCAAGTCCTGGCAGGTGACGAGCATCGCCACCGCACCATCGGGCCGCCCGGGGCTGCCCAGCTGCACCCGGCGCAGGCTCAGCTCCACCGGCCGCTGGCTGCCGTCGGCGCCCTGCAGCCGCAGGCTCTGGGCGGGCGGCTCGCCGCTGCGCCACAGGCATTCCTCGGTGGCGGCGGCCAGGGCGTCGCGGTGCTCGGGCACCAGCGGCAGCTGCAGGCGTGCCAGTTCGGGCTGGCGGCCGATCAGGCAGGGCTGCGCTGCCGGCGTCGGCAGCACGGCGGGACTGACGGGCGCCACGGGCGGCGCCACATCAGCCTGCGCCAGCAGCCGGTGGCCGCGGCGGTGCACTGTCGACAGCAGTTGCGGCGGCGTCTGGTCGTCGCCCAGGGCGATGCGCAGCTCGCTGACCAGGTTGGCCATGGTCTTGGCGCTGACGTCCTGGTTCGACCACAGGGCGTCGAGCAGGGCCGGGCCGCTGACCAGCGTGCCGGGGCGGCGCGCCAGGTAGTCCAGCGCCTGCCAGACCTTGGGCCGCAGGGCGACCGGCAGGCCATCGCGCCACAGCTGCTGCCGGGACAGGTCCACGCGCACGCGCGGGCTCAGCAACACCGGGGCCATCGGATCGAGGACCTGCATGCATCGGATGTCGGCCGCCGGCCCGCAGACTTGAGCCCAGTCACCCCCGCGCAGCCACTTGATGCAAGACCCCGCCGGGTGCTGCGCCTAGGCTCGCGCCTTCCCCAGGAGATCCGCATGCAATTCGAGCACAGCGAACGCGCCCGCACCCTGCTGGCGCAGGTGGAGACCTTCATGGCCGAGCGGGTGCTGCCGGTCGAGCACCTGTACGACCAGCAGGCGCGCGCGCAGGCCGTGCCGGCCACGCCGGCCATCGTGCAGCAGCTCAAGGCCGAGGCGCGCGCGCTGGGGCTGTGGAACCTGTTCATGCCGGCGCCGCACCATGCCCATGGCGCGGGGCTGACCAACCTGGACTACGCGCCGCTGGCCGAGGCGATGGGCCGCGTGTCCTGGGCCAGCGAGGTCTTCAACTGCTCGGCGCCCGACACCGGCAACATGGAGGTGCTGTCGCTCTACGGCACGCCCGCGCAGCAGGAACGCTGGCTGAAACCGCTGCTGGCCGGCGAGATCCGCTCGGCGTTCTCGATGACCGAGCCGGCGGTGGCGTCCAGCGACGCGACCAACATCCGCTGCGCCATCACCCGCGACGGCGACGAATGGGTGATCAACGGCCGCAAGTGGTTCACCTCTGGCGCGATGAATGCCGACTGCAAGCTGCTGATCGTGATGGGCAAGACATCGCCCGACCACCCCGACACGCACCGCCAGCAGTCGATGCTGCTGGTGCCCAAGGACACGCCGGGCGTGCAGATCGTGCGCGACATGACGGTCTTCGGCTACGACAGCCGGCCGGTGGGCCATGCCGAGGTCATCTACGACAACGTGCGAGTGCCACTGGACCACATGATCCTCGGTGAAGGCCGCGGCTTCGAGGTCGCCCAGGGCCGCCTGGGGCCCGGGCGCATCCACCACTGCATGCGCCTGATCGGCTGCGCCCAGCGCGCGCTGGAGCTGATGTGCAGGCGCGCCACCAGCCGCCACGCCTTCGGCCGGGCGCTGGGCGAGCATGGATCGGTGAAGGAGGACATCGCCCGCAGCTTCTGCGACATCGAGCAGGCGCGGCTGCTGACGCTGCGCACCGCCGACAAGATGGACCGCGAGGGCAACAAGGCCGCGCGCGACATGATCTCGGCGGCCAAGATCGTGGTGCCCGACATGGCCGCCCGGGTCATCGACCGGGCGATGCAGGTGCATGGCGCCGCCGGGGTGTCGCAGGACACCTTCCTGGCCGAGGCCTATGCCTACGCCCGCTACATGCGCATGGGCGACGGCCCGGACCAGGTGCACCTGGCGGCGCTGGGACGGGCGCTGCTGAAGCGGTTGGGCTGAGCAGCCCGCTGCTCAGTTCGCCATCGCCGCCTGCGCGGCCCGCACCAGAAAGCCCGAGCGGGATTCGCCATGCCGGCGCGCGTCGTCGTCGATGCGCGCCAGCACCCGCGCCGGCACGGTGATGTTGATCTTCTCGGCCGGGCCGAAGTAGCGCTCCACCGGAACGTCCACCATCGCCCAGACCCAGCCGGCCAGGTCGGGATCGGCCTGGTGCGTGGCCATGGGCGCCGGCCGGGGCAGTTCGCCGCCGTCCTCGGCGATCAGTTCGCCATGCGCCTCGATCGCTTCCCGGGCGTTGTCGAAAGCCTGCTCCAACGTGTCGCCGGCCGAGAAGCAGCCGGGCAGGTCCGGAACCACCACGCCGAAGGCCGTGCTGTCGGTGCCTGGTTCGATGGCGATCAGGAATTTCATGGTCGTGGCTCCTTCATTTCAGGCCGGCCTGCTTCAGCAGCTTGTGCACCAGAGCGACGCCGAGGTCCTTCTTCGGGTGCGGAACGCTGATGCGCCCGGGCCGGGCTGGATGGGCAAACACTTGGTGACTGCCGTTCACACTGCGCAGAGCCCAGCCTTCGGCTTCCAGCAGCTTGATCAGGTCGGCACTGCGCATGGTGGTTATTGCCACCACCACACTGAAATGCCGTCAACCGATCACGCCCCGGCCAGCCGCCCCAGCCACTCGTGCAGCACCCAGGTGCTGCGCTGCAGCGCCTCGCCGGTGGGCACCAGATCGGCCACTCGGCCGCTGGGTGCCAGGCGCTGGCCCATCGGCGCGGGCACCAGGTCCATCGGCCGGCCGCTGCGGGCGATGGCGCGGCGGAAGGCTGCCAGCGCACGCGGCTGGTGGAAGTCGTGCGTCACCAGCACGATGCGGCCGACGCCCTCGGTCTGCAGCAGCGCCACGCTGAAGGCCGCGTTCTCGTTGGTGTCGCGCGAGCGGTCCTCGGCCCAGCGCAGCGGGGGGCCGCCGTCGCGCGCCAGAGCCTGGCGGGCGGCCTCGGCCTCGGTGGCGCCGCTGGCCAAGGCCGCACCATGGCCGATGCCGCCGCTGTAGGCCAGCGGCAACCGGGTCTGGCGCGCCAGCCAGGCGCCGTAGCGCAGGCGCTCGTGGCTCAGCGGCGACAGGTCGGGGGCGTCGTAGTCGGGCGCGTGCGGGCGCCGGCCGCTGCCCAGCACCAGCACGGCCGTGCGCGGTGCACCCGGCCGGTCCGCCAGGCCGGCGATGGCCGGGGCCGACAGCGGCGCTGGTGCCGGCACCAGGGCCTGCTGCAGGTGGTAGGCGGCCCAGGGCGTGGCCACCAGCCACAGCGCCAGCAGCGACCCCACGCCCAGCCAGCGTGCAGTGCGCGGCAGGCGCCGCGCCAGCGCCCAGGCCAGCAGTGCGGCCAGCAGCATCGGCACCGGCGGCATCAGCAGCAGTCGCAGTGCCGGCTTCCAGCCCTCGATGCCCCAGGCGATCAGCCAGTCGTTCAATCCGGTGCCTCGGCCGCGCCGGCGGTCGGCCGGGCCTGCAACTGCCAGGTCAGCCACAGCCGGGTGTCGAACTCGACCTGGTGGTAGCCGCCCAGCATGTGCTCGCAGAGCGCGTAGAACGGCTTGTTGTGCTCGCGCTCCTTCAGGTGCGCCAGCTCATGCACCACGATCATGTCCAGCATCGCCGCCGGCGCCTGCTTGAAGACGGCCGCCACGCGCAGCTCGCGCTTGGCGGTCAGGCGCCCGCCCTGCACCCGCGACGCCGCCGTCAGCGTGCCCAGCGCGCGCTGGTCGATCTGCAGCCGGCCGTCGAAGGCCACCTTGTTCAGCGCCGGGGCGTTGCGCAAGTAGCGCGCCTTGAGCGCCGACGCATGGTCGTACAGCGCCGCATCGGTGCGCACCTGGTGCGCCTCGGGGTAGCGCCGTTCGAGCAACCCGCCCAGGCTGCCATCGGCCAGGCGGGCGCGCACGTCCTCGAGCAGGGATTCGGGGTAGCCGGCCAGGAAGGCGCGGCAGGGATCGGTGGCATGCGGCTGCACGGCCGGACGGGAGCACAGCGCCGCGGCGTCAGCGTGCCCCGTCGGGCAGCTCGATCTTGACTTCGAGCACCTCGAAGTTGTCCTGCTTCTCCAGGCTGACCTTGATGTCGTCGGCCGAGATCTGCACGTACTTGCTGATCACCGCCACCAGCTCGGCCTGCAGCTGCGGTAGGTAGTCGGCGCGCGAGCCGCCCCGGCCCGAGCGCTCATGGGCCAGGATGATCTGCAGCCGCTCCTTGGCGACCGTGGCGGTCTTCTTCTTCTCACCGAGGAAGAACGAGAGGAACGACATGCCGCTCACCTCCCGCCGAACAGGCGCTTGAAGAAGCCGGGCTTCTCGAAGTCGGTGAAGCGCATCGGCAGCGTCTCGCCCAAGAAGCGAGCGACCACGTCCTTGTAGGCCTCGCTCACGTCGGTGCCCTTCAGGTGCACTGCCGGCACGCCCTGGTTCGACGCATCCAGCACCGTCTCGCTCTCCGGGATCACGCCGATCAGCGGGATGCGCAGGATCTCCTGGATGTCGGTCAGGCTCAGCATCTGCCCGCCCTCGACCCGGCTGGGGCTGTAGCGGGTGATCAGCAGGTGCTCCTTGATCGGCGCGCCGCCCTCGATCGCCCGCTTCGTCTTGCTGCCCAGCATGCCCAGGATGCGGTCCGAATCACGCACCGACGAGACCTCGGGGTTGGTGACGATCAGCGCCTCGTCGGCAAAGTGCATGGCCATCAGCGCACCGGTCTCGATGCCGGCCGGGGAGTCGCAGACGATGTACTCGAAGCCCATCTCGGCCAGGTCCTTCAGCACCTTCTCGACGCCCTCCTGGGTCAGCGCGTCCTTGTCGCGCGTCTGGCTGGCGGCCAGCACGAACAGGTTGTCGCACTGCTTGTCCTTGATCAGCGCCTGGTTCAGGTTGGCCTCGCCGTGGATCACGTTGATCAGGTCGTAGACCACGCGCCGCTCGCAGCCCATGATCAGGTCGAGGTTGCGCAGGCCGACGTCGAAGTCGATCACCGCGGTCTTGTGCCCGCGCAGGGCCAGGCCCGAGGAGAAGCTGGCGCTGGTGGTGGTCTTGCCCACCCCGCCCTTGCCGGACGTGACGACGATGATCTTGGCCATCAGGACTCTTTCTTGCGGATTGCTGGAAGACAGGGGTCAGGAGCCGGGTTTCAGGAACCCAGGGGCTCGACGATGATCTTTTCGCCGTCCAGCCGCACCAGGGCCGGCTTGCCCAGCACGTTGGCGGGCAGCGGCGTCTCGGTGGTGCGGTAGATGCCGGCCACCGACACCAGCTGCGGCTCCAGGCAGGTGCTGTAGATGCGGGCAGCGACGTTGCCGCGGGCGCCGGCGATGGCGCGGCCGCGCAGCGGCGCGTAGACGTGGATGTCGCCGTCGGCGATGACCTCGGCACCGTCGTTGACCGCCGCCAGCACCACCAGGTCGCCGCCACGGGCGTAGACACGCTGGCCACCGCGCAGCGGCTTGTCGACCACCAGCGGCGGCACGGCCACCGGCTCGGCAGGAACCTCGCGCACCACTTCCACCTCGCGGATCACCTCGACCTCGCGCACCACCTCGATCGGCGCGGCGCGCACCACCTGCTTGACCACCTCGCGCTGCGGCTCCGGGCGGCCGGCGGCCTCGGTGGCTTCGGCCAGGCCGGCAGCGCGGGCGCTGTCCATCTGCGCCGGGCTGCCGCCCATCGCGGCCACCGGCAGCATGCCGTGGCGGCGCAGGTGCGGCAGCAGGGCGGCGATGTCCAGCGGCGCGTCGGCCTCGCGCAGCGCGGCCAGGTCGATCGCCACAGCCTCGCCGTCGAACAGGCCGGGCGTCTCGCCGAAGCGGGCATCCAGCGCCGCAGCCACCGCGGCCACGTCGGCCGACTGCAGGCGCAGCGTGGCCAGCGTCCAGGCGGTGCTCTTCAGGTCGAACAGCGGCGATGGCGCCGGTGCGGCAGCGGACATGGGACGGGCGGGGTTGGTGGGGCCGTGGGCAAGGGCTGCAGATGTGAATTTCCACAGCACGGCGACGGCGCACAGTGTACCGGGCCGCATCCACCCGCCGGGGCGGTGCCGGAGCGCGCCGCCTCAGCCAATCCCCGCAAGATGGCGCCGAATGACCGGCCTATGCTGGCCCACCCAAGATTCGTCATCCCGAGGAGCCACCATGACCGCATCCACCACCCGCCCGCCCTTGCGCATCGGCGGCGCCTCCGGCTTCTGGGGTGATTCCAGCCTGGGCGCGCCGCAGCTGGTCAACAGCGGCCTGATCGACGTGCTGGTGTTCGACTACCTGGCCGAGACCACGATGGCCATCCTGGCCGCGGCCCAGCGCAAGAACCCCGAGGCCGGCTTCGCCACCGACTTCGTCGACCCGGTGATGCGCCAGGTGCTGCCCGAGGTGGTCAAGCGCGGCATCAAGGTCATCACCAACGCTGGTGGCATCCACCCGCAGGCCTGCGCCCGGGCGCTGGCCAAGGTGGCCGACGAGCTGGGCCTGTCGGTCAAGATCGCCATCGTCGAGGGCGACGACGTGCGCACCGCCCTGCCGGCCCTGCGCGAGGCGGCGCCCGGTGGCAAGCTGACGGACCTCGTCGGCGGCAAGCCGGTGCCGGCCAACCTGCTGAGCGCCAACGCCTACCTGGGTGCCGAGCCCATCGCCCGGGCGCTGGACGCCGGTGCGCAGATCGTCATCACCGGCCGCAGCGTCGACAGCGCGGTGACGCTGGGTGCACTGATCCACCACTTCGGCTGGTCGATGTCCGACTTCGACCGCCTGGCTGGCGCCAGCCTGGCCGGCCACATCATCGAGTGTGGCTGCCAGGCCACCGGCGGCCTGTTCACCGACTGGGACACGGTGCCCGATTGGGCCCACATCGGCTACCCGATCGTCGAGTGCGCCGAGGACGGCAGCTTCACCGTCGCCAAGGTGCCGGGCACCGGCGGCCTGATCAGCCCGGCCACGGTGGGCGAGCAGCTGCTCTACGAGATCGGCGACCCGGGCGCCTATCTCCTTCCTGACGTGGCCTGCGACTTCCGCCAGGTGACGATGGTGCAGGCTGGCGAGAACCGCGTGCACGTGGCCGGCGCCAAGGGCAGCGCGCCGCCGCCCACGCTGAAGGTCAGCGCCACCCACCTGGTGGGCTGGCGCTGCGACGGCATGACGGTGATCGTCGGCATCGATGCGGTGGCCAAGGCCAGGCGCACGGGTGAGAGCCTGGTCGAGCGGGTGCGCGAGATGGTGCTGGCCCGCGGCTGGGGCGACTTCAGCGCCGTGCGGGTCGAGGTGATCGGCACGGAAACGCTGTACGGCCCGCACACCAACGCGGCGCTGCGTGGCGCTCGCGAGGTGATGGTGCGCGTGGCCCTGCGCCATCCGAAGAAGGAGGCGCTGGAGCTGTACTCGCGCGAGCGGGCGGCCCCGGGCACCAGCTGGTCGCCCGGCACCACCGGCCCGGGCGGCTGGCGGGCATCGGTCTCGCCACACATCGTGCCCTGCGCCTTCCTGATCCCGCGCGAGGCCGTGCAGCCGGTGGTGAGGCTGGGCGACCAGACCATCGCCGTGCCCATGGCCGCCACTGCCAGGCCGCTGCAGGCTGCAGCCCCGGTCGCCGAACCCGCGGGCTGGACGCCGCCGGCCGGCGCCACCAAGACCGTGCCCCTGGTGCGCCTGGCCTGGGGCCGCAGCGGCGACAAGGGCGACATCTCCAACATCGGCCTGATCGCCCGCCGCCCCGAGTGGCTGCCGCTGCTGTGGGCGCAGGTGACGGCCGAGCGTGTGGCGGCCTGGTTCCCGCACATGGTCAAGGGCCGCATCGACCGCTACCACCTGCCCGGTCTGCACGCGATGAACCTCGTGATGCAACAGGCGCTGGACGGCGGCGGCCCGGCCTCGCTGCGGCTGGACCCGCTGGGCAAGGGCATGGCGCAGATGCTGCTGGAGCTGCCGATCACCGTGCCGGCCGACTGGGACCTGCCGCCGCTGGTGGGGCCCTACCGGTCTGCCTGATGGCAGGCGGTGCGATCATCCAGGCCCCGATCCATCCACCCGTGCCTGCGATGACCTTGCGCCGCCTGTTCACCACCACCACCCTGCTGCTGCCGCTGTTGGCCACCGCCCAGTCCAGCAGCGGGCCGACGCCGCCCACCGACGCCGGCGCCACCATCACCACCAGCAGCGGCCTGGTCTTCAAGCTGCAGAAGGCCGGCACCGGCCCCAGCCCCGCGGCCACCGACACGGTGAAGGTGCACTACCGCGGCACCTTTGCTGACGGCGCCAACAAGGGCAAGGAGTTCGACAGCTCCTACAGCCGCGGCCAGCCGGCCGAGTTCCCGCTGAACCGCGTCATCAAGTGCTGGACCGAGGGCGTGCAACTGCTCAAGGTCGGCGGCAGCGCCCGCCTGATCTGCCCGGCCGCCATCGCCTACGGCGAGCGTGGCGCGGGCGGCGGGCTGATTCCGCCGAACGCGACGCTGCAGTTCGATGTGGAGCTGCTGGGGATCGCGGGGCGCTGAAGCCCGACTTCCGCTTTGGGCTCGAAGCCGCCGAATCAGCCGGACTTGGCTTCGCCCTCGGCGGCCACCTCGGCCACCACCCGGTGCGAGCCGACCTGGTCGCCGACGCTGACGTGCAACGCCGTCACCCGCCCGGCGATGGGCGCGGCATGCACGTGCTCCATCTTCATCGCCTCCAGCGTGACCATCGGCTGGCCGACGGCCACCACATCGCCCACGGCCACCTGCACGGCCACCACGCGGCCGTTCATGCTGGCGCGCAGCTTGCCGTCGCTGGCCGATTCACCACCACGCTGAGCGATGGCGCGGCTCAGGTCATACACCCGCCAGGCGCGGCCGGCCACCGACAGGTGCAGCGTGGCATCCACCCGTGCCCAGGTCACGGTCTGCGCCAGGCCGTCGACCAGCAGGCGCGACGTGCCACCGGCACCCCTGTCGGCATGGCGCACCACATCCAGCTTGGCCTCTTCGCCATTGAGCTTGCTGTTGAAGCTGTGTGCACCGTCCTGCACCAGGGCGCCACTGACCGCCACGCCGTCGAGCGTGAAGCGCTGCAGCGTCGGCAGGCGGTGCGCCAGCGGGCTGGCGACGGCAGCGCCGGTGCTGTGGTGCAGCAGCAGTGCGGCCATCGCGGCCACCCGCTTGCGCAGGCCGGCATCACCCTCGGCGCCCAGCGGGTCGAGCAAGGCGGCCTGGTTGTCGCCGATGAAGGCGGTGGTGGCACCACCGTCGGCAAACACCGGGTGCGCCAGGCACTGCTGCAGGAAGGCCTGGTTGGTCGCCACGCCCAGTGCCACCGCATTGCGCAGGCCGCGCTGCAGGCGGCGGATGCTCTCGGCGCGGGTGGCGCCATGCGCCACCAGCTTGGCGATCATCGAGTCGTAGTACGGCGGAATCTCGTCGCCCGGGCGCAGCGCATGCTCGACGCGGATCGCGTCTGAACCCTGCTCGGGCATCTGCCAGGCCAGCATGCGCCCGCTCTGCGGCATGAACTGCGCACGCGGGTCCTCGGCGCACAGCCGCACCTCGATGGCGTGGCCGGTGAACGTGATCTGCGCCTGCTGCAGCGGCAGCGGCTCACCGGCGGCCACCCGCAATTGCCACTCGACCAGGTCCAGGCCGGTGATCAGTTCGGTCACCGGGTGCTCGACCTGCAGCCGCGTGTTCATCTCCATGAAGAAGAACGCGCCCTCGCTGTCGAGCAGGAATTCCAGCGTGCCCGCGCCCTCGTAGCCGATGGCCTTGACCGCCTTGACCGCCACCTCGCCCATGCGGGCGCGCAGGTCGGCATTCACCGCCGGTGACGGCGCTTCCTCGATCACCTTCTGGTGACGGCGCTGCACCGAGCAGTCGCGCTCGCCCAGGTGCACCGCGTTGCCGTGGCGGTCGGCGAAGACCTGGATCTCGATGTGGCGCGGCGCGATCAGCGCCCGCTCCAGGATCACGGTGGCATCGCCGAAGGCGCCCAGCGCCTCGCTCTGCGCGCTCTGCAGCAAGCCGGCGAAATCCTCGGCCCGGTCGACCCGGCGCATGCCGCGCCCACCACCGCCCGCAGTGGCCTTGATCATCACCGGCCAGCCGATCCTGGCGGCCTCGGCGGCCAGGCGGTCGGCCGACTGATCCTCGCCCTGGTAGCCGGGGATCACCGGCACGCCGGCCGCGGCCATGATGGCCTTGGCGCCGGCCTTGTCGCCCATCGATTTGATCGCCTCGGGCGACGGGCCGATGAAGACCAGCCCCGCGTCGCGGCAGGCGGCGGCGAAGTCCTCGTTCTCGGCCAGGAAGCCATAGCCCGGGTGCACCGCGTCGGCACCGCTGCGCTTCGCCGCGTCGATGATGGCCGGAATGTTCAGGTAGCTCTGGCGCGGCAGCGGCTCGCCGATGCACACCGCCGCATCGGCTTCCAGCACATGGCGCGCATTGGCGTCGGCGGTGGAATGCACGGCCACGGTCTCGTAGCCCAGGGCATGGGCGCTGCGCAGCACCCGCAGCGCGATTTCGCCGCGGTTGGCGATCAGGATCTTGGTGAATGACATCGTGTGGTCCCCGGCGCCTTCAGCGGCCCATCGGAAAAGTGCCCATGAACTTGCACAGGATCTGCAGCATCACCTCGTCGGCGCCACCGCCGATGCTGGTGAGGCGGCCATCGCGCCACATGCGGCTGATGGGGCTGTCCATCACATAGCCCATGCCGCCCCAGAACTGCAGGCAGCCGTCGGTCACCTCGCGGATGGTGCGGCCCGCCTTGAGCTTGGCCATGGTTGCCAGCTTGGTCGCGTCCTCGCCCTTGACCACCATCTCCACGCCGCGCCAGCTCAAGCTGCGCAGCGCCTCCACCTCGGTCTGCAGCTCGGCCAGCTTGTAGTGCACCCACTGGTTGTCCAGGATGCTGCGGCCGAAGGCCTCGCGCTCGCGGGTGTAGGTGATGGTCGCGTCGATCGCGCGCTGGGCCATCGCGCCGCAGTTCAGCGCGCCCCACAGCCGCTCCAGCTGGAACTGCTCCATCTGGTAGATGAAGCCCATGCCCTCCTCGCCGATGCGGTAGCGTTGCGGCACGCGCACGTCGTCGAAGTGCAGCTGCGCCGTGTCGCTGCTGTCCATGCCCACCTTCTTCAGCTTGCGCGCCACGCTCACGCCCGGCGTCTTCATCGGCACGATGATCAGCGTCTTGTTCTTGTGGCTGGCGCCCTCGCTGGTGTTGGCCAGCACGCAGCAGAAGTCGGCCTGCGTGCCGTTGGTGGTCCACATCTTGCCGCCGTTGATCACGTAGTCGCCGCCGTCCTTGCGCGCCTTCGTCTTGATGCTGGCGACGTCGCTGCCGCTGCCGACCTCGCTCACACCCAGGCAAGCCACCATGTCGCCGGCGATCGCGGGCGTCAGGAACTCGGCACGCAGCTCGGCGCTGCCGCGCTTGGCCAGCGCCGGCGTGGCCATGTCGGTCTGCACGCCGGTGGCCATCGGGATGCCGCCGCAGTTGATGTCGGCCAGCACTTCGGCCAACACCGCCGAGTAGCTGTAGTCCAGCGCGCTGCCGCCGTTTTCCACCGGCTTGTCCAGGCCCAGCAGGCCGAGCTGGCCCATGCCCTTGAAGACCTGGTGCGCCGGGAAGATCTCGTCGGCCTCCCACTGGTCGACGTAGGGGTTCACCTGCTCGGCGATGAAGCGCTTGGCCGTGGCGCGCAGCGCCTCGTGTTCGGGAGTCAGTTGGTTCAGCATCGTGGTGCCTCGTGAATCAGGGACGAGCCACCGAGAACTGCATGCGGCGCGGTGCGCGTGCAGCGGCCTCGCGGCAGGTGGCCAGGGTCAGCGCCAGCACGGCGCGGGTGTGGCGCGGGTCGATCACGCCGTCGTCCAGGCCCAGGGCGCTGGTGGTGAACACGCTCATCTGGCTGTCGAAGCGCTCCTGGATGCCGGCCTTCAGCTGCTCGATCTTGGCGTGGTCGACCTGGCCTTTGCGCTTCATCGCCGCCTCGGTGACGATGGCCATGGTGCCGGCGGCCTGCTCGCCGCCCATCACCGCCGTCTTGGCATTCGGCCAGCTGAAGCAGAAGCGCGGCGCGAAGCCGCGGCCGCACATGCCGTAGTTGCCGGCGCCGAAGCTGGCGCCGCACTGCACGGTGATCTGCGGCACGTTGGCATTGGCCACCGCCTGGATCATGCTGCTGCCCTGCTTGATCATGCCGCGCTCCTCGTACTGCCGCCCCACCATGTAGCCGGTGGTGTTCTGCAGGTAGACGATGGGCGTGCCGCTCTGGCAGCAGGCATGGATGAAGTGCGTGGCCTTGGCCGCGCCGGCGTTGTCGATGGGGCCGTTGTTGGTGATGATGCCCACCGCCTGGCCTTCGATGCGGGCATGGCCGCAGACAGTGGCGCTGCCGTAGTCGGCGCTGAACTCCAGGAAGTCGCTGCCGTCGACGATGCGGGCGATCACCTGCTTCATGTCCACCGGCCGCTTGTGGTCCATGGGCATGATGCCCAGCAGCTCTTCAGCGTCGTAGCGCGGCAGCTCGAAGGGCTTCTGGGGCGCGCGTTCATGCGGCCAGTCGATCTGGCCCATCACCGAGCGGGCGATGCGGATGGCATCGCGGTCGTCCTCGGCCATGTAGTCGCCCAGGCCGCTGATGGTGGTGTGCATCTCGGCGCCGCCCAGCTCCTCCTCGGTCGCCACCTCGCCGGTGGCCGCCTTCAGCAGCGGCGGGCCGGCCAGGAAGGCCCGGCTGCGGCCGCGCACCATGATGATGTAGTCCGACAGACCCGTCTGGTAGGCGCCACCCGCCGTCGACGAACCGTGCGTGACGGTGACCACCGGCAGCCCGGCCGCCGACATGCGCGCCAGGTTGCGGAACAGGCCGCCGCCCTTCACGAAGCCCTCGACGCGGTACTTCAGCAGGTTGGCGCCGGCGCTTTCCACCAGCTGCACGTAGGGCAGCTTGTTCTCCAGGGTCAGTTCCTGGATGCGCATCGATTTCTCCAGGCCGCCGGCCTGCAAGGCACCGGCGTCGATGCCCGAATCACTGGCCGCCACCATGCAGCGGATGCCCGAGACGAAGCCGATGCCGCCGATCATGCCGCCGCCGGGCACGGTCTTGGCCTCGTCGGGCGTGTCCAGGCCGTAGCCGGCCAGGGTGGCCAGTTCCAGCCAGGGGGAACCCGGATCCAGCAGCAGGGCGATGCGGTCGCGCGGCAGCAACTGGCCACGGCTTTCGAAGCGGGCGCGCGACGCGGCACTGGCCGCCACGGCGCGGCCTTCGGCGCTGCGGATCTTGTCGATCAGCGCCAGCATGCCGTCGCGGTTGGCAGCGAAACTCTCGTTGCCGGGGGAGATGGTGGAGTCGATCAATGCCATTCAAGGTCTCCAAGCCCGCAGGCTTCAGGTGCAATCAAGCGGTCGCCGCGGAACCGGCTTTGCCGGGCCGCTGGCGGCGCCCCCTGGGGGGAGCGCCGAAGGCGCTTCGGGGGGGTCAAATTCCCAGCTGGCGCGCAGCCAGATCCTTCATGATTTCCTCGGAGCCGCCGCCGATCATCATGACCTTCACTTCGCGGTAGATGCGCTCGCTCCTGGTGCCGCGCATGAAGCCCATGCCGCCCAGGATCTGCACCGCGCTGTCGGCGCAGAACTGCATGCAGCGCGTGGCTTCCACCTTGGCCATCGCGATGCGCGCCACGCGCAGGCTGGCGTCGCCGTGCTGGTGCAGCTCGGCCCAGGCCAGGTCGTAGACATGGCAGCGCGCCACGTCGATGGCGCGCAGCATGTCCATCAGCTTGTGGCGGATGACCTGGCGCTCACTCAGCGGCGCGCCGAAGGTGCTGCGCTGGCGCGCCCAGTCCAGCGCCTCGTCGAAGCAGACCTGGGCATAGGCCACCGCCGTCGAGGCCATGCCCAGCCGCTCGCTGTTGAAGTTGGTCATGAAGGTCTTGAAGCCCTTGTGCTCCTCGCCGATCAGGTTGCTCACGGGCACGCGTACGTTGTCGAAGCGCAGGTGCGCCGTGTCGCTGGCCCACCAGCCCATCTTGTCGAGCTTGGTGCGGGAGAGGCCCGGCATGTCGCCCTCGATCAACAGGGCCGAGATGCCGTTGGCGCCCTTGCTCGCCGGGTCGGTGCGCACGGCGGCGGTGATGAAGTCGGCGCGCATGCCCGAGGTGATGAAGACCTTCTCGCCGTTGACGACGTAGTGGTCGCCGTCGCGCACGGCCGTCGTCTTGAGTGCCGCCACGTCGCTGCCGCCCGAGGGCTCGGTAACGGCCAGCGCCGCGATCTTCTCGCCCGCCAGCACCGGCGGAATCACCCGGGCCTTCAGCGCCGCGCTGCCGAAGCGCTCGACCGGCGGCAGGCCGATGGTGTGCGACATCAGGCTGGCCGACACACCGCCCGCGCCCGAGCGCGCCAACTCCTCGCCGCGCACCAGCTGGAAGAACAGGTCGCTGGGCGTGCCGCCGTATTCCTCGGAGTAGCCCATGCCCAGCAGGCCGATCTGCGCCGCCTTCCTGTACAGCTCGCGCGGGAAGCCCTCGGCCTCGTCCCAGGCGGCGGCATGCGGCGTGATCTCCTTGCTCACCCAATCGCGCAGCCCGTCGCGAAACTGCTGGTGGGCCGGGGTGAAGTAGTGCGGGGCGGGGGTGGCTTCAGGCAAGGACATGGGTGCTCTCGCAGACGGAAGTCGGCAGGTGGCGGATGGTCGGCCGCCCGACCGCGCAGCGTCTTGCGGGAATTGGCTGATCGGCCGGCACCACCGGGGCGGGCATTCCCGGAGACCGGGCGAACAGCGTTGGCGTTCGTCCGATCCGACGATGGCCGGCGCCGCCGCCCATGGCCAAACTGGCGTGTTTGCCTTCGTCGACGCAGCCTGAGAACGCATGCCCGCCCTGCCCCGTCCGTCCCTCGTCACCCGCATCGCCGCGGCGGCCCTGGCCCTGATCGGCGGTGCCGCCCAGGCGCAAGCCACCCAGGGCGTCACCAAGACCGAGATCCTGATCGCCCCGATCCAGGACCTGTCCGGCCCGGTGGCCGCCTACGGCAAGGCGGCGCGCAACGGCCTGCAGCTGCGTGTCGACGAGATCAACGAACAAGGCGGCATCCACGGCCGCAAGATCAGGCCGCTGGTCGAGGACAACACCTACGACCCCAAGCGGGCCGTGCTGGCGACGCAGAAGCTGGTGAACCAGGACAAGGTGTTCCTGATCGCCTCGCCCATCGGCATGCCGATGAACAACGCGGCCATGCCGATCATGTTCGAGAAGGACGTCATCCACTTCATGCCGCTGTCGGCCGGGCGCGAGATGTTCGAGCCGGTGCACAAGCTCAAGTTCGCCAGCGTGGCCAGTTACCACGACACCATGCGCATGAACGTGGCCAAGCTCGACAAGGAGAAGGCCGCGAAGAACGCCTGCACCCTGTACCAGGATGACGACTACGGCCTGGAGGTGGTCAAGGGCGCCGAGGCCGGGCTGAAGGACATCGGCGTGGCCATGGGCGAGAAGACCACCTACAAGCGCGGCGCCACCGACTTTTCCAGCCAGGTGGCGCGGCTGAAGGCCAGCGGCTGCGACTTCCTGGTGATGGGCACCATCGTGCGCGAGACCATCGGCACCATTGCCGAGGCGCGCAAGATCGGCTGGTCGCCCACCTTCGTCGGCTCGCAGGCCGCCTACACCGACCTGATCCACAAGCTGGGCGGCAAGGCGATGGACGGCTTCTACGCCGTCAGCACCCACCACTTCCCGTACACCGACCTGGACAACCAGCCGCTGCGATTCTGGGCCAACAAGTACAAGACCAGGTTCGGCGACGACCCCAGCACCTATTCCACCGGCGGCTACGCGACGATGGACTTCTTCATCAAGGCCGCGCTGAAGGCCGGCCCCAACCTCAGCACCGACAGCTTCATCAAGGCCGTCGAGACCATGGGCGAGGTGCCGACGGACATGTTCGGCACCCCGCCGCTGAGCTTCAGTGCCACCAAGCGCCTGGGCTCGCCCCTGTCGCGCTTGAGCCAGATCCAGGACGGCCGCTGGAAAGTCGTGACGGACCTCCGTTGATTCCCACCGAAAGCATGCCCATGACCACCCCCGCCAAGACCGTCACCGAAGCGCTCGAGACCCGTTTGTCGGTGCGCGACTTCCTGCCCACGCCGGTGCCCGAGGCGACCATCCGCCAGGTGCTGGCCACGGCCTCGCGTGCCCCCTCGGGTGGCAACACCCAGCCCTGGCGCATCGACATCGTCAGCGGCGCCAAGCTCGATGAGCTGAAGGCCATCATGCAGCGCCGCCTGGCCGAGGTGGCGGCCGGCGACAGGAGCGAAGCGCCCGAGTACGACATCTACCCGAAGGAGCTGGTGGCGCCGCACCGCGACTACCGCTTCAAGATCGGCGAGGACATGTACGCCCGCCTGGGCATTCCGCGCGAGGACAAGGCCAAGCGGCTGCAGTGGTTCGCCCGCAACTACCAGTTCTTCGGCGCGCCGATGGCGCTGTTCTGCAGCATCGACCGCCGCATGGGTCCGCCGCAGTGGAGCGACTGCGGCATGTTCCTGCAGAGCGTGATGCTGCTGCTGCGCGAGCAGGGCCTGGACAGCTGCGCCCAGGAATGCTGGGCCGTCTACCCGAAGACCATCAGCGCCTTCATCGGCATTCCGCCCGAGCGCATGCTGTTCACCGGCATGTCCATTGGCTGGCGCAACCCCGAGCACCCGATCAACGCGCTGCGCTCGGACCGGGCGGCGGTGGACGACTTCACCACCTTCCACGGCGGCTGACACCGCACCCAGGGCGCAGCCCGTCAGGCCCATGCGCCTGACGGCTGCTGCTGCGGCGCCCCACCACCGCGGGCGCCCGCCCACACGCCGTCACTGCCTCCACAGCGCCGCGCCGATCTGGCCGCGCCTGTCCAGCAGTCGCACGGTGACCTGATGCGCAGCGACGGCGACGCCAGCCCGGATTTGCACCGGCGCAGGCCGCTTGATCCGGGCATTCAGCGCGTCCCCCCTTCCTAGACTTGGTCGACAACAACTTGCGGCGATCCGACGCCTGCGCGGCCCTGCCCTGCGCGGACCGCCCAGCACCATCCCGGCGCCGACCGGGGTCCGACCAACCTGCTGCCGATCCCACAGCGCCCGCGCGCCGCCTTCGGCAGGAGACGTGCGGACGCGGTGAGCCAACACCATGCGCCTTCCCTTCGCCCCGTTTCTGATCCTGCTGCTGCTGTTGGGCTTGAGCACCGGCGGCCTGGCCCAGGCCGTTCCGGACGCCGGCAGCCTGCGCCAGCAGATCGAACAGCCGCGCGCGGTGCCGGCCCTGCCACCGGCCGCGGCGCCCCGGGCGAGCGCAGCAGCCGAGCCACGAACCGACGGCGGCCCGCGCCTGACGGTGCAGCGCTTTCGCCTCAGCGGCAACAGCCTGCTCAGCGACGCGCAGCTGGCACCGGCGCTGGCCGACTTCGTCGGCCGCGAGACCGACTTCGCCGGCCTGCGCCGCGCCGCCGATGCCGTGGCCGCGGCCTACCGCCAGGCCGGCTGGCTGGCCCGGGTGACCCTGCCCGAGCAGGATGTGAGCCTTGGCGTGGTCACGCTGCAGGTGGCCGAGGCCCGCTATGCCGGCCTGCGCTTCGAAGGGCCGGCACCGCAGCGCGTGAAGCGCGAAGCGATTGCCGCGTACTTTGCTCGCCAGCAGCGCGAAGGCGAGCCGCTGAACGCCGACCGCCTGGACCGCGCCCTGCTGCTGGCCGACGACCTGCCCGGCGTGGGCGTGGCCGGCACCCTGGCACCGGGCCAGGCCGAAGGCGAGACCACCCTGGTGCTGCAGACCACCGACGAGCCGCTGCTCTATGGCGATATCGGCATGGACAACACCGGCCCGCGTTCCACCGGCAGCGCCCGCGTCACCGCCAGCCTGAACCTGAACAGCCCGCTGGGCCAGGGCGACCTCGCCAGCCTGAACCTGATGCACAGCCGCGGCAGCGACTACGGCCGCCTGGGCCTGACACTGCCGGTCGGGCGCGACGGCCTGCGCCTGGGCCTGAGCGGCTCGGCGATGCGGTACAAGGTCATCGCCGGCCCCGGCGCCGCCACCACCGCGCCGATCCAGGGCAGCTCGTCGAGCATCGGCGTCGACTGGAACCAGCCGCTGCTGCGCGAGCGGCTGCGCAACCTCTACTTCACCGGCGGCCTGGAGCGCAAGCGCTTCAGCACCGAGGACACCCAGGTGCGGTCCGACTACGCCAGCGACAACCTGCGCCTGGCGCTGTCGGGCAACCGCTTCGACGACCTGGGCGGCGGCGGTGCCAACAGTGCCTCGGTGGGCCTGCAATGGGGCCACCTGAGCCGGATGCGTGCCCACACGCTGAAAGGCAGCATCGAGCCCGGCTACTTCAAGCTGGACTACGCCGTCAGCCGGCAGCAGAACATCAGCGAGGCACATTCGCTGTACCTCAGCCTGCAGGGCCAGCACGCCAACCAGGTGCTGGACTCGTCGGAGAAGTTCTACATCGGCGGCGCGCAGACGGTGCGCGCCTACCCGGCCAGCGAACTGGGCGGCGAGCGCGGCCAGCTGCTGACCGGCGAATGGCGCTGGCGGGCGCGGCCGGACTGGTTGCTCAGCGCCTTTGCCGACATCGGCCGCGTGGTGCAGCTGCCGGCCACCAGCAGTGACCAGCGCCTGTCGCTGCAGCTGCGTGGCCACGGCCTGGGCCTGATCTGGCAGGGCCCCAAGGGCATGGTGGCGCGGCTGACCTGGTCGCAGCGCAACGGCAGCAACCCCAAGCCCACCCTGGCCGGCACCGACGGCGACGGCACCAGGCGCCAGCACCGCGTCTGGCTGACCACCAGCCTGCCGTTCTGACCCGCCCGCCCCGGCCGCTGTCATCGGCCGGCCTCCTGGCACAGCCGCGTCACGCCCAGCGCCGAACGCCCCGCACCCCGAACCTCCTGCCCACCTGCACCATGAACAAGAACTTCCGCAGCGTCTGGAACCATTGCAAGCAGGCCTTCGTGGCCGCCGCCGAGAACGTGACCAGCCGCGGCCGGCCCGGCGGCGGCGTGCAGCGGACGTTGGTGGTGGCGGCCCTGCTGGGCGGCCTGCTGCTGCAGGCCGGGCAGGCCCTGGCCGCACCACCGGCACCGTCCGTGGCGCCCGCGGCACCCGCGGCGGGCCAGTTGCCCACAGGCGGCCAGGTCAGCGCGGGCCAGGCCGGCATTGCGCAGAGCGGCGCCAGCATGGTCATCACCCAGGGCAGCGAGCGGGCGGCGATCAACTGGCAGAGCTTCAGTGTCGGCAAGGGCGCGCAGGTGCAGTTCCAGCAGCCCGGCATCAGCAGCGTGACACTGAACCGCGTGCAGGGCAGCGACCCGAGCCAGATCTTCGGCCGCATCACCGCCAACGGCCAGGTCATCCTGACCAACCCGTCGGGCGTGTATTTCAGCCCTTCGGCGCGGGTGGACGTGGGCGGCCTGATCGCCACCACGCACGGCATCGGCGACGCCGACTTCATGGCCAGCCAGGCCCGCTTTGAGCGCAACGGCAGCACGGCCGGCGTGGTCAACGAGGGCGCGCTGCAGGCCGCGCTGGGCGGCTACATCGCCCTGCTGGCGCCCGAGGTGCGCAACCACGGTGCGGTGATCGCGCAGATGGGCACGGTGGCACTGGCCTCGGGCGAGGCCATCGACCTGCGCTTCGACAGCAACAACCGGCTGACCAGCCTGCGCGTCGAACCGGGCCAGCTGCAGGCGCTCGTCGACAACCGCCATGCGGTGCAGGCGCCGGGTGGCCTGGTCATTCTCAGCGCGCAATCGATGGACCGGCTGCTGGGCGGCGTGGTGAAGAACAGCGGCAGCGTCGAGGCCAGCGGCCTGCAGGTCCAGGACGGCGGGCGCATCGTGCTTTCTGGCAGCAGCCGGGTCGACCAGGCCGGCACGCTGACCGCCACCAGCGGTGCACAGGGCGGTCATGGTGGCCAGGTCAGCCTGCAGGGCGAGCAGATCGTGCTGACCGACGGCAGCCGCATCGACGCCAGCGGCGCCCAGGGCGGCGGCAGCGTGCGCGTGGGCGGCGGCTGGCAGGGCAGCGCCGACCCGCTGCTGGCCGCCACAGCGCAGCCCACGCCGGCCGCGACCACGGTGACCATGGCAGCCGGCGCACACATCGACGCCAGCGCCACGCGCGCAGGCGACGGCGGCCGGGTGGTGCTGTGGAGCGACGTGCACAAGGCCGAGAGCGTGACCACCGCCAAGGGCCGGGTCACGGCGCGCGGCGGGGCCACCGGCGGCAACGGCGGCCAGGTCGAGACCTCGGGCCATGCGCTGGACGTGGACGGCATCGGCGTCGATGCCGGGGCCGGTGCCGGCCAGGCCGGCGCCTGGCTGCTGGACCCGTACAACTACACCGTCAACGGCAGCGCCGCCGCCAGCATCGGCAACGCGCTGAACAGCACCAGCGTCACCGTCACCACCAGCGTGTCGAACGCCAGCCAGGGCGGCAGCAGCAACAGCGCCGATGCCGGCGACATCGTGCTGGCCAGCAACCTGAACAAGACCGCCACCGCGGGCACCACCACGCTGACCCTGCAGGCCGCCCGACGCCTGAACATGAACGGCTACGGCATCGGCTCGGCCGCGGGCGGACCGCTGAACCTGGTGCTGTGGTCCAACGCCGGCGGCGCGGCCCTGGGCGCCGGCTCGGGCGGCGTGTCGTCACTGTCGTCGATCAGCACCAACGGCGGCTTCGTCTGGGCCGGCGGCGGCAGCGCCACCACCACCAAGAGCGGGGTGACGGTGCCCAACGGCCCGGCGATCGGCGGCAACAACGCCAACCACAACCCGATCGACTGGAGCGGCGCGATCAACACCGCCGGCGGCGACGTGATGGTCTGGTCGGGCACGGGCATCGGCTCGAACGCGCTGACCACCTACACCGGCGCGGCGATCAATGCCGGCAGCGGCAACGTCACCCTGCGGGCGCGCGACTTCAACTGGGTCAGCGGCGGCAACCCGGCCATCACCACCACCGGCAGCATCACCATCCGCCCGGACGTCGACGGCGGCGCGTTTGCACGCGGCATCAACACCGACTGGTTCAACCTCGGCGGCGCCACACCCTCGGGCGTGCAGTTCGGCGCTGCGGGCAACACCGCGGACGTGAACCTGAACCAGGCCCTGACGGTCGCCGGACCGATCAGCGTCTACGGCGGCAACATCTACCCCAATGCCAGCCTCGTCAGCACGGCCAGCGGCGCCAGCCTGCTGCTGAAGGCCACCGGCAACATCGTCAACTCGACCCCCAACCTGAGCCTGCGGACCCACAACGGCAACCTCACGCTGTGGGCCGATGCCGATGGCAACAGCAGCGGCTGGATCGGCATCCGCGAAGGCGTCACCTTCAACTCGGCCAACGGCGCGACGACGCAGAGCACGGGTGGCGGCGCCATCACGCTGGCCGGCGGCAGCACGACCGACGCCAACGGCCTGCCCACCGGCCACGCCTACGCGCCCGGCGGCACCGGCGCCTGGGGCAGCAACGCACCCAGCGGCGTGCAGCTCGGTGCCTACACCGCCGGCACCGCGCCGGGCTATGCCAACGACATCAAGTTCCACAGCGGTGGCGGCAATGTCGTCATCAAGGGCAAGGCGGCGGACGGCGCGCCGGGCGTTTCCTGGTATGGCGGCCATGCCGGCACGCAGGTCGTCGATGCCGGTGCGGGCACGATCACGCTCGATGGCCAGGGCGTGGGCACGGGCCATGGCATCGAGCTCAGCTATTTCGGCGGGGCGTCCAGCCCGACGCTGAAATCCGGCAGCAACGCGGCCACGGCCATCGCCATCAGCGGCAGCACCACGTCCACCGGCCATGCGGGCTACCAGGGCACGGTGTCGGCCAACGCGTCGGGCAGCGGCGGCATCAGCCTGAGCGGCAGCACCAGCGCCAGCGGTTCTGGCGCCGTCGTCGCCAGCAACCTGGGCCTGGCCGCGGCCAGCGGCGACATCAGCATCAGCGGCGTCGGCGGCACCGGCCTGAATATCGGCGGCACCTGGGGCAAGGGGTCGCTCGCGTCGAGCAGCAGCAACATCACGCTGACGGCCAACCAGGTCAGCCTGTCCGCCACCACGCTGGACACCACCGGCAGGCTGACGGTGCAGCCGGACGGCAGCAGCTTCACCAGCGCGCTGACCTGGCCGCTGGCCAACCTGACGCTGTCCGGCACCCTGGGCGGCCTGACACTGGGCAAAACCACCAACACCGCCGACATCACCATCGCCAATGCGCTGACGGTGAACGGCCCGGTGTCGGCCTGGGGCGGCACGGTGACGGCGCAGGGCATCAGCGCGGCCGGCGACATCACCCTGGTGGCGACCGGCCAGGACGTGCTGCTGAACGGCGCCATCACCAACACCGCAGGCAGCGCCAGTGCGCTGAACATCCAGGCCGCCCGTCACATCCGACTGGGCAGCAACGCCAGCATCACGGCCACCAATGCGGCCATGGCCAGCCAGCTGTGGGCCGACACCGACCGCAACGGCGACGGCATCGTCTACCTCACCAGCAGCGGCGTCAGCACCCACGGCGGCGACCTGACCTTCGGCAAGAGCGGCCAGACGGCCACCATCGGCGGCAGCAGCGTGCTGGTCGGCGGCGACGTGTTCGTCCAGCGCAGCAGCGCGCAAAGCCTGGCAACCGGTGGCGGCACCCTCAACGTCTACGGCGAGACCATCGTCGCCAACACCGCCGGCCTGAGCGTCGACACCGCCGGCGGCGACGTCAACTTCCGCGGCCTGCTGAACTCGGGCAACGCCTACAGCTTCGTCGACATGACCGGCAGCGCCGGCACCGGCAGCTGGGACAGCGCGCGCACCGCGGCCCGCAACGGCACGGCCGGCGGCGCCGCCATCGGCGACAGCTACATGGTCAACATCGGCTCGCGGCTGGAGAACCAGATCGCGGGCCTGACCGCCGGCTACAAGGGCGCCTGGATCGGCGCCTGGCGCAGCGACCCCAACAGCTGGGCCTGGACCTGGGCCGACGGCCCCGAGGCCGGGCGCGTGTTCTTCAACCAGAACGGCAGCGGGGGCAGCGCGACCGCCGGCGCCTATGCCAACTTCGGCACCGGCGAGCCCAACGGCGGCCTGAACAGCAGCCGCAGCAGCGTCGAGACCGTCGGCCAGTTCTTCGGCACCGCCGGGCAGTGGAACGACCTGGGCGTCAACACCACCTTCAGCAGCAACCAGGGCAGCCAGTACAACGTGCTGGGCTATGTGCGCGAGACCAACCTGGCGGGTTCGCCGGTCACGATCAACGCCGGCACCGGCCGCGTGAGCTTCGCCGACCGCATCGGCAGCAGCAAGGCCCTGGCCGCGCTGAGCGTCACCGCCGCCGGCACCACCCTGCCCAGCGTGGTGACGACCACCGGCCAGCAGACCTACAACAGCCCGGTGCGCCTGGCCGCCGACACGACGCTGAACACCACGCAGAGCGACATCGTCTTCCAGTCGACGGTCGACTCCGACAGCGCCGCCAGCCCGCGCAGCCTGACACTGAACGTCACCCCCGGCACGGCCTACTACTGGGTGGACTGGACCAGCGCGGACGCGACGCATGTCCACGGCACGATCACCATTGGCAGCAATGTGATCAACGTCACCTACACGAACGAGAACGGCTACGCGTTCGCCCAGACCAGCGGAGGCACCAACTACTGGACCTCGTCGAACGCCGTGTCGCCGTACACCAGCGCCATGGTCGCCAACGGCCCGTCCAGCGCCGACATCGTGGCCCTGCGCTACGCGGGCAACCAGAGCCTCAGCTTCAGCCAGCCGGTCGAGAACCTGGCGTTCAGCGTGGTCAGCCTCAACGGCAACGGCTATGGCTTCAACCAGAACTTCAATGTCGAGTCCTACACCGGCGCGAACGGCGCCGGCAGCGGCTACTACGGCAGCGGCACCCTCAGCAAGAGCCAGGTCGGCAGCACCTACCAGCTCAACGGCTCGGGCGAACCGCACGGCACGGTGCGCTTCGCCAACGCCTTCTCGTCGCTGAACTGGAACAGCCTCAGTCCCGAGTTCTGGAACGGGTTCACCGTCGGCGTCACCGGCACCAGCAGCAATGCGGGCACGGTCCGCTTCAACGGCGCCGCGGGCAGCACGGCGGCCCTGGGCGCGGTGGCCGTCAATGCCGGCCTGCAGACCGCGGCGAACATCGGCGGCGCGGCCTCGCTGGCCGTGTCCGGCCGCACGGCGCTGGGCGGCAACGTCACCACCAGCGGCAGCCAGTCCTATGCCAGCGCGGTCACGCTCGACCGCGACGTGGTGCTCACCACCACCAGCAACGGCGCGGTCAGCACCACCGCCACCGTCGATGGCGCACGCCGCCTGACGGTGCAGACCCACGGAACGGGCGACACCAGCTTCGGCGGCGCGGTGGGCGGCAGCACCGCCCTGACCGGCCTGAGCGTCTACACCGATGCCTTCAACGCCGGCGCCATCGCCGTGGCCGCCGCGGCGGGCGTGACCATCACCAATGCCGGCACCAGCGCCGTCACCGGCGTGGTGTCGGGCACCGGCGCCACGCTGGCCAAGGCCGGTGCGGGCAGCCTGAGCCTGTCGGGCACCAACACCTACGCCGGCGCCACCACGGTGTCGGGCGGCACGCTGGCGATCAGCGCCGATGCCGGCCTGGGCACGGCCCCCGCCGCCGCCACCGCCGGGCACCTGGTGCTCGACGGCGGCACCCTGCTGGCCACCGCCAGCACCACCCTGGCCAGCAACCGCGGCATCCAGCTGGGCAGCGGCAACGGCACGCTCAGCGCCGCATCCGGCGCCACGCTCAGCTACGGCGGCGTCATCGCCGGCAGCGGCGGCCTCAGCAAGGACGGCGCCGGCGCCCTCAGCCTGTCGGGCGCCAGCACCTACACCAACACCACGACGCTGAACGCGGGCACGGTGAACACCAGCCACGCCGCGGCGCTGGGCAACAACTCGGCCGTCACCCTGGCCAATGCCAGCGGCGCCAGCCTGAACCTGCTGGCCGACCTGGCCATCGGCTCGCTGGCCGGCGGCGGCACCACCGGCGGCAACGTCGCGCTGAACGCCCGCACCCTGACCGCCGGCGCCAACAACGGCTCGACCAGCTTCGGCGGCGTCCTCTCGGGCACGGGCGGCAGCCTGGCCAAGGCGGGTTCGGGTGAACTCGTGCTCACCGCCAACAGCAGCTACACCGGCGCCACCGCCATCAACGGCGGCAGCCTGGTGCTGCGCCACAACGCGCCCACCGTGGCGACCAGCGGCTTCAACGGCACCGGCCGCCTGACCGTGGAGCCGGTGGCGGCCAGCTTCACCAGCGCCCTCGGCTTCAGCGCCCCCGTCTCCGGCAGCCTGAGCGGCCTGACCCTGGGCAAGGCCGGCAACGGCGCGGACATCACCGTGGCCAGCGCCACCAGCGTCAACGGCCCGATCGCCATCCACGGCGGCACGGTGACGCTGAACGCCGGCCTCACCACCAGCAACGCCGGCACCGGCGACGTGGCCATCACCGCCGCCACCGGCCTGGCCGGCAATGGCGGCGTGGCCCTGGCCAACGGGCGCACCCTCACCATCCACCAGGCCGGCAACACCACCTACGGCGGCGTGATCTCGGGCAGCAATGCCAACCTGGTGAAGGACGGCGCGGGCGACCTGGGCCTGGCCGGCGCCAGCACCCACGGCGGCAGCACGACGGTGAACGCCGGCATCCTGTCGCTGGCCGCGGCCGACCGCCTGCCCGACAGCACCGCATTGACGGTCAATGCCGGCGCCACCTTCAGCCTGAACGGCTACAACGAGAGCGTGGGCTCGATCGCCGGCAACGGGCTGATCGTCAACGGCGCCGTGGTGCGCGACGGCCTGGTGCTGTGGCTGGACGCGGGCAACACCGCGTCCTACAGCGGCTCGGGCACGACCTGGTACGACCTCTCGGGCAACGGCTACCACGGCACGCTGGTGGGCGCGCCCGTCTACAACGCCAGCACAAGCCTCTTCAGCTTCACCAGCAATGCCCAGTACGTGCAGCTGCCGGCGCTGCCGGCCGGCTTCCTCGGCAACACGGTGACAGGCGTCACCATGTTCACCGTGGCCAACTTCGGCACGGCCAACAACTGGGAGCGGGTCTTCGACCTGGGCAACACCGGCGCCGGGGGAAACAACCCCAACCACAACATCGTCATCTCGCGCGAAGGCACCGGCAGCAAGCTGAACTGGGAGATCTACACCGGCACGAGCTTCGGCGCGCCATCCGAGAACAAGATCGGAGCCAACGCAGCGATCACCGACAGCGTCAAGCGCAGCTACACCGGTACCGCCGACGGTGCCAACCTGCGCATCTACCGCGATGGCCAGCTCAACACCACCACCGCCAGCACCGCGCTGCCCGTGGCCGTGGCGCGCAACAACAACTACATCGGCAAGAGCAACTGGCAGCAGGACGACACCTTCCGCGGCGACATCGGCACGCTGATGGTCTACAACCGCGCGCTGTCGCAGGCCGAGATCACCAAGAACCACCAGCTGCTGTTCAACCGCGCCACCGCCACGCTGAGCGTGGGTGGCAACAACACCAGCACCAGCTTCGGCGGCACCATCGAGAACGGCGTGGGCACGCTGAACCTGGTCAAGCTGGGCAGCGGCACGCTGACGCTGGCCGGCGCCAACAGCTATGCCGGCACCACCACGGTCAGCGCCGGCACGCTGCGCAACGGCGCGGCCAACGTCGTGCCCGACCTGTCACCCGTCACCGTCGCCGCAGGTGCCACCTGGAACCTGAACGGCTACAACGAAAGCGCCGGCTCGGTGGCCGGCGCCGGCAGCATCGCCCTGGGCGCTGGCACGCTGACCACCGGCGGCCTGGGCACCAGCACCAGCTTCAGCGGCGCGATGTCAGGCAGCGGCGGCATCACCAAGACCGGTGCCGGCACCTGGACCCTGACGGGCACCAGCAGCCACAGCGGTGCCACCACGGTGGCGGCCGGCACCCTGGCCAGCGGCGCGGCCGACAGCCTGTCCGATGCCAGCGCCATCACCGTGGCCGCGGGCGCCACGCTGAGCCTGGCCGGCAACAGCGACAGCATCGGCTCGTTGGCCGGCGCCGGCAGTGTGGCGCTGGGCAGCGCCACACTGACCACCGGCGGCGACGACACCAGCACCACCTTCAGCGGCATCGTGTCGGGCAGCAACGGCAACCTCGCCAAGAGCGGCAGCGGCACCTTCACCCTCACTGGCGCCAACAGCTACACCGGCACCACCAGCGCCAATGCCGGCACGCTGGCCGTGGGCAACGGCGGCGCCAGCGGCACGCTGGGCAGCGGCGCGGTGACCAGCAATGCCACGCTGGCCTTCAACCGTTCGGGCAGCGTGTCGCTGAGCACCCTGCTGCCGCATGCCGGCGGCATCACCGGCAGCGGGACCGTCACCGCCACCGCAGCCACCGACCTGACGGTCGACCGCCCGGTCAACGTGGCCGGTGCGGTGACGCTGACCGCCACGGCCGGCAGCCTGGCGATCAACAGCGCGGTGGCCAGCGGCGGCACCGCCACGCTGGCCCAGGCCGGCACGCTGACCGACGGCGCCAGCGGCAGCATCGCCGCCGCCAGCCTGCGCCTGCAGGGTGGCAACGTCACGCTGGATAACGCCGCCAACGCGGTCGGCACGCTGGCCGCCAGCGGTGTGGGCAGCCTGACCTACAGCGACAGCGATACGCTGACCATCGGCACGGCGGGCGGCACCTCCGGCGTGTCCGCCAGCGGCACGGTGAGCATCGCCACCCGCAGCGGCGACCTGACGCTGGCGGCCAATGTGGCCACCAGCAGCACCAGCGCCTCGGCTCTGGTCCTGAATGCCGGCAGCAGCGCCGCCGCCGGCACCGCCAGCGGCGGCAACCTGGTGGCCAGCGGCAGCCCGAGCGTCAGCGTCGGTGCCGGCGGCACCGCGCGCCTCTACACCGGCAGCATCGCCGGCACCAGCCTGGGCGGGCTTGCCGGCCCGGCATCGGGCAGCGGCCGCTTCCGCTATGGCAGCGACGAGGCCAGCAGCGCCTACAGCACCGCACTGGCCACGGGCCTGAACGCGATCTTCCGCGAGCGCCCGGCCGTCACGGTGGGCGTGGACAGCCAGGCCATCACCTAAGGCGACGGCCTTCCCAGCCTGACTGGCACGTTGAGCGGCAGCCTGGCCAACGGCGACAGCGCCAGCTATGCCATCGCCGGCCGTGTCAACGCCAGCAGCGGCAACATCCGCGCCGGCAGCTACACGCTCAGCGAAGCCACGCTGGCGGGCCTGGGCTACAGCACCAGCGCGACCACCGGCACGCTGACGGTGGCGCAACGCCCGCTGACGCTGACCGGCCTGACCGCCAGTGACAAGGTCTACGACCGCAGCACCGCGGCCAGCGTCAGCAACCTGGGCAGCCTCTCGGGCCGTGTCGGCGGCGACACCGCCACGCTGAACAGCGCGGACGCCAGCGCCAGCTTCGCAGACGCCAACGCCGGCAGCAACAAGACGGTCACCGTCAGCGGCCTGGCCCTGGCCGGCGCCGATGCCGGCAACTACAGCCTGGCCCCGCAGACCACCACCGCGACGATCACGCCCAAGGCGCTGACGGTGTCGGGCATCACCGCCGCCGACAAGGTCTACGACGCCACCACTGCCGCCACCATCAGCACCGCGGGCCTGGCGCTCAGCGGCCTGGTGGCCGGCGATGCCGGCGCCGTGACCTTGACCGGCGCCAGCGGCAGCTTCGACACCAAGAACGTCGGCAACGGCAAGACGGTGAGCCTGAGCTACACCACGGGCGGCAGCGCGCTGGCCAACTACCGCATCACCGACCAGGCACAGACCACGGCCAGCGTCACGCCGGCCACGCTGACCCTGTCGGGTGCCAGCGGGGTGAGCAAGACCTATGACGGCAACGACAGCCTGCCCGCAGGTGTTGCCGGCTACGTGAGCAGCGGCGCCGGCAGCCTGGCCGGCGTGCTGGGCAGCGACACGGTGGGCCTGAGCGGCCGCGGCGCCTTCGCCAGCGCCAACGTCGCGCGCGACGGCGGCAGCAACGTCATCGCCCAGGGCCTGCTGCGCGGCAGCATCGCCTTGAGCGGTGCCGACGCCGGCAACTACACCCTGGCCTGGACCAACGGCAGCGCCACCATCCAGCCCGCGCCGCTGACGGTGCGGGCCGACAACGACGCCAGGTTCGTGCTCGCCGCCGACCCGGTCTTCAGCGTCAGCTACAGCGGTTTCGTCAACGGCGAGACGGCAGCGGTGCTGACCAGCACGCCCACGGTGACGCGGCCGAATGCCGCCACCGACGTGGCCAGCGGCAGCTACCCCGGCGCGCTGCAGGTCGCCGGCGCCGCTGCCGCCAACTACGCCATCACCCATGTGGCCGGCGACTTCACCATCGTGCCGGCGAGCCAGCTGCTGGTGCGCGTGGCCAATGGCAGCAGCACCTACGGCACGGCGCCGGCCTACACCATCGCCTCGGCCTCGTACTGGGACCCGACCGCCAACGGCGGTGCCGGCGGCGAGGTGGTGCTCGGTGGCATCACCGCCAACGGCGGCAACAGCTTCACGGTCGATGACGGCGCCAGCGGATCGGCGGTCATCACGCTGGCGCCGGTGAGCCCGCTGATGTCGACCAGCGGCGCACTGCGGGCGGGCAGCTGGCAGCTCGACCTGGCCGGCCCGGTGGGCGGCAGCAGCGCCAACTTCAGCAGCACGGTGACCGTGGTCGGTGCGCACCAGGTCAACCAGGCGACGCTGAACGCGGTCGTCAACACCGGCGCCAAGACCAAGGTCTACGACGCCAGCGCAGCCATGATGGGCCTGGCACTGGACGCGCAGGCCGCCGGCGCGCAGGTCGGCGACACGGTCACGCTGGGCGCCAGCGGCAGCTTCGACGACAAGAACGCCAGCATCGGCGCCGGCAAGGGCTACACCGTCGCGGGCATCGTGCTCGACGGCGCCGACGCCGGCAACTACAGGCTGGCCGGCAACAGCGTCTCGGCCAGCGACGGCCAGATCACGCCGCGCCCTCTGCGCGTGAGCTACAGCGGCGTCGACCGGGTCTACGACGCCGGCACCAGCGCCAGCGTGACGACCCAGGACGACCGCCTGGCCGGCGACAGCCTGGGCATCAGCCGCAGCGCCAGCTTCGCCGACAAGCATGTCGCCCGCGACGGCAGCGGCAACCTGGTGGCCAAGGCGGTCACCGTCAGCGGCGTCAGCCTGACCGGCGCCGATGCCGGCAACTACACGGTCGCTGCCGGCGGCAGCACCACGGCCACCATCAGCCCGGCGCCGCTGGCGATCTCGGGCATCGTGGGCGTGGACAAGACCTACGACCGGACCACCAGCGCGGTGCTGGACACCAGCGGCGTGACCCGCACCGGCCTGCTGGGCAGCGACACCGTCACCGTCACGCCCACCGGCAGCTTTGCCGACGTGCACGCCGGCGCGGGCCGCAGCATCACGCTGGCCAGCAGCCATGGCGGTGCCGACGCCGGCAACTACAGCATCACCGACCAGGCGGCCACCACCGCATCGGTGCTGCGCCGGCCGGTCGAGGTGTCGGCCGCGGGCGGCATCAGCAAGCTCTACGACGGCAACACCGCGATGAGCGGCGTCAGCATCGCGGTCGGCGCGGTCAACGGCGTGGCCGCGTCGGGCGTGGTCGGCGGCGACAGCCTCAGCGTCTCGGGCACCGGCAGCTTCAGCTCGGCCGCGGTCAGCCGCGACGGCAACGGCACCGTGCTGTCGAACAAGAGCTACACCCTGTCCAACCTGACGCTGAGCGGCGCCTCGGCCGCAGACTACATGATCGCCGGCGGTGCCACCACCCTGTCCGGCAGCGACGGCCGCATCGACCCGCGCACCCTGGGCCTGAGCGGCTTCGCCGTGGCCGACAAGGTCTACGACGGCGGCACCGCGGCCACCATCACCAGCGCCGGCAGCCTCAGCGGCCTGGTCAGCGGCGACGTGGTCAGCACCGGCAACACCGGCGCCAGCTTTGCCAGCGCCAACGCCGGCCATGGCCGCACGGCCACGCTGAACGGCGTGAGCCTGGCCGGCGCCGACGCGGGCAACTATGTCTTCGACGGCAACCCGGTCACGGCCAGCGCCAACATCAGCCGCGCCACGCTGACCATCAGCGGCAGCAGCGCAGCCGGCAAGACCTACGACGGCAGCACCAGCGCCGCGATCACCGTCGGTACGCTGGTCGGGCTGGTCGGCAGCGAGACGCTGCTCACCACGGCCACCGGCAGCCTGGACAGTGCCAACGCCGGCAGCCGCACCGCGACGGCGCAGTACACCCTGGCCGACGGCAGCGGCCTGG
>Ga0116179_1000217_pt1 | contig 44399 bp, 44 predicted proteins | sample AD_UKC071_MetaG_FD_89751 | JGI IMG/M metagenome (GOLD analysis project Ga0116179, IMG submission 89751) | Active sludge microbial communities of municipal wastewater-treating anaerobic digesters from USA - AD_UKC071_MetaG | ecosystem: Engineered > Bioreactor > Anaerobic > Digestate | place: USA...
CATCGTCAATCCTGGAAGAGCCTAGAGGCGGTGGAATGGGCGACCTGAGCCTGGGTCGATGGGTTCAACCATCGCAGGTTACTGGAACCGATCGGCTACCTTCCGCCCGCCGAGGCCGAAGCAGCCTATTACCGTCGAGTCATCGAGCCCGCAATGGCAGCGTGACTCACACCAACGAACCTCCACAAAATCCGGGGCGGTTCAGTTGGCGCTGCTTCAGACCACGTCGGCCTTGGCTGCTTCCCTCGCGCCGGTCAAACTCTCCGCCAGCCGACGCGCGCCCGGATAGTCGGGCTTGCCGGAGCCCAACAACGGGATTTCGCGCACCATCAGCACCCGCCGGGGAATGTACAGCTCGCCCAGTCCCTCGCGGTGGGCGGTCGTGACCAGATCACGGCGATCGGCGTCGACATGGGTGGTCAATAGCACGATGTTCTCGCCTCGAATCGGGTCCGGCAGATTGAGCGCGGCGTGCTGATCCGCCGGCCAGCAGTCAGCAGCCAACCGTTCGACCATAGCCAACGAGATCATCTCGCCGCCCAGCTTGGCAAAGCGCTTGGCCCGCCCCAGGATGGTGACGAAACCGTCGGCATCCACCCGGACGATATCACCGGTGTCGTGCCAACCCAGTCCGCGACTGGTCCGTGGCGGGACCAGCCGCCCAGCCTGGCCGGGTAACAGATAGCCAGCCATGATATTGGCCCCACGCACGCACAGCAGCCCACCGTCGGCGATGCCTTCTACCGGCTCCAGATAATATTCCAACCCTGGCAGCAGCTTGCCAACCGTGCCACTGCGATGGTGGCGGCGAGTGTTGGTGGCCAGCACCGGACTGGCTTCGGTCAAACCGTAGCCTTCGCTGATGCGAATGCCGAACTTCTCCATCCACAGCCGGCCGGTCTCCTCGCGCAACGACTCCGCCCCCATGACCACCAGCCGCACGCTGAAGAAATCGTAGGGATCGGCCTGATGGCCGTAGCCCATCAGGAAGGTATTGGTGCCGAACAGGACGGTGGCGCGTCGTTCGTAGCTCAGTTCCGGAATGACGTGGTAATGCAGCGGCGAGGGATAGAGGATGACGCGGGTGCCAAGCAGCAACGGGGTCAGGGTAGCGGTGGTCAGGCCGAAGGCGTGGAACATCGGCAGGGCGTTCAGGATGACATCGCGCGCGGTGATGTCGAGGGCGGCGCGGGCCTGGGCGATGTTAGCCAACAGGTTGCGATGGCTCAGCACCACCCCCTTCGGCTCCCGTTCCGACCCGGAAGTGAACAGGATCACCGCCGGATCGTCGGCCTGCACCGGCCCAGCGCCACGCCGGAAACTCCAGCGCGGGGTCAGCGCGCGCGCCAAACCCCGCAAACGCACCGCCAGGGTCGCTCGGGGCCGCAGATCCTCCAGGAACAGCACCCGCACCTGTTCACCCAAGGCCGCGACCTGCGCGTCCAGATTGGCAGCCGCCACGAAAGCCCGCGAGGTGCAAACCGTCCGCACCTCGGCGATGTGGCAGGCGCTGGTGAGCTCCTGCGCGCCAACAGTGAAGTTGAGCACTACCGGCGTCTTGCCGCGCAGATGCAACGCCAACAGGCCGATCACCGCCGCAGCGGTATTGGGCAACAGCAGGCCGACGTTGCGCTGGCCGGCGCAGTCCGCCTCCAGCAACTCAGCCAAGATAAAAGCGCGAACGAACAGCGCCCGCCAACCGAGCTGCTGCCCCTGAGCGTCTTCCAGGATCACCCGCCTACCGCCGTGGCGCTGCCAAACGTCGAGCATCGCCAGCGTCAGCGGCTGGTCGCTGTTCATCCCGGCATAGGCCAGTTCGGTCATCCACTCGTCCAGTTGCCGACCCAGCTGCTGGCGGCGGACGCGGCCATGGCCGGTCGCACTCAGGCGGCGCGGCGGCAACAGGGTCAGACGGATGCGCGGAAACGGCCGCCGTCGCACCACCCCGCCCAACCGGGACAGCAGGCTGTATTCGGCTCCTTCGATGTAGACCGGCAATAGCGCAGCGTCGGCCTTGTCGGCGGCCAGCGCTGGCCCCTCGTAGATCTTCATCAGCGCCCCGGTGACGCTGATCCGTCCTTCCGGGAACACGGCCACCCGCTCCCCGGCCTTGAGATACTGGATCAAGGTTTTCAGGTAATGGGAATTAGTCGGATCGATGCTGATGTGACGGGTGATGGCGATGAACGGCTTGACCCACCAGTGGCCAGCCACGCGGGTGTTGATCACGAAGATCGGCATATCCGGCAAGAACGCCGCCAGCAGCGCCCCATCCAGATAGGACACGTGATTGGCGATGATCAACAGGCGCGGTTCATCGTAGGGATAGTGCTCCCAGCCACGCAACTCTACCCGGAACAGCCAGCGGAACAACCCACGGGCCAAACGTTGTACCAGACGGCGCATGAGTCAGGGCGATCCGTGTTCACGGGTCGCCGCAAAGCGCACCTCGGGCCAGCGTTCCTGGGTCAGTTGCAGATTGACCCGAGTGGGCGCGATGTAGACCAGTTCACCGTGATGATCCAGCGCCAAGTGGTCGTACAACTTGGTTCTAAAATCTTCCAGGCGCTTGGCATCGGCGCAGTGCACCCAACGGGCGGTGGCCACGTTGACGTTTTCGAAGCCGCATTCGACCCCGTATTCACTGCGTAACCGGAATGCGGCCACGTCGAACTGCAATATCCCAACCGCACCGAGAATCAGATCGTTGCTGTTGAGCGGGCGAAACAGCTGGGTCGCGCCCTCCTCGCACAACTGTTCCAACCCCTTCTGCAGGGCCTTGGCCTTGAGCGGATCGCGCAGGCGGGCGCGGCGGAACAGCTCCGGCGCGAAATCGGGGATGCCGGTGAATTGCAGCTCCTCGCCCTGGGTGAAGGTGTCGCCGATGCGGATGGTGCCGTGGTTGTGCAAGCCGATGATGTCGCCCGGCCAGGCCGTTTCGGCGTGCTCGCGCTCGGCGGCCATGAAAGTCAGGGCGTCGGGAATCTTGACCTCGCGGCTGAGCCGGACGTGGCGGGCCTTCATGCCGGGCTGGTAGTTGCCAGAGCAGATGCGCAGGAAGGCGATGCGGTCGCGGTGTTGCGGGTCCATGTTCGCCTGGATCTTGAATACGAAACCGGTGAACGTCTCTTCCTCGGGTTTGACCTCGCGGCTGGCGGCGGCGCAGGGCCGTGGCGGCGGGGCGTGTTCGATGAAACCATCGAGCATTTCCTGCACGCCGAAGTTGGTCAGCGCCGAGCCGAAGAACACCGGGGTCAACCGCCCGGCGCGATATTGGTCGAAATCGAAGGCATGGCTGGCGCCGCGCACCAGTTCGATTTCGTCGCGTAGCGCCCGTGCCCGGTCCGTCCCCAGTTCGCGATCCACGTCCGGGTTGTCGAGTCCCTGGATGGTGTGGCCGGTGTTGATGCGGCCGTCGCGCGAGGGGTCGTAGAAGTGGATGAAGTCCTGATCAAGATGGTAGACGCCTTTCAGCTCGCGTCCCATGCCGATCGGCCAGGTAATGGGCGCGCAGCGGATCTTGAGGATGTCTTCCACTTCGTCCAGCAGTTCGATCGGTTCGCGGCCATCGCGGTCGAGCTTGTTGATGAAGGTGAAGATCGGGGTGTCGCGCAGCCGGCAGACTTCCATCAGTTTGATGGTGCGTTCTTCGACGCCACGGGCGCAGTCGATCACCATCAGCGCCGAGTCGACGGCGGTCAGAGTGCGGTAGGTGTCCTCGGAAAAGTCCTCGTGGCCGGGAGTGTCCAGCAGGTTGATGATGCGGTCGCGATAGGGAAACTGCATCACCGAGGAGGTGACCGAGATGCCGCGCTGCTGTTCCAGCGCCATCCAGTCGCTGGTGGCATGGCGGGTAGCCTTGCGACCCTTGACCGTGCCGGCCATTTGGATCGCGCCGCCGAACAACAGCAATTTTTCGGTCAGGGTGGTCTTGCCGGCGTCGGGGTGGGAAATGATGGCGAAGGTGCGCCGGCGTTTGAGTTCGTCGAGCAGGGTGGTCATTACCAATCTAAATTCAGGGCAGATTTGAAGATAGCGGCGATTGTACCCGATTGCCGGGCATCGGGGTCGATCGGTGGGAGCCCCTGCCCGTCGGCCCGCGAGGATGGGCGCATGGGCAGGCGACACAGCCATTTTTCCGGAAAAGTGGGCCAGCTCTGGCGATCTACCGATGAGTAACCATACTTACGACAGAAGTCGCGATAGTAGGGCAGTCACTTCCAGACAACAGCATGCATGGCGGGTTAAAAACATCACCGATTGCAACAAGAGCGTTCGGTATTCAATCAAGGCTGATGTAGAGAATATCATAAGGCTTATTGGAAAATCGCAACTGAAAGCTGCCTGGCTAAAGCCGGTTGTTTTAACATTGAACATTGAAATAACAAATAAAAAGCTATTAATCATAGCAAATTACTTCAAGAAACCCCACTTAGCACTTAAGTGAACAGTGCAGAAAATAAGTCTGTATAAATGCAGAGAGAATACCAAATGACTAGCGAAACACAAATAAATGCTCAAAATAGATCTCTAGCACTATTTAAGCTTGAAACTGATAATGAACCCATCAAATTTGTTAATCGTTCTAGCCTAGATTACATCCAACGAAATGGCTATCTATGCAGTGGCTATTTTACATTAGCCAAGTGGTTATATGGGGCTGATCCGATCGAAATAGAGCAACGCCTTGGCCTCAGAAAAGGTGAATTCGGAGGAGTAGCATATGCACTGGTATTTTCTCGCCTTCCCAGATTTGAAGAATTCTTCTATAGACTGACCGCAGCTTATCCTGACGGAAAATACCGCTCAATAGAAGAAGATTTTAACTTATTACAAGAAGAGAAAAAATTCAATAAGAGAGTATTTGATCATTCAAATACTCCAGCTGGACCTTACTATCATCGAGGCGATGGAGTAATTCACCAGTGGCGTTTGCTAAAACCGATTCCGATTAGTAGTTACATTCGTACGGTCACATCGTCGCTGCGATTCACTCGACGTGACGGTAGCATGGAAAACAGCGAGCCAAAGTTTGGACGCCTTAGAGGTATCGATTGGTAGTATAGCTAATCATGATCTATACACAGCCATGGCCAAATCAATAATTAATATTGATAAATAAAAATGTTATAATTCTCAATCAGAAAGACTATATGCTGAACATTGTCGCGGACGCGACACGCACGCAACGGTGGTGCAGCGGATTACAATCCTTGCCCCGCTAGATTTCATTAACTCCCTAGTTTTAGCACCCTGCCCATGCGATCCAAAAACCCACTCCTCACTACAAGCGCTGGCGCAGCTGTTGGCACCCTTGGTGGACTCATTGGCCTCGGAGGAGCAGAATTCCGCCTTCCACTCCTCATCGGAGTTTTTGGTTATTCCGCTCTACCCGCAATCATCTTGAACAAGGCCATGAGCCTCGCCGTCGTCGCCTCTGCCTTGCCATTCCGCGCATCGACAGTTCCGTTCCAACAATTATTGGCGCACGCCAGCATCATCTTTACCCTCTTGGCTGGAAGCCTCGCCGGAGCATGGTTCGGCGCTGACTGGGCCACCAAGCTAAAATCCCACGTTCTCTATCGCATATTGTCGGTGCTCTTGGTCATCATTGCATTTGCCTTGGTCTTTGGCCACAACACATCTGCCTCCGTTACCGCACCACTGACAGGTGTGCCGCTGGCCATTGCTGGCGCTACTGCAGGGTTTGGCATTGGTGTCGTAGCGTCACTCATGGGCGTTGCTGGCGGAGAGCTTCTCATACCAACCATCGTGCTGCTCTTCGGCGCTGACATTAAACTGGCGGGCAGCTTATCGCTCGCTGTAAGCCTTCCAACCATGCTCGTCGGTTTTACCCGCTATAGCCGAGATCAAAGTTTTTCCATTCTTCGCACCGAGCGCCGCTTCGTTGCCTTCATGGTTGCTGGATCACTCTTGGGAGCCTTCATCGGCAGCCAGTTGCTTGGCATCATCCCAACGAATATTCTACTTCCTCTGCTAGCTGGCATCCTGCTGATTTCAGCAGTAAAGGTCTGGAATCATGCCTAAACGGCCATAAACAGAAATTACCTTCCATCAGACCTGCGTGAAAAACTGCGCAGATTAGCGCATTCAGATTCAGCTATTCCGCAAGAGAAACAACATGGAAATCCTAAGAATCGCAGCATTTTCCTATAACAACGCAGGCGGCAACCCTGCTGGTGTAGTCATTTGCAATGAAATGCCAGCCGAAACGGAAATGCTCGCGATTGCAAAACAGGTTGGCTATTCCGAAACCGCATTTCTGACCCAAGTAAATGACGGCTGGAGAGTTCGCTATTTTGCCCCAGAAATGGAAGTCCCATTCTGTGGTCATGCCACGATCGCCAGCGGGGCAGTATTGGGCGAAAAATTTGGCGAAAGCATATACAAGCTCTTCATCAACCAAGGCGAAATCACTGTCAGCGTTGCAAAATCCGATACGGGTACTTTTAGCGCAACATTGCAATCGCCTGCAACATGGTCTGAAATCGCGCCAAATGATTACGTCGAAAAATTATTGACCGAACTCAATCTGGCAACCGCCGATATCGATACCAATTATCCAGTACGCTTCGCTTTCGCTGGCGCAAAACACCTGATTATCGTTTTGAAAGACCGCAAGAAGCTTGCAGACATGTCCTATCACTTCGAGCGGGTAAAAACCCTCATGCAGCAAGAAGGCTTAGTGACAATCGATATGTTATGGGCAGAATCGAACCATCGTTTCCACTCCAGAAATCCCTTTCCAACAGGCGGCGTCTATGAAGACCCTGCAACGGGCGCTGCCGCCGCCGCTCTAGCAGGTTATTTACGTGACATCGAATGGCAAGGTGAGAATAATTTTGAAATCCTGCAAGGAGAAGATATGGGATGCCCATCCCGCTTATCCGTACAATATACAAAAAACAAAGGTGAGAGCATTAAAGTAACCGGCGAGACTCGTCACATCACAGAAACAAATCGCTAAATGAACTTCTTGGAAATAGAGCGCTTCTTATCATAGCAAAGTGCGATTTCAAGACAGCAAAAACCACGGAGTCACAGATGAATCTCGACGGCGAAATCATCACGGTTCGACCCAATGTCACCATCGACACCCTTCAGAAATTGCCAAACTACGTTGGCGTATCCAATCAAACCGCGGGTTCCACCGGCATCTCGATGAACATCGTGCTCATCCCCGCTGGCGCCAAAGCCCAACCTCACTATCACGATGGCTTCGAAACCGCCATCTACATTCTTAAAGGCGAGGTGCAGACCTTTTATGGCAAAGGCTTGGCAAAATCTTGCATCAATAAACAAGGCGACTTTCTCTTCATTCCAGCCGGTGTACCGCATCAACCGGTGAATCTGAGCAGCGACACCGAAGCCATTGCCCTGGTAGCGCGCAACGATGCCAATGAGCAAGAAAGCGTGCGCCCCTACGACCCTGCTTGAAATCGCGCGCAACAATAAACCATTGAAATCCTGCCACGAGCGATCTCACTGATCGCCCGACGTCAATACTGCACGCCATACACGCAACACCGATCGACTATGCTATTACGATCATAAAAACCCTCATACCAGCAGTCGTATTAGAACAGCTCAACAATCAGATGAGTTTACCTTGGAGTAGTTGACTACCAGAGCAGTTGGACGCCTTTCACCCGTAGATCTGGATTTTTTGCAGGCAGGATGCGATAAAGGCAACAGGAGGATTTTCCGCAGCTTTGTGAGGCTGCTGGAAGAGCTGGAGGAGACTATTTTGCCAATATGCCAATAAATAAAACCTCGGAGGCAAACTGCATGGTCATGATTCTGCGTGTGCTACTGACGATAGCGGCGATCGTCTTGACGACCCATGGGGTCTCGGCGGCAGATCTCAACTCGCTGAGCGGCGTGGTCCAATCGGGCGGCTCCAGTTCCAGCCAGCCGCTGGCTCATATCAACGTCACGTTGTTCGAGGCAACGGATGGGCTCCCGACAGCGCTGGGCCGGACGACGACGGACGCCGTAGGTGGCTTCAGCATTCGCTCCTCGCGGAGCACTTCACCGACGATCTTCTTTGTACAAGCCGATGTCAGCGAAAGCGTGAGATTCGTTGCCATTCTCGGCTCCGAGTTGCCCACAGCGGTCACCATCAACGAACTGACCACAGTGGCTGCCAGCTATTCAATGGCCCAGTTCCTCCGGACCGGGGTAATCTCGGGTAATGCTTTCGGCCTCCGGATCGCCGCCGGAATGAACGACAACATCGTCGCCACCGCGACCGGTCAATCCTCGCCAGTGCTTTTGAGCTCGCCGAATGCCGACCAGACCAATTCACTGCGTTCCACCCGATCCCTCGCCAACTTGCTGGCGGCATGCGCCAGAAACCCAGGCGTCACGGCGAGTCTTTTCGCCCTGACGACTCCGCCAAGCGGCCGCACGCCGCGCAATACCGCCGAAGCGCTGGCGAACCTGGCCCGCGATCCGGGGCAGAACGTGGACGGGATCTACGCGTTGACGTTGCTGAGCGACTCGTATGCCCCGCCGCTCAGTACTCAGCCCGATGCTTGGACGGTGACGATCAAGGTCAACGATTCGGGTAACGATGATCGTCTGATCAGCGGCCCCGGCAACATCACCTTCGACAAGCGAGGCTACGCCTGGGCCACCAACAACACCTTCCAAGGCACTCCAAACTCCGGCGATTTCAATCTGGTCTTCAAGCCCAACGGCCAACCGGCCGATGGCAGCAACGGAACGCCACTGTCGCCGCTGCTGGGTGGTGGCCTTCTCGGCGGTGGTTTCGGCGTCACGATCGATCTTTACGGCTCGGTGTGGTTCGGCAACTTCGGCTGGGGCTCCTGCTCAGGCTGCAATCCGAGTCCGGATGGCAATGGCAGCGTTTCGCTGTTCACGCTGACGGGCGTACCGGTGTCGCCATCCGATGGTTACCAGGGCGGCCCGGTCAGAGTCATGGGAATGGCGGCGGACGAGTACGGAAATATCTGGATCGGCAGCAACGGCAACGACAGCATCTATGTGTTCAGGTATGGAAATCCGCGCTGGTCGGTGGGCTTCCAACAATACGAGGGCAGCCAACCATTCGCTGTCGAACTGGCCGACGATGGAACCGTTTGGGTGACCAATGGCGGCGGATTTACGGGCGCTTACCCGAGCAGTGTTGCGCGATACGCCCTGGTCAATGGGGCATTGCAACAGCGTTTCCTGCACTTCGTGGGCAAGGCGCTCAAGGCCATGGTGCTCGACTCGGTCGGCAATGCATGGATCGCGTCGCAAGGCGATAACCAGATCTATCTGTTCGCCCCCAATGGCGCTGAGCTTGGCCATTTCAACGGTGGCGGCATCGATGGACCATGGGGTATCACGGTCGATGGCGAAGACAACATCTGGGTCGGTAATTTCGGTCCTCTCGAACTCGGGAGTAATTTCACCGGCAGGCTCAGCAAGCTTTGGGGCATCAATGCGCCTTCGGGCCACAAGGTGGGCGATCCGATATCGCCATCGACCGGCTATACCGTGCCAACGGCCGGCAGCGAGGTGCTGCTCCACAATGGCGAGCCGCTGTATGGATCGCAAGGCCCAGCTAGCTTGATCCCGATGATGCGTCAGACGGCGCTGGCTATCGATCAGGCCGGCAACATCTGGTCACTCAACAACTGGAAGCCGGCTTTCAATACCGATACCATCGGTAAGAATCCAGGCGGCGATGGCGTCATCATCTTCGTCGGACTCGCGCCACCGCCCCGCCCGACCCAGTGCGAAATCGGCAGTGGTCAAGATGATTGCGCATCCAACGAACCTCCGCTGAAGCGACTCTGGCGGTAAATCACTCCCCGGAAGTCCGGGAGCAGGCGGTTGGTCTGGAATGAACCGCCTGCGGGTAACGAATTCACTGTCTTGCAAGTAACTGATGGCGCGAAAGAAGATCTCGCCGCAGATCACTTCCCTCATGGCTATTCTTCAGCGTCAAAGAACCGGCTGTCGGTGATGGCGCATGCTTGACGCGGCGCGACTTTTGCTAGATACCTGGTCATCAATCCCGTCACCGCGCGCCGGAGGTTTCCCAATGCGATCGTGGACGCTCATGTGGATCAAGGCCCGATGGACATCTCGGTCATAGGGGCCAGTGGGGCCTGTGGGCGCGAAATCGTCATCCAGCTAATTCGCGACCGCCTGTTGGAACAACGCGAAATCCTGCAGCTGGTCGCCAGCAACCCTCATTCCAGCCATCCCTACTGGCTGCACGGCTTCCGCGCCGACCTGCAGGACGCCTACGCCGAAATCATCCCGCAGCTGGACGTCACCGACGATCCGGGCGCGATCATCGGCGACGTGGTGATCATGGCCGGTGGCGCCACCATCGCCGCCGATCCGCAGGGCAACGGCATCGCCTCCCGCGATGCGCTGGCCGCCTGCAATCGCCCGGTGTTCGAGCGTTTCGCCCAGGCTCTGGGTGCTGCCCGCCGCCACTCGCCGCCGGTGGTCATCGTCGTCACCAACCCGGTCGAACTCGGCGTGCACCTGTTCGCTCAGCATCTACCGCGCGACTGCGTGCTGGGCATGGGAGCGCATTCCGACTCCCTGCGCTTCCGCTGGGAAATCGCCCACGATCTGGGCATCCGTCGGCAACTGGTGCGCGGCTACATGCTGGGCGAACATGGTGCAGGCATGGTGCCATTGTGGAGCAGCGTGCGGGTGCACGGCCTGACCCGCGCCGAGTGGACCGCCACCGAGCGGCGCTTGCGGCGCGGCGTAGACACTGCCGATTTTCCGGCTGTGCTGGCTGCCGAGCAGCAACGGCTGGTGGAGATGCTGCAGCAGAATCCGGTATCCGGCCCAGCCGAGGCGCTGCGCCATGTCGCCACCCTGCCACCGGATTTGCGAGTGGCCCTCAAACCGTTCGCCATCCACTACACCGCCGCCAAGACCCTGGAAGCCACCGCCAACGCCACCCTGGAGCTGGTGCGCGCCATCTGCGAGGGTCGCCCCACCGAAATCGTGGCGCAATACCAGCACGCTGGCGAAGCGGGCCTGCACGTGCCGTTCGGTGCGCGGCTGATCGTCGCCGGCGCGGTGGAACGCTGGATTCCCATCGAAGGCTACTGGCGTGAGGAAATGGAGCTGATCCAGCACTCCGCCGAGGGCATTCAAGCCAAACTGACGCGCTGGCTGGCCACAGCATGACCGCACTCGACTCCGAATCCACTACGCATCGGCACTGGCTGTTCATGATCCGCACCGAGGATCGGCCCGGCGCCGCCGCCTCCATCACCGCCGCGTTCTCCGGACGCGGTCTGCAGATCGAAAGCTTCATCGGCATAGGCGATGCCGGCTGCTACGACCGGGAGACGGAAGGCGTGGTCGCCCTCACTTTCCTGGCCATCCCGCACCGCATGGACACCGTGCGCCGGGTGCTGGAGCGGCTGGAACAGGTACGCAGCGTGCACGTGTACGACTACGCCCAAGACGCTCGGCTGGTCAAGGCCGCTACGGTGCGGACCTGCGCCGCGCCCGAACAGGTTGCAGCCCAACTGGCGACGCCGGAGCTGCATTATCAAGCGCTGGAACCAGTCGGGGCCGCCAGCGGCTGGCTGGTGCACGGACAACCGCCAGTGGTCGATGCGGCGCTCGGACGGCTGCGCGAACTCGATCCTCATCTGACCGTGCTCTACGCCATCCTGCCGCCGGAGTAAGCCAGCTGCGTCCAACGCAGGCGTTTCGTCGCGACAGAAAAGCTCGTAATATCCGATCGATACGCCTGCCCCTCTGATGGATAGCCGCCGATGAACGCCCGCATCCTGCTGGTCGAAGACGAACCCGCCATCGCCGAAGTCGTGCAATTCGCCCTGGTCAGCGAAGGCTTTCAGGTGGTCTGGCGCAGCCTGGCCCGCGAGGCCGAGGCCGAGTGGGCGGCCGCGCCCTACGACTTGCTCATTCTCGATCTCGGCCTGCCCGATGGCTCGGGGCTGGAGCTGCTGAAGCGATTACGCCGCCATTCCGATGTGCCGGTGCTGATCCTCTCGGCCCGCAACGCCGAGCTGGACCGGGTGCTGGGCCTGGAACTGGGCGCCGACGATTACGTCACCAAGCCATTCAGCCCACGCGAACTGGCCGCCCGCATCAAAGCTATTCTCAAGCGGGTCGCCCGCCCCGCCGTCAGTCCCGAAGCACCGCCCAGCGCGCCACTCATGCCGGACAGCGCCTTCGCCATCGACCCGGTCCGCGCCGCGATCCGCTTCCAGAACCGGTCGCTGGAACTGACCCGTACCGAATACCTGATCCTCAAGACCCTGCTGGCCCAGCCGGAGCGGGTGTTCTCCCGCGCCCAGCTGATGGATCAGGTCTGGCCCGATCCGGCCGCCAGCTTCGAACGGGCCGTCGATACCCACATCAAGACCCTGCGCGCCAAGCTGCGCGAGATCGACCCGACCCTCGACCCGATCCGCACCCATCGCGGTCTTGGCTATTCGGTGCAAATCCGCCCGCGCGTCTGAACGGCCACACCATGAACCTCGGCCTCAAGCTGTTCCTGGGCTACTTCCTCATCGTCGGCATCGGGGTCTACTTCTCGCTCAACATCCTCGGCGACGAACTGAAACCGGCCTTTCGCCAGGCGGCCGAGGAAACTCTGATCGACAGCGCCAATCTGCTGGCCGTGCTGGTGCGCGACGACGTGCTGAACGGCAGCATCGCCGACGGTCGCTTCCAGAGCCGGCTGGAGGAATACGCCCGCCGCGTTCCCGCCGCTCGCATCTGGGGCATCGTCAAGAACAGTCTCGACCACCGCATCTACATCACCGACGCCCAGGGCATCGTCATCTTCGATTCCAGCGGCCAGGATCAGGGCCAGGACTATTCGCGCTGGAACGATGTCTATCTCACCCTGCGCGGCCAGTACGGCGCGCGCACCACCCGCATCGACCCCAACGAGGAGCGCAGTTCGGTCATGTACGTGGCCGCGCCGATCCGCGACGGTGCCCGCCTCATCGGGACGCTGACCGTGGCCAAACCGTCCGCCAGCGTGCAACCCTACGTCGATCGGGCCGAGGCCAAGCTGCACCGGGCGGCGGCCATTCTGGTGCTGGTGTCGCTGACGGTCGGCTGGCTATTTTCCTGGTCGCTGGCCCGCTCGATCCAGCGGCTGGCAGCCTATGCCCGCGCCGCGGCCGAAGGACGACGCGGCATCGCCCCAAAAGGCGGCGGCCCGGAGCTGCGGGCGCTGGCCGAGGCGGTGGAGACCATGCGCGACCGGCTGGAAGGGCGGGACTATGTGGAACGCTACGTCCACACCCTGACCCACGAGATGAAAAGCCCATTGGCCGCCATCAGCGGTGCGGCCGAATTGTTGCAGGGGACATTGCCGGAACCACAGCGCGAACGCTTCGCCGCGCTGGTGGCCAGTGAAGCCGGTCGGCTGCAACGACTGGTCGAGCGCTTGCTGGCGCTGGCCACGGTCGAACAACGACGGGAACCGCTGGAGCGGCGGCCGGTCGCGCTGCGGCGCGTGGTGGAAGAACTGCTGGCCTCGCGCGCACCGCTCATCGCCCGCAAGGCGCTGCGCATCGAACCCACCATCCCGGAACAGGCCAGCGTACTCGGCGAGCCGTTCCTGCTGATCCAGGCCATCGGCAATCTGCTCGACAACGCCCTGGAATTCACTCCGCCCGGCGGTCGGATCGACATCGCCGCCGATATCGACGGCGGTTGCTGGCGACTGACCGTGTTCAACACCGGCAGCGCCATCCCCGATTACGCCCACGACCGCCTGTTCGAGCGATTCTATTCCCTGCCGCGCCCGGACACCGGCCAGAAAAGCACCGGACTGGGGCTGGCCTTCGTGCGGGAGGTGGCGCAATTGCACGGTGGGACGATCCGCGTGGACAATCGCTCGAACCCGGACGGCTCCACCGCTGGCGTGGTCGCCGGTCTGAGACTACCGGTCGCTTGACCCGTCGTCGCCCCGGCATCCCGGCATCCTCTCGCCTGCGCTCACCCAATCCTCACCGCGCCCCCATTTGGACCTCATCAGGGCCTCAAACGGCGAGTTCAGGCTGTGCTCACCCATTCACCCAGGGAGAGCCCGTCATGAAGAGCCTGTTTACCAAGATCACCCTGATCTTCCTGATCACCCTCATTCTCGCCATCGGCCTGACCCGCATCGGCTTCCTGATCGATGAACGCACCGCCCGCCGCAACAGCGTGGTCGCCGAAATCGCCATGGCCACCGCCCGCGACCAGACGCTGGTCGGGCCGGTACTGATCGTGCCGTATACCCGCATCGTCAAGACCCAGAAACGCAGCGACAAGGACGACACCAAGATCATCGAGGTGGAAAGTCGGATTAACGATGCGCTCTTTCTGCTGCCGACCGAACTGGACATCCAGGCCAATCTCAACACCGAGCAGGTCAGTCGCAGCCTCTATCACGCGGTGGTGTTCGGGGCCAGCATCGCGATCAAGGGTCGCTTCGCCAGCGCGGGCGAGTTGCTCAGACCCGCTTCGAACGAACAGATCGTGTTCGGCGAGCCGCGCCTGATCGTCGGTATCAGCGACCCGCGCGGCATCCTGCGCGCGCCGGCGCTGAACTGGGGAGACCAACGCTTCGACTTCCAGCCGGGCACCGCCGAGGAGCGGATGCCCAACGGCATTCAGGCGTCGGTGCGCGGGCTCGATCTGCGGGCGCCCTGGTCGGTGGAGTTCGCCTTCGCCCTCGATCTACGCGGCACCCAAGCCTTCGGGCTCGCTCCGGTGGGCGACACCACCCACATCAGCGTGCGCGGCAACTGGCCGCATCCCAGCTTCTACGGCCAATTCCTGCCGGAAACCCGCGAGGTGGCCGACAGCGGTTTCACCGCCACTTGGTCGACCACCCAACTGGCCACCAATATGGCATTGCAATTGAGCGCCTATCTGAATGGTAACCGGGGAGGGCTCGACACCGTGACCGGCGTGCGCTTCGTCGATCCGGCCGACAGCTATGTCCAGAGCGACCGGGCGATCAAATACGGCTTGCTGTTCATCGGCCTGACCTTCGCCGCCTTCTTCCTGTTCGAGGTGCTCAAGCGGCTGGCCATCCACCCGTTTCAGTACGGCCTGACCGGCGCCGCCTTGGTGTTGTTCTACCTGCTGCTGCTGTCGCTGTCCGAACATCTGGACTTCGGCATCGCCTACGCCATCGCCACCGCCGCCTGCGCGAGCCTGCTGAGCTATTACCTGATCTACGTCCTGGGCAGCCTCGGTTGGGGCATCGGCTTCGGCGCGCTGATCGCTGCGGTCTTCGGCATCCTGTACGTGCTGATCAGCCTGGAAGATCACGCCCTGCTAGCCGGTTCGGCCACCCTGTTCGCGCTGCTGGCGCTGGCGATGGTGCTGACCCGCAAGGTGGACTGGTATCAGTTGGGGGAGGTGTTCGGTAGTCGGCGGGTCAAGCGGCTTGACCACGCTCCGGTTGGCAACGAAACCGTCGAGGACTGAAGACTCATTCCGTGTAGCGAAGCTTGCCGGCGCGCCGGCAAGCTCCACCCTCCTCATCCCCGGCCGGAACCGGCGCGCGCGCCGCCCACGTACTGCAGAGTGAAGGCGACCATGTCGCCGAGCACCTTGCGCACCGCCAGGTTGGCCGCCTGAACCGCGCCATAGGCGTCTTCGCTGGGCGCAGGCTCCAGATCCTCGAACACCTGCGTTCCCAGCACATGGCCGCTCTTCATGTCGACCACCTTGATGCGCGCCATGAACCGCACCCGGCTCGGCTTGGTCATGAGCTGCTGCTCCAGCCGAATGATATCCACATCGACCCGCATATTGGCCAGCGCCGGGGCCGGCGGCGTGATCACCGCTCTGAACGCGCCGGTCTCTTCGAACGCCCGCACCAGCACCGGCAACAACATCTTGGCCGGTGCATCGCTCCAGACGCTGTTGCTGTAATAGTCCAGCTTCAGTGGATCGCGGGTGTAGGCGATGCGATTGGAATCGAAACCCGGCGACGCCTTGGGCGTCGCCACCAGCAGGGTCTTACCACTGGGGCGACGCGCCTGCGGCGACGCCAGATTCCCCACCTCCAACATATACGCCTGCGGCGGCGGCGATTTGTCCTGCGGCAGCGTGCAGCCAGCCAGCGCCAGCACCGCCAGCATTACTCCCCCCAGCCGGCCTGTAGCCCGCCGGCATCCGCCATCGGTGATGCGCGTCATGTTCCCATTTCTCCTACTCGGTTGACTCACGTTGCTTATTCTTCCCCCGGTCCCGGCCGGCCGCTGGGCTTGCCCAGCAACAAGGCGCGGGGGTTCTGTTCCAGCATCTCGGCCAGACGCTGCAAGCTTTCAGCCAGCTCGTTGAGCTGCGACAACAGCGCATTCAATTCCGGCACCGTGCTCTGTCCCAGCCGCTGCAGGGTCTGCCGGCCGTCCCCGGCCAGCGCTTCCAGAGCCTGACCAGTCTGGCGGAAGCCGTCCGAGGTCTTGCGCACCGACTGGGCCGCCGCCCGGAAATCGCTCAGGGTCGCCGCGGCCTGGCTGCTCAGCTCATCGGTCTTCTCCAAGGTCGCCGCCAGCTGGTCCAAGGCCCGGCCCAGCCGGTCGGAGCGCTGCGCCAACACTTCGGTAAACCGTTCCACGTTGGCCAGGGTCCGGCCGATACTGTCGCTGCGGTCGGCCACGGCCCCGGTGACCGTGTTCACATGGGCCAGGATCTGGCTGAACGCATCCAGATTATCGTCGCTCAGCAGGCGTTCCAACCGGTTCGACAGGTTGTCGACGTTGGTCAGGATATTGTTGAAGGCGTCGTCGAGTCGCGTCACCAGCGAAGGCCCGGCCTGGATCACCGGCAAATCCTGGTCGGGGTCCTTCTCCAGCGGCGGCGACTGACCGCCACCGCTCAACTCCACCGAGGCCACCCCGGTCAGCCCTCGGGTGGACAAGGTAGCAATAGTGTTGCGGTGGATCGGCGTACCCCGCTCGATGTTCAGCACGACATCCACCTGATCAGGATTGCGAGGGTCGAGCCGGATCGAGTCCACCTGCCCCACCTGCACCCCGCGATAGCGCACGGTCGCGTTGGGATTCAGGCCGGCCACCGATTCGCGGAAATACACCCGATAGCGATCGTAGACCTTGGAGTCGCTGCCCACCACCAGCCAGAACAACATCCCCAACGCGACCGCGCCCAGCAGGATCACGAACAGCCCGACCAGAGCGAAATTTACTTTGCTTTGCACGCCTGCTCCTGCGCCGCGCGGCCGCGCGGTCCCTCGAAGTACGCCCGGATCAGCGGGTGTTGCGCCTGGGTCAGCTCTCGCATCGGCGCATAGCCGATCACCCGCCGCTCGCCCAGGAACGCCACTCGATCGGTAGCGTTCCACAGGGTGTCCAGATCGTGGGTCACCATCACCACCGTCAGCCCTAGCGATTGCTTGAGCTGCACCACCAGTTCGTCGAACGCCCCAGCGCTGACCGGGTCCAAGCCGGCGGTCGGCTCGTCCAGGAACAGCAGGGCCGGGTCCAGCGCCAAAGCCCGCGCCAGCGCCGCCCGTTTGAGCATGCCGCCGCTCAATTCGCCGGGCAGCTTGTCGCCAACCTCGGCGGCCAGGCCCGCCAGCGCGATCTTGAGATCGGCGATTTCCATGATGCGCGCCATCGGCAACCGGGTATGTTCGCGCAGTGGCACCGCCACGTTCTCGCGCACCGTCAGCGAACTGAACAGCGCCCCCTGCTGGAACAACATGCCGAAGCGCCGTCGCAACCGGAACGCGGCGCTGTCGCCGATACCGACGATCTGCTGGCCGAACAACTCGATCGAACCGGCGGCCGGCTGCAGCAGCATGATGATCGCCCGCAGCAAGGTGGTTTTACCAGAACCGCTGCCGCCGACCAAGGCCACGATCTCGCCATGACGGATGTCGAGATCGAGCTGATCGTGGATCACTGCATCACCGAACTGGGTCCGCAAGCCGCGTACCGCAATCACGACTTCGCCCGGCATCACCTTCAGCGCCATATGCCGACCCCGCCCAGGATCACCGAGAACAAGGCATCGGCGGCGATCACCAGGAAAATCGACTGCACCACGCTGACCGTGGTCTGACGGCCGACGCTGTCGGCGCCGCCGCGCACCTGGAAACCCTGATAGCAGCCGACCAGGGCGATGATGGCGGCGAACACTGGCGCTTTGCCCATGCCGATCAGGAACGACAACGGCGTCACCACCTGCGGAAAGCGGTCGAGGAAATCGCTGAAGCTCACGTCCAACAAGGCGCGCGCCATGACCATGCCGCCGAACACGCTCAGCACGTCGGCGAATACCGTCAACAACGGCAAGGCGATGGTCAGGGCCAGCAGCTTGGGCAGCACCAGCAGATCCATCGGCCGGATGCCGATGGTGCGCAGCGCATCCACCTCCTCGGTCACCTGCATGGTGCCGATCTGGGCGGTGTAGGACGAACCGGTGCGGCCGGCGACGATGATGGCGGTAATCAGCGGCGCCAGTTCGCGCAGCATGGTCAGCGCCACCAGTTCGACGATGAAGATGTTGGCCCCGTAAACGCGCAGCTGCTGACCGCTTTGATAAGCGATGACCACGCCCATCATGAACGCCAGCAACCCAACGATCGGCAGGGCATTGACCCCGGCGGTTTCGATGCTGCCGAATAGCGCCCGCCAGCGGAAGCGGTTGGGACGCAGGGCCAGGCGGCCCATGGCTGTCGCCGCCTCGCCGACGAAGGCCAGGAAATCGAGGGCGTGAACGCTGTGGAAAACGATGCGCTGCCCCAGCCGTTCCAATGGACCGCCGCTGGCGGAGGACGCAGGGGCGGTTCCGGCGCTGGCGCGGCGTTCCTGCACCAGATCGAGCAGGGCCTGATGCTCCTCGCGCAGATCGAGCTGCTGCAACGGATGGCCGGCCTGCTCCCGGTCGGCGATGATCATCGCCAGAGACAACGCGCCGGTGGTGTCGATGGTCCGGATCGCGGAGCCATCCAGCCGCCACGCCCCGGTCGGCCAGCGCACCTTGCGCCAGCGCGGATCGACCGTCTCGAGACCATCCAGGGTCCAGTCGCCCTGGCACTGGCAGACCTGACCCTGGCAATGAAGGGTCGCCGGCTCGATCGCCGCTGTGGAGGATGAAATCGGAGAGGACGCCTTCATCGGAATGAATTGCGAAACTCAGCGCGGATTCAAACGCCGCCAGGCCGCCGGATTCTGCTGGCTACCCGACTGTTCCCAGATCCCACGGCGGGCCTGCTGCGCTTCGGCCTCGGCCTGTTGGTAAGCACTCGAGTGGTTGTACTGTTCATACACCACTGCCTGCCCCTGCCGAACCATCTCCAGACCGACATCGCGCTGGCCGACGAAGATCTGGGCGACCGTCCGCTGGTAGCGATCCCGATCGACCACCTGCAGGCGAATCGGACCGGCGTCGGTCAGCCAGCCGCGCAAAGCGTCGCGCGACCGTTCGCCCCAGGACGCTTGCCCCATCTCCGGGGCATCGATGCCGAATACTCGCACCTTGACCTTGCCCTCCGGACAGTTGGCGGTCAGCGTGTCGCCGTCGTAGACCGACTTGACGGTGCACGCCAACTGTGCACCGGCCGCCAGCGACCTCGACGAGGCTTGGGGCTCGCGCAGGAAATAGCTGATCGCCACGATCGCCACGATCAGCCCGGCGATCAGCCAGGGCGAACGACTCCGGCGGCGACTGGCGCGGCCCAGTTCGTTGCGCAACAGGCTCTGCGTCTGTTTCAGCCAATCCTGTCTCATGACGCATCCCTGGGATTTTCCGGATCGGCGGACGACGGTCCGCTATATCCGGTGCAAGGCTTCGGCATGATAGGCCAGATGTTCGCCGATGAAGGTCGCGATGAAGTGGTAGCTATGATCGTAGCCCTCCTGCCAGCGCAGCGTGAGCGGGAAGTGGCGAGCGGCGCACACCCGCTCCAGTGACGATGGATGCAGCTGCTGGCCCAGAAACTCGTCGGCCGTGCCCTGATCGATCAGCAGCGCGATGGCTGGAGCACCTTCCTCGATCAGACGCACGGCATCGTAGGCGACCCAGTCCTCGCGCTGACTGCCCAGATAGGTCTTGAAACAACCCTGTCCCCAGCCGCAAGCCATGGGATGGCAGATCGGGGCGAAGGCGGACACCGACCGATAACGGCCCGGTTCCTTCAAGGCGCAGATCAACGCGCCGTGCCCACCCATCGAATGGCCGGAGATGGCGCGGACATCGGTGATCGGTAGATTCTCCTCGACCAGCTTCGGCAGTTCCCGGGTAACGTAGTCGTACATGTGGTAATGGGTCGACCACGGAGACTGGGTGGCGTTGACGTAGAAACCGGCCCCCTGACCGAGATCGTAGCGTTCCGGCACGTCCGGTACATCCGGCCCGCGCGGACTGGTGTCGGGAATGACCAGCGCCAGCCCCAGCTCGGCCGCGTAGCGTTGCGCCCCGGCCTTGACCCGGAAGTTGTCGTCGGTGCAGGTCAGCCCGGACAGCCAGTAGACCGCCGGCACCTTGCCGTGGGCCGCCGCCGGGGGCAGATAGACCGAAAAGGTCATGTCGCACTGACAGGTCTGCGAAGGATGGCGGTAGCGATTCAGCCAGCCGCCGAATTCCTTGATCGATTCGATGTGCTCCACCGGCAGGATTCCCCTAGAAGATGATGACGGAACGAATGCTCTTGCCTTCGTGCATGAGATCGAAAGCAGTATTGATCTGCTCCAGCGGCAGGGTATGGGTCACCATGCTGTCCAGTTCGATCCTGCCCGCCAGATAGTTCTCGACATAACCCGGCAACTGGCTGCGGCCCTTGACCCCGCCGAAGGCCGTGCCTTTCCAGGTACGCCCGGTGACCAGCTGGAACGGCCGGGTCTGGATTTCCTGGCCGGCCCCGGCCACGCCGATGATGGTGGACACCCCCCATCCCATGTGACAGCACTCCAATGCCTGACGCATGACCTTGACGTTGCCGATACATTCGAAGGAATAGTCGACACCACCATGGGTCATTTCCTTGATGGCTTCGACCACGTCGCCGCCGAGGGTGGCCGGGTTGAGGGTATCGGTGGCGCCGAGCGCGGTGGCCATGGCGAACTTGTCGGGGTTGAGGTCGACGGCGATGATACGGCCGGCCTGGGCCATCACCGCGCCCTGGATCACCGACAGTCCGATGCCGCCCAGCCCGAACACCGCGACCGTCGAACCCGGCTCGACCTTGGCGGTGTTGAGCACCGCGCCGATGCCGGTAGTGACCCCGCAGCCCAGCAGGCACACCTTGTCCAGCGGCGCGGCTGGGTTGATCTTGGCCAGGGCGATTTCCGGCACCACCGTATACTCGGCGAAGGTCGAACAGCCCATGTAGTGAAACAGTGGCGTACCCCGGCAGGAGAAGCGGCGGGTGTGATCGGGCATATAACCAGTCCACACCGTGGCGGCGATGGACTGGCACAGGTTGGTCTTGGTGGAACGGCAGTATTCGCATTCGCCGCATTCGGGGATGTAGAGCGGAATGACGTGATCGCCGGGTTTGAGACCCTGCACGCCCGGTCCGCACTCGACCACCTCGCAGCCGCCCTCGTGACCCAGGATGCAGGGAAACGCGCCCTCGGGATCATCGCCGGACAGGGTGAAGGCGTCGGTGTGACAGACGCCGGAGGCGACCACTTTCAGCAGAACTTCGCCCTCTTTCGGACCTTCGACCTCGACCTCCTCGATGACCAGGGGTTTCTTGGGCTCCCAAGCCACTGCAGCACGCGCTTTCATGTCTGTCGTCTCCTCATCGGGTGGGGATCGGCTATCGCTCGGTGTGACGGTATAGCCTGGCCATGGTGATTTTCAAGGACGGATCGCTTGGCAGCGATCGACCGCCGGATCTGGCGAACTCGCCTAGACTTTGCAGGATAACGGCCTTGCCGGACGGTCGTAAATGACCGGAGTGGGCCCGTGCCCGCCGACGCCAGTCGAAAGATTGCTGGAATCGCCGCTTTCCTTTAATTTTTACCAAGCATAAGGAGCGGTTCCGACCACGGTTCGAACGAAAGTCCTGCGCCGTTCCTGCTATGCTTGCCCATCAGGCAGTTTCGGAGTTTTCGACCAAGCCGCCAGCCAGGTTCGCCGTTCTGTAGCATAAGAGGAAATTCTTGATGAAAGTCAATGTCAGCGTTGAGGCCACTGCCCAGGAAATGCGTGAATTTCTGGGTCTTCCAAACGTGCAGCCTTTACACGACGATGTCATGCAAGCGTTGCGCGACAACATTCAGCGCGGCGTGGTCAATTTCGACGCCCTCGGTCTGATCAAACCGTTGCTGCCGGCCCAGTTCCATTCGATGGAGATGGTGCAGAAATTCTGGGAGGCGGTCGCCAAAGCCAGCGCCGCGCCGCTCAAGGATGCTCTCGACAAGAGCACCTCGACGGAGTCCCACGATAGCGATACGGCGCGCGGCAGCGCCGAAAAATCATCCTGAGACCATCCGAACAAGCGAACACCTGGCGAGCGGGGAACGGATATGGCCAACAAGATCCTGGTGGTGGACGACGAGCCCAATATCGTCCTGTCCTTGGAGTTTCTGATGAAGCACGCCGGTTTCCAGGTGCGCACCGCTTCGGATGGCGAGGCGGCGCTGACCGCTATCGCCGCCGAGCCACCCGATCTGGTCCTGCTCGATGTGATGATGCCCCGCAAGAACGGCTACGAAGTCTGCCAGGCGATTCGCGCCAACCCCGACTGGAAGGCGATTCGCATCATCATGCTCACCGCCAAGGGTCGCGAGGTCGAACGGGAAAAGGGATTGGCCCTGGGGGCCGACGACTATATCACCAAGCCATTCTCGACCCAGGAAGTGGTCGAGCGAGTCCGCGAACTGTTGACGGGAACGGATTGACCCACCATGCGCTACCGGACCAAGCTCTGGCTGCTCTGGCTGGTCCCGGCCGCGTTGGCGCTGGCGGCCCTGATCGGGCTGGGCTGGCAAGTCCACCAGGTGGTGCCGGACCCCGAACAGCGTGATCTGACCCTGCTGTGGCTGATGCTGGCCGCCTTCGCCATTGTCGGGGGGCTTACGGTGGTCTGGGCTATGCTCGACTGGTACTGCTTCATCCCGCTCGGCGCTCTCGGCCGCGGGGCGCGCATCATCACCCGCAGCAATCCCGGCTACGCGCTGGAGTTGCCCAAGCAGCATTGGCTGGGCGAATTCCCCACCCTGCTGCTGGAGCTGGGCGAGGCCCTGCACAAGGCGCGCCGCGAGGTGGCCGCCGCCACCGCCATCGGCACCCAGGAAATCGAGGAGCAGAAAGCCCGGCTGGAAACCGTATTGCGCGAGTTGTCCGAGGGCGTGTTGGTGTGCGACGGCGAGGCCCGCATCCTGCTCTATAACCCGGCGGCGATGAAGCTGTTGCCAAACAGGGACGCCCTGGGGCTGGGCCGCTCCCTCTACGAGTTGTGGGTGCGTGCGCCGATCGAAAGCACCCTGCAACTGCTCCATTATCGCCGCCAGAACAGCGCCGACGCGCCGGACGACGACGCCGAATTCGTCTGCACCGCCCTGAACGACGAGCGCCTGTTCCATTGCCGGATGAGCCTGTTGCCGGGCGACGCCAGCCAGAACCCCGCTTTCGTCATCACCCTTCGCGATGTGACCCAGCAGGTCGACCGCTCCCTGATCAAAACCCGCACCGAGGATCTGCGCCGCCCCCTGGCCAACCTGCGGGCCGCCGCTGAAACCATCATGCACTTCAACGACATGGCCCGGGAGCAACGCGAACGCTTCCAGCAAGTGATCGTCGAGGAGAGCGAGCGACTGAGCCAGCGCCTGCAGGAACTGACCTCCGATCTGCGGGCACTGTACGCCAGCCGCTGGCCGATGAACGACGTGTACTCCGCCGATCTGATCGGCAGCGTCATCCATCACTTGCAACAACGCAGCAAGCTGATCATCAAGACGGTGGGCATGCCGCTGTGGCTGAACGTCGACAGCCACTCGATCATGCAGCTGCTCGAATACCTGATCGATCAGTTGCACCACCAGCAAGGAGTCGGCGACAGCTTCGAGATCGAATGCCTGCTCGGCAATCGACGAGTCTACATGGACATCATCTGGCCCGGCGTCCCCGTCCCGGCCGACCGGCTGGAAAGCTGGCTGAGCGAACATGTCGAGGATCTGGTGGGCGCCACCACGGTGGGCGAGGTGCTGCGCCGTCACAACAGCGACCTGTGGAGCCAGTCGCACCGCCGACCCGGCCACGCTCTGCTGCGGCTGCCGTTGCCGGCCTCCGCCCGGCAGTGGACCGAGCCGACCGAAGCGCTGCCGGAACGACCGGAGTTCTACGATTTCGCGTTGGGCGCGCAGAATCGCCAGGAATGGGGCGACTTGCTCAACTATCCATTGGGCGCGCTCAATTACGTGGTGTTCGACACCGAAACCACTGGACTATCCCCCTCCAAGGGGGACGAGATCATCCAGCTGGCCGGGGTGCGCATCGTCAATCGCCGAGTGCTGGCCGGGGAGAATTTCGACGTGCTGGTCAATCCAGGCCGGCCGATTCCCAAAGCCTCCATCCGCTTCCACGGTATCACCGACGACATGGTCCGCGACAAACCCGGCATCGGGGTGGCGCTGCCGCAGTTCCGCGCCTTCGTCGGCGACGACCGCACCGTGCTGGTGGCGCACAATGCCGCCTTCGACATGAAATTCCTCAAGCTCAAGGAACAGAAGCTCGGCGTGCGTTTCGACAATCCGGTGCTGGATACCTTGCTGTTGTCGGGCTATCTGCACGACTACACCGACGATCACAATCTGGACACCATCGCCGACCGACTGGGCGTAGAGGTGCATGGCCGCCACACCGCGCTGGGCGACTCCCTGGTCACCGCGCAGGTGTTTCTCAAGCTGATCGATCTGTTGGAAATCCAGGGCGTCAAGACCCTCGGCCAAGCGCTGGAGGTCTCCGACAAGATGGTGGAGGTCCGCAAAACCATGTCGAAGTTCTGAACCCGCGATGCGCCAACAATCCAGGGAATACATCGTTATCCTGTTCATCGTCGGGGTGCTGGCGCTGAACTATCCGATAGTCGAGCTGTTCGACCGGTCGTGGATGCCGTTCGGCGTGCCGCTGCTGTATTTCTATCTTTACGTGGTCTGGCTGGCGCTGATCATTCTGCTGATCCTGGTCGTGCAGCACTCGGAAATCATCGGCGCCGACCCGTCCCAGCCACCGCCCGATCCAGCCCCGCGTCAGCCTGTCCTGCCCGCCAAGACCGAGGCCGAGGCCAGCGATTCGGCGGAGCCGCACTGAATGCTCGGCGACGGCGTCATCATCGCCAGTGCGCTGGCTTACATGGGCGCGCTGTTCGGCATTGCCTATTACGGCGACCAGCGCGCCGACGTCGGCCGTTCGATCATCGCCAACCCCTACATCTACACCCTGTCGCTGGCGATCTACTGCACCGCCTGGACCTTCTACGGCAGTGTCGGGCTGGCAGCGACCAGCGGGGTCGATTATCTACCGGTCTACCTGGGCCCGACCCTGATGGCGATCCTGCTCTGGTTCGTGCTGCGGCGCATCGTCCGGATCGCCAAGGTCCACCGCATCACCACCATCGCCGACTTCGTCGCCTCCCGCTATGGCAAGAGCGGCCTGCTGGCCGGCATGGTGACGGTGATCGTGGTATTCGGCATCCTGCCGTACATTTCCATCCAGCTGAAAGCCATCGCCACCAGCTTCAGCCTGCTGCGCCAATATCCGATGGTGACCATGGCCACCGCCTCGGCCCAACAACCGTTCTGGACCGACACCACCTTCTTCGTGGCCCTGGTGCTGATCGTATTCGCCATCCTGTTCGGCACCCGCCACATCGACAACACCGAACGGCACGAGGGTATGGTGGCGGCGGTGGCGTTCGAATCGCTGTTCAAGTTGGTGGCTTTCGTGCTGGTCGGCGTGGTGGTGACCTTCGTTACCTTCGACGGCCCTGCCGATCTGTTCAAACAGGCGGCGACACAACCGGAACTGGCGGCCTTAATGCGTTTTGACGTGGTGCCGGGCGGTTACGGCGGCTGGCTGTCGCTCACCTTTCTGTCGATGATGGCGTTCCTGTTCCTGCCCCGCCAGTTCCAGGTGCTGGTGATCGAGAACGTCGACGAGACCCATATCCGCAAGGCGATCTGGCTATTCCCGCTCTATCTGTTCGCCATCAATCTGTTCGTGCTGCCGATCGCCCTGGGCGGACGGCTGGTGTTCGATCAGGGTAGCGTGGACGCCGACATGTACGTGCTGGCGTTGCCGATGGCCGAACAGATGCCGAGCCTGGCCCTGTTAGCGTTTCTGGGCGGGCTGTCGGCTGCCATCAGCATGATTCTGTTCGAGACCGTCACCCTGTCCACCATGGTGTGCAACGACGTGGTGATGCCGATCCTGCTGCGCGCCAATCCGCCCTGGCTGGCGAGCCGTTCCGATCTGTCCGGGCTGCTGCTCAGCATCCGCCGGGTCGGCATCGCCGCCCTGATTCTGCTGGGCTATCTGTATTTTCGCTTCATCGGCGAATCCTACGCCCTGGTAACCAGCGGACTGATTTCCTTCGCCGCCGCCGCCCAATTCGCGCCGCCGATCCTGATCGGCCTGTACTGGAAGCGGGCCAACCGGCTGGGCGCCCTGGTCGGCCTGAGCGGTGGTTTCCTGGTCTGGACCTATACCCTGCTGCTGCCGGCCATGGCCCGCTCGGGCTGGATCGCGACCGGCTTCGTCGAACAGGGCCCATTCGGGTTGGAATTGCTCAAGCCCTATGCGCTGTTCGGCCTGAGCGAGATGGACCCCTACATGCATGCGGTGTTCTGGAGCATGCTGGTCAACATCAGCGGGCTGGTATTCGGCTCGATCCTCGGTCGGCCGGACGCCATCGAACAGGTGCAGGGCAGCCAGTTCGTCAACGTGTTCGAGCGCGAGCGCCACGATGGCGACTCGCTGCTATGGCGGGGCATGGTGGAAACCACCGATCTCTACGAATTGCTGGCCCGCTTTCTCGGTCCACAACGCGCCAGCGACGCCTTCGACCGCTATGCCCGCGACTACCACAACTATCCGCTGCAGGCCGATTCCCGGCTGATCCACTATACCGAACGGCTGCTGGCCGGCGCGATCGGCGCGGCCTCGGCGCGGGTGATGATCTCCTCGATCGTGATGGGCGAAGTGCTCAGCATCGAAGAGGTCATGACCATTCTCGACGAGAGCACCCAGGTCATCGAATACAGCCGCCGCCTGGAACAACAATCGCGCGAGCTGGAAGCCGCTTCGGTCGAATTGCGCGAGGCCAACAACCGGCTACGCAAACTCGACCAACTCAAGGACGAGTTCATCTCCACCGTCACCCACGAATTGCGCACGCCGCTGACTTCGATTCGCGCCTTTTCGGAAATCCTGCTGACCAACCCCGACATGGACGTGGAGCAGCGCACCCAGTTTCTGGGCATCATCGTCAAGGAGAGCGAACGGCTGACCCGGTTGATCAACCAGGTGTTGGACATGGCCAAGATCGACTCCGGCCAGATCGAGTGGTATACCGAGGATATCGACCTGCGGGCGCTGATCGAAGACGCCGTCGCCGCCACCAGCCAGCTGTTCCGCGACAAGGCGGTGACGCTGCATCAGGAACTGGGTCATCAGCCGGTCACCATCCGCGGCGATCACGACCGCCTGACCCAGGTGGTCATCAATTTGCTGTCGAATGCTGTGAAGTTCTGTCCGGAACAGACTGGCGAGATCATCATCCGGTTACGGCCAACGCTGACCCATTGGCGGCTCGAGGTCAACGACAACGGTCCCGGCATCGCCCACGATCAACACAAGCTGGTGTTCGAGAAATTCCATCAAGTCAGCGACAGCCACTCTGGCAAACCCAAGGGCACCGGTTTGGGTTTACCGATCAGCCAGAAGATCGTCGAGCATCATCGTGGCCGGATCTGGGTCGAAAGCGAGCCCGGACAGGGGGCTGTCTTCATCGTAGAGCTGCCCATGGTGGAACCGCCAGACCCGGTATGAGTGGGAGGGAGCTACAAGTCGCCGTCCCGGCCGTGCAGATCGACCGTCTTGCTGGCTCGCTCGCGATCACGCAAGCGCTCTCCCGGACCGGTTTCGTGGTGTAACTCGAGCCGGCTGTAAACCCGGTTGCCCAGTTGCAACAGCCGCGCCCCGAGCCGGTAGTGACCAACCATGCCGCGTTCGACGAATCCATGCTCCAGCAACGAGGCCAGAATGCGAAATGCGGTCGAAGGATGTAGCCCGGTGGCATCGGCAAGCGTCTTGAGGCTGACCGGTTCGTCGCAAGCGGCCATGGCTTCGAGCAGTCGGGATGCCCGGGCAATCACTTGAATCGAGGAAGTCGCTTTGTCAGCCATTCGGTATCCCATTTATGTGTCATTATCTTTACCTGAAGATTATATTGCACTGCAGCATAAACTGCCACCATTTTTATCAGGAATCGGATACGGGCTTTGACCGACCATGAAACCCTACCTCGATTTACTGCAACATGTATTAGACGAAGGCGTCACCAAATGTGACCGCACCGGAACAGGAACTCTCAGCGTTTTCGGTGCGCAATTGCGCTTTGATCTGCGAAGCGGCTTTCCGCTGGTGACGACCAAGAAGCTGCACCTGCGCTCGATCATTCACGAATTGCTGTGGTTTCTGCGGGGCGACACCCAATTGCGCTATCTGCACGAACACGGCGTGACGATCTGGGACGAATGGGCCGATGCCAACGGCGATCTGGGCCCGATCTACGGTAAGCAGTGGCGCGCCTGGCAAACGGCCGACGGTCGGGTCATCGACCAGATGGCCAGGGTCATCGAACAGTTGCGATGCGATCCCGACTCCCGGCGGATCGTGGTGTCGGCCTGGAACGTTGGCGAACTGGAACGCATGCGGCTGCCGCCTTGTCATTTGTTATTCCAGTTCTACGTAGCGCGGGGCGAGCTGTCCTGTCAGCTTTACCAACGTAGCGCCGACCTGTTTCTCGGCGTGCCGTTCAACGTTGCCAGCTATGCGCTGTTGACGCATCTGGTGGCGCAGCAGACCGATCTGGCGGTGGGCGAATTCATCTGGACCGGCGGCGACTGCCACCTGTATCTGAACCATCTGGAACAGGTTCGCCAGCAACTCGGCCGCCCGCCCTATCCGCCGCCGCAGCTGCGGATCCGCCGCCGACCGCAATCGCTGTTCGACTACCGCCATGAGGATTTCGAAATCGTCGATTACCAGTGCCATCCGGCCATCAAGGCTCCGGTCGCCGTCTGACGGCTGCAAGCCGAAACCGCGATCGGACTCCGCCACCGGAAAATAACCGTCTCATGCGAATCGACCTTTCTCCACCCCCTTGCCGTCATCATGGCTTGACGGCAAGGGCAATTTATGTTGCGATGCACAAAAAATATCCTGTGTGGAGTTTCTCAAAATGAACACCGATAGGCTCAGTGAGCGTCAACGGGTGGCGAATCTGCTCATCTGGCAATCCGCGCTGCGCATCGCCGGACTGGTGAACCTTGGCGCTATCAGTTCGGTACGCCGCGCGCTGGAAACCTACCTGCTGTGTTCGCAGCGCGGGCTGGAGTGCCTGCACACCCTCCAGCCCGGCGATCCGCCGGAAAAATGGGTGATTGCCCACATCGACATGGCGAGCGAATATGTCGAAAGATCCTGGCAGGACTTCCGCAATAACCTGCAAATCCTGTTGCTGACGCAAGACGAAGCCTTGATGTGGCTCGCCAAGATCGAAAAGACGCTCTCCAATCGCTGAGCGCTTGTACGAGACTGGACGGGCCGCCGCGCGGAGAACGCCATGCTGGCGGTCAAACTGACCGACTATTACCGCTCCCTGATCGACTGGGACGATCCCCATGATCCGCTGGCGCGGATGGTGTCCTTCGCCGAGGAGGAAAATCGGCAACTTCCGGAGGAAACCGATGATCCGATCGGCGATCATCCGCACAGTCACGGCCCCAGCCGGGCGCTGATCCATCGCTATCCAGACCGCGCGCTGCTGCTGGTCACCAGCCGTTGCGCCGCGCATTGTCGCTATTGCTTCCGCAAGTTCAGAATCGAGCAAGGCGATGCCGACCTCGGCGAGGCGGAATTGACCGAGGCCGTTGCCTACGTCGCCGACCATCCGGAGATTCGAGAACTCATCCTGTCCGGCGGCGATCCCCTGTCGCTGTCGAACGGGCGACTACTGGACCTCATCGGCCGTTTCCGCCGTATTCCCCATCTGTGCAGCGTGCGAGTGCATACCCGCTATCCGGTGTACCAGCCGGCCCGCTGCGACACCCTGGAAGCGGTCGCCCGGCAAGTCGACGTGTTCGTCGTGCAGGTCAACCACGCCCGCGAGGTCACCGAACGCTTCGCCCAGGCGATGGCCCGTCTACGCCCGCATGCGCTGCTCTACAGCCAGAGCGTGCTGCTGCGCGGCGTCAACGACAGCGTGGAAGCCCTGAGTGCCTTGTCGTGGTCGCTGGCGCGTGTCGGGGTGACACCGTATTACCTGCACTATCCCGATCTGGCCCCAGGCACCGCCCATTTCCGGCCACCGCTGGAGCAGGCGATGGCCCTGGTCGGCGCGCTGCGTGGGCGTTTGCCGGGTTATCTGTTGCCGCGCCTGATCCTCGATATTCCCGGTGGCCATGGCAAGATCGCGCTGGACCATGCCGCCTGCCAGCGCATCGACGATCACACCTTCCTGCTGCGCTCGCCGCTGAGCGGCCGGATGATCGAATACCGCGAGGTGCTGGAGCCGGACCGCCGACCCGCCCAGAACCATGCCGTCGATGTCGCCGATTGCCAACAGCGATGATGCGACCTGCGGAGTCGACTGATCGGCCCGTCAAGCACCTTTTTGAATCAACCAGATAGCTGACCTCCATCGCGCCGGATCGGTTTTTCCCGCGCTGAACGGCTTGTCAAGCAGGGGTACGAATCTCGATACTATGTCGTCATGATCGAACCCACTTACCTGACCAATCAGTTCCTGATCGCCATGCCCACGCTGGCGGACCCGAACTTTTTCCAAACGGTCATCTACATCAGCGAGCACAATGCCAGCGGTGCGTTGGGACTGGTCATCAACCGACCGTTGAATCTGTCGCTCGGGCAATTGCTGGAGCATCTCCAGATCGCCACCGACCGCCCCGACCTGGCTGGGATGCCCATCCACCATGGCGGCCCGGTCCAGCCCGAGCAGGGTTTCGTCCTGCACAGCCCGGTCGGCCAGTGGGGCGCGACCCTGCGCGTCACCGACCAGATCGGCATCACCACCTCCCGCGACATCCTGCAAGCCGTGGCCCAGGGCGACGGACCGGCCTCCCTGCTGATCGCCCTCGGCTACGCCGGCTGGGGACCGGGACAGCTGGAACGGGAACTGGCCGAAAACTCCTGGCTGTCGGGTCCCGTCGACTTCGATCTGTTGTTCCACACCCCCGACGACCGGCGCTGGCTGGCCGCCGCCGCCCTGCTGGGCATCGACCTGACTCTGCTGTCCTCCGATGCCGGCCACGCCTGATCACGGATCGAAGGCGGGCGTTTCGCCCCAACCCGCGGCCTGCCGGATCGCGCTGGGCTTCGATTTCGGCCGCATTCGCATTGGCGTCGCGGTCGGCGAGGCCATCACCGGCTTGGCCCGCCCGCTGCGCATCCTGACCACCCGCCAGCAACGCCCCGACTGGGACGCCATCGCCCGATTGATCGCCGAGTGGCAACCGGACTGGCTGGTGGTCGGCGTGCCGCGGCACGCCGACGACAGCGCCAGCGCCACGACCACCGCTGCGCTGCGTTTCGTCCGCCAGCTACAAGAACGCTTTCCCCTGCCGATCGCGACCATCGACGAACGGCTGTCTTCCTGGGAAGCCGAACAGCGCGGCTACCAGGCCAACCCCGGTCGACGCCGCCAGAACGACGCCGCCCTGGACGCTCGGGCAGCGGCGGTAATCCTGGAAAGCTGGTTCAACCAACAACGGAGCCTCGCATCATGGGCGACACCGAACTCCTGATCGACGCCATGGCCGGCCAGCTGCGCGACCTGCTGACCGAACGCAGCATCGCCGACCCTGTGCTGGTCGGCATCCACACCGGCGGAGTCTGGATCGCCGAGCGGCTGCGCCAGCGCCTCGGGATCACCGCCCCGCTCGGCCAGCTGGATGTATCGTTCTATCGCGACGACTTCAGCCGGGTCGGGGTCAATCCCCATATCCGGCCCTCGGAACTACCCTTCGATATCGAAGGTCGTCACCTGGTGCTGGTTGACGACGTGCTCAACACCGGCCGCACCGTGCGCGCCGCCCTGAACGAACTGTTCGACTACGGTCGGCCCGCCTCGGTGCTGTTGGCGGTGCTGGTGGACCGCGGCGGCCGTCAGTTGCCGATCGAAGCCAACGTGGTCGGCACCCGGATGAACCCTCCCGATAACCAAAACGTCCAGTTGAACGGACCCGACCCCTTGCAGTTGACTTTTCAAACCTCATCATGACCACCACCTCCATCCAATTGGACCGGCAAGGCCGCCTGTTGCACTTTCTCACCACCGAAGGGCTGAGCCGTCGCCATCTGACCGAAATCCTCGATACCGCCGAATCGCTGCGCGGCGTGGCCGAACGCCGGGTCAAGAAGCTGCCCACCCTGCACGGCAAGACCGTGGTCAACCTGTTCTTCGAGGCCAGCACCCGCACCCGCACCACCTTCGAACTGGCGGCCAAGCGGCTCTCGGCCGACGTGCTCAATCTCAATATCGCCACCTCCTCGGCGGTCAAGGGCGAAAGCCTGCTCGACACCCTGCGCAACATCGAGGCCATGCAGTGCGACATGTTCGTGGTGCGCCACGAGCAGAGCGGCGCGGCCGAATTCATCGCCCGCCACGTCAAGCCGCACATCGCCGTGCTCAATGCCGGCGACGGTCGCCATGCCCATCCCACCCAGGCGATGCTGGACGTCTTCACCATCCGCCGCCACAAGCCGGATTTCCCCAGCCTGCGGGTTGCCATCGTCGGCGACATCCTGCATTCGCGGGTGGCCCGCTCGCTCATTCACGCGCTGAGCATCCTCGGTGCCGGCGAGATTCGGGTCATCGCGCCCTGCACCCTGTTGCCAGCGCAGGTGGAAAGCCTGGGGGTGCAGGTGTTCCATCTCCCGGAACAGGGACTGCGCGATGTGGACGTCATCGTCATGCTGCGCCTGCAACGGGAGCGGATGGAGGGCGCGCTGCTGCCGAGCGAACAGGAGTTCTTCCAACGCTATGGCCTGACCGAGGACCGGTTGGCCCTGGCCAAGCCGGACGCTCTCGTCATGCACCCCGGTCCGATCAACCGTGGCGTCGAAATCGATTCGCGGGTGGCCGATGGAGCGCGTTCGGTGATCCTGGAACAGGTCACCAATGGCATCGCGGTACGGATGGCGATCATGTCCATCACCTTGGGCAACCACGCCCGCCCAGACGGGGAGATCGCCTGATGCATATCCTGATTCAGGGCGGCCGGGTGATCGACCCCGCCCATCAGTTCGACGCCGTCACCGACGTATTTGTCGCGGTGGGGCGGATCGCCGGCCTCGGGCAGCGTCCGGCCGGCTTCAAGGCCGAACGGGTGATCGACGCCAGCGGCCACATCGTGTGTCCCGGTCTGATCGACCTCTGCGCTCGCCTGCGCGAACCCGGCCTGGAGCACAAGGCCACCATCGCCAGCGAAACCCGCGCGGCGGCGGCGGGCGGCATCACCACCCTGGTCTGTCCGCCGGACACCGACCCAGTCATCGACGAACCGGCAGTGGTGGAGTTGATCCGCCGCCGGGCCAAGGCCGCCGGTCATGCCCGGGTGCTGACGCTGGGCGCGCTCACCCACCGGCTGCGCGGCGAACGCCTAGCGGAAATGGCTGCCCTCAAGGAGGCCGGCTGCGTCGGCGTCGGCGACGGTGGTCGCCCCATCACCAACACCCGCGTCCTGCGCCGGGCGCTGGAATACGCCGCCACTTTCGACCTGACCGTATTCCTGACGCCGCTCGATCCCGAGCTGAGCCATGGTCTCGCCCACGAGGGGCAAGTCTCCACGCGACTGGGCTTACCCGGTATCCTAGCGGCAGCCGAAACCGGGATCATCGCCCGCGATCTGGAGCTGATCCGCGATATCGGGGTACGGGTCCACTTCGGCCGACTATCCTGCGCTCGCTCGGTGGAACTGGTGGCGCGGGCGCAGGCCGAGGGTCTGCCGGTGAGCGCCGATGCCGCGATCCATCACCTCCACCTCACGGAAAACGACCTGCTCGGTTTCGACAGCGAATGCCACGTCCGACCACCGTTGCGCAGCCAGCGCGACCGCGACGCTCTGCGCGCCGGCGTGAGCAACGGCACGCTGGGCGCGCTCTGCTCCGACCATCAGCCACACGAGTCCGACGCCAAGTGCGGACCGCTCGGCGACACCGAACCCGGCATTTCCGGGCTGGATACGCTGCTGGGCTTGAGTCTGCGGCTGGCGCGGGACCACGGCTGGCCGCTCATGACCCTGATCGAGCGCCTGAGCTGGGGACCGGCGCGTATCCTGGGACTGCCCAGCGGCCATCTGGGCGTTGGCGCGCCGGCCGATCTCTGCATCTTCGACCCGGACGCGAGCTGGCGGCTGGCCGCCAGCCATCTGCGCAGCCGCGGCCAGAATAGCCCGTTCATCGGCTGGGAACTGCAGGGGCGGGTGACCCATACCCTGTTCGACGGCGAGCTGGTGTACGCGTATGAAGCGTGAGAGCGAAGCGCCGCACGCCAAGGAATGAGATTCTCCATGTATGCCAACACGCCAACGACCGGCCGGGTGCTGTCCTGCCAAACCCTGCCGGGCGATTACCACTTGTTGCGGCTGACGACCGAGCTCGCCGCCGACCTGCAACCCGGCCATGCCCTGCGCATCGCAGATGCCGACTGGCCCGTCTTGCAAACGACGCCGGAACAGGGCTGGGTGGATTGTCTGCGACGCGGCGTTTCCGCGCCGGACGCCGACGCCGTAGTGCCGGTGGCCGGTCCCGTCGGCCAGCCGTTCGAGCTGACCGCCGCCACCGCCCGCGCCCTGCTGCTGGCGGACGACGATGGCCTCGCCTCGGCGGTCTTCCTGGCGCGCGCGCTGCGCGGCTGGCAACCCCGGGTCAAGCCATTCGCCCTGTTCGAGCTGACGCCGCCGTTGCCGTTCCGACCGCAGCCGTCGCGGATCATGACCCCAGGGCTGCCAGCCGGGGTGATCGCCGCCCTGCCGCTGTTGGAAGACTGGAAAATTCCCAGTCGGATCGCCTGCCGACACGACGAGCAACCCGGTTGTTTCATCGGCGCGGTCACCGAATTGGCGGCCGGCTGGCTGGGCATCTCGCAGGGCGTGGCGGATGTGACGATCTTCGCCAGCGGCGGCGACCAGCTGCTGGCGATGGCCCGCAACCTGGCCGATGTCTGGCAACTCGCCTGTCAGCTACGCCCCATTCCGTTGCGCTGAGGCAGCGCAACGGCAGCGGCTATTCAACCGACCTGCTGCTTGAAGGTCACCTTGTTCTGAGCGTAGGTATACGCCTCGTCCTTGGCGACCCATCCTTTCTTGACCAGTTCCAGCAGGTGCTGGTCGAGGGTCTGCATGCCAGCCGCTGCACCGGTCTGAATGGAGGAATACATCTGGGCGACCTTGTCCTCGCGGATCAGGTTGCGGATGGCCGGGACGCCGACCATGATCTCCCACGCTGCCGTCCGGCCACCGCCCTTCTTCTTGAGCAGCGCCTGCGAAATCACCGCTCGCAACGACTCGGACAGCATGGAGCGGACCATCGGCTTTTCGCCGGCCGGAAACACGTCGATCACACGGTCGATGGTCTTGGGGGCGGAACTGGTGTGCAGGGTGCCGAACACCAAGTGGCCGGTTTCGGCGGCGGTCAGCGCCAAGCTGATAGTTTCACGATCGCGCATTTCGCCGACCAGGATGATGTCGGGATCTTCGCGCAAGGCCGAACGCAGCGCTTCGTTGAATCCCAGGGTGTCGCGGTGCACCTCGCGCTGATTGATCAAGCAGCGCTGGCTCTGGTGAACGAACTCGATCGGATCCTCGATGGTCAGGATATGGCCATACTCGGTCTTGTTGATGTGATCGATCATCCCCGCCAGAGTGGTGGACTTGCCCGAGCCGGTCGGCCCGGTGACCAGGATCAAGCCGCGCGGAGCGCTGATCAGCTCGCGGAACACCGGCGGGCAGCCCAGATCCTCCAGGCTCTTGATCACGGTCGGAATGGTGCGGAACACTCCGGCGGCGCCCCGGTCCTGATTGAAGGCGTTGACCCGGAAGCGAGCCAGTTTGGGGATCTCGAACGAGAAGTCGCACTCCAAGAACTCGTCGTAGTCCTTGCGCTGCTTGTCGTTCATGATGTCGTAGATCAGGCCATGAACCTGCTTGTGCTCGAGCGGCGGGACGTTGATGCGGCGCACATCGCCGTCCACCCGGATCATCGGCGGCAACCCGGCCGACAGATGAAGGTCCGATGCATTGTTCTGCACGGAAAAGGTCAATAATTCGTCGAGGGTCATGACGGTCGCTCCGGCGAAAACTGGTGAGTGGCGGACCGATAGCGGACGGTCCTTGTAATCTCGTTATAGTATATATCGCAAAACCGTGATGACCCTGCGGTCACTCACCGGGGGAACCCAGCATGAGCATCGACTTCGCCACCCATTTCCACGCTGTCGCCACCCGCATTCGCGCCGCCGAACAGCGATTCCAGCGCCCGCCGGAATCGGTGCGCCTGCTGGCAGTCAGCAAAACCCAGCCAGCGGCCGCCATCGTTGCCATCGCCGCCCAGGGTCAGCGCCGTTTCGGCGAGAACTATCTGCAGGAAGCGTTGACCAAAATAGCCGAGCTGGCGGATCTCGGGCTGGAATGGCATTTCATCGGCCCGATCCAGGCCAACAAGACTCGTAGCATCGCCGAGCATTTCGCCTGGGTCCACAGCGTGGATCGGCTGAAAATCGCCGAGCGCCTCAATGAACAGCGGCCAGAGGCGCTGCCGCCGCTGAACGTCTGCCTACAGGTCAACATCGACCGGGAAGCGACCAAACACGGTCTCGAAATCGACGAGGTTGCCGCCGTCGCCCAAGCAGTCGCCGCGCTGCCCCGGTTGCGCCTGCGCGGTTTGATGGCGATTCCGGCCCCTGCGGCGAACTTCGCGACGCAGCGCCAACCCTTCGCCCAGTTGCGCGCCCTGCAAGAGCAGTTGAATGCTACGGGCCTGGCGCTGGATACCTTGTCGATGGGCATGTCCGACGATCTGGAGGCTGCCATCGCCGAAGGCGCCACCCTGGTGCGGGTGGGGACCGCTCTGTTCGGACCCCGCGCCTGAATCGACGCTTTGCAGTATGCTAACGGGATTGTTTCACTGGTTTGGAGCATCGCGCCCAACGCCTCACCACCCTGGATAACCGACGATGTCGTTACGCGTCCCACTGTTCGATTTCGCCCCAGGCGTCTGGCCGCTGACCGGCCTGCTGCTGATCGCCCCGCCGTTGCTCGGCGCAGACGACAATTATCTGCGTGAGATCGAGGAGGAGGCCAAACGCCAGGCCACCTTCCTGATGGCCGGTCCCGTCCAGTCCAGTGCGGCGACGGATAGCGGAACCGACCGGATGGCAGCGGGCGCCAATCAGGCCAGCTTCGAAAAAGCTTTGCGCGACAGCCTCCCCGGAACCTGGGCCTTCTATCTGCGGCTCAGTCCCGCCGGCAAACAACAGGTGTACGAGGCTTATCAGCAGGACAACCGCTTCAGCAACATCAGCGAACAGATCATCCGCCTGCAGCCGAAGGACAGCCCCTGAAGCGGCTTCCCGCGCCTGCGTCCAGCGACGCCCACTCCCCGGGCGCATATCCGTTCTCCCATACGAGGTCGAGATGAAAGATATTCCCATTGCTTTCGTAGGCGGCGGCAACATGGCCCGCAGCCTGATCGGCGGGCTGCTGGCCGGCGGCAGTCATCCCGATCACCTTTGGGTCGCCGAACCCAACGCTGGGCAGCGCGAGCTGCTGCGCAGCCGCTTCGGTGTGCATACTAGCGTCGATAACCGGGACATCGCCGCCAAAGCCGATGTCATCGTGCTGGCGGTCAAGCCGCAGGTGCTACGCTCGGTGGCCGAAGAGCTGGCCGAAACCGTGCGGGCGCGCAAACCGCTGGTGATCTCCATCGCCGCAGGCGTGCGCGAGCCGGACCTGCGCCGCTGGTTAAACGGTGAGGTCGCTATCGTCCGCACCATGCCCAATACCCCGGCGATGGTCGGCAGCGGCGCTACCGCGCTGTTCGCCAATCCCTGGGTGGACGACAGCCAGCGCCAGTTGGCGGAATCCATCCTACGGGCGGTCGGCCTGACGGTCTGGGTCGAGAACGAAGAGCTACTGGACGTGGTGACCGCCCTGTCCGGCAGCGGCCCAGCCTACTTCTTCCTGCTGATGGAAACCCTGGAGCAGGCTGGCATCCAGCTGGGTCTGGACGCCGAGCTGGCCCGTCTGCTCACCCTGCAGACCGCTTTCGGCGCGGCTAAGATGGCCCTGGAAAGCACCGAGGCCGCAGCGACCCTGCGGGCCCGGGTCACTTCGCCCGGCGGCACCACCGAGCGCGCAATCGGGGTTTTCCAGGCCGGACATCTGGATACGCTGGTCGCCCAAGCGCTGGAAGCTGCCCATCAGCGCTCGCGGGAATTGGGCGATTTGCTGGGGGGGCAATCGTGACCGCCACTCTCTTCCTGATACAGACCGCCTTCGGCTTCTATATCCTGGCGGTGATCCTGCGCTTCCTGCTGCAGTGCGTGCGCGCCGACTTCTACAACCCGCTGGTGCAATTCCTGGTCCGCATCACCAACCCCCCGTTGCTACCGCTGCGCCGCATCATTCCGGGCTATCGCGGCTTGGACATGGCGGCGATCGTGCTGGCGATCGCGTTACAGTTCGTCGAACTGGCACTGTTGAATACGCTGGCCGTTCGCTCAGTCGGTATCGGCGGTCTGCTGCTGATGACCGTGGTGGAACTACTCAAGCTGCTGATCAACATCTATCTGTGGGGCGTGGTGATCCAGGCGGTGCTGAGCTGGTTCAACCCCGATCCCTACCACCCGGCTTCGCGAGTGCTGGCGCAGTTGACCGAGCCGGTCTTGCGACCGGCCCGACGCTGGCTGCCGCCGATCTCCGGACTGGATCTGTCGCCGATGCTGGTGGTCGTGGCGCTGATTTTCATCAGCCTGCTGTTGCAGGATCTGCTCGGGCTGTGGGCCGGATCGCTGTAAGCTCATGAACGCTGGCGACTATGCCTGGGACGGTGCGGACCTGATCCTGCGGATTCGGGTCCAACCGCGCGCCAGTCGCGACGAATGGCTGGAACCGCGCGATCAGCGCTTTCGCGCCCGTATTACCGCGCCACCCGTAGACGGCAAGGCCAACGCCCATTTGCAGCGCTTTCTGGCCGAGTTGTTCGGCGTCGCGAAGAGCCAGGTAGCACTCTTGGCCGGTGAGACCGGTCGCGACAAGCGCTGGCGTATCGCCGCCCCGCGCTGTCTGCCACCCGGCATCGACTGGCCAGCCGCGCCGGGTCGATCCTGAACATCCCTGATGCAAGACGGAAACATCATGACTTGCACCGGACAGCAAGCGCTTGCCGCGGAATTCGCAGCCCTGTAGACAGACGTCTTCCGCCCCCCCGGACAACCCATCACGGTCAGGAGAACGATGGCCGCACAATTTCCCCCGGATTCCGTCGGTCTGGTCATCCCCCAGACCCAGCATTTCGACCTACCGCTGGCGCTGGATTGCGGTCGGTCGCTGACGAACTACGACATCGTCTACGAAACCTATGGCGCGCTGAATCCCGAGCGCAGCAATGCCGTGCTAATCTGCCACGCGCTGTCGGGCGACCACCATGTCGCCGGCTATCACGACGAGGACGATCCGAGCAAGCCGGGTTGGTGGGATAACTGCATCGGTCCCGGCAAACCGATCGACACCCGCGAATTCTTCGTGGTGTGCTGCAATAACCTGGGCGGCTGCAAGGGCTCCACCGGCCCGACCTCCATCAACCCGGAAACCTGCAAGCCATACGGCCCGGATTTTCCCATCGTCACCGTGAAGGATTGGGTGCGCAGCCAGGCGCGGCTGGCCGACCAGCTGGGCATCCGGCAATGGGCGGCGGTGATCGGCGGCAGCCTGGGCGGCATGCAGGCCATGCAGTGGACCATTACCTTCCCCGAACGGGTGCGCCATGCGCTGGTGATCGCCGCCGCTCCCCGGCTGTCGGCGCAGAACATCGCCTTCAACGAGGTGGCCCGCCAGGCCATCCTGTCCGATCCCGACTTTCATCATGGCCGCTATTACGAGTTCGGTGTGCTCCCACGGCGCGGCTTGATGATCGCTCGCATGCTAGGTCACATCACCTACCTGTCCGACGAGGGCATGCGCGCCAAATTCGGCCGCGAACTGCGCGAAGGCACACCCAATTTCAATTTCAACTTCGACACCGAGTTCCAGGTGGAAAGCTATCTGCGCCATCAGGGCAAAGCGTTCGTCGACCGCTTCGACGCCAACACTTATCTGTTGATGACCAAGACCCTGGACTACTTCGATCCGGCGGCCAGCTTCGATCACGATCTGTCGGTCGCCTTCCATCGCAGCCAAGCCCATTTTCTGGTGATCTCCTTCACCAGCGACTGGCGGTTCTCGCCAGCCCGCTCGCGGGAAATCGTCCAGGCCCTGATCCGGGCCGGCCGGGAAGCAAGCTATGTCGAAATCCCTTCGGAATACGGCCATGACGCCTTCCTCATGCCGATCCCGCTCTATCACGACACCCTGCGCAGTTACCTGACGCGAATCGCCCGGGAGGTGAATGTTCATGCGGCCTGAACTGGAACTGATCAGCGACTGGATCCGCCCCGGAACCCGCGTATTGGATCTGGGGTGTGGCGATGGCGCCCTGTTGGCCTATCTGGGCCAACATCGCCAGGTCAGCGGTTATGGCCTGGAAATCGACACTGCCAACATCGTCCGCTGCATCGCGGCAGGCGTGAACGTCATCCATGCCGACCTGGAAGCGGGGTTGGCCGATTTCGGCGACAGCAGTTTCGACTACGTGATCATGACCCAGACCTTGCAGGCGGTCCGCCACACCGAAACGCTGTTGGATGAAATGTTGCGGGTGGGCCGACAAGGGATCGTCACCTTTCCCAATTTCGGTTTCTGGCGCTGCCGGGTGCAGGTTGCCCTGCAAGGCTTGATGCCGGTGGCCAAGACCCTGCCCTATCAGTGGTACGACACGCCGAACATTCACCTCTTCACCATTCGCGACTTCGAGGAGCTGTGCCGGCGCAAGCGCATCGACATCCTGCAGCGCGCGGTCCTGGATCATGCCCATCGGCCCCGGTTGGGACCGCGCCTATGGCCCAACCTGTTGGGCGAGATCGCCCTCTATCGGCTAGGTCGCGCCTGATCGGTCGTTCTCCCGTGAAACCTTTCGACTTCGATCCGCCTTCACCCCGCCCGAACATGCCGAAACACGCATACGGTATCGCTTGGATCAGGCCGAGCATCACCCACGGCGGCAAGACCGATCGGACGCACGCCTGGCCCGCCTCGTCGGGGCGCTGGCCATGAAGCGGGGCTTGGGTTATGGCCTGCTGGGACTGCCGATGCTCCTGCTATTGGGCGCGCTGCTGATCCCGGCCCGTCTGGTCGTCGATCAACTCGAGCGCCATCTACCCAACATCAGCGTACAGGCCGTCGACGGCACCGCCATCGCCGGCTCGGCCCAAGAGCTGCGCTGGCGTAGCGCGCGGCTCGAACGGCTGAGTTGGGACTGGCAGCCGCTGGCGCTCCTGCACGGATGGCTGGAATTCAAGGTGGACACCGGCAATTCCGCGGTTAAACTGCTAGGAAATGTCGCAATGGGTTGGCAACGCCAGTGGCGCTTCCAGGATCTGGTCGGACGCTTGTCGATCGCCCAGGCCGGCGCTCTGCTTGGGAAAACGCCGCCGCTGGATGGGACCATCGAATTTCGTTTAGGGGATCTCCATCTCAATGCCGCAGGTCAACCGCAGGCAGCCCATGGCGTGGCCCGCTTGCGACAGCTGCGCGTCTTGCTGGACCAGCCTTTGGACCTTGGAGATTTCACGCTGCGGTTGACCCCGGCTACCCCGACAGGCGTCCAGGGCGCAATCCAAGACAGCGGCGGGCCATTGGTCTTGACCGGCGTCTTCAATCTGCTGCCGGATGGCCGCTACCACGTCGCGGGCCAGGCTGCTGTGCGCGACCCCAGCAATCGCGCCTTGGCGCAGGCGATGAACCGGGTGCTTGGACCGCCTGGCGACGACGGCCACTGGCCATTGAACTTCACCAGCGTGCTCGCATTGTGACAAGACAGGATTCAGAATCGTTATTGTTTATCTTTTCTTTTTCCGCAAGATCTTCAACAGCTTCATAAGGGGGAAAACCGATGCGACTGCGACTGCGCCCATTTTGCACCATGCTGACGATGCTCGTGCTGGCCGCCTGCGCTACTCAACCGGCCCCACCGCCGGTCAAGATTCAGCCCGTCACGACGTCCGATGCGGTTTTCCCCGCACCGCCACAACTCCAACCTCAGATCGCCTTTTGGCGCAACGTCTATGCCGTCTGGGGACGCCAACAGGTTGCATTCCACGACAACCGCTATATGGACCTGATCTATGAGGTGGTCAGCCTGCCCGGCATGGAGAACGAAGGCTACAGCACCGACCAGCAGGCGCTGGTCAAGATGCAGTACGAAACGCTGAAGGCTTCCCTGCGACAATTGGAATTCAAGACCGCCGCCAATGCCCCCCTGACCCCGGACGAAGCCGCCCTGGCCGCCAAGATCCGCAACAGTAGCGGTGGATCGAGCGCCATCGCCGGCGCCAGCGACCGTTTGCGCAGTCAGCGCGGCTTGCGCGAGCGGTTCAAACGCGGCCTGGAAATCAGCGGCCGTTACGACACTGCTTTTCGCGGGGTGTTCCGCGAAGCGGGTCTGCCCGAGGACCTAGCCTATCTACCGCATGTCGAATCGTCGTTCCAAAACCACGCGGCATCCTCGGTCGGCGCCGTGGGTATGTGGCAATTCATGCCCGACACCGCCAAGCGGCACATGATGATGAACGTGGCGGTGGACGAACGGCGCGACCCCGTGGCCTCAGCCCAGGGCGCCGCCGACTACTTGGGCAAAGCCTACGGCCGACTGGGCAGCTGGCCACTGGCCATCACCTCCTACAACCATGGCGTAGGCGGCATGTCGCGCGCCAGGCTGCAACATGGTGATGATATCGCCCTGATCGTCGGCAGCTACTCCGGGAAAGGTTTCGGCTTCGCCTCGCGGAACTTCTACACTGAATTTCTGGCCGCCCGCGAAGTCGCCCGCAATCCCCAGCGCTACTTCCCGGAAGGACTCAACTACGACGCCCCCCTGAACCTGGATCGAATCCAGCTCCGGCAATCGGTCACCGCCCCGATGCTGGCCAGTTACTACGAAGTCAATCTGTGGGAGCTGAACAACCTCAACAAGGCATGGAATCCTCCTGCTCAGAATGGGCGGATCGCGCTGCCCGCGGGGACCAAGGTGTGGCTACCGGCCGGCACGGTGGCGCGGCTGGCGCAACGCGGCTCGGCTGGGCGAGACTTCGTCATGGCCGAAACAGTCTCCGCTACTCCATCGCGCTGACGTCGTTTCACCCACAAAAAAACCTCCCATTCGGGAGGTTTTTTTGTGGGTCGCAGCTCAGCCCATCTTCTTGAGCAGCTCTCCTGCCCGTTTCTTCTGGGCGGCATCCCCTTCCCGCAAGACGTCTTCCAGCAAACTACGCGCCCCGACCTGATCGCCCATATCCAGGAAGGTGGTGGCCAGATCTAGTTTGGTATCGACGTAATCGGCCCCGATCACTCCACTGTCACTGTCCTGGCCGAGGGAGACATCCATCTTGCCAAGGCTCAATGTGCCATCGCCAACGCCGAAGCCGCGCAACTCCTCCTCCAGCTTTCGCAACTCCTCCTGGCTGCCGGTCTTCCCAGCAGCCTGGGTGACATCGCTGAACTCGAACTTCAGATCGGCGGCGGCAGGAGCCGCTGCCGGAGCTGCGGAATCGGCTGGCTTAGGCGAACCGACCGCTGGACCGGCAGAGGGCTTTGCATCCCCGAACGACAACGGTGGCAACTCGGTTGGTTTCTTCGCTCCAGCCGGCTTCATCTCCAGCGGCGGCAATTCGTTCGACGGACGTTCGGTCTGTTCGAGCCCCAGATCGCCAAAACTAAAATCCAGATCGTCGAATCGCAGCGCTGAAGGCAACTCTGTCGGCGGGTCCTTGGGTGGTGGCGGCGACGAGCCTCTGGGTGGCGGCG
>Ga0116179_1000234_pt1 | contig 42854 bp, 38 predicted proteins | sample AD_UKC071_MetaG_FD_89751 | JGI IMG/M metagenome (GOLD analysis project Ga0116179, IMG submission 89751) | Active sludge microbial communities of municipal wastewater-treating anaerobic digesters from USA - AD_UKC071_MetaG | ecosystem: Engineered > Bioreactor > Anaerobic > Digestate | place: USA...
CCGAGAACCCGTCCTTCTCGGTGATCTCGCCGCTGCTGAGCCGTTCGCTGCTGCTGACCCTGCAGCCGCTGACCGACGCCGACATCGGCGTGCTGCTCGATCGAGCTCTCACCGAAGAGCGTGGCCTCGGCGGGGCGTTCACGCTCACCGCGGACGCGCGGACGGCCCTGCTCCGTTTCGCCGGCGGCGATGCCCGTCGGGCCCTGACCTACCTGGAGGAAGCCGCCGCCGGCGCCGAAGCTCAGGACACCAGCGAGATCGACGCGGAGGTGGTCGGGGCAGCCGTCGACAAAGCGGCCGTCCGCTACGACCGGGACGGTGACCAGCACTACGACGTGATCAGCGCTTTCATTAAGAGTCTGCGCGGCTCGGACGTCCAGGCCGGGCTGCACTACCTGGCGCGAATGCTGGAGGCGGGGGAGGACCCGCGGTTCGTCGCGCGGCGGTTGATCATTCTCGCCAGCGAGGACATCGGCATGGCTGCGCCTTCGGTACTGCAGACCTGCGTGGCGGCGGCACAGGCAGTCGCGCTGATCGGTATGCCGGAAGCTCGGATCAACCTCGCGCAGGCGGTGGTCGCCTGTGCGCTGGCGCCCAAGTCGAACGCGGTGATCAAAGGGATCGACGCTGCCATCGCCGACGTCCGCGCCGGCCGGATCGGGACGGTGCCGCCGCACCTGCGCGACGCCCACTACCCGGGTGCCAAGGCTCACGGCCACGGGTCGGGCTACCAGTACGCCCACGACGCGCCGCACGGCGTGGCCGCCCAGCAGTACCTGCCAGACGAACTGGCCGGCGCGAAGTACTACGAGCCGACCGACCACGGCAACGAAGCGGCGCTCGCCGAGCGGCTGGCGATGCTCGAAGAGCTTTTGGGTAAAGACAATTCCTGACCAGCCGATAGGCTGCGCAGGTACACCCGGATCCCAGTTTGTGAGGTAGCCAATGTCCGCCGGAGAGGTCGCAGGTCTGATTGCAGCGATGGCTGCGGTCGCGTTTGTCGTGTTCTGCGCGGTCCCACTGCTCAAGCTGGGTCGGGTGCTCGAGGAACTGCGCTTGGCGGTGCGGGATCTCGGCCACAACTCGGTGCCGATTCTGCAGGAGCTGCGGGGAACGGTCGCCGCGACCAACAGTGAACTCGGCAAGCTCAGCCTGGTCACCGAGGATGTCGCGAAGGTCAGCGCCCACGCCACCGTGGTCAGCGAGAACGCGGCCCAGCTGTCGACGCTGTTCACTTCGACCCTCGGCGGTCCGATGATCAAGACGGCGGCCTTCACCTACGGCGTTCGCCAGGCGGTGGGCGGTCGCAAGCCGAGCAAGAAGGCCGGCAAGTGATGGGCAAACGACTCTTCTGGTTCGCGGTTGGTGTTGGCCTGACCGCACTGGTAGTGGTGAAGGGCCGCGAGTACTACGAGCGCTTCACGCCCAAGGGGGTGGCCGAGCAGCTAGAGAAGACCCGCAGCAGCGCGTCCGCCTGGCTGGGTGACTTCTTCGAGACCATGAACGAAGCCATGGACGAGCGCGAGGGTGAGTTGCGGGAGGCTCTCGGCCTGGTCGAGTGAATCCCACCCGACCAGGTGACCACCAGCCGCGAACACCACCGCCGGCGAGCAACGCCGGTTGAACCTCGAAAGACACGTGAACCATGAAAACTGCTGACATCCGCCAGCGCTTCCTCGACTTCTTCGCGGCGCGCGAGCACACCATCGTGCCGTCGACCCCGCTGGTCTACAACGACCCGACCCTGCTCTTCGTCAACGCCGGCATGGTGCCGTTCAAGCCGTACTTCACCGGCGCGGAGGACGCGCCCTTCAAACGTGCGGTGAGCGTGCAGAAGTGCGTTCGCACCCTCGATATCGAAGAGGTCGGCAAGACCACCCGGCACGGCACCTTCTTCCAGATGAACGGCAACTTCTCCTTCGGCGACTACTTCAAGGAAGGCGCCATCGAGTACGCCTGGGAGTTGGTCACCGGGTCGCCGGCCGAGGGTAACTACGGCTTCGACCCCGACAAGGTGTGGGTCACCGTCTACCTCGACGACGACGAGGCGGCCGGGCTGTGGCGCAAGGTGGGCATCCCGGATGAGCGCATCCAGCGGCGCGGGCTGAAGGACAACTACTGGCACATGGGCATTCCCGGCCCGGGCGGCCCGTGCAGCGAGATCTACATCGACCGCGGCCCCGAGTTCGGCCCGGACGGTGGCCCGATCGTGGACGAGGACCGCTTCCTGGAGATCTGGAACCTGGTCTTCCAGACCGAGGAGCTTTCCGCCGTCCGCGCCAAGGACGACTTCGACGTCGCCCGTCCGCTGCCGGCCAAGAACATCGACACCGGCATGGGCCTGGAGCGCACCGCGTACCTGCTGCAGGGCGTGGCCAACATGTACGAGATCGACGAGATCTTTCCGGTGATCAAGCACGCCGCCGAACTCGCCGGCACCACCTACGGCAAGGATCAGCAAGCTGACATCCGGCTGCGGGTGGTCGGCGACCACGTCCGCTCGGCGCTGATGCTGATGACCGACGGGGTGACCCCGGGCAACGAGGCGCGCGGCTACGTGCTGCGCCGGCTGCTGCGCCGCAGCATCCGCTCGATGCGTCTGCTCGGCGTCCAGGACAAGGTGCTGCCCGAGCTGCTGCCGACCAGCCGCGACCTGATGGCCACGTCCTACCCGGAGATCACCGAGCATTGGGCCCGGGTCAGCCAGGTCGCCTACGCCGAGGAGGAGGCGTTCGCCCGGACGCTGGCCGCCGGCACCCAGATCTTCGACCTCGCCGCCGGCCAGGCCAAGACCGAGCAGGTCACCGAGATCAGCGGTGACCGGGCCTTCGCCCTGCACGACACCTACGGCTTCCCGATCGACCTGACCCTGGAGATGGCCGCCGAGCAGGGCCTCAGCGTCGACCAGGCGGGTTTCCGCCGGTTGATGCAGGAGCAGAAGGACCGGGCCAAGGCCGACGCGCGCGCCAAGAAGGGCGCGACGGTAGCCACCGAGGCCTACCGGACGCTGCGCAGCGCCGGCGAGGTGCCTTTCCTCGGCTTCACCGACCTGACCGCGGACGCGACCGTCCGCGGCATCGTCGCCGGTGGCCAACTGGTCAGCCGTGCGGCGACCGGTGACGTGGTCGAGGTGGTGCTCGACCAGACCCCGTTCTACGCCGAAGCTGGCGGCCAGGACGCCGACACCGGCCTGATCACCGGTGACGGCGCCACCCTGGAGGTGCTGGACGTGCAGCGTCCCGTCCAGGGCCTGGTGGTGCACAAGGTGCGGGTCGCCGACGGCGAACTCGCCTCCGGCGCCCGGATGGTGGCGCAGGTGGACGCGGCCGCGCGGGCCGGTGCCTGCCAGGCGCACACCGCCACCCACATCGTCAACGCCACCCTGCGGCAGTTGCTGGGGGAGTCCACCCACCAGGCGGGCTCGTACAACAAGCCCGGCTACCTGCGCTTCGACTTCAACGCCACCGGCGCACTCAGCCACGGCCTCCGCGAGGAACTCGAAGGCGTGGCCAACGAGGCGATCCGCGCCGACTACGAGGTGACCGCGCAGGAGATGCCGCTGGCCCAGGCCAGGGCGCTCGGTGCGCAGGCGATGTTCGGTGAGAAGTACGGCGACATCGTCCGGATGGTCGAACTGGCCGGGCCGTGGTCGCGCGAACTGTGTGGCGGCACCCACGTGAAGCGCACCTCGCAGATCGGGCTGCTCAGCCTGCTGGGCGAGGCTTCGGTGGGCTCTGGTCTGCGTCGGGTGGAGGCTTTCGTCTCGGCGGACGCGTTCGCGCAGCTTGCGAAGGAGCGCGCGCTCGTCGCCGGGCTGGCCGACCTGCTGAAGGTGCAGCCCGACCAGCTCAGCGACCGCGTCGAGAAGCTGGTCGCCCAGGTCAAGGCCGCCGAGAAGGAAATCGCCGCGCTGCGCAGCCGCGAACTGCTGGCCAACGTGCCGGGGCTGGTCGCGGCCGCGACTTCGACTGGTGCGTACGAGCTGGTCAGCAAGCACCTGCCCGGTACTTCGGCGGACGACCTGCGCTCCCTGGCCATGGAAGTGCGGACGGCCTTCGGCGCGCGTCCGGGTGTGGTTGCGCTGATCGGCGGCGATGCGAAGCCGGCGCTGATCGTGGCCACGACGGCAACGGCCCGGGAGTTGGGCGCGAAGGCCGGCGCCCTGGTGAGCGTGGGTGCGGCAGCGCTCGGTGGCCGTGGCGGTGGCCGGGACGACCTTGCCCAGGGCGGCGGCGCCAACGCCGACGCGGCACCGGCGGCACTGGCTGCGATCAGCGCCGCGCTGGCGGGCTGAGCGTGCGCACCGGCGTCCGGCTGTCGCTCGACTGGGGCAAGGCCCGGATCGGGGTCGCGGCGAGCGACCCGTCCGGCATCCTGGCGCACCCGGTGGAGACGATCCCGGCCGGCCCGGACGCCTTCGCGCGGGTACAGCGGCTGGTAGCCGAGTACGAGCCGATCGAGGTGGTGCTCGGGCTGCCGCGCAACCTGGCCGGCGTTGAGGGCCCGGCCGCGCTGGCGATCCGCCAGGTCGCGGCCGAGTTGGTGGCAAAGTTGGGCGCGCTACCCGTCCGGCTGGTGGACGAGCGACTGACCACCGTGACCGCGTCCCGGCAACTCAGCGGCGCCGGACGCAACACCCGCAAGCAGCGCGCAGTGATTGACCAGGCCGCGGCCGTGGCACTCTTGGAACAGGCTCTGCAGTACGAGCGCACCACCGGACTACCGCTCGGCGGCATCGTCGAGCCCCGCGAGGAAACCAGGAAGGACTCCAGCGCATGAGCAACCGAATGCCCGGAGAGATTCGAGACCCGGACACCGGAAAGATCGACTACAAGGAGATCTGGTACAAGCTGCGCTCCGCCTTCGCGGTGCTGCTGTCGCTGGCTGTGCTCGCTGGCGCGGGCTGGTTCGTCTACGACAAGGCCCGGGGCGCCTGGATGGAGTTCCGCACCGCGGAGGACTACATCGGCGAAGGGGTGGCCCCGGTCGAGGTGACGATTCCCGAGGGCGCGACGCTCGGTCAGATCTCGGACATCCTCGTGCAGGCGAAGGTGGTCAAGACCGCCAAGGCGTTCGATCGCGAGGCCGAGGCCAACGCAGATTCGAAGACGATCCAGCCCGGCAAACGCATGATGAAGACCGAGCTGCCGGCCAAGGTCGCCTTGAGCATGTTGCTGGACAAGAACCTCATCATCCGCAACCGCTTCACCCTTGCCGAAGGCAAGTGGCTCGCTCAGCAGTACCCGGTGATGGAGAAGGCCACCGGCGTCACGGTGAAGGAGTTCAAGGCCGCCGCCAAGGACTGGAAGAAGCTCGGCCTGCCAACCTGGGCCGAGCACGGCCTGGAAGGCTTCCTGTTCCCGGACACCTACGAGGTCCCGGAGAAGCCCACCGCCAAGTCGGTGATCAAGATGGCCACCAAGCAGTTCGCCGCGGTGGCCAAGGAACTGGATCTGGAGGCCACGGCCGAGGAGATGGGGCGCACGCCCTATCAGGTGCTGGTGATGGCGAGCATCGTCGAGAAGGAGACCTTCAAGGCCGAGGACCGCCCGAAGGTTGCCCGGGTGATCCTCAATCGGCTGAAGGCGGGGACCCCGTTGGGCATGGACTCGGTCATCGCCTACGCAGTGAAGAAGTCCGGCGTCCTCGAACTGACCGCTGAGGACCTGGCCATCGACTCGCCCTACAACACCCGCACCCGCAAGGGGTTGCCGCCCACGCCGATCAACAGCCCGACGAAGTCCGCCATCGAGGCCGCGTTGCACCCGGCTGAGGGTGACTGGACGTACTTCATCACGGTCGATCCCTCGAGCGGCGAAACGTTGTTCACCGCCAACTACGACGAGTTCCTGGCGGGGAAGCAGAAGTACAAGGACTGGTGCGAAGCAAGCAAAGAGAACCGCAAGGTTTGTTACGGAGAGTAGGCGAATGCTTCGTTACCTGACTGCAGGGGAATCCCACGGCCGAGCCCTGGTTGCGACCATCGAGGGGCTGCCCGCGCACGTGCGGATCACCACCGCTGACATCGCGGACGCGCTCGCGCGACGGCGGCTGGGCACCGGTCGCGGCGCTCGGATGAAGTTCGAGGCCGACGAGGTCACGCTGCTCACCGGAGTGCGTCACGGCGAGACCCTGGGTTCGCCGGTGGCGATCATGGTGGGCAACTCGGAGTGGCCCAGGTGGGAGACCGTGATGGCTCCCGACCCGGTGGACGCAGCCGAACTCGAGCAGCTTGCCCGCAACGCAGCGCTCACCCGCCCGCGTCCCGGGCACGCCGACCTCGCGGGCATGCAGAAGTACGACTGGGACGAATCCCGGCCGATCCTTGAACGCGCGTCCGCACGGGAGACCGCGGCCAGAGTCGCACTCGGACGGTTGGCGGCGAACTTCCTTGAGCAGGCGTTCGGCATTCAGGTACTCAGCCATGTGGTGCGGATTGGTGGCGCGGCGGTCGGCGACTCAGGCCCTTCGTCCCTTCGACACGCTCAGGGTGAACCAAGCTCAGGGAGCGTTCCGCTGCCGGGTGATCTGGCTGCCATCGACGCACACCCCGTCCGCTGTTTCGACTCGGTTGCCGGTGCGGCCATGCTCGCCGAGATCGCCACGGCGAAGGCCGAGGGGGACACCCTCGGTGGGGTCGTGGAGGTGCTGGCCTACGGCGTACCCGCCGGACTGGGTTCGCACATCCAGTGGGACCGGCGTCTGGACGCGAAGCTCGCGCAGGCATTGATGGGCATCCAGGCGATCAAGGGCGTTGAGGTCGGGGACGGCTTCGGGCTGGCGGCAACGCGCGGCAGCCTCGCCCACGACGAGATGGTCCCCGGCGCGGATGGCGTCGAGCGGCTCTCGAATCGCTCCGGCGGCACCGAGGGTGGCATGAGCAACGGCGAGCCGCTGCGCGTCCGGGCTGCCATGAAGCCGATCGCGACCGTCCCGCGGGCCCTGCGCACGATCGACGTGAGCACCGGTGAGGCCGCCCAGGCGCACCACCAGCGCTCCGACATCTGCGCGGTACCGGCCGCCGGGGTGGTCGCCGAGGCGATGGTCGCGCTGGTGCTCGCCGAGGTTGCGCTGGAGAAGTTCGGCGGGGACTCGGTGGCCGAGACCCGGCGCAACTACGAGGCCTACCTGAGCCGGTTGGCCGAGCGGCGACTGGCTTGACCCCTGCGCTCGCGCTGATCGGCATCCCCGGGTCGGGTAAGACAACGGTGGGCGAACTGCTCGCCGCGCAACTGCAACTGCCGTTCATCGACGTGGCCGAACTGGTGGAAGCCGAAGTGGGCGGCTCCGCGCCGGAGTTCTTCGCCGGTGCCGGCGAGGCTGCCTACCGTGAGATCGAGGAAGCCGTGACGCTCGCGGCCCTGGATGAGACTGCAGTGATTGCGCTGAGCAGCGGTGCGATCGATTCGGCAGCCGTGCGAGGAGTGCTGGGCGGCGAAGTCGTCTGGCTGCGCACCAACGTCTCGACGGCCACCCGGCGGCTGAGCATGAATGCGCTGGGCATGGCGGCGCTGGTCGCCATTCGGAATCGCATGGACGCGATGCTGAGCCAACGGGCACCCTGGTACTCCGAAGTGGCCACCCAGGTGGTGGACACTGACCGGTTGACGCCGACCGAGGTGGCGGCAGCCGTCCTCGAGAACCAGGGAGGGCACTGATGACTTGGGAGCCGATCGACGTCGCGACCGAACAGCCCTACCAGGTACTGATCGACTCCGGTGTGGCGAAGCTCCTGCCCCAGTTCCTGGACGGCGTGGATCGGGTCGCTGTCATCCACCCGCCCTCTCTGGCCGACAAGCTCGCGGTCGTGACCGCAGGGCTGGATCAGCAGATCACCACGATCCCGGTGCCGGACGGCGAGAGCGGCAAGACCGCCCACGTGCTGACCGGCTGCTGGGAGGCGCTGGCCGAGGCCGGCTTCACCCGGTCGGACGCGATCGTTGGCCTGGGCGGTGGTGCGGCTACCGACCTGGCCGGCTTCGTCGCGGCCACCTGGCTGCGCGGCGTGAAGTACATCGCACTACCGACCACCCTGTTGGCCATGGTGGACGCGGCCGTCGGCGGTAAGACCGGCATCAACCTGGCCGCAGGCAAGAACCTCGTGGGCGCCTTCCACGAGCCGTTCACTGTGCTCGGCGACCTGGATTTCCTGCATACCCTGCCCGCCGGCGAGCTGCGTTCAGGCATGGCCGAGGTGCTGAAGTGCGGCTTCATCGCCGATCCGGAGATCCTCACCGAGTTCGAAGCCGATGTCACGGCGGCGCTGCAACCAGCCAGCGCGGTGCAGGCAAAGCTGATCCGCCGCGCGGTCCGGGTCAAGGCGGCGGTGGTCGCCAGCGACCTGCGCGAGCGGACGTCTGAGGGCGGCAACATCGGGCGAGAGGCACTCAACTACGGGCACACGCTCGGACACGCCATCGAACGCTCGGAGCACTTCCGCTGGCGTCACGGTGAAGCGGTTGCGGTAGGCATGGTCTTCGCCGCGACGCTGGCCCATTCGGCGGGGCTGATCGACGCCGAACTGCTGGCCCGCCATCGGCATGTGCTGGAACTCGCCGGGCTGCCTACCCGCTACCCGCAAGGGCCGTGGTTGGAGTTGCGCGACGCGATGAACCTGGACAAGAAGTCCCGCGGATCCAGCCTTCGGTTCGTGGTGCTGGGTGGCTTGGGCATGCCCCGCATTCTGCAGGGTTCGAGCGAGGGCGAGTTGGCTGACGCCTACCTCACCATGAACTCGATCTGAGCGGGCGCCGATGTACGTGCCTGTGCACTTCGCGATGAGTGCCGACCAGATCGCGGACGTGCTCGCGTCCGCGCCTGCCGGGGACCTGGTGACCGACGGTCCGGACGGTCTGACCGCAACCTACGTGCCGATGCTCTGGGACCCGGAATCCGGCAGCCTGATCGGCCACCTGTCCAGGGTGAACGCGCAGTGGCGCGACGCCGGCGAAGCCCTGTTCATTGTCCACGGGCCGGACGACTACATCGCGGCCGACTGGCTCAGCACACCGGCAGCGGACAGCGTCCCGACCTGGAACTACGTCACCGTCCACGTTTACGGCACGCTGGTCGCCCACGACGATCCGGACTGGACGCTGGCCGCCGTCCGCCGGCTGAGCAGAGCGCACAGCGACCCGGCCATCGACGATCTGCCTGCCGACGAGGTGGCCAAGCTGTTGCGGGCCGTGGTGGGCGTGGAGTTGCGTGACCTGCGGATGGTCGGCAAGGCCAAGATGAGCCAGAACAAGTCGCCGCAGGTGGTCGGCCAGGTGATCGACGGACTGCGGGACGCCGGTGGGGTCGACACCGCTGCCTGGATGGCGGAGCACTCGCTACCGCGAGCCGAGGCGAAGGCTGCGCTGTTGGCCGCCATCCGCGAGCGCGGCTAGACTGAGCGACCGCGATTGCTCAGCTAACGAAAGCGGACTCCTCGAATGGCAACCATTTCCACCAATGACCTCAAGAACGGCGTGGTCCTCGACATCGACGGCCAGCTTTGGACCGTGATCTGGTTCCAGCACCACAAGCCGGGCAAGGGCAACACCGTCGTCCGCAGCAAGCTGAAGCACGTGCTCACCGGCAAGGTCGTGGATCGCACCTTCAACTCCGACACCAAGGTGGAGTCGGCGAACGTCGACCGCCGCGAGATGCAGTACCTGTACCACGACGGCGAGGCGTACGTCTTCATGGACACCGACACCTACGACCAGCTCAACCTGAGCGAGGAAGTGGTCGGGGACGCGAAGAACTACCTGCTGGAAAACCAGGTGGCCACCGTCGCGCTGCACGAAGGCAACCCGCTGTACATCGACCTGCCCACCTCAGTGGAACTCGAGATCACCTACACCGAGCCGGGCCTGCAGGGTGACCGCTCCACGGGCGGCACCAAGCCCGCGACCGTGGAGACCGGCCTGCAGATCCAGGTGCCGCTCTTTCTCACCACCGGTGAGCGGGTCAAGGTGGACACCCGTGACGGCAGCTACCTTGGTCGGGTCTGAGTGACCTCTCCCGAGCCGGGCAAGAAGCTCTCCACCCGCACGAAGGCTCGCAAGCGGGCCCTCGACATCCTGTTTGAAGCCGACTTGCGCGGGCTGCCCGCGACCGAGGTGCTCGCCGCGCACACCGCTGAAGCCGATCCGCCGGTGCGGCCGTTCACGGCCGACCTGGTGCGCGGTACCTTCACGAATCTGCGGCTGCTGGACACGCTGATCGCCAGCCACCTGCCGTCCGGCTGGACGCTGGAACGGATGCCCCGGGTCGATCGCAACCTTGCCCGCCTGACCGCCTACGAACTCGGTCACACCGAGATCGACACCGCGATCGCGCTGGCCGAGTGCATGACCCTGGCCGGCGAGCTCTCCACCGACGACTCCCCGGGCTTCCTGAATGGCGTCCTGGCCGCGGTGGCCCGCGACGTCCGTCCGGCCTAACCACTCGGTCCACCGGCCACAAAGCGAAGTCGTTTGAACTTGCCAGTAGAACTGCGCCTTGGGGTAACCACGGACTGGCGCGCGATCGGAGCGTCCGGAACGGTTTGCTAGTCTCGGCGCTGGCACTCGCCCGCTTATCTCGTAAAGGACGTCCATGCCCAGCAGCCTGTTCAGCACCTCGGCGTTACCGGCTTTGCTGGTTCTGGAGGACGGCAGGTGGTTCCGCGGCAGTTCGTTCGGCGCTGCGGGGGAGAGCTTCGGCGAGGCGGTCTTCAACACCGGAATGTCGGGCTACCAGGAGACCCTCACCGATCCCAGCTACCACCGCCAGGTCGTCGTGGCCACCGCGCCGCACATCGGCAACACCGGCTGGAACGACGAGGACGACGAGTCCAAGCGCATCTGGGTGGCGGGCTACGTCGTGCGCGACCTGTCGCGCGTCCGCTCGAACTGGCGCTCGAACCGCTCCCTGGACACCGAACTGCGCAACCAGGGCGTGGTGGGCATTGCCGAGGTCGACACCAGGGCGATCACCCGGCACCTGCGTGAGCGCGGGGCGATGCGGGTGGGGATCTCCACCGTCGAACTCGATCCGGAGAAACTGCTGGCCAAGGTGCTGCAGGCGCCGCCGATGGCCGGCGCCAACCTGGTGGCCGACGTCACGGTGACCGAGGCTTCGGTTACGCCGGCGGTGGGGGAGAAGCGGTTCACCGTCGCGGCGATCGACCTCGGCATCAAGGACATGACCCCGCAGCGGATGAGTGAGCGTGGCATCGAGGTGCACGTGCTGCCAGCCACGGTGAGCGTCGCCGAGATCCGCGAGCTCGCCCCGGACGGGGTCTTCTTCTCCAACGGGCCCGGCGACCCAGCCGCGGCGACCGCAGCGGTCGAACTGCTCACCGAAGTGCTGGACGCCGGCCTGCCCTACTTCGGCATCTGCTTCGGCAACCAGATCTTCGGCCGCGCACTTGGTTTCGGCACCTACAAGCTGAAGTACGGCCACCGTGGGCTCAACCAGCCGGTGATGGACCTGACCACCCGAAAGGTCGAGATCACCGCCCACAACCACGGCTTCGCAGTGGACGCACCCCTGGACCGGCATACCGTCACCCGCTGGGGGAAGGCGCGGGTATCTCACATCGGCCTCAACGACCAGGTGGTGGAGGGCCTCGAACTGCGTGACGACCGCGGCGGGCTGCTCGGCTTTTCGGTGCAGTACCACCCCGAGGCTGCGGCCGGCCCGCACGATGCGGGGTACCTCTTCGACCGCTTCGTCGACATGATGGCGGCCCGGGGCGGCCAAGAGGTGGCTGAGCCCACCGAAGGCCCGCCGACCCTTCGTCAAGCTCAGGGAACGGAAGAGGACGCCTGATGCCACGCCGTACCGACATCAACTCGATCCTGGTGATCGGGTCCGGCCCGATCGTGATCGGCCAGGCCTGCGAGTTCGACTACTCCGGCACCCAGGCCTGCCGCGTGCTGCGCGAGGAGGGTTTCCGGGTGATCCTGGTGAACTCCAACCCGGCCACGATCATGACCGACCCCGAGTTCGCGGACGCCACCTACATCGAGCCGATCCGTCCCGAATACCTGGAGCAGGTGATCGCCACCGAGCGTCCGGACGCGCTACTGGCCACCCTGGGCGGACAGACCGCGCTGAACGCCGCGGTCACCCTCGCCGAGACCGGAGTGCTGGAGAAGTACGGCGTCGAGCTGATCGGAGCGTCCATCGAGGCGATCCAGAAGGGCGAGGACCGGGAGAAGTTCAAGGAAATCGTCGCCTCCCTGGACGTGCCCGGCGTCAACCCGGAGGTCGCCCGCTCCGCCATCTGCCACACCATGGACGAGGTGCTCGCCGCAGCTGATCAGCTCGGCTACCCGGTGGTCGTCCGACCCTCCTTCACGATGGGCGGGGTCGGTTCGGGCTTCGCGCACGACGAGACCGAACTGCGCCGGATCGCGGGCCGCGGCCTGCAGGCGTCCCCGGTCACCGAGGTGCTGATCGAGGAGTCGGTGCTCGGCTGGAAGGAGTACGAGCTCGAGGTGATGCGCGACACCGCCGACAACGTGGTGGTGGTCTGCAGCATCGAGAACCTCGACCCGATGGGCGTGCACACCGGCGACTCGATCACCGTGGCGCCGGCGATGACCCTCACCGACCGCGAGTATCAGGCCATGCGCGACGTCGGCATCGCCGTGATCCGTGCGGTCGGCGTCGACACCGGCGGCTGCAACATCCAGTTCGCGATCCATCCCGACAACGGCCGACTGATCGTGATCGAGATGAACCCCCGGGTCTCACGCTCGTCCGCGCTGGCGTCCAAGGCCACCGGCTTCCCGATCGCCAAGATCGCGGCCAAGGTGGCGGTCGGCTACACCCTGGACGAGATCCCCAACGACATCACCGCCGAAACGCCGGCCTCCTTCGAGCCGGCGCTCGACTACGTCGTGGTCAAGGCGCCGCGGTTCGCCTTCGAGAAGTTCCCGACCGCCGATTCCACCCTGACCACGCACATGAAGAGCGTGGGCGAGGCTATGGCCATCGGCCGCAACTTCACCGAGGCGCTCGGCAAGGCGCTGCGTTCGCTTGAGGACGCGAAGGCCGGTTTCGACTTCACCGGCGAGATCGCCGAAAGCCTGGACGAACTGCTGGCCACCATGAACCGACCGCACGACGGCCGGCTGAACGTGGTGATGCAGGCCTTCCGGCTGGGCGCCACCGCCGCGCAGATCCACGACGCCACCAAGATCGATCCCTGGTTCGTGGACCAGTTGCAGCTGATCTACGAGGTCGCCCAGCACGTCCGCACTGCCCCCGAGCTGACCGCGGACGTGCTTCGGCTGGCCAAGCGCCATGGGCTGTCCGACGGGCAGATCGCCAAGCTGCGCAACCTGTCGACCGACGTGGTGCGGGGCGTCCGGTGGGCGCTCGGGGTGCGTCCGGTCTACAAGACCGTGGACACCTGCGCGGCCGAGTTCGCCGCGCACACGCCGTACCACTACTCCTCGTACGACGAGGAGACCGAGGTCGAGCCGCGCACCAAGCCGGCCGTGCTGATCCTTGGCAGCGGGCCGAACCGCATCGGCCAGGGCATCGAGTTCGACTACTCCTGCGTGCATGCTGCGATGGCTCTGCGGGCCGCCGGCTACGAGGCCGTGATGGTCAACTGCAACCCGGAAACGGTCTCGACCGACTACGACACCTCCGACCGGCTCTACTTCGAACCGCTCACGCTGGAGGACGTCCTTGAGGTCTACCACGCCGAGGCGCAGGCCGGCCCGGTGGCCGGAGTGATCGTGCAGCTCGGCGGTCAGACCCCGCTAAAGCTGGCCCAGGCGCTCAAGGACGCCGGCGTGCCGATCGTGGGGACGCCGCCGGAGGCGATCAACCTCGCCGAGGAGCGGGGCGCGTTCGGCAGGGTGTTGGCGGACGCGGGCCTGCCGGCTCCGGCCTACGGCATGGCCGAGTCGGCGGAGCAGGCGCTCCGGATCGCCCATGACATCGGCTACCCAGTGCTGGTGCGCCCCTCCTATGTGCTCGGCGGTCGCGGCATGGAGATCGTCTACGACGACGCCTCGCTGGCCTCCTACATCGAGCGGGCGACCGACATCACCCCCGCCCACCCGGTGCTGGTCGACCGCTTCCTCGACGACGCGATCGAGATCGACGTGGACGCCCTGTACGACGGCACCGACCTGTATCTCGGCGGGGTGATGGAGCACATCGAGGAGGCCGGCATCCATTCCGGCGACTCGGCCTGTTCGTTGCCGCCGATCACGCTCGGCAACGAGGTGATCGAGCAGATCCGCCGCTCCACCGAGGCGATCGCCGCTGGCGTGGGCGTGCGCGGACTGCTGAACATCCAGTACGCCCTGCTCGGCGACATCCTGTACGTGCTTGAGGCCAACCCGCGGGCTTCGCGGACGGTCCCGTTCGTTTCGAAGGCCACCGACACCCAGTTGGCCAAGGCCGCCACCCGGATCTCGCTTGGCGCGACGATCGCGGAACTGCGGGCCGAGGGCATGCTGCGTACCGGCATGGACGGCACCGCCACCATCGAGGCTGCGCCGATCGCGGTGAAGGAAGCCGTGATGCCGTTCAACCGGTTCCGTACCGCGGACGGCTCCTGGGTCGACACCCTGCTCGGCCCCGAGATGAAGTCGACCGGTGAGGTGATGGGCCTCGACCTGACCTTCGGGACGGCGTTCGCGAAGAGCCAGGCGGCCTCGTTCGGCGCGGTGCCCACGTCCGGGACGGTGTTCGTCTCAGTGGCCAACCGCGACAAGCGGCACGCGATCTTCCCGGTGAAGCGGCTGGCCGACCTGGGCTTCAAGGTGCTGGCGACCGAAGGCACCGCGCAGGTGCTGCGCCGTCAGGACGTGGACGTCACCGTGATCCGGAAGAACTCCCAGGGGCCAGGGCCGAATGGTGAGAAGACCATCGTGCAGGCCATCCTTGACGGCGAGGTCGACCTGATCTTCAACACCCCGCAGGGCGTCTCGAAGGACGGCAACCCGCGCCGGGACGGCTGGGAGATCCGTTCGGCCGCGATCCTCGCCGACGTGCCCTGCGTGACCACGGTGCAGGGTCTTTCCGCTTGTGTGCAGGGCATCGAGGCACTCGGCCGCGGCGCGGTCGGCGTCCGTTCGCTGCAGGAGTGGAGCGCCGGCGTCCGCGCGGAGCTGGCCGGCCAGGACGCCGGCTGATGGGCCTACCCGCCGGGTTGCTCAACGCCGGTTACGTCGAACTGCTGCGGCCGCTGCTGTTCGGCAGCTTCGGCGGTGACCCGGAGGCGATCCACGAGCAGATGATCCACGCGCTCGCGGGTGTGGGTTCGGCCGCGCCCGTGCGCGCGCTCACCTCGCTGCTGGCAGCCAGCCAGGGGCACCCGGTCCGCGTGGCCGGAATCAACTTCCCGGGGCGGGTCGGCCTGGCCGCGGGCATGGACAAGGACGCGTCCGCGGTGCTGGCGTGGCAGGGCCTCGGTTTCGGTCACGCCGAACTGGGCACCGTGACCGCGCAGGCCCAGCCGGGCAACGACCGTCCGCGGGTGTTCCGGCTGCGCAGCACCGGCGCGCTGATCAACCGCATGGGATTCAACAACCCGGGCGCGGCGGCGGTGGCGGCCACGCTCGCGTCCCGCAACGTCTACCGCGGCAACGGTGTAGCCGGGATTCCGATCGGCATCTCCATCGGCAAGACCAAGGTCGTCGATCTGGCCGATGCGGTCGAGGACTATCTGACCTCGCTGCGCCTTCTGGCCGCGCACGCCGACTATGTCGCGGTGAACGTCTCCAGCCCGAACACCCCTGGACTGCGTAGCCTGCAGGACGCCGGCGCCCTGGCCGAACTGCTCGGTGCTCTGGTCGCCGAAACCTGTCTCGCTTCGCCCGCGGCGGCGGGGCTGCCGATCTTCGTCAAGGTGGCGCCCGATCTCACCTGGAGCCAGCTGGACGAAGTCCTCGCCACTGCGCAGGACGCGGGCGTGGCCGGCCTGATCGCGACAAACACGACGCTGGCAAGGGACGGTCTGGCGTCGGCCGACCAGCACCTGGCCGACCAGGCCGGGGGGCTGTCCGGTAGCCCGCTCACCGTCCGCGCGCGCGAGGTCGTGGCCTACCTGACCCGGCACACCGAACTGCCGGTGATCGGGGTCGGCGGCATCATGACACCGGGCGACGCGATGGCCATGTTCGACGCCGGGGCCCAACTCGTCCAGCTTTATACTGGCTTCATCTACCGCGGGCCGGGTCTGGCCGCAGCGATCAACGCCCTCGACGTCGAAAGGCACCGATAGTGAGCACCTACTGGCGCAGGCTTCGTGAAGTGGTCGCCGAGCGCGGCGCGCTCTGTGTCGGGGTGGATCCGCACGTTTCGCTGCTGAAGGCGTGGGACCTGGAGGTAAGCGCTGCCGGCGCGGAACGCTGCGCCCGCACGGTCGTGGAGGCCCTCGGCGATCTGGTCGCGGTGTTCAAGCCGCAATCGGCCTTCTTCGAGGCCTATGGCTCGGCCGGCATCGCCGCCCTTGAGCGGGTGCTGGCCGACATCAGGGCCACCGGGGCGCTAAGCATCCTGGACGTCAAGCGCGGCGACATCGGCTCCACCATGGAGGCCTACGCCGACGCCTACCTCACCGAGGGCTCGCCGCTGGCCGCGGACGCGATCACGGTCTCGCCCTACCTGGGCTTCGGCTCGCTTGCGCCGGCCATCGAGCGGGCGCATCGCTACGAGCGCGGCGTGTACGTACTGGCCCGCACCTCCAACCCGGAGGGGGCGCAGGTGCAGCTTGCGCTCACCCAGGACGCGTCCGTCGTGCAGTCGATCATCGACGCCGCCACCGAGGTCAACCACGCGTCCAGGCAGAAGGCGATCGGCCTGGTGGTGGGCGGCACCCATGACTCGCTGGGCTGCGATCTGGAGGAATTCAACGGGTCGATCCTGGTTCCGGGCATCGGCGTACAGGGTGGACGGCTGGAGGACCTCCCCGACCTCTTCGGTGAAGCGGTGGACCAGGTGCTGCCGAGCGTGAGTCGCGGCGTGATCTCGGCAGGGCCGGACGCGTCCGCCATGCGTGCCAAGGTCAGCGCGCTGCTCAGCCAAGCGGTGCGCTGAGGTCGCCGGAAGTCCTTGTGGAAACCTTTCCGTTCGCGGTGCGCACGGGCGTCGGTACCGATAGGTTGTGGACACAACGTAGACCGACCACCTGTTACTCGAAGGCAATCCTGTGACAATTCCTCAGCTCACTACAGAGCAACTCGAGGCCGCCCGCGCCGCGGCCACGGAAGCACGGCGTCGCCGCGCAGAACTCAAGACCAAGGTGCGTTCTGGCATTCTGACGCTGAGCCAGGCGCTGGAGACCGCTGCCGAGGACGACGTTCTGGCGCACGTGAAGGTCGTCGACCTGCTGAAGGCGCTGCCGCGGGTGGGGGAGAAGCGCGCCGCGGTCGTGATGGAGCGCCTCGACATCGCCCCGAACCGACGCATCCGGGGGCTGGGCCGGCACCAGGTGGCCGGCCTGAAGGCCGAGTTCAGTGACAGGTGACGTAACCGTCATCTCCGGCCCGACGGCGGTCGGCAAGGGAACCGTCGTGAAGGCGTTGCGTGCCCGGCACCCGGAAGTCTGGGTCTCGGTTTCCGCAACCACCCGTCCACCCCGTCCGGGTGAGGTGGACGGGGAGCACTACCTGTTCGTGAGCGCGAGGGAATTCTACGACCTGGTCGCGTCCGACGGGCTACTGGAATGGGCGCTGGTGCACGGCGTCGACCGCTACGGCACCCCGGCCGCGCCGGTGCAGGCCGCGGTGGCCGCCGATCGCCGGGTGATCCTCGAGATCGACCTGCAGGGCGCCCGCCAGGTACGGGAGCACCTCCCCGAAGCCAGGCTGGTGTTCATCGCCCCGCCGAGCCAGGAGACGCTGGTGAAACGGCTTGAGGGCCGTGGCACCGAGACCCCGGAGCAGATGGCCCGCCGGCTGCGGACGGCCGAGGGCGAACTTGCTGCGGCGGCCGAGTTCGACCACGTGATCGTGAACGACGATTTGGGCTCTGCGGTGGATGAGTTGGTAGAGTTGCTAGGTCTGTGAAGGAAGCGTCCATCGCGACCGCATCTCACCCAATCAGGAAGCCAAACTTGAGCACTCACATTCCCGAGGGGATCACCAACCCGCCGATCGACGAATTGCTGACCCAGGTGGATTCGAAGTACCGACTGGTGCTGTTCGCAGCCAAGCGGGCTCGGCAGATCAACGCCTACTACTCGCAGCTGGGCGAGGGCCTGCTCGAGAACGTCGGCCCGCTGGTCGACATCGGCATCCAGGAGAAGCCGCTCTCGATCGCGCTGCGCGAGGTGAACGCCGGTGTGTTGGAGTGCACCGATATCGATCCCGAGGCTGAGGCCGCCGCCCGCGCTGAGGCGTCCGCCGATCCGGACTTCGGGCTCGACCCGTTCGGCACCGACGACCTCGCCTGATCCAGGCAGATGAGCCGGATAGTCCTCGGCGTCGCCGGGGGGATCGCGGCGTACAAGGCCTGCCTGCTGCTGCGCCGCTTCACTGAGGCCGGCCACGACGTCCGGGTGGTGCCCACTGCGAGCGCGCTCGAGTTCGTCGGTGCCACCACCTGGGCAGCCCTCTCCGGCCATCCGGTCAGCACTTCGGTGTTCGATGAAGCGGACGCGGTTCCGCACGTCCGGATCGGACGCGAGGCCGACCTGGTGGTGGTGGCCCCGGCCACGGCCGACCTGCTTGCCCGCGCGGTCACCGGACGCGCTGACGACCTGCTGACCAATGTGCTGCTCACCGCCGGCTGCCCGGTGGTGATGGCGCCGGCGATGCACACCGAGATGTGGTCGCACCCCGCCACCCAGGCCAACGTCGCCACGCTGCGTTCGCGGGGCGTGGTCGTGCTGCGCCCGGCGGAGGGCCGCCTCACCGGCGCCGATTCGGGCCCGGGACGCCTACCCGAGCCCGAGGACATCGAAGCCACCTGCCTGGCCGTGTTGGCCCAGGCGGACGCGGCTGGAGCGATGGCGGCGCAGGACCTTCGCGGGCTGAATGTGGTGATCAGCGCCGGCGGTACCAGGGAGGCGCTCGACCCGGTGCGTTACGTCGGGAACTTTTCCTCAGGGCTAATGGGCATCGCGCTCGCCCGAGCCGCGGTGCAGCGTGGTGCGGACGTGACGTTGGTCGGCGCGAACCTGCATGCGGAGCCGCCAGCCGGTGTTCGGGTGGTCGAGGTGGTCTCCACCGCCGACCTGGCCGCGGCGATGGCTGAGCTGGCGCCGTCCGCTGATGTTGTCGTGATGGCTGCAGCGCCTGCCGACTACACGCCCGCCGCGCCGAGCGACACCAAGCTGAAGAAGTCCGGCGACGCCGGCCTGACCGTGGAGTTCCGACAAACCACTGATGTGCTCGCCGGCCTGGCCGCCCGCCGCCCGGTGGGGCAGATCGTGGTCGGCTTTGCTGCCGAGACCGCGCGCGACGAGGCGGAACTGATCGAACTGGGCACCGCGAAGCTGGCCCGCAAGGGCTGCCAGCTGCTGGTGCTGAACAACGTCTCGGACGGCGCGGTCTTCGGCTCGGGCGAGAATGAGGTGCTGCTGATCGCGCCAGTCGGGTCGCGTGGCCGTGCAGCCGGAACCAAGACGACAGTGGCGCATGCGATCCTTCATGCCGCCATCGCGGAGAGGAGTGCAGAGTGAGTCGACTGTTCACGTCTGAATCGGTCACCGAAGGTCATCCGGACAAGTTGGCCGACGCGATCTCGGACGCGGTTCTCGACGAACTGCTGAGCCAGGATCCGACGTCGCGCGTGGCGGTGGAGACGTTGGTCACCACCGGCACCGTGGTGGTGGCCGGCGAGGTCACCACTGAGGCGTACGCGGATGTGGCCCAGCTGGCCCGGCAGCGGATCCTGGAGATCGGCTACGACTCCAGCGAGAAGAGTTTCGACGGCAACTCCTGCGGGGTGCTGGTGTCCTTGGGCGTTCAGTCCCCGGATATCGCCCAGGGTGTCGACCACGCCGAGGAACAGCGCGAAGAGGGCTCCTTCGACGCGCTGGACGCCCAGGGGGCAGGCGACCAGGGATTGATGTTCGGTTACGCCTGCACCGACACCGCGACCCTGATGCCGCTGCCGATCGACATCGCGCACCGGCTGAGCGAGCAGCTCGCCAAGGTGCGCAGGGACGGCGACCTCGACTTCCTGCTGCCTGACGGCAAGACCCAGGTGACCATCGAGTACGCCGGCGACCGGCCCGTCCGCGTGGACACCGTGGTGGTCTCGACCCAGCACACTGCCGCCACCACCCACGACCGCATCTCGGCCGAGGTGCGCGCGCGCGTGATCGATCCGGTGCTGGCGCGTTACGCGATCCCGTCCAGCGGGATGAAGACCTACGTGAACCCCACCGGCAAGTTCGTGATCGGCGGACCGATGGGCGATGCCGGTGTGACCGGGCGCAAGATCATCGTGGACAGCTACGGCGGCATGGCCCGTCACGGCGGCGGCGCGTTCTCCGGCAAGGACCCCTCCAAGGTGGACCGCTCGGCCGCGTACGCGATGCGGTGGGTGGCCAAGAACGTGGTGGCCGCCGGACTGGCCGAACGCTGCGAGGTGCAGGTGGCCTACGCCATCGGCCGCGCGCACCCGGTTGGGTTCTACACCGAGTGCTTCGGTACCGAGAAGGTGCCGGTGGAGCAGATCACCGCCGCGGTGCTGGACGTCTTCGATCTGCGGCCGGCTGCAATCATCCGTGATCTTGACCTGATCCGTCCGATCTATTCCCAGGTGACGAACTACGGCCACTTCGGCCGCGAGCTCGAAATCATGACCTGGGAGCGCACCGATCGAGCAGACGCCCTGGCCAGCGCCGTCCGCGGCTGAGCCGGTAGCGGCGCGACGCCTCAGGGTTCGACCTCGGCGTACATGCTGAGCAGGTTTCCGTCCGGGTCGCTGAACTCGAAGTACTCCAGCACGCCCTCGACCTGCTGCAAATCACCGGCCGGTAGGCCCAGCCGCAGCAGGCGCTCGCGTTCGACTTCCGCGTCGATCACGCCGAACCGGACGACCGGCTGGGCGCCGTTGCGCAGTACGGGCTCAGCGATCAGCTGCAGCCAGATCGGGCCGACTTTGAACTCGACCACACCCGGGGCGGGCTCGATCCCGGGGGCGACGAAGCCGAAGACCGTCCGGTACCACTCCAAGCTGCGTCCGATGTCGGCGCAGGGTAGCCCTACGGTCACACTCTGGATCCTCACCCGCGAATTCTTGCGCGCCGATTGGGTGTAAGGGAGGGCGTCGGGGCGGGATGAGCCAGCGTGCATCGCTCGCGCCGGGGGCTTCACGTTCGACCAACTGGGCGAGGGCCTGCGCCACGAGCGCCCGCGGGAGATCCCGCCAGTTGTCCGGTCCGATTGTCGGTGGCGACCCCTACGATGCCCTTCATGAAACTTCCGGTGGCGAGGGTTGCGGTGGATCTGCCGCTGGCCAACCTCGACCGGCCGTTCGACTATCTGGTGCCGGAGGCCCTTGACGCCGAGGCTCAGCCCGGGGTGAGGGTGAAGGTGCGGTTCGCCGGGCAGTTGCGGGACGGCTTCCTGCTGGGGCGCGCGCCGGTCGGCGAGCGGGCCAAGCTGGCCGCGCTGCAGCGCGTGGTGTCCGCGGAGCCGGTGCTCGATCCGGGCGTGACCGAACTTGTGCGAGCGGTCGCGGATCACTACGCCGGTAGTTTCGCCGACGTGGTGCGCGCGGCGGTGCCCCCTCGGCATGCGGCCACCGAGAAGGCTCCGCCGCCAGCCCACCCGGAACCGCAGCTGGCGGATCGGGAGCCGGTCACCCTGAGCGCCTATCCGTTCGCCGATCGTTTCCTTGGCGCGCTCGCCGAAGGGGGCCATCCCCGCGCTGCCTGGACCGTCGTCCCCGCCCCGGTTCCGGCCGGCGACTGGGCGTCCGGACTGGTCGAGGCTGCCGAAGTCGCGCTCAGCTCCGGACGCGGCGCGCTGCTGTTGGTGCCGGACGCGCGCCAGCTGCAGCACCTGGTCGGGGTGGCGACTGCTCGCTTCGGCCGCGGCAGCTTTGCCACCCTCGCCGCGGATGCGGGCCCGGCGGCGCGGTACCGCAACTTCCTCGCCGTCCGCAGGGGTGGTGTCCGGCTGGTGCTCGGCACCCGCGCGGCAGCGTTCGCGCCGGTGCCGAACCTTGGTCTGATCGCGCTGTGGGATGACGGCAACGACGCATACGCCGAGCCGCACGCCCCGTACTGGCACGCGCGCGAGGTGGTTGCGCTGCGAGCACACCAGGCTGGGTGTGCGTTGCTGCTGGCCGCGCACTCGCGGACGGCCGAGATCCAACAGCTGGTCCAGCGAGGCTGGCTGGCTGAGCTGCAGCTCGGTCCCAAGCCGACGCGCCGAATCGCGGCGGCCGTGCGCACTGCCGGGCCCGAGAACTCGCGTGACCCACTGGCCACCGTGGCGCGGCTGCCGCACGACGCCTTCGGCGTGGTCCGTGCCGGGCTGGCCGCCGGGCCGGTGCTGGTGCAGGTTCCGAGAGCCGGGTACCTGCCGATCCAGGTGTGCGCGGGCTGCCGGGCGACGGCACGGTGCCCGGTTTGCGGCCAGGCGCTGGCTGATGGTTCCGGCAGCGGGTTGAGCTGCCCGCTCTGCGGACCGCTGCTCACGTCCTGGCGGTGTCCCGATTGTGGCGACACCCGGCTGCGCCGTCCGGTGGTTGGGGTCGTGCGGACGGCCGAGGAGTTCGGTAGGGCGTTCCCCGGCACGAAGGTGCTGCAGGCCAGCGCCGACAAGCCGCTGACGAAGGTGGGTGCCGAGCCGGCACTGGTACTTGCCACGCCGGGCGCGGCGCCGCCGGCTGACGGTGGTTACGCTGCCGCCGTGCTGCTGGACGCCGAGTTGATGCTGGCCAGGGCCGACCTCCGCACCGGCGAAGAGTCACTGCGCCGGTGGCTGGCGGTCGTGTCCGCGGTGCGACCGGGAGAGGCGGGCGGCACGGTGATCGCGGTGGCCGATCCGGGGCTGCGTGAGGTGCAGACCCTGCTTCGGCTCGACCCGGTCGGCTACGCCGAGCAGGAACTCGCCGAGCGGGTCGCGGCGGGCTTTCCGCCGGCGGTCAAGCTGATCACGGTTGAAGGCCCGATGCCGGCCGTAACCGCGGTGCTCGCGGCGCTGGACCTGTCGCCGGTGGTGCAGGTGCTCGGCCCGTTCGAAGTGCCGGGACGCTGTGGTGTCCTCGATGAGCCGGTAGCCCGGGCCACCCTGCGGTGCGGGCTCGTCGAAGGGGCCGAGTTGGTCTCGGCGGTGCGCGCCGTGATGTCGGTGCGGGCGGCGAAGAAGGAGGTGCCGGTGCGGGTCCGAGTCGACCCGCAGGTGTTCGCCTAATTCCTGCCTAGTTCGGGTGGTCGCGCTTGTCGAGGCCTTGGGGCGCGGTGTCGGTCCGGCAGACTCCGACGGGACGATAGGGTGCCCCGCATGTCCAGCCTCCGCATCGCGCTCGCTTGCCTGCCGTTTCCCGAGTCTCCGGACGCGTCGGTCACGGCTGCGGTGGCGGCCATCGCCGAAGCATCGGCTGCCGGTGCTGGCCTGGTCTGCTTCCCGGAGTGCTTCGTGCCGGGGTACCGCGCACTCGGCGCTCCAGTTCCGGTGATGCCCGCAGAGTGGTTGGCGACAGCCCACACCACGATCGCGGACGCCGCACGCGCGTCCGGGGTAGCGGTGGTGCTGGGCACCGAACGCTACGTCGGGGACGCGCTGCGCATCACCGCACTGGTCATCGACCCCGACGGCGAGCAGCTGGGCTGGCAGGACAAGGTGCAGCTCGACCCGTCCGAGGACCACCTGTACGAGCCCGCGCCGTCCGGCCGGGAGGTGTTCCGGATCGGCGACCTGGTGCTGGGGGTGGTGATCTGCCACGAAGGCTTCCGCTACCCGGAGACCGTCCGCGAAGCCGTGGCCAAGGGCGCGCAACTGGTGGTCTTTCCGCACTACTCCGAGCCGTTGCCGGGCCACTTCCAGCCGACGCACTACGGTGACCCGCGGCTCTCCTTCCACGAGTCGGCGGTGATGGGCCGCGCGGCCGAGAACACCTGCTGGGTGGCCGGGGTGAACTGTGCGGTCGCCGAAGCGCCGACCTCCGCGATCGCCCGTCCCGACGGCAGCCTGCTGGCCTGGCGGCCGCACGGCGAGCCAGGCATCCTGGTGGCCGACCTGGACCTGAGCGAGGCGACGCATCGGATGGCCAAGCGATTCCGCCCTTCGGCCTAGGCTGAGCCCCATGCGTCTCGTCTTCGCCGGAACCCCGCAGGTGGCTGCCGACACCCTCGCGCACCTGCTCGACCACGGCACCCACGAGGTCGTCGCAGTGCTGACCCGGCCGGACGCCCCGCAGGGTCGTAGTGCGCGTCCGGTGCCCAGCCCGGTGGCTCAACTCGCGGCCGTCCGGGGAATCGAGGTGCTGCGTCCGGCACGAGCCGGCGACCCCGACCTGCTGGCGCGACTCACCGAACTCGCACCGGACTGCTGCCCGGTCGTGGCCTACGGCGGCCTGATCCCGCAGCGACTGCTGGAGCTGCCCAGCCACGGCTGGGTCAACGTGCACTTCTCGCTACTGCCGCGCTGGCGCGGCGCCGCACCGGTGCAGCACGCGATCCTCGCCGGCGACCCGGTCACGGGGGTGACGGTCTTCAAGCTGGTCCCAGAGCTGGACGCCGGTCCGGTGTTGGCCACTGCCGATTACCCGCTGGGGGCCGACGAGACGTCCGGTGAAGTCCTGAGCGCGCTGCAGGCGATCGGTGCGCAGCTGCTCCTGCAGACCCTCGACGGCATCGGGGCCGGACGCATCCAGGCCGTGCCGCAGCCTGTCGACGACATCACCCTCGCCCCTAAGCTGACCGTGCCCGGGGCCCGAGTCGACTGGAACCGACCGGCCGAAGAGATCGCCAGGCAGGTGCGGGCCAACAACCCGTCGCCGATGGCCTGGACGCTGTTGCAGGGCGAGCGATTCCGGGTGCTCCGAGCGACGCCCGCCGAAGCCGCTGGGCTCGCGCCCGGCCAGGTACGGGCCGGCAAGCGTGAGGTGCTGGTTGGCACCGGCGCCGGCACGCTGCGGCTGGAGCAGGTGCAGCCGGCCGGGAAGCGTCCGCTCGCGGCCGCGGACTGGGCCCGCGGCCTACGCGGTGAGGCGGTCTTCGAGTGAGCCGTCCCAAACGGCGGCGCGACCAAGCCCGCACGGTGGCCTTCCGGGTGTTGCGGGCGGTCACCGCCGACGGCGCTTACGCGAACCTCGAGTTGGCTCGGCAGCGAGCCGAGCTGAGTGGCGCCGATGCGACGTTCACAACCGAGCTGGTCTCCGGCACTTGCCGGGCCATGGGCAGCTACGACCAGGTGATCGAGCGGGCGTCCGGGCGTCCGCTGAAGTCGTTGCAGCCTGCTGTGGTGGACGTGCTTCGGCTCGGCACCCATCAGTTGTTGGCGATGCGGGTGCCCACGCACGCGGCGATCTCGGCTTCGGTCGATCTCGCTGCGCTCGAGGTGGGGGAGCGGGTTGCCGGCGTGGTGAACGCGGTGCTGCGGAAGGTGGCCGCGCGGGACTGGGACGACTGGCTGGACCCACTGTCCGAAGGACTGGACGAGTTTGGACGGTTGGCGCTCGTGCATCAGCATCCGCGCTGGATCGTCGAAGCCTGGTCACGGGTGCTGCCCGCAGCGGAGTTGGCGGACGCGTTGGCCGCCGACAACGTCGCACCGACGCCGCACCTGGTCGTGCGACCCGGACTTGCCGAGGTTTCCGAGCTTGGCGGCGAGCCCGCCCGCTGGTCGCCGTACGGCGCCTACGCCGGCGGGGATCCTGGGCAGTTGGCCGCGGTCGACGAGGGTCGCGCCGGAGTGCAGGACGAGGGTTCGCAGCTCGTCGCACTGGCGCTGTCGCGGGTCGACGCGCCCGATGGCTGGTGGCTGGACCTGTGCGCTGGGCCCGGTGGCAAATCCGCCCTGCTGGCCGGCTTGGCTCGCGAACAGGGCGGATCGCTGGTCGCCGCCGAACTGCAGGAACACCGCGCCCGCCTGGTCGCCGACAACCTGCGGGCATATCCAGATCCGAAGCCGGTTTGTCTGGTGGCGGACGGGACCCGTCCGGCCTGGCGATCCGGGGGGTTCAGCAAGGTACTGGCGGATGTGCCCTGCACAGGGCTGGGCGCGCTGCGCCGGCGTCCGGAGAGTCGGTGGCGGCGGCGTCCCGAGGACCTGCCGGGGCTGATCGAGCTGCAGGGGAAGCTACTGGCGTCCGCCATCGCGGCAACTGCGCCCGGCGGTGTGGTCGCCTACGTCACCTGTTCGCCCCACCCGGACGAGACCGCCGCCGTGGTAGCTGGGGCCAGCGGTGTCGTGACGCTGCGCGCCGCCGACTATCTGCCGGAAGTGCCAAATTGTGCGTCCGGTGACTTCGTCCAGCTCTGGCCACACCGCCACGGCACCGACGCGATGTTCCTGGCGCTGCTTCGCCGCAGCACCTAGCCAGCCATCAACCGCTCGGCGAGCCCCACAGCTGCGCAGGCTGGACAGTTCTGGCCCGTCCTGGGACCTAGCGGTCCAGTTTGCGGACGGGTGGAGCGGGGCCCGGCGGCAGATAGGGTTTGGCCCGTGGGTATCCGAATCACGCCGAGCATCCTCAACGCCGAACTGGGCGGCCTCAACGCCGAGATCGCCCGGGTTCCGAGCGCCGATGGCGTCCATCTTGATGTCATGGACAACCATTTCGTGCCGAACCTGACCTTCGGGGTGCCGATGGTGGAGAGCATCCGGCGCAACACGACCAAGTTCCTGGACGTCCACCTGATGATCGCTCAGGCCGATCGCTGGGCACCTGCCTACGCCGAAGCGGGCGCCGAGTCGGTGACGTTCCACATCGAAGCCTCGGACGCGCCGGTGAAGCTCGCCCGCGAACTGCGCGGCCACGGTGCGCGCGCGTCCATGGCGCTGCGTCCCGCCACTCCGATCGAGCCCTACGAAGACCTCCTTGGAGAGCTCGACATGGTGCTGCTGATGACCGTGGAGCCTGGCTTCGGCGGCCAGAAGTTCCTCGACCTGGTGCTGCCCAAGATCCGACGGACGCGGAAGCTCTTGGACGCACGGGGCGGCGACATCTGGCTGCAGGTCGATGGGGGAGTGTCCGCAGAGACCATTGAGCGTTGCGTCGAAGCCGGCGCGGACACCTTCGTGGCAGGCTCGGCAGTGTTCAGCTCAGACGATCCGGACGCCGTGGTACGCGCGCTCAAGGCTCAGGCGGAGGGCGTGGCCAGCTGATTCTGCGGCCCGCCAGTCGGTGTGGGGTCGGCGGAGATCCCGGCCTTCGCCGGGATGACGGTAAGGGCTTGGGCTTACGGTGGGCGGCTTGGGCTGACAGTGGCGGCCTGGGGCGACAGTGATCCCTCGGGTGTAGCTCAGCCGCGGCGGCGATCCCGGCGACGCAGGTAGCGTTCGAACTCGGCTGCGATCGCATCGCCCGAAGGCGCCGGGGTGGCCTCGTCGCGACGCTCCTCCAGCGCGGCGATGTAGCCGGCGATGTCCGGATCGTCGGCCACCAGCTCGTTCACCTGCTCCACCCAGGACTCTGCCGCCTCCGGCAGCTCACCCGGGTCGAGCGGCAGGTTGAGCACGTCCTCGAGCCGGGTCATCAGGGCCAGCGTGGCTTTCGGATTCGGCGGCTCGGCAACGTAGTGCGGCACCGAGGCCCACATCGAGACCACCGGCATCCCGGCCACGGAGCACTCCTGTGACAGCACGCCGACGATGCCGGTTGGGCCTTCGTAGTCCGAGATCTCCAGCCCGAGTTCTGCGGCCAACTCGGCGTCGCTGGCAGTCCCGCTGACCGGCACCGGACGGGTGTGCGGCGCGTCGGTCAGCAGCGCGCCCAGCACCACCACCATCTCCGGCCGCACCGAGCGCAACAGCGACATCAGCCGGTTCAGGTACTCCTGCCAGCGATAGTTGGGCTCGGGGCCACCGATCAGGACCAGGTCACGTTCGGGCAGGTTGGCCACCAGCACCTCGGTGGTCGGCCACTCGATCGTCCGCTTGCCGTCGATCAGCCGGGTGGTGGGACGGTTCACCTGGAAGTCGTAGAACTCCTCCGGGTCGATCGCGAACTCGAGTTCGGCGCGGTAAGTGTCGACCAGATGATCGATCACGCCGCTCGCTGCGTCGCCGGCGTCGTTCCAGCCGCCGAAAGCCGCGATCACGGCTGGGTTGCGCAAACCCCTGAGCCCACGAGCCTCTGCCATGGCGACCACAATAGGCGGACTCGCCTATTCTGCTCCCCATGACCCGCGACTTGCGCTCGGCCCTGACCACCCGCGTCCTAGTGGCGGACGGTGGTATGGGCACGATGCTGCAGGGCTACGACCTGACCATGGACGATTTCCAGGGTCTGGAGGGCTGCAACGAGGTGCTGAACGTCACCCGTCCAGATGTTGTGGGGGCGATTCACGCCGCCTACCTGGACGCCGGTGCCGACCTGGTCGAAACCAACACGTTCGGGGCGAATCTCTCCGCCTTGGGCGAGTATGACGCCACCGAGCGGATCGCCGAACTTGCCGAAGCGGGCGCCCGAATCGCCCGCGCCGCTGCGGACGCGGCGAGCACCCCCGATCGTTCCCGCTATGTGCTCGGCAGCATCGGGCCGGGCACCAAGCTGCCCAGCCTCGGCCACCTGCCCTATGCGACCCTTCGGGACGCGTACCAGGTGCAGGCCGAGGCGATGCTCGCCGGTGGCATCGACGGGTTCCAGATCGAGACCAGCCAGGACCTGCTGCAGGCCAAGGCCGCGGTGAACGGCGCCCGGCGGGCTCGCGCTGCGCTCGGCGTCAATGTACCGATCTTCGTCAACGTGACCGTGGAAGCCTCCGGAACGATGCTGCTTGGCAGTGAGATCGGCGCTGCGCTGACCGCGCTCGAGCCACTGGAGATCGACGCCATCGGCCTCAACTGTGGCACTGGTCCGACCGAGATGAGCGAGCATCTGCGGCACCTGTCCCGGCACGCGCGGATCCCGTTGGTCTGCATGCCTAACGCCGGCCTGCCCGAGCTCACGCCGGACGGCGCCCGCTATCCGATGGGCCCCGAAGAGTTCGTCGGCTACGTGGCCCAGTACACCTCCGAGTTCGGCCTGGGGCTGGTGGGCGGCTGCTGCGGTACCACTCCGGCGCATATCGGCGCCCTCGCCGCAGCCGTGGCCGGGCGACCGCCCGCGCCGCGCGACCCCGTCCGCGTCTCGGCCGTTTCCTCGCTGTACAGCGAAGTGCCGCTGCGCCAGGAGCTCAGCTACCTCTCCATTGGCGAGCGCACGAACGCCAACGGTTCCAAGGCCTTCCGCGAGGCCATGCTGGCCGAGAACTGGGCCGATTGCCTCGACATCGCCAAACAGCAGAGCCGAGGCGGCGCCCATCTCCTCGATCTGTGCGTTGACTACGTCGGACGCGACGGTGCAGCCGACATGGCCGAACTCGCCTTCCGGCTCGGCACCGGCGTGTCCCTGCCGATCATGCTCGACTCCACCGAGCCCGCCGTGCTGCAGGCGGGCCTGGAGCGGCTCGGCGGACGCTGCGTGATCAACTCGGTGAACTTCGAGGACGGCGACGGGCCCGACTCTCGCTTCGCCAAGGCGATGCCGCTGGTGAAGGAGCACGGCACCGCGGTGGTGGCACTGACCATCGACGAGGAGGGCCAGGCCCGCACCGCCGAGTGGAAGGTGCGCGTCGCCGACCGCCTGATCGCCGACCTCACCACCAAGTGGGGGCTCGAGATCGGCGACATCATCGTCGACTGCCTCACCTTCCCGATCGCAACCGGACAGGAGGAGACCCGCCGGGACGCGCTCGAGACGATCGAGGCGATTCGTCAGGTCACCTCGAAATACCCGGGAATCCACACCACTCTGGGCGTTTCCAACGTCTCCTTCGGGCTCAACCCGGCCGCCCGACAGGTGCTCAACTCGGTATTCCTGCACGAATGCGTCGAGGCGGGCCTGGATTCCGGCATCGTCCCGGCCGCGCGGATCGTGCCGATCGCCCGCATCCCCGAAGAACAGCGGCAGGTAGCCGAAGACTTGGTCTACGACCGGCGCACCCCCGACTACGACCCGCTGACCAGATTCCTCGAACTGTTCGAGGGGGTAACCACCACCAGCACCAAGGAGGCCCGCGCAGCCGAACTGGCCGCGCTACCGGTCACCGAACGGCTCCAGCGGCGAATCGTGGACGGTGACGCCAAGGGCCTGGGCAACGATCTCGACGACGCGCTCGCTGCCAAGGACGCCCTCGCGATCATCAACGACGACCTCCTGGCCGGGATGAAGGTGGTCGGTGAGCTGTTCGGCTCGGGCCAGATGCAGCTGCCATTCGTCCTCCAGTCGGCCGAGGTGATGAAGATGGCGGTCGCGCACCTCGAACCGCACCTCGACAAGGCGGACGCGGCCGGCAAGGGCACCCTGGTGATCGCCACGGTGAAGGGCGACGTGCACGACATCGGCAAGAACCTGGTGGACATCATCCTCACCAACAACGGCTACACGGTGGTCAACCTCGGCATCAAGCAGCCGGTCAGTGCGATCATCGAAGCCGCCCTGGTGCACAACGCCGATGCGATCGGCATGTCCGGCCTGCTGGTGAAGTCGACCGTGGTGATGAAGGACAACCTGCTTGAACTGAACAATCGCGGGCTCGGCGGGTTCCCGGTGCTGCTCGGCGGTGCAGCGCTCACCCGGGCGTTCGTGGAGGAAGACCTCAACGACCTCTACCAGGGTGAGGTGCGCTATGCCCGCGACGCCTTCGAGGGGCTGGCATTGATGGAGAAGGTGATGGCGGTGAAGTCCGGCGTCCCCGGTGCCGCACTGCCCGAGCCACGCCGCCGCCGGGTGGTCGCCAAGCCGCGAGCGAACGACCCGGAGGCGGTTGATTCGACCGAACGCTCGGACGTCGCCCGCGATCAGGATGTGCCGACGCCGCCGTTCTGGGGCAGCCGTGTGGTGAAGGGCCTCAAGCTCGCCGAAGTCGCCGGCTGGCTGGACGAGCGCGCCACCTTCATGGGCCAGTGGGGGCTGCGCGGCAGCCCCGGCGGCCCGACCTACGAGGAACTCGTCGAGACCGAAGGCCGGCCACGGCTGCGACACTGGCTCGACCGCGTCCAGACCGAGGCACTCGCGGAACCGGCGGTCGTCTATGGCTACTGGCCCTGCCATTCCGAAGGCAACACACTGATCCTCGGCGACCCGGACGACCCGGCCCGAGAAGTCACCCGATTCATCTGGCCGCGGCAGTCCCGCGACCGGCGGCTCTGCCTGGCCGACTTCTTCCGGGACGCGGACGAGGCCGCCGAACGCGGCCCCGACGTGATCGCGCTGCAACTGGTGACCATGGGCTCGGCGGTCGCCCAGGCCACGACCAAGCTGTTCGAGGCGGACGCGTATCGCGACTACCTCGAATTGCACGGACTGTCGGTGCAACTCACCGAAGCCCTGGCCGAGTACTGGCACGCCCGCGTCCGCGCCGAACTGGGGCTCGGCGGCGACGGCGAGGTCGATGCCATGATCCGCGACCAGGCCTATCGCGGCTCGCGCTACTCCTTCGGCTACCCGGCCTGCCCCGACCTGGCCGATCGCGCGAAGCTGGTGACGTTGCTGCGTCCGGAGCGGATCGGGGTGACCTTGTCCGAGGAACTGCAGCTACACCCTGAGCAGTCGACGGACGCGATCGTCGTGCACCATCCGGAGGCCAAGTACTTCAATGCCCGCTGATCGCCTCCGCAAGCTGGCCACAGCCCTCGTCCTCGCCGTGGCGCTGGCCGGCTGCACGCCGACCGTTGTCGAGCCGACGCAGAGCCCGGCTGTGACGCCGACCGCGCGTCCGTTCACGCTGATCACGAGCGACCCGGTCACGACGGCTGACCCGGTGATCGCGGTCGGGGACACCGACTCGCTCCTGGTGAACAGCGTCTATCAACGGCTGATGCTCGTCCTGCCCGGCAGCGGGGAGTTGAAACCCGATCTGGCGACCGACTGCCTGTTCACGTCGGAGACGGTGTACGAGTGCACGCTGCCGGAGGAGTTGACCTTCCACAACGGCAACGTCCTCGACTCCTCCGACGTGAAGTTCAGCATCCAGCGCGCCCTGCGAATGGGTGCGGCCAACACATCCATCGGTTTGCTCTCGGCGCTCAAGCGAATCGAAACGCCGGACGCCCAGACGGTGAAGTTCTACCTCTCTTGGGCCGACAACCAGTTCGGCTACGCGCTGGCCGGGCAGGCTGCCAGCATCGTCGACGAGCAGGTCTACGACCCGGACGCGGCGCTGCCGCTCGATGTGCAGCCAGTGGGGTCTGGTCAGTTCCAGGTGTTCGAGATCGCCGCAGAGCAGGTCGACTTCACCAAGTTCGAAACCTACTTCGGGCCGCGCGCCGGCATCCTGGACGCAGTGCGTCTCCAGGTTGTGCCCGACTCGGTGGCCGCCGAAGCCGCGATCGCCGACGGGACCGCTGACGTGGTCTGGCGCAGCGTCGACGGTGCTGCGCTGCAGCGGCTGACCGACGAGATCGCCGCCAGTCCGGACAAGACCACAGCATCCGGCTTCACCTCCTACCACCTGCCCGGCGCCCGCGTCACGCAGCTGATCTGGAACGCCAACTCGAAGCTGCGCGAGAACAACGACCTGAGGCTGGGGGTAGCGAAGGCACTGCAGGGCGACCGCACGCTGGACTCGATCGTGCCGGTCGGGGTGGTCGACCATGCCGCATCCTTCGCGCTCGGCGGTCGGCCGAAGCTGCCGGAGCTAAAGGGGAAGCGGATCAAGCTCACGCTCGGGTACACCGCCACCGCCCCCGGTCACGCCGACCAGGCGCGGCTGCTGCGCGATCGCATCGAGAGCATGGACAAGGTGAGTGTTCGCCTGGTGACCACCGGTGATGCCGACCTGTGGTTGACCGACCGTCCGGCCTGGGTCAACAACGCCACCGGCTGGCTGCAGCGCTATCTCGCCGAACCGCTGGCCGGCAGCAGCGAGAAGCTGGACGAACTGGTGCAGCGGTCGCGCACCACAACCGGGGCCGCGCGGACGGTGGCCTTCACCGAGCTGCAGCAGCAGGCTGCGGCCGACAACACCGTGCTGCCGGTGTCGCAGGGGGATGGCATCCTGCTGCTCGGCAAGGGTGTCACCCTGGTGGGCGACGCCTTCGGCAGCGGGCAGCAACTAGGACTCTGGGGGATCAGCCATGCCTGAACTTGAGCCGCTCAGCGGCGTCCGCACGGGCGTGCTGCGTGCCGGAGAACGAATCACTCTCAGCGATCCCAAGGGACGTAGGCACTCAGTCGTGCTGGCGGACGGAGGCACCTTCCACACCACCAAGGGCGGGATCAGCCACGACGAGCTGATCGGACGTCCCGAGGGCAGCGTCGTGCACTCGGCCGGCGGTGTGGGCTATCTCGCTTTCCGCCCGCTGCTGGAGGAGTTCACCGTGACGATGCCGCGTGGCGCCGCCGTGGTGTACCCGAAGGACGCGGCGCACATTTTGGTTCAGACCGACATCTTCCCCGGCGCCCGGGTGCTGGAGGCCGGTGCCGGCTCGGGCGCGCTGAGCATCTTCATGCTCCGGGCCATCGGCCCGACCGGACGCCTGTACTCCTATGAGCGGCGCGCCGAGTTCGCGAAGATCGCCGAGCAGAACGTGACCAAGTTCTTCGGGGAGCCGCATCCGGCCTGGACGTTGCGGGTCGGCGACCTGGTCACGGACATCGGCGACGAGCCGATCGACCGGGCGGTGCTGGACATGCTGGCCCCCTGGGAGTGCATCGACGTGGTGGCGAACGTGCTGGTGGCCGGCGGTTTGCTGTGCTGCTACGTGGCTACCACCACGCAGTTGAGCCGCACCATGGAGACGCTGCGGGCGCACGGTGGGTTCACTGAGCCGTCGGCCCGGGAGTACTCGGCGCGGGAATGGCATGCCGAGGGCCTGGCGGTGCGTCCCGGTCACCAGACGTCCGGGCACACTGGGTTCCTGATCTTCACCCGCCGGTTGGCGCCTGGGGCGGTTGCCCCGCTGCGTCGCCGGCGTCCCGCTCCCGGGGCGTACGGGCCGGACTACTCCGGTCCGCGTCCGCGCGGCACTGAGACCGAGTCGGCGGATGCCTGAGCCAGCCGAACTGGCCCGTCGGCTAGAGGTAACCGAGCGTCGCCTCGCGGATGCTCGCTCGGACGCGCGCACCCTCGCCGCGACCAACCAGAAGCTCAACGCCACCCTGGTCACCGCCCGCGATGCATTGGACTCGCTGCGAGCCGAGGTGGCGGCGTTGGGCCAGCCGCCGAACACGTTCGGCTACGTGGTCGGCACCGGCGACGGCACGATCGACGTCGCGACCAACGGACGCTGGCTGCGCTGCGCCCTCAGCCCGGACCTGGCCGACCAACGTTTCGTCGTCGGCGACCGGGTCCTGCTCAACGAGGCTCAGCTGGTGGTTGGCATCGCCAACGAACCCGGGGTGGGGGAGACCGCCCGCCTGGTCTCCACCCTGCCTGAGTCACCCTTGCGACTGCTGGTCACCACGGCGACCGGCGAAGAGACGGTCGTGCTGGCGTCCACGAGCCTTAACCCAGCGGAACTCCGCCCGGGCACCCCGCTGCTGGTCGACCGGCGCGCCGGGCTGGCGCTCGTGGTCCTGCCGAACAACGAGGTGGCTGACCTGACGCTCGAGGACGTCCCGGACGTCAGCTATGCCGACATCGGCGGGCTCAGCGACCAGATCGAGCAGATCCGGGACGCCGTCGAACTGCCGTTCCGTCACCGGGAGTTGTTCGCCGAGTTCGGCCTGCGTCCGCCGAAGGGCGTGTTGCTGTACGGGCCGCCGGGCTGTGGCAAGACGATGATCGCGAAGGCTGTGGCGAACTCGGCGGGCAGCCACTTCCTGAACATCAAGGGTCCCGAACTGCTGAACAAGTACGTCGGGGAGACCGAACGCCAGATCCGCGCGATCTTCACCCGGGCGAAGGAGCACGCGACGTCCGGACGCCCAGTGATCGTGTTCTTCGACGAGATGGACGCCCTGTTCCGCACCCGTGGTAGCGGGGTCTCCTCGGACGTGGAGGCAACGGTCGTGCCGCAGTTGCTTGCCGAGATCGACGGTGTCGAGGACCTGGCGAATGTGATCGTGATCGGTGCCACGAACCGCGAGGACCTGATCGACCCGGCGATCCTGCGTCCCGGACGGCTGGACGTGAAGATCAAGCTCGACCGCCCCGATCGATCGGCCGCGGCGGAGATCCTGGCCCGTTATCTGACTGAAGCAACACCGCTGAATCCGGGTGAGGCCGCCCTTCGACAAGCTCAGGGATCGTTGGCTGGGACTCAGGGGTCGTTGGCTGAGCCTGTCGAAGCCCGCACCGACTTCCGCGAACAACTCATCGACGCGATCGTGGATCGCCTCTTCGCCCGCACGGACGCCAACCGCTTCATCGAGGTGACCTACGCCGGCGGCGATAAGGAGACGCTGTACGTGGGCGACTTCGTGTCCGGCGCGATGCTGGCCGGCGTGGTCGACCGGGCCAAGAAGGCCGCGATCAAGGAACTGATCAACGGCGGCGAGCGCGGCGTCCGGCTCGCCCACGTGGAAGCTGCCTGCGCCGCCGAAATCGGTGAGAACGAGGAGCTCCCGAACACCACCAACCCCGACGACTGGGCGCGAGTATCCGGCCGCAAGGGCGAGCGGATCGTCTTCCTGCGTACTCTGGTCGGCGCCCGGGCCCTGAACCCGTGACCAGTCGATCGACCACCTCGCCACCACCGTTCCGCTCGGTCTTCGGGATCGAAACCGAGTACGGCATCCACGCACCGACCGCTCCGGAAGTCCATCCCAGCGTGCTCAGCGCGGCCGTGGTCGGCGCCTACCCCGGCGTCGCGACCGGTAGCCAGCTGGATTGGGTCGAGCCGATCCCGATCGAGGATGCCCACAACCGCGTCCTCGCCAACGGGGCCCGGCTCTACGTGGATCACGCCCACCCCGAGTACAGCGGGCCGGAAGTCACCACGGCCGCGGACGCAGTCGCCTACGACCTGGCCGGTGACGCTGCGGTGGTCGCTGGCGCCAAGGCCGCCTCGGCCCAGCTGGGTTTCGACATCGCGATCTACAAGAACAACACCGATTCGCACGGTGCCTCCTATGGCTGCCACGAGAACCATCTGCTGCCGCGCTCGGTGCCGTGGACGCGGATCGCGTCCGTCCTGCCCGCGTTCCTGGTCTCGCGGACGGTGCTGATCGGCGCCGGACGGGTGGGTCTCGGCCAGCACGGGGAGCGTGCCGGCTTTCAGCTCAGTCAGCGCGCGGACTTCTTCGAGACCCTCGAAGGCATTCAGACCACGAAGCGTCGCCCAATCCTGAACACCCGGGACGAGCCGCACGCGCCGCCGAGTCGGTATCGGCGCCTGCACGTCATCACCGCGGACGCGAATCGCAACCAGTTCGCCACCTGGCTGAAGGTGGGCAGCCTCGCCAGCTTGCTAGCGGCGCTCGTCCACGATGCGGTGCCGGTCATCACCCTCACCCATCCAGTCGCGGCGTTCCAAGCGATCAGTCACGACCCGTCCCTCACCCAGGCCGTTGAGACTTCGCAGGGACGGATGACCGCGCTCGACCTGCAGGAAGCGTTGCTGACCGCCGTCCTGACACACGCCGAACGTGCACCCGAGATGCACGAGGCGTCCGTCCTGGCGGGGTGGACGCAGACCCTGGCCGACCTGCGCACCGACCCGTCGAGCTGCGCGGACCGGCTGGATTGGGTGGCCAAATACGAGCTGATGCGGGCTTTCGCCGACCGGCACGACCTTTCTTGGGAAGACCTGCGGCTCGCCGCACTCGACCTGGCCTGGGCTCGACTGGACGCCCCCGGACCGTTCGATGCGCTGACCCGCGCGGGACATCAACGGGCCGTGGTGAGCCCGGCCGACGTCGCCGGTGCGAGTGCTTCGCCACCCGCCGATACCCGGGCCTGGCTGCGGGGGACGCTCGTGGGTCGCATCCCCGATCGCGTGCTGGCTGCTTCCTGGGACTCGATGACGGTCCTGGACGCCCACGGTTCGCGCCGGCACCTTAATCTGGCCGAACCGCTGCGGCACACCAGGGCGGAGGTCGGCGAGCCGACGGACGCGGCAACGGTGTCGGCACTGCTGCGTCAGTTGGGGTGAGTAGGCTGTGCGCTCGACGAGTCAGGAGGACTGGTGACCGAGCGAGTGCATGCCGAACAGGTGCGAGCGCGTACCGAAGACACGGTTGAGGAGACCGTGAAGACTTCGCGTGCCATCGACTATTCGGCAGTGCTCGACGAGATCGACGCAGTGCTGGAAGCGGACGCCGAGGAGTACGTCCGCTCGTTCGTGCAGAAGGGCGGGCAGTGAACGCCCCGGTGCTGTCGCCCGCGCTGGTCATCGGAACCGGACTGGTTGGCGCCTCGGTTGCGCACGCGCTCACCCGGGCCGGGGTGACCGTCCACCTGTCGGACGCGGTGACCAGCCACGCTCGGGTGGCGGCTTCGCGCGGTGCCGGCACGACTACGCCGCCGGTGGCTGCTGACGTGCAGTTGGTCGTGGTCGCGGTGCCTCCACACGCCTTGGCGAAGGTGATTGCGAAGTCGCTGCGGACCTTCCCCAACGCGACCGTGACCGACGTCGGCTCGGTTAAGGGCACGGTGCTGGCCGCGCTTCGGGCAACGGACGCCGATCTATCGCGCTATGTCGGCTCACACCCGATGGCGGGGTCGCAGCGCGTCGGTCCGCTGACCGCGAACGCGGACCTGTTCATTGATCGCACCTGGGTGGTGACCCCGCACGACACGTCGGCTGCGCACGCCGTGCTGGCGGTGCAGGAACTCGCGACGCTCTGTGGCGCGCGCCGGGTGACGATGGGCGCAGCCCACCACGACGAGGCGGTCGCCCAGGTTTCGCACCTGCCGCACCTCATGTCGGTGCTGGTTGCCGGGACGCTGACCCGGCTGCCCGCCGAGCACCTTCGGCTGGCCGGACAGGGGGTGCGGGACGTGACCCGCATCGCCGGTTCGGACCCGAAACTGTGGCAGCAGATCATCGGCGCCAACTCGGCAGCGATCCGGCGCGAGCTGGTGGAGATCCAGGCCGAACTGGCCGACATGCTGGCTGCGCTGGACGCGGGTGACCTCGCCGAGGTGCTGGAACGCGGCCTGGCCGGCACGAAGGCACTGCCGGGTAAGCATGGCCTCAGCCCCACCAACTATGCGCAGGTGGTCGTGGAGATCCCGGACGCCCCCGGCGCGCTGGCGCGGTTGTTCCGCGACATCGAGTTGGCCGGAGTGAACGTGGAGGACGTCTCCATCGACCACGACCTGGAGCGCGAGGTCGGCTACCTGTCGGTGGACGTTGCCCCCGATCGGGCGCCAGGCCTGGCCGAAGCCATGACTGCAGCCGGCTGGACCGTCCGCGACCGCGAGCCCCAGCCATGACCGCTATTTCGAAGGAGACAACATGACCGAACGCCTGGTGATCGCCATCGACGGCCCGAGCGGCTCGGGTAAGTCGTCCACGGCGAAGGGCGTGGCGTCCGCCCTCGGATTGGCTTACCTCGACACCGGCGCGATGTACCGCGCGGTGACCTGCGCCTACCTGGACGCAGGCGTGACGCCGGCCAACGAGGCCGGCGTGATCGACGCGACCACGTCCGCACGTTTGGAGATCAGCACGGACGCGTCCGACCAGTGGGTGCGGGTGAATGGCGCGGACGTGACCCAGCGAATCCGCGAGCCGGAGATCTCGGCGAACGTGAGCGCCGTCTCGACGGTCGCGGCGTGCCGTGCCGACCTGGTGGCGCGGCAGCGGGCGATCATCGACGCCGCCGAGGTGGGCATCGTCGCCGAGGGACGGGACATCACCACGGTCGTGGCGCCGGACGCGCATGTCCGCCTGCTGCTGACTGCCGATCCGGAGGCGCGAATGGCCCGCCGCAAGGCCGAACTGGGCGAGAAGGTGGACGACACCCAGCTGGCCGACCAGATCCTGCGCCGCGACTCCGACGACTCCAAGCTGGTGAACTTCACCACGGCCGCCGACGGTGTCACCCATCTGGACAGCACGTTCCTCGACCTGGAGGAAACGATCCAGGCGGTTCTCGACCTGGTCCGCCGCACGATCAACGCTTAACCGGGGCGAGCCCGGAGTGCCCCAAAACGGTTTCTGAGCCCTGTCTCACAAACGGTCCCTGAGCCTGTCCCACCCCCATCCCGGCGAAGGCCGGGATCTCTTCAGCGCGATCGACGCAGTCCGGCTGAGCAACCAGCGCGTTCCCGAAACGGTCCCTGAGGGCGAGCGCCAGCGAGCGCCCACGTTAGGCCGCTGAGACCCCGCGAAATCCGTCCGCCCGAAGAACTGCGGTAGCCTGATGGGTCGCACCAGAAGGGACTCCGAATGACCGAACTGAACGAGCCGGACGCAGTTAAGCCTGTCGTCGCGGTCGTCGGCCGTCCCAACGTGGGCAAGTCGATGCTGGTGAACCGGATCATCGGCCGCCGCGAGGCGGTCGTGCAGGACCTGCCCGGCGTGACCCGTGACCGGGTGAGCTACGACGCCGAGTGGAACGGACGCGAGTTCGTGATCGTCGACACCGGCGGCTGGGCGCCGGAAGCGAAGGGCATGGCCGCGCAGATCGCGGAGCAGGCCGAACTGGCGATCGCCGCGTCCGATGTGGTGCTGTTCGTGGTGGACGCGACGGTCGGCACGCAGGATGTGGACGAGGCCGTGGTGGAGGTGCTCAGGCGCAGCAAGAAGCCAGTGGTGCTGGCCGCGAACAAGGTGGACGACACGCGCCAGGAAGCGGACGCCGCCGGCATGTGGAACCTGGGGCTGGGGGAGCCGCACCCGGTGTCGGCGATGCACGGGCGCGGGACGGGCGATCTGCTGGACGCGCTGCTGGAGGTGTTGCCGGACGCACCGCGGATGGGCGAGCCGGAGGTCGGCGGACCGCGTCGGGTGGCGATCATCGGGCGTCCGAACGTGGGGAAGTCGTCGCTGCTGAACCAGGTGGCGAACTCGCGGCGCGCGGTGGTCGACAATGTGGCGGGAACGACGGTCGACCCCGTGGACGAGCTGGTCGAGGTCGGGGGAGTGATCTACCGGTTCATCGACACGGCGGGGCTGCGGCGCCGGGTGAAGGAAGCGTCGGGGCACGAGTACTACGCGTCGTTGCGGACGCAGGGGGCGATTGAGCGCGCCGAGGTTTGCGTGGTGGTGCTGGATTCGTCCGAGACGATCAGCGACCAGGACCTGCGGATCCTGACGATGGTCGAGGAGGCCGGCAAGGCCCTGGTGATCGCGTACAACAAGTGGGATTTGACCGACGAGGAGCGGCGGCACTACTTGAGCCGCGAGATCGAGCAGGACATCCGGGCGTTCGCGTGGGCGCCGAGCGTGAACATCTCGGCGCTGACCGGTCGTAATGTGGACAAGCTGTCCAAGGCGATCGAGGAAGCGCTGGAAGGTTGGGAGACCCGGGTGTCGACCGGCAAGCTGAACGCGTTCCTTGGCCGGCTGGCGGCCGCGCATCCGCACCCGGTGCGCGGTGGAAAGCAGCCACGGATCCTGTTCGGGACGCAGGCGCACAACTGTCCGCCGACGTTCGCGCTGTTCACCTCCGGGCAGTTCGACCCGCAGTACGTCCGCTTCGTGGAGCGCCGTCTGCGCGAGGACTTCGGCTTCCGAGGTTCGCCTGTTCACGTGGAAGTACGAGCCCGAGAGAAGCGCAAGAACCGCTGACCCTTGTTCACTGTCATCCCGGTGTAGGCCGGGATCTCAGCCGGGCCTACACCTTCTCCGTCATCCCGGCGTAGGCCGGGATCTCTCAGCGCAACCGGTGGATCTGGGCCGAGGATCGTCACGAGCGGCCGACGCCTCCGAACGCTGTTCGAACTCCCACTTGATCGACCCTGCCCGACACCCTCAGACCGTCCGCGGCACCTTCCCGAAGGCCTGCAGCACGCGACACATGAGCTTGTGCCCGCCGTCCGCGGCAGGTTCGAACATCAGCGGACAGCCGCCCTCGATCACGGTGATGCCGTGCGCGCGTCCCCAAGCGGCGGCGTCGGCGTCCACGCTGCCTGCGTCCATCGAGCGATGCATCCAGACCCGGGTGATGCCGAGCGCCGCTGCTTGCTCCATGGTCGCTTGCGCGTGCTCGGGACGCGTGCCGATGACGACCGCCTCCACCCCTCCGGGTACCGAGGCCAAGTCCGGGTAGGCGGACACTCCGGCAACGGATTCAGCGTTCGGGTTGATGGGGAAGACGTCGAAACCCCGCTCCACGAGCCGCTGGTGGACGACATTGCTGCCTCACCTCTTCCGGTGGACGCGGACCGCGCCCGGGTCGATGAACATCATCGTGGGGTGAGTTCCACCGTAGCGAATGCCGAGGTTGTGGCCGTCGCCGGGATCGGCGGGGCTGGTCGGGTCGCGCACCGGTTGCACCGCAGAGACCGCGCCGGACGCGCTCACGCTGATCAGTCCAGCCACGGTCTGGTTGGTGTCCGGGGTGAGTTCGACGAAACCAACGATCAGCACCCACAAGCGGCCGTTAGCGCTCATCAAGGCTTGCACACTCGGATGAACGGTCTTGTCCGCCAGCCCGGACGCCTTCAGGTCGAGCCGAAGGTTCACTTCGGGACGAAGTACCCGAAGGTAGCCGTCGTTGACGCTGAGCTGGAACTTGCGTCCGCCCTGTCCCCGGAACCAGGTGACCGCGGTGATCTTGCCGGACACCGGCGCGACGCGAACCTTCTTGCCCGCATCGTCGAAGCCGTAGAGGTAGATGCCATCGGTGCTGTGGACGTTCACGAAGCGGCTGAGCGCGGTGCGACTGAGCTTGCCGGATGCCGAAAGCCGGAGCAGCGCGGGGGAGTCGATGGTGGTGCTGGTGAGCACCACGGAGCCATCCTTGAGCGCGACCGGGTTCTGCCACTGGAAGTAGCCCAGATGGAGGTACTTGCCCGGCAGCTTCACTTGGCCCAGGTAGGCGCCGGTGTCGCCGTAATGGGCGAGCCGCAGCTTGGCCGCGTCCGCATACCACCAGGTCCTGTTCGGCACCTGGACGCCGTAGCTGGGCCCCAGGATGAGGCCTTCGCCGTCCGGTGAGGTGCCCAACTTGCTGGCTGCTGCGCCGAAACCGATCTTCTGAATGCGCTTCCAGGTGGTGTTGAGCGCTGACGGGGCTGTAAGCGTGATCGTCTTGGTCACCAGCGGGGTGGCGGACGGACGCGCGGCCAGCTCCTGTGGGAGGCCCGCGGCCTTCGCGGGCACGGTCAGTGTTGCGGTGAGGACGGCGGTGGTGAGAGCTGCGACGACCAGGAGAAATGGCATATCGACCTCCTGGATTGACCCTAGATCCAGCGGTGGGGACCGCGGAAGAGCCCGATGCGGAAGCCCGCGCCGATTCGTAGTACAGTGACCAGCCGGACCGGATGCCGGCCGGAAAACTGAAGAGACGGGCTGTAGCGCAGCTTGGTAGCGCACTTGACTGGGGGTCAAGGGGTCGCAGGTTCAAATCCTGTCAGCCCGACGGGGTGTATGCCCTAGTGAGAGTAGGGTTCAGAGGCCCGAAATTGCCGGTTGCATCTCTCATGCATCCTAAGCCTCCGAAGACGGTCCGCTCAGACGGCCCAAACTCGGCCCTAGGGATGCAATCCAGTCAGCCCAGAATTGCGCGTCAGGCGGTGCCCCCAACGCGATCCGCGACCCAGGTCAGGTTAGGCGGGCGCGAGCGTCAGGCGCTGCCCGAGCGCGTCCGCAAGGCGCAGCAGCGTTGCTGCGGTTGGGTTGCCCACACCGCGTTCGATGCGGCTGATCTCGGCCTGCTGGATGCCGGTCAGGGCA
>Ga0116179_1000235_pt1 | contig 42841 bp, 39 predicted proteins | sample AD_UKC071_MetaG_FD_89751 | JGI IMG/M metagenome (GOLD analysis project Ga0116179, IMG submission 89751) | Active sludge microbial communities of municipal wastewater-treating anaerobic digesters from USA - AD_UKC071_MetaG | ecosystem: Engineered > Bioreactor > Anaerobic > Digestate | place: USA...
GCCCTGACCCAACGGTTCGGTGGTGAGGTCGACGTCCATCCGTCCGGCCAGGGCGTAGGCCACCACCAGGGGCGGGCTGGCCAGGTAGTTCATCTTCACGTCCGGGTTGATCCGGCCCTCGAAGTTGCGGTTGCCCGACAGGACGGAGGTCACGGCCAGGTCGTGGTCGTTGACCGCCTGCGAGACCTCGGGGATCAGCGGGCCGGAGTTGCCGATGCAGGTGGTGCAGCCGTAGCCGACCAGGTCGAAATCGAGGGCGTTCAGGTACTTCGTCAGCCCGGACTTCTCGTAGTAGTCGGTGACTACCTTCGAGCCCGGCGCCAGCGACGTCTTCACCCACGGCTTGCGCTCCAGCCCGGCCTCGACGGCCTTCTTCGCCACCAGCGCCGCACCGATCATCACGCTCGGGTTGGACGTGTTGGTGCAGGACGTGATCGCTGCGATCGTGACCGCACCGTGGTCGAGGGTGAAGCTGGTGCCGTCCGCCAGCGTGACCGGCGTCGGCTTGCTGGGCCGGCCCAGTCCCGCCGGAGTGTGCTCGCCGTACTCGTGCGGAGCCGGCGCGCCGTTCCCACCGTCGTGCGCAGGCGCGTCCGATGCCGGGAAGCTCTCGGCCACGGCTTCGTCGTACCCGGAGATGTCGTCACCCACGTAGTCGCGAAGGGCCTCGTTGAAGCCCTCCTTGGCGTGCGCGAGCACCACGCGGTCCTGCGGACGCTTCGGGCCGGCGATGCTCGGCACCACGGTCGCCAGGTCGAGCTCGAGGTACTCGGAGAACCGCGGCTCGCTGGCCGGGTCGTGCCACAGGCCCTGGGCCTTGGCGTAGGCCTCGACCAATTCCAGCTGCTCGGCCGAGCGTCCGGTGAGCCGCAGGTAGTCGACGGTCTTGTCGTCGATCGGGAAGATCGCGATGGTCGAGCCGTATTCGGGGCTCATGTTGCCGATGGTGGCGCGGTTGGCCAGCGGCACTTCGGCCACGCCGTCGCCGTAAAACTCGACGAACTTGCCGACCACCTTGTGCTGCCGCAGCATCTCGGTGATGGTCAGCACCAGGTCAGTGGCGGTGGTGCCCTCGGGCAGCTTGCCACTGAGCTTGAAGCCGACCACGCGCGGGATCAGCATGCTGACCGGTTGGCCGAGCATGGCCGCCTCGGCCTCGATTCCGCCCACACCCCAGCCGACGACGCCGAGGCCGTTGACCATGGTGGTGTGCGAGTCGGTGCCGACGCAGGTGTCCGGGTAGGCCTGCAGCACACCGTCCACCACGCGCGGGAAGACCACGCGGGCGAGGTGCTCGATGTTGACCTGGTGGACGATGCCGGTGCCCGGCGGCACCACGACGAAGTCGTCGAAGGCGGTCTGGCCCCAGCGCAGGAACTGGTACCGCTCGCGGTTGCGCTGGTATTCGAGCTCAACGTTGCGGGTGAACGCGTCCGGGGTGCCGAAAAGGTCGGCGACGACCGAGTGGTCGATCACCATCTCCGCCGGGGACAGCGGGTTCACCTTGGCCGGGTCACCACCGAGTTCGGCGATCGCCTCGCGCATCGTGGCCAGGTCGACCACACAGGGGACGCCGGTGAAGTCCTGCATGATCACCCGGGCGGGCGTGAACTGGATCTCCTTGTTCGGCTCGGCGGACGGGTCCCAGCCGGCCAGGGCCGCGATGTCCGCGGCGGTGATGTTGGCGCCGTCCTCGGTACGCAACAGGTTCTCCAGCAACACCTTGAGGCTGAACGGCAACGTCGCCGAGCCCTCAACCGCGTCGACGCGGAAGATCTGATACGTCTTGCCGGCAACGGTTAACTGGTCTGCTGCGGAGTAGCTGTCGATGCTCATCGGTCCTCCTGACCGCCGAAGATATCTTGATGTCGAGATATTATCCCACCCGACGCGATGAGGCTAGCTGAGCGCGCCGTTCTCAGTGCGGCTTCCGCCGTCGTTCGCCCCACTCCAACCGCTGATCCGGGTCGGACATCACCAGGTAGACCAGGCCACAGTCCTGCGGACCGGTGACGTTCAGCTGGCAGAGGTTGCAGATCTCTTCTGGGCGGAGCGGGCACTTGGCTTCGGGACGAGTGCGCTTGGGGTGGGTGCCTGGGGTGTTCATACCAACTCCAGGATAATCCTCGCACCCGTAGTCTCGATCCTGCCTTTCGAACGCATCGCCCGGCCGTGAACGCTGTGCAGCCCGGGCGAAGCCGGATTTCTGGAGCTGATGGCGCACTCCGGATTGGCCGATTGGCCGCCAACCGGAATTCTGGAGCCTAAGCCGCGCTTTCCGGCCTGCATAAGCTCCACAATTCGGGTTGGGCTGGAGTCGGGGGCAAGCCACCTACTCATAAGCTCCAGTTCTCGGGTTGCGCTGAGGATGGACTGTCCAGGCGAAGGTGGGCCTGCCCGACCAAGCACGTCCCCGCAGATCAACTCAAGTTGACGCCGGTACCAGGATGGCAACGCACTCCACGTGATGGGTCATCGGGAAGAGGTCGTAGGCGTCAACTGACATGGTGCGATAGCCCAGGTCGGCGGCGATCTGGAGGTCGCGGCCGAGGGCGGCCGGATCGCACGCCACATAGGCGATCCGCCGCGGCCGGCGGGCGACCACCGAAGCCAGGACGGCACGTCCCGCACCCGCCCGGGGCGGGTCCAGCACCACGATGTCGGCACGATTTGGCAGCCGCTCCAGGCGACGTGCGACATCACCGACCAGGAACCGGGCGGACGGCACGTTCGTCCGGGCCAGTTCGATCGCCCGCCGGTCGCCTTCGATCCCCCAGACCTGCGCCCCCGCGTCCGCCAGGGCTCTCGCGAACAGCCCGACCCCGCAATAGAGATCCAGCGCGGTCTCCCCCGCTCGCGGCTGCAGCCCGTCCAGCACGCGTTCGGTCAGCACTGCGGGCGCGGCGGCGTGCGCCTGCCAGAAGCCGGTGAGCGCGACCTCGTAGGAGCGCCCGTCGACCTGCTCGGTGACCGTTTCCGCGGAGCGCTCAACCCCGCAGAACCGGACGCCGGAGGCTGCCGCCACCGCGAGCAGTTCCGTCCCCGGTCGGCCCGGATCGGCCGGCGGGTGGGCAATCGGCGGAGCGGCGATCCGGCAGCCGGCTTCCGGGAGCGGCACGACCGCGTCCGAGCGATGCGCGAGCAGCCCGGGCCGGCCAACGGCGTCCAGGTGGTAGCGCATCCGCCGACGCCAGCCGAACGGAGCCGGTGGCACCTCGACGACATCACCGATGAACTGGTAGCCGGCCAGGTGTCCGAGCAGTTCGGCCACCACCTGCCGCTTCAGTTCCCGGGTGTGCTCGGGACGGACGTGCTGGAAGTCACAGCCGCCGCAACGCCCGGCGATCGCACAGGGCGGACTGACCCGCTCCGGGCTGGCGCGGTGCACCGCGACCACCTCACCGCGAGAGAAACGCTTGCCCGCCTCGGTGATCCGTACGTCCACCACCTCGCCGCTCAGGGCATGCCGGACGAAGATCACCCGCCCGTCCACACGGGCCACGAAGTGTCCGCCGTGGGCGACCGGACCGATCTCCACCTCGGCGAGCACATCGTCCACCGCGAACGGCTCGGTCACTCGGGCAGTTCCGGTCCACGCGAGTCGCCGACGCGCACCTGTCCGCTACCTGGACGGCGCCAGGCCGCAGCCGTATTGCGCTTCGCGCGGTCGATGGCGTACTTCGAGGACGCCAGCTGATAGGGCACCGACGTGACCATCACGCCCTGCATGAAGTTGAGCCGGGTCTTCAGGATCAGCCCGGTCTGGTTGTGCAGGAATTGCTCCCACCAGTGGCCGACGATGTACTCCGGAATGTAGACGCAGACCACGTCGCGCGGATTGTCCGAACGCACGCCCTTCACGTAGTTCAGGAACGGTCCGGTCACCTCGCGGTACGGCGAGGCGATCACCTTCAGCGGCACTTCCAGCTCCTGCGCCTGCCATTGGGAGACGATCGAGCGCGTCTCCGCGTCGTCGATCGAGACCGTCACCGCCTCGATGCTGCTGGCTCGCGTCGCCCTGGCGAAGTTGACCGCACGCATCGTGGGCTTGTTGACCTCCTGCACCATGATCACCGCCCGGACGCGGCTGGGCAGCAGCCGGGCGTCCATCGGGCTGACCGCGGTCTCCCGTGCCACCCGGTCGTAGTGGTTCCGGATGGCCCGCATCACCACGAAGACGAGCGCCATCGCGAGCACCGCAAGGTAGGCGCCGTAGATGAACTTTGAGAGCAGCACGATCACCAGCACGATGCCGGTGCCGGTGAGACCGACCGCGTTGATCGCCCGAGAGCGCTGCATGGTCGCGCGCACCTTGGGATCCTTCTCGGTCTTCAGATGGCGGGTCCAGTGCCGCATCATGCCGAACTGGCTCACAGTAAACGAGACGAAGACCCCGACCACGTACAACTGGATCAGCGCGGTCACGCTGGCGTTGTAGATCAGCACCAGCGCGATCGCGGCGGTCGCGAGGGCGAGGATGCCGTTGGAGTAGGCCAGCCGGTCGCCGCGGGTGTGCAGGGCGCGCGGCAGGAAGCCGTCCCTGGCGAGGATCGAGCCGAGCACGGGGAAACCGTTGAACGCGGTGTTGGCCGCAAGGAACAGGATGATCATCGTCATCGTGATCACGAAGTAGAAGCCGGCGGGGAAGGTGTCGAAGATGGTCCGCGCCAGCTGGCCCATGGCCGTCTCGTGGGCCACCTCCAAAGGCACCCCGTTCTGGGCGAAGTGCGACGCCCCGTCCGGGTCGATCAGCTTCAGCCCGGTCAGGTTCGACAGCGCGATGATGCCGGCCAGCATCGTGATCGCGATCCCGCCGAGCAGCGCGAGTGTGCTGGCGGCGTTGCGGCTCTTCGGCTCCCGGAACGCGGGGACCCCGTTCGAGATGGCCTCCACGCCGGTCAGCGCCGCACAACCGGACGAGAACGCGCGCGCCAGCAGCACCACCATCGCCAGTCCGGCGAACGGCTCGAAGGCCGGCGCACCGATCACCTCGTAGTTGGCGGTCGGAGCCTGCAGGTGCTCGCCCATGCCGAAGATGCGGAACAGCCCCCAGATCGTCATGCCGAGCACGCCCACCATGAACCCGTAGGTCGGGATCGCGAAGAACGACCCCGACTCGCGCACGCCGCGCAGGTTCATGCTCATCAGTAGGACGATAAGTCCGGCCGCCCACAGCCCCTCGTGCCCTTCCAGGAAGGGGAACATCGCCTTGGCGTTCATCACGCCCGACGACACCGAGACCGCGACGGTGAGCACGTAGTCCACGAGCAGCGCGCTGGCCACGACCAGGCCGGCGTTCGGGCCCATGTTGACGGTCGCCACCTCGTAGTCGCCGCCGCCGGACGGGTAGGCGTGCACGGTCTGCCGATAGGACAGCACCACGATCAGCATCACCAGGCCGACCGCAAGGGCGATCCATGGGGAGAAGGCGAAACCGGCCATGCCGGCCAGCGAGAGGGTGAGCAGGATCTCGTCAGGGGCGTAGGCGACCGAGCTCAGCGCGTCCGAGGCGAAGACTGGGAGCGCGATGCGCTTCGGTAGCAGGGTTTCGCCCAACTGGGCGTTGGCCAGTTTGCGCCCAACCAGCACGCGCTTGACCGAGTCGGCGGCATTCACGGGATCAGACCCTATGCCCAAACGGTGAAGTTTCACCCACCTGACCGGTGTAGCGTCGTTTCAGGACTTCCGCAAGCGGTAGGGTCGGCGGCGTCAACGACGCAGGAGTGGAGGCACGCGGCGTGCACATCGTCATCATGGGTTGTGGCCGGGTCGGCGCTTCGCTGGCGCGTTCACTGGAACGCCGCGGGCACTCGGTCGCGGTGATCGACATCGTCCAGGACGCCTTCCGCCGCCTCGGCCCCGAGTTCCAGGGCAAGACCGTCAAGGGGGTTGGGTTCGACCGGCAGGTGCTGGTTCGCGCCGGCATCGAACGGGCGGACGGGTTCGCGGCCGTCTCCAGCGGCGACAACTCCAACATCCTCGCCGCCCGCGTGGTGCGGGAGACCTTCGAAGTGCACAACGTGGTGGCCCGTATCTATGACCAGGGCCGCGCCGAGGTGTACGAGCGGCTGGGCATCCCCAGCGTCGCCACCGTCCGCTGGGCGGCCGACCAGGTGCTGCGCAAGCTGCTGCCGTCCGGTTCGGAGCCACAGTGGCGCGACCCGTCCGGCAGCGTCCGGTTGATCGAGGTGCACGCGAACTCCGACTGGGTGGGCACCAAGATCAGCGCGATCGAAGCCGCCACTCGCGCCAAGATCCCGTTCCTGATGCGCTTCGGCACCGGCATCGTGCCCAACTCGGCGACCGTGTTCCAGGACGGCGACCTGATCTACGCCGCCGTGACCAACGAGCAGGTGCCCGACGTCGAGGACGTCCTGGCCGACCCGCCGGTCCAGCACTGAAAGAGGAAGCGACCATGCGCGTAGCCATTGCCGGAGCCGGCAACGTGGGCCGTTCGATCGCCCGCGAGCTGATCGCCAACGGGCACCAGATCCTGCTCATCGACCGCGATCCCAACGCCATCAAACCCGAAAGCGTCCCGGAGGCCGAGTGGTTGCTGGCGGACGCCTGTGAGCTCACCAGCCTCGAAGAGGCCAGCCTCGACTCGTGCGACGTCTCGATCGCCGCGACCGGTGACGACAAGGCCAACCTGGTCCACTCCCTGCTGGCGAAGACCGAATTCGGCGTGCCGCGCACGGTCGGCCGGGTGAACCACCCCAGCAACGAATGGATGTTCGATGACCTGTGGGGTGTGGACGTTGCCGTCTCCACCCCCCGGTTGATGTGCGCCCTGGTCGAGGAAGCGGTGACTGTCGGCGACCTCGTCCGGCTGTTCAGCTTCCGCGGCGGGCACGCGAACCTGGTCGAAATGACCCTGCCAGACGGTTCGCCGCGGGTCGGCGTCCGGGTTGCCGACCTCAATCTGCCCGGCGACGCGGTGCTGGTCACGGTGATCCGGGACGGTTCCGCCCGCGCCCCCGAACGCGACGCCGCGCTGGAGGCCAACGACGAACTGCTCTTCGTCTGCGACCCGGCCAATGAGGCCGAACTGGCTCAATACCTGGTGCCTCGCGCCCGAGTGACGGAAGCGGGCTAGGGCTAGGTGGCCGGACAACCCGCCCAATTCGGGTTTTCCTGCGACAGAAGCGCCAGGATCAGCAGTCCCCTGGAACGGGCTTCGCCAGCCTCAGCTGTCGTTCGGACGGTAGCTGAGCGCGCAGCTCAATTCGCGATCAGCTCGTAGTAGGGGTTGTACAGCCGCCGCTCGCCGTCCACGTAGGACACCCGGCCGCTCACGGCGAGTTGCGCGCCGGCGACGATCCCGGGGATTTCCCGTCGCCCCATCCAGATCAGGGTGAGTGTGCCGGAGCCGTCGCTGAACTCCGCCTCAAGCCAGGGGGTGCCGTTGCGCGGTTTCATCGCGAGCACCGTGATCGTGCCGCGCAACCGGGCCAGCTGACGATCCTGCAAATCTCCGATCCGGCCCGCGCCGACCTCTTCGGCAACCCGCTGCCGCTCCTGCGCCTCCAGCTCGGCGTTGGTCGCCCCGAGCCGGCGGAGTGCGCTCAGGAACTTGTTGGGCGACATCAGCCCTCCTCTGGACCTTCCGGCAGCTGCATTGGCATCAACATCCCGGGCACCATCGGGCTGGTCCCCCGGCGCACCACCAGATTACGGAACAGTTCGACGAAAGGCGCCACCACGGGTGCGTCCGCCTCGCCGATCGCGGCCTCGCCGAGCAGCGTGCCCCGCAGCAGCCAGCGCGGGCCCTCGGCGAACCAGACCCGGGAGACGTGGAACATCTGCTCCCCGCCGGGCCCCTCCTGCGGCAGCACGCGGCGCACCTCGGCACCGAACGGTCCCGTTGCCAGCGTTGCGGAGCCGCCGGCCTGCTCGGCCTCCTCCACCGCGTCCTCGCGGAGCTCAGCGGCGAGCCCGCCACTCGCGGGCGCGGCGAACAGCACGATCTCCAGACCTGAGTTCTTCCAGACCGCGGTGGCTGCCTGCACCTGCTTGGTGGCCTCGTTCACCTGCAGCTGCAACCCGATGCCCGGCCATGGGGTGATCACCACCGAGCCGAGGTCGATCCGGGTCACGCCATCGCCGCCCAGCTCGACCTCTTCGGAGTCGAACGGGCCGTCAGCCCGCCAGTCGATCTCCTCGCCGAGATCATCGGCAGCGAAGTCCTCGTCGCCAGACTCGATGTCGTCGTCTTCCAACTCATCGGTCTCGGTTGCTTCGACCTCGTCGTCAGCCGGGTCGTCGGCATCCTCGCCGACGATCTCCAGAGCTTCCTCCTCGGTGTCCACGGGGTCGATGTCGGCAGGCTTCCGCTTTCGCCCAAAGATCACTTGTTCACCTCTGTTGTGGTTCGACCGTCCGATCGGACGGCCCATTCAGCTATTCCCCCGGTAGAGCCGTGGCCTCCTGAGCCACGCACGCTGCCGGGAAGTTCATCGAGCAGTTCGAACTGCGCGGTGTCCACCCGCTGGAACACCAGTTGGGCGATCAGGTCGCCCCGCTGCAACCGGACGGGTGCCGCAGCGTCCGTGTTCAGCAGGCAGACGCGGATCTCGCCGCGATAGCCCGAGTCCACAGTTCCCGGGGCGTTCACGATGGTGAGCCCCGAGCGGGCCGCCAGACCGGAGCGCGGGTGCACGAACGCCGCCCAGCCCTCCGGCACCGCGATGGCGATTCCGGTGCGCACCAGGCGGCGCTCCCCCGGCGCAAGTTCGCAGTCCTCGGCGATGGCCAGATCGGCACCGGCATCGCCCGGATGGGCATAGCGCGGTAGCGGCAGATCAGGGTCGAGCCTGGTCAGGCCAACCCTCAGCTCGCCAGTCCCCGCTGAAGTCATTGCGGCAGTCTAGCCGCGCTCCGACGCCTCTCCGTCCGGCGAGATGGACGCCCGGGACGCCAGCGCAGCCGCTAGTTTCTGCGGCTCCCTCGTGGACACCAACCAGTACGGATGCGGGTCTGCCGGATCCTTGATTTCCACCTCGACCGAACCCGGCACGTATCCCCGGACGGCCAGCCAGGCGGCAGGATCGGCCTTGGCGCCCAGGCGCTCCCGCGTCGCCGCCGCCGACAAGGCGGTCACGGCACCGAGATAGGGCCACTCCAGCAGCGCGTCACCGGCGTGCAGCCCGTCCGCGTCCACCGCGACCCGCAGCCGGCCGAACCACAGCAGTGCCACGCAGACGGCGATCGCAGTCACCGCCCCGGCGACCACCGCCACCCACGGGCCGGCGTAGAAGCCCACCGCGGTTACGAAACTGAGTGCGAAGAACAGGCCGACCAGCCACCAGCTCGGCGGCACCCGTAGTCGCTCGGAATAGTCCATTGCCCCAAGTTAGCTTCACTTGGCAGGATGGCATTAGGAGGACATGGTGAACTCGTCACAGAAGATGCTCTGGAACCTGTACGCGGCCGCAGTCGGTGCGGCCACGACGATGGTGACCGCCAAGGCACTGGAATCGGCCTGGAAGCTCACCACGGGTGATGAGCCACCCCTGCCCACCGATCCGCAGGTTCCGCTGCGCCGGGCGTTGATCTGGACTGTCGCCAGCGCGCTCGGCGTCGGCCTGGCCCAGGTGGTCGTGAATCGCTTCGCGGCGAATCAATGGGTGAAGCTCACCGGCACGCCGGCACCCAGTGCCAAGCGCACCAACGTAACCATCTGAGCGCGCCCCGTCCGGGTAACGGGTCTCGACAGGCTCGACCATCGACAAACTCGACCCCTCGACGGGCTCGAGGAACGTTTCGGTCAGCCGGCGCAGTCGACGCAGTAGATCAGTTGACCCTTGATCTCGGCGATCTGGCTGCGGTGCTTCACCAGGAAGCAGGAAGCGCAGGTGAACTCGTCGGCCTGCCGGGGCAACACCCGGACGGTGAGCTCCTCGTGTGACAGATCGGCACCGGGCAGCTCGAAGGTCTCTGCGGCCTCGACCTCGTCCTCATCGACCTTGCCGGAGTTCTTGTCGTTCCGCCGGGTCTTCAGTTCCTCGATCGAGTCTTCGTTTTCTTCATCGTTCTTGCGCGGGGCGTCGTAATCGGTCGCCATGAGGGTTGATCCATCTCCATTCCGCGATACGCGTCTGCGGTTTCACTTTGGTGCCAGGAATGCATATCACATCCGTGCTCCACTTACGTCCCTTCCCGCCACGACGACCAGGCATGCGGCCAGTCAGACGTGGTGTTCGGTGCTCGGGTTGGTAGGTTACCTGCATACACAACTGGAAGTGAGGCGATGACCCACCAGCCCCAGGCACCGAGTGCTGGGAGCTCGGTGCGCGAACCGCCGCAGACCACCCTGGAGATTGAAATGGATAGCGCGCTGACCCCAAGGGAGATTCAGGCACGCATCCGCGCCGGGGAATCGGTCGAGGAGGTCGCTCGGGCCGCCGGGATGGGCCTGGACTGGATCGAGCCCTTCGCCGCGCCGGTGCTCGCCGAAAGGGTGTTCATCTCCAGTCAGGCACAATCACATCCGGTGCGGCGCGGGTCGGACACCATCGCCCACCGCACGCTCGGCGAGGTGGTCGCCGACCGGCTGGTCTCCCGCCGGGTGGACGTGGACACGCTCACTTGGGACGCTTGGCGGCTCGAGGGTCGGCGCTGGGTGATCCGCGTCGACTACGACTCCGGGAAGGCGCACCGCGAAGCCCGGTTCATCTACGACGCCGGTAGCCGGTTCTCGGTTGCCGACAACGACGATGCCCGCTGGCTGCTCGGGCTGCACTCCGCGTCCCACGGTCCGCAGCCCGGCCGTCGTCGCCGCGACGAAGAGGCCGAGCCCACCATCGGGCTCAACGACGACCTTGCCCTTGTGCGCGTGGTACAGCCGGCGGTGGACGAACCGGCCGATCCCAACGACACCGCACCCCTGAATGATCTGGACGCCTTCGCCGACGGTGACGACGCCTTCGCCGAAGGCGAGCTGACCGAGGTCGACGGGGTCTACGACATCGTGCCCAGTTCCGATTCCGGTCTGGATCTCCTTTACGACATGCTTTCGAGCTTCGACGAGGACTCCGTCCAGATCTACGCCGGGTTGATCCGGCACACCGACGCTCCCGAGCCCAGCCCGGTGCTGGACGAGACGCCGGTCGCCGAACCCGAACCGGCTGCTGAGGTGGCTGCCGCCGAGCCCGCACCCGAACTCACCGAACCGCATCAACCGGCCCTCACCGAGCTCGAAGAGACCGAGCCCGAGCCGCAGCCAGCACCCAAGCCCAAGCGCAGCAAGCGGGCGCAGGTGCCCAGTTGGGACCAGATCATGTTCGGGTCGCCCAAGCAGCGCTGACCAGCGCCGCTCAGCCGAACGGCAGCGGCTCCGGGCTGAGCGTGACCGCGGCCACCTGGGCGGTCACCTTGCGACGATGATGCCGACGGCAGAGTACTTGGTAGGCGACCTCGGCGGCATCGTTGGTGTCGCCCACCACCACCTGGCTGCCTTCGGTAACCATCACCCCGTTCACCGTCCGCGCGTTGTGCGTGGCCGGCTCGCCGCACCAACAACGCGGACGCACCTGCAGCAATTCCATGCGATCGCACAGCTCGACCAGTCGGCGCGACGCCGGGAACAGCTCGGTGCGGAAGTCGGTGAGGATGCCGAAACAGAACACGTCGATCTGGAGTTCGTCGACGATCCGGGCGAGTTGGTCGATGTGGGCAGGCTCGAAGAACTGCGCCTCATCGCAGACGATGAAGTCGATCCGGCGTCCGGCGGTGAGTTCGCCGACGACGTGCTGCCAGAAATCCAGGTCTTCGGTGACCTCGTGCGCGGCGGCGCTGAGTCCGATGCGGGAGGTGATGGTCGAGGATCCGGCGCGATCCAACATGGTGAACAGGCTTCCCTCGCGACCGGCGTGCGACTCGGTGTAGGCGACCTGCAGCGCCAGGGTCGACTTGCCGCAATCCATCGGACCGGTGAAGTAGGTCAGTTCAGCCATGGCCGCCATTCTCTCCTATCCAGCTGCTGGTGCTGACCCGCGCGACTTCAGTCGACCAGCAGGGGAACGTCCAGCTCCGCCGGGGTCAGCGAGGCGTGCATGCCGACCAGGGTGAGCTCCTTCGGCAGCATCCGGCTCATCACCGCGCCGTCGTCGGCCATCGCCACCAGCACGTTGCCGAATCGGTCCGCCAACCTTGGCGAAACCGCGCCGAACCAGCCTTCTTCGATCGCCTCGGCTCGGGTCCGCACCCAGGCGCTCGTTCCGAGCCGATCCCGCCAGCGCGCAGCGACCGCGTCCGGCTGGCGGGTCATCAGTTGCCGCAGCCTGCCCTCGCCGGCGAGCGCGGTCACCTCGGCCAGCAGATCCGGCTCATCCTCGAAGAACAGTCGGGACGCCGGCGGCACGTTGATCATGCCGTGGTCGCCGGTCACGACCAGCCGGACATCGTCGGGTAGGGCGGCCCGCACCTGCGCGAGCAGTGCGTCTGCGGACGCCAGTTCGTGCAGCCAAGGCGCTGAGCCAATGCCGTGCTCATGCCCCGCGTGATCAAGCTGGCGCTCATAGAAGTAGCCGACCGCGCGTCCGCTGCCCCCGACCGACTGAACTGCAAGCTCCACCCGGCGAGCAGCGTCCCGTTCGTTTGTCACCGGCAGGAAGCTGGGCCCGCGCACGGCCGCGGTGGTGAGACCGCTGCCGGCGAAGAAGGCCGGCGCCACCGTCGCGGTCCGCACGCCTGCGGACGCGAGTCGTTCGAAGTAGGTCAGTTGCGGCTGCACGTCCAGGCCGCTGAGCGTTGCCGGCCACTTCAGGGTGTTCAGCACCATGCGCTCGGCCGGGTACCAGAACGAGTAGCCGGCAATGCCGTGCTGGCCGGGCACCAACCCGGTGCCGAGACTGGTGATGGACGTAGCGGTGGTGCTGGGCACGCCGCTGGTGATGACGCGTCCCGACAGCCCGGAGAGATAGGGCGCGTGCTCGGCGTACTCATTGAGTTGATGGTGGCCCAGCCCGTCCACGAGAGCGATCAGATAGCGCTCAGCCGGTGGCAGTCCGAGCCGGTCGTCCGCCCCGGGAACGCCGAGGTGTGCACCCAGGCTGGGGAGCAGGTCGGCGAGAGTCGAGACGCCGTAGTCCGGCAGCCTGGGCGGAGGCATCAATGGCTGGCGGTGGCCAGCTGCAGTGCAGTACCGAAGGCGACCAGCTGGGCCAGTTTGGCGTTGCCGTCGCCGGCGGAACTGATCCGGACGGTGAGGTCGTCGCCGGCGATCATGCCGGTCAGCCCGTGGTCGGCGTCACAGTTCGGATCGGCGCAGTGCGCCGGTTCCAGGTCGACCCGGCGCATGGTGCCCCAGGAGATGGTCAGCCAGGCCTCGACGGCCGACGACTTGTGGGTGCCATAGCGCTCGGGATGCGCGACCACCTGGCTCAGCGCGACCGAGTTCACCTGCCGAAGGCCCACCGACTCGGTCGTGGTCAGTGCCTGTGCCGGTTCTCCTGGATTGTCGTTCTCGTCGGTGTGGGCCACGATCAGGCGGGTGGCGGTCAGCACCAGCACCGACAGGTGCCGCTGGATCTCGTCGTGGTTGAACGTGGCCTCGTGGTGCACGAGATGAGCGGTCGGCTCCTCGGCGCCCAACGCCAGCGCCACCGCATCCTCGACGAGTTCCGGGAAGTAGCCGCAGGCGTGGATCTCAGCGTGCAGACCCTGCGGCAGGCGGATGGTGGATCGAGTTGGCACGGCCATAATCCTCCCACGTCGCTCGCCCCGGCCCAAAAGCCTGGCGGCCAGGGCGAGTGCTTCGCCGCCGGGGCGTCGCCGCTCGTGGCGCAGCGACTCGGATAATGTGTGGTGCCGTGAGCACCCGTCCCTTCATCGCCGCCCGGGTCGAGGAGTTCTTCGACCGCCGGGTCGAGGGGCTGATGCGTGCCCTCGGCTGGCGCGAGAACGTGATCTGCTACACCGGATACGGATCGAGTGAGAGCATCCGCGTGCTCGGACGCGTGGTGCTCGTCCCACCCTGGTCGCGGACCAGCCTCGGGCGCGCCACCGAGGACCTGATGAAGCGTCGCGGCTTCCGCAACTTCATCAGCGTCCCCTGCGTCCGCCCGCAGGCCATGATCGTCGTGGGCGAGCACGAGTACCCGGTGGTGGCGGACCGGGGTGGCTACATCGACCACCGCGTCCGCGAGCACGGCCTGGTCGGCGGCTGGCAGCAGGTCGGCGTCCGCTCAGCAACCTCGCCGACCGCTACGGCGGACGTGCACGTGGTCGGCGACGAAGTGACCTTCGGCATCGTCTCCGACATCGACGACACGATCATCTCCACCATGCTCCCCCGGCCGATGATCGCCGCCTGGAACTCTTTCATCCGGGACGAATCCGCGCGCCAAGCCGTCCCCGGCATGGCCCAGCTCTACGACCGGCTGCTGGCCGAACACCCGGGCAGCCCAGTGATCTACGTCTCCACCGGCGCCTGGAACACCCACGGCTTTCTGGGCCGTTTCCTGAAGCGGCACGCGTTCCCTCCCGGCGCGATGATCCTCACCGACTGGGGTCCGACCAACACCGGCTGGTTCCGCTCAGGCATGGCGCACAAGGCCGAGACCCTGCTGCTGCTCGCCCGGGATTTCCCCAATATCTCCTGGCTGCTCGTCGGCGACGATGGCCAGCACGACCCTGCGATCTACTCGAACTTCGCCCGTGTAGCGCCTGAACGGGTGCGTGCGATCGCGATCCGGCAGCTCACTCCAGCTGAACAGGTGCTGGCCCACGGCACCCCGTCCATGCTGCCAGAGGAAGAACTCACCGAACCGGCCGACACCCCCACCGTGGCGGCCCCGGATGGCAGGGGCCTGCTGGCCGCGCTCCGCGGCCTCGCCGAGCCGCTCGCCTGACTGACTGAAAGCGAGAAGTCCCAAGCAGATGGTTGCCAAGCCGCCGCCAGCAGAAGAAGAGCTGACCGAACGCATCGTCGACGTCGACGTCACCGACGAGATGGAAGCCAGCTTCCTCGAGTACGCCTACTCGGTGATCTACTCCCGCGCGTTGCCCGACGCAAGGGACGGCCTCAAGCCCGTGCAGCGTCGCATTCTCTACACGATGGACCAGATGCGGATCCGTCCGGACGCATCCCACGTCAAGTGCGCCCGCGTGGTCGGCCAGGTGATGGGCCAGCTGCACCCCCACGGCGACGCGGCGATCTACGACGCGCTCGTGCGCCTCGGCCAGCCGTGGTCGATGCGCCTGCCCACCGTGGACGGCCACGGCAACTTCGGCTCGCTGGACTCGGGCCCTGCGGCGATGCGGTACACGGAATGTCGCATGTCCCCGGCCGCCGCAGCCATGACCGCCGACCTGGACTCGGACACCGTCGATTTCCGGCCCAACTACGACGGCAAGGAGACCGAACCGGTTGTGCTGCCGGCCGCCTTCCCGCACCTGCTGGTCAACGGCAGCACCGGTATCGCGGTCGGCATGGCCACGAACATCCCGCCGCACAACCTGGTTGAGGTCGTCCAGGCGTTGAAGCACCTGATGTGGCATCCCGATGCCGACGTCGAGGAGTTGATGCGTTTCGTTCCGGGCCCCGACTTCCCGACCGGCGGCAAGATCATCGGCCTGGACGGAATCCGCGACGCCTACACCGGCGGACGGGGCGTCTTCCGCGTCCGCGCGTCGGCCCGCGTCGAGCAGGTGCACGCGCGCCGCAAGGGCATCGTGGTCACCGAACTGCCCTACCAGATCGGCCCCGAGCGGATCATCGAGCAGGTGAAGAACCTGGTCAGCTCCAAAAAGCTCACGGGCATCTCCGACATCAAGGACCTCACCGACCTAACCAACGGCACCCGGCTGGTGATCGAGGTCAAGAACGGCTTCAACCCGGAAGCGCTCCTGGAGGAGCTGTACCGGCTGACCAAGTTGGAGGACTCGTTCGGCATCAACGCGGTCGCCCTGGTCGAAGGCCAGCCGAACACGCTCAGCCTCAAGCAGATGCTGGAGGTCTACCTCGATCACCGACTGCAGGTGGTGCGCCGCCGTTCCGCCTTCCGGCTCGGTAAGGCCCGCGACCGGCTGCACCTGGTGGAGGGGCTGCTGCTGGCGATCGTCGACATCGACGACGTGATCGCGATCATCCGCTCCTCGGACGACGCCACGGCGGCGCGAACCCGCCTGATGGAGGCCTTCGAACTCTCCGAGTTGCAGGCCAACTACATTCTCGAGATGCGGCTACGCCGGCTGACGAAATTCTCCAAGCTTGAGTTGGATTCCGAGCGTGACGAGCTCTGGCTGACCATCAACGAACTCCAGGCGATCCTCGATTCGGAACAGCGGCTGCGCGAAGTCGCCGCCAGCGAACTGGACGAGGTGGCTCGCACCCACGGCACGCCGCGACGGACAGTGCTACTCGCGTCCGCGGGCACCCAGGTCACCGCCCAGTCGGCGGCGAACCGGCTGGAGATCGCCGACGATCCTTGCTGGGTGATGCTGTCCAGCGCCGGGCTGCTGGCGCGCACCGACAACGACGAGCCGCTGCCGACCTCCGGGCCGCGCGCCAACCACGACGTGATCTCCTCGGCAGTCCGGACGACCGCGCGCGGCGAGTACTGCGCGTTCACGAACCGAGGCCGGCTGATCCGCGGCCAGGCGATCGATGTGCCGGCGGTGCCGGTGACCGCAGCCGCACCCAACCTGCAGGGCGGCTCGCTGGCGTCCGAACTGCTGCCGCTGGACCCGGGCGAGACGATCCTCGCGCTCGGCACCCTGGGTGCGGACACCTTCGGCTGGGCATTGGGGACGCAACGCGGCGTGGTCAAGCGGGTGAATCCCGAGGTACTGGGCAAGGACTCGTGGGAGGTCGTCCGCCTGGACGACGGCGACGAGGTGGTCGGCGTGGTCGAACTCAGCCATGACCTGGTCGAGCTGGTTTTCATCACTTCGGACGCGCAACTGCTGCACTTCCCCGCGACCAGCGTGCGGCCGCAGGGACGGACGGGCGGCGGCATGGCCGGCGTCAAACTGTCCCGCGGCGCGAAGGTGGTCTTCTTCGGGGTCACGCCGACAGCGGATTCGTCGGTGGTCACGGTCGCAGGCTCGTCCGCAGCGCTCCCCGGGACGGAAGCCGGAACAGTCAAGGTCACCCCGCTGGCCGAGTACCCCGGCAAGGGCCGCGCGACCGGCGGCGTCCGCTGTCACCGCTTCCTGAAGGGCGAGGACACCCTGCTGCTCGCGTGGGCCGGGCCCGACCCGGTGATCGCAGCCGCGGCCAGCGGTACCCCGATCGACCTGCCCGCACCCGATCCGAGGCGCGACGGTTCCGGCGCCCCGGTGGCCCAGCCGGTCGCCGCGATCGGCTCCCGCTACCACGCCTGACCCGGGTCTCGTCCGGCCGGTCAGCCCGTCCACGCCCACGTTTGCTACCCAAATGGTCGGGAGTCTCGGCTGTCGGGAGTCTCGGCTGGTCGAGGTTGTCGAGACCCCGAGACAGTCTGCTCAGTACTCTGAGCCCGTGGACAACTCTTTCGACGACCTGCTCGCGGCCAACAGCCGCTACGCCACCTCAGCGCCCCGCGGCTTCGACGGCTATGCCCACGCCGGCGTAGCCGTGGTCACTTGCATGGACTCCCGGCTGCAGCCGCTGGAGATGATCGGACTCTTCCTTGGCGAAGCGAAGATCCTGCGGACGCCGGGCGGGCACGTCACCCCGGACGCGCTGGCCGGCTGCGTGCTCGGCGTGAACCTGTTGCAGGTGAACCGCATCCTGGTGATCACCCACAGCCGCTGCGCGATGGCGTCCGGGGACGACGAGGAGATGCGTCGCCGCGTGGCCGCGGCCAGCGGTGCCGACACCTCGGGCTACAGCTTCGGCGCCGATCCCGACCAGTTCGGACGCCTCCGAGCGGACGTCGCCGTTCTGACCGAGCACCCGCTGATCGCCGGCCACGCCAAGGTGGGTGGCTTCCACTACGATGTGGACTCGGGACTCCTCACCCAGGTCTGCTGACACGAGGTGAACACTCCAGCCACCGTCCCCCGGAAGCCCCGGCTGGCCGTCGGCGGCTTCACCCTGCTGGTTCACGGCTTCGGGAAGTAGGTTCAGACCGGGCTGTACACGGTCGAGTGGACGATGTGGTGGATACCCAGCGTCTTCGCGCCGATCTCGCTGGTTGCCACCTGGCGTGGCGCCATCTACTCCTGCGTCGGGTACCTGGTGGGGCTGCTCGCTGGTGAGCTGATCGGGGAGCCGGTCTACCAAGCCCAGCTGGCACGTCCGCATGAGCAGAAGCAGGACCCCAGCTACATCCAGAACTGGGAGCCCCATCACCCTGGCTGGTAGATCTGCATCCTGGTCTGCTTGGCGTTCTCGATCGTCGGCCTGGTGCTCGGCCTCCGAGCCGAGAAGCGGGCTCAGGCGTCGATGCGTTCCGCGTCCAACGCGTAGGCACCCTCGATGATGAACTCCTTGCGGGGAGCGACATCGTTACCCATCAGCTTCTCGAACACCGCATCGGCCGCACCTGCCTCATCCACGGTGATCCGGCGCAGCGTGCGGTGCCGTGGATTCATCGTGGTATCAGCCAACTGATCGGCGTCCATCTCGCCCAGCCCCTTGTAGCGCTGCGGCTCCTTGAACGGCTGGCCCTTCTTGGTGAGCTCTGCCAGCTTGCGGCGGTATTCGGCCTCGGAGTAGGTGTAGATGTACTTCTCCTGACCCTTGCGCGGGTTGATCATCTCGAACCGGTGCAGCGGCGGCACCGCGGTGTAGACCCGGCCCGCTTCGACCAGCGGACGCATGTACTTGAAGAACAGCGTGGCCAGCAGGGTGCGGATGTGGGCGCCGTCGGAGTCCGCGTCCGCCATGAAGATCACCTTCGAGTAGCGCGCTGCGTCGAGGTCGAAGCTGCGCCCCGACCCCGCTCCGACCACCTGGATGATCGAGGCGCATTCCACGTTCTTCAGCATGTCGCCGACCGAGGCCTTCTGGACGTTCAGGATCTTGCCGCGGATCGGCAGCAACGCCTGGAACTCCGAATCCCGGGCCAGTTTGGCCGTGCCCAGCGCGGAGTTGCCCTCCACGATGAACAGCTCGGTGCGGTCCAGATCGGTGCTGCGGTAGTCGGCCAGCTTGGCCGGCAGCGTGGACGACTCCAGCGCGTTCTTGCGCCGCTGCGCTTCCTTGTGCGCCCTCGCCTGCACCCGCGTCCGCGAAGCCGCGACCACCTTCTCCATGACCGCTCGGGCCTGGGTGCGCAACGCGGCCTTGGTGGAGTTCAGGAAAGCGCCCAGCTCGTTCTCCACGATCCTGGCAACCAGCCGGGTGACCGGCGGGGTGCCCAGCACCTCCTTGGTCTGGCCCTCGAACTGCGGTTCGGCCAGCCGGACGGTGACCACGGCGGTCATCCCTTCCAATACGTCGTCCTTGGTCACCTCCTCCCCAGCCTTCAGCAGCCGGGTGCCCTCGAAGCCCTTCGCGAAAGCCCTGGTCAGGCCACGTTCGAACCCGCTGACGTGGGTACCGCCCTTGGGCGTGGCGATGATGTTCACGAATGACTGGACGGTGTGGTCGTAGCCATTGCCCCAGCGCAGGGCGATGTCCACGTCAAGCGTGCGCTCCACGTCCGTCGGCGTCATCGCACCGGCGTCGTCGAGCATCGGTACGGTCTCGGTGAACTGGTCGGTGCCCTGCAGCCGGACGATGTCGGTCACGGCCGCGTCGCGGGCCAGGAAGTCACAGAACTCCGAGATGCCGCCGTCGTGCTTGAACGTCTCGGTGGCCGCCTCACCCGAACGGGCGTCGGTGACCGTCAGCTCAAGCCCGGGCACCAGGAAACTGGTCTGCCGGGCCCTGGACAGCAGTTGGTTGAGGGACAACTCCGCGTTCGGCAGGAAGATCTGCCGGTCGGGCCAGTAACGCACGCGGGTGCCAGTCACGCCCTTCGCCGCACGGCCGACCTTACGCAAGGTGCCGCCGGGAGTGAACGGCGCGTTCGGTCCGTCCCCGTCGAAGACCCCGACCACGCCCCGGCGGAAGCTCATCGCGTAGGTGGCACCGTTGCGATCGACCTCGACGTCGAGCCGAGAACTCAACGCGTTGACCACGGACGCGCCCACGCCGTGCAGCCCGCCGGTGGCGTTGTAGCTGCCTGCGCCGAACTTTCCGCCGGCGTGCAGCTTGGTGAAGACCACCTCGACACCGGTGAGCTTGGTGCGCGGTTCGATGTCGACCGGGATGCCACGGGCACGGTCGACCACGAGGATGCTGCCGTCCGCCGCGAGCTGAACGTCGATGCGGTTGCCGAAGCCGGCCAGCGCCTCGTCCACCGCGTTGTCGATGATCTCCCACAGACAGTGCATCAGGCCGCGGGTGTCGGTCGAGCCGATGTACATGGCCGGACGCTTCCGCACGGCCTCCAGCCCCTCGAGCACCAGCAGGTGCCTGGCCTCGTAGTCCCTGCCCTCAGCCGGCTTGGTCGTGTTCACGCAGGCGAGGCTATCTCCCCCCGGTGACAGTTCTACGCATTGGGGTCGGTGTCGGTCGTCGAGGACTGTCTGCCGTACCACCTACACTGTGAGCACCGGGAACAACTTGGGTAAGCATGTTGTTGAGACCGGCGAATGCTCGCCAGCTGAAGATGTGGGTGAGAGAGGGAGGATGACCGATGAGTGCCACTGTTACCGAACCGTTGACCGCTGCCGATCGTTGTGACCGCTGCGGTGCCCAAGCCTACCTTCGCGTAACCCTCAACTCAGGCGGCGAACTGCTCTTCTGCGGCCACCACGGACGGGCCCACTCAGCGAAGCTCAACCAGGTCGCCCTGAAGATCCACGACGAAACGGCGAAGCTGTCCTGATTCAGACCACCAAGTGGCCCCGGGAGCTTCCCGGGGCCACTTCTGTATTCGGGCTGAAATACTGCCGCACATGACCATCGACGCCGTTCGGGGCGATCTCACCCGTGAGCCGGCCGACGTGCTGGTGAACGCGGCCAACGCCAGTCTGCTCGGCGGTGGTGGCGTGGACGGCGCGCTGCATGCCGCCGCCGGACCGGAGCTGCTGGCCGCCTGCCGCAAGGTTCGCGCCACCAGTTGGCCGGACGGCCTGCCGGTCGGCGAGGCGATAGCCACCACCGCCGGACTCCTACCCGCACTTTGGGTAGTACACACCGTGGCGCCGAACCGGCACGCCGGGCAGACCGACGAGGCCCTCCTGGCCAGCGCCTATCGCCGCAGCCTGGACGTGGCCTGCGACCTCGGCGCGCGGACGGTCGCCTTCCCAGCTCTCGGTGCCGGAGCGTACGGCTGGGACGCGGCGACTGCCGCCCGGGTAGCCGTCCAGGCCGTGGCCGCGCATCCACGCACGGGTCTGGAGCGCGTGCGTTTCGTGCTCTACAACGAACCTCTACATGCGGCCTTCGTTGCCGAGTTGGCGAGGCTGGCATGACCGCGCTGCCCTACGGCTCGTGGCCGTCGCCGATTCTGGCGGCCGACCTCACTCGCTCCTCGGTACGTCTCTCGCCCGGGCGGATGGACGCCGGCGTCCGCTACTGGACCGAAGGACATCCCGAGCAGGGCGGACGGGTCGGCCTGTGGCGCCAGGGACCGAACGAGCCCCCGACCGAGCTGACGCCGGAGGCCTATGTACGCACCGGAGTCAACGAGTACGGCGGCGGTGACTGGACCGTCCAGGACGGCGTGGTGGCGTACTCTTCGTGGCCGGACGGCAGCGTGCAGGTGCGTACGAACGACGGTGCCACCACAGAGCTGGCGCCCGGTGGGCGGTTCCGGTACGCCGCGCTGAGCCTGCACCGAGAGTTCGGGCTGCTGCTTGCCGTGCGAGAAGACCACGAGGTTGCCGGCAACGAGCCGGAGACCACCATCGTCGCGCTCGACCTCGCCGAAACCAACCCGGACGGCGGACGCGTGCTGGTCGCCGGCGCCGACTTCTACGCCCATCCCTGCCTGGACGCGTCCGGACGCCTGGCCTGGTGCGAGTGGGACCACCCGAACCTGCCCTGGGACTCGACCCGGATCGTGGTCGCACCGCTGGACTCCCCCGCTGACCGGACGCAGGTCGCGGGCGGCCCCGGCATCTCGGCGCTGTACCCGGCGTGGGCGCCGGATGGAGCGCTGCTCTACCTCAGCGATGCCAGCGGGTACTGGAACTTCGAGCGCTGGGACGGTAGCGCCAGCCGTCCGCTGTTCTCGGCGCCTTACGACTTCTGCGGCCCGCTGTGGGTGCTCACGCCGGTGCCGTACACCGTGATCGACGCCAGCCGGATCGGCTGCACCTGGTTGGCGGACGGCGTCGCGAGGCTCGGCGTACTGGCCTTCGCTGACCCCGGTTACGCCGTCGTCCCGGCAAACACCGTCATCCCGGCGAAGGCCGGGATCTCCCAGCGCGATCGGTGGATCTCTGCTGAAGACCGGCCCGGCACCCTGACCGAGCTCGGTGTGACTGCCGTGGCAGCCGACGTCACCGGTACCGGCGTCAGCACTCTGGCAGTGCTGGGCTACGCCGATCGTCCGGCCGAGCTGGTCGAACTGGATTGGATCACCGGCCAAACGACGGTGGTGCGGAAGGCGTCCGAAGTCGACCTGGACCAGGCGATGATCTCGGTGGCGCAGCCGTTCAGTTGGGAGTCACCGGACGGCCCCGTCCACGCCTGGTACTACCCACCGACCCATGCCGACGTGACGGCGCCGGCCGGCGAACTGCCCCCGATCCAGGTCTGGAGTCATGGCGGTCCGACCGCGTTCAGCGACCCCGGTTTCGCGCTCGCCGTCCAGTACTGGACGACTCGCGGCATCGGCATTCTCGACGTGAACTACTCCGGCTCCACCGGTTACGGCCGGGCCTACCGCGATCGGCTGCGGGGCACATGGGGAGTCGCGGACGTGCGCGACTGCATCAACGGCGCGGTCGCGCTGGCTGCGGCCGGTCTGGCCGATGGCAAGCGGCTGAGTATCCGCGGCGGGTCGGCGGGCGGGTTCACGACCCTGGCCGCGCTCACCACGAGCAAGGTCTTCGCTTCGGGCATCAGCCTGTACGGCATCGGCGACCTCGAAACCCTCGCCACAGATACCCACAAGTTCGAGAAGCACTACCTGGACGGCTTGGTCGCGCCCTATCCGGCGGGTCGGCAGACCTACCTCGATCGCTCCCCCATCCGCCATCTCGACCAGCTGAGCTGCCCGATGCTGCTGCTCCAGGGCAGCGAGGACAAAGTGGTGCCGCCGAGCCAGGCCGAAGCGATGGCCCAAGCGGTCCTGGCCAAAGGCCTGACCGCCGACCTGGTGGTCTTCGAAGGCGAGGGCCACGGCTTCCGCCGAGCCGAGAACATCATCAAGGTGGCCGAACTAGCGCTGGCCTTCCTCGGCCGAGTTCACGGCTTCAGGCCAGCCACCTGAGGATCCCTGAGCCCTCAGCAAGGACCGTCCGGGAGTCTGTGGAGCTCCGCGCCGGCCAGCTGCCGATCGAAGTTCAGCAGTTCAAGGCTGAGCAGCTGCGAACGGTCAGCGAGAACCAGTCGGTTCCCGAGATCTCCAGGTCCATCGCACGATAGTAGGGTGACCGCCGTGGTTACGCATGTGGTTTGGGACTGGAACGGGACTCTGCTCGACGACCTGCACTGCTGCATCGACGTGACCAACACGCTGCTCACCGAGTACGGGCTGCCGGTGTTGGACGACGTCGCCGCTTATCAGCGGGTCTTCCGGTTCCCGGTGGCCGACTACTACGCCGATCTGGGCTTCGACACCAGGCCGGGCGGGAATTTCGACACTGCGTCCGTCCGCTACCTGGAGCTGTACCACGCCGCCGCCGCCGGCTGTGAACTCCACAACGGTGCGAGGGAGACCCTGCGGACGCTGCACGCGGCCGGCGTCCGTCAGGTGGTGATCTCGGCCTCGGAGCAGCAGAACCTGCTCAAGCAGCTGTCCCCCTTCGAGCTGAACGGCTGGCTTGACGGAGCCCACGGCATCGCCGACATCTACGCCGCATCCAAGCTCAGCATCGCCCAGCGCTGGCTCGCGACGACCGGAGCTGACCCCGCCAAAGTGGTCTTCGTCGGTGACTCCGAACACGACTACGAGATCGCGATGGCGCTCGGCGCCTGCTGCGTCCTGTTCAGCGGCGGCCACCACTCCAGGGACCATCTACAGACCCTGGACGCACCCGTGGTCGATGACCTGACCCAGGTCGCAGCGCACGTCCGCTAGTTCTCTGGCGGTCGAGCATGTCGAAACCGCCCAAACCGGCTGCCTCCAGACAAAGGACGTGCTCACCTCACAGGATTCCAACTGCGTCTTGATGACCAGAGCAGGGCCCCAGCCTCGCTATTGTGAGTTGAGCTCGTCGGGCCGGCACTCGCCCATGCTGAACCTGCGGGTGTCGGAGGACACCAAAGCGCAACTGGAGCACCTGGCCGAAGCCAGCGGCCGCCGGCAGTCCGATCTCGTCCGGGACGCACTGGCCGAGTACCTCGAACGGCACGCTTCCTGACCTCACCGGGACTCACCCCGGCTGAACAGCTCCCATCCGCGCAGGAGGAGCCGAGCCGAGAAGAAGGGCGCGCATCCAGCTGGTGGCGGGAGCATCACCGCCACCTCGACGATTGCCAAAGAAACCGCTGATCAATGCGGCCCAACGCTGGCTGAGCTTGACTAAGCCCGTAGCCAAAAGCGAATGGCCGACCCAATGCCCGGCTCAGGGATCGTTGATCAGCGCTTGCCTAAGGCATCAGGTACCGCGCCGAGATGATCAGTCCAGGTAGTCGCGCAGCACCTGCGAGCGGGACGGGTGCCGCAGCTTGCTCATGGTCTTCGACTCGATCTGCCGGATCCGCTCGCGGGTGACCCCGTAGACCTTGCCGATCTCGTCGAGCGTCTTCGGCTGGCCGTCGGTCAAGCCGAAGCGCATCGAGACCACGCCGGCTTCGCGCTCGCTGAGCGTGTCCAGCACGTCGTGCAGCTGTTCCTGCAGCAGGGTGAAGTTGACCGCCTCGGCCGGTACGACCGCTTCAGAGTCCTCGATCAAGTCGCCGAACTCGGAGTCACCGTCCTCACCCAGCGGGGTGTGCAGCGAAATCGGCTCGCGGCCGTACTTCTGCACCTCGACGACCTTCTCCGGGGTCATGTCGAGCTCTTTGGCGAGCTCCTCCGGGGTTGGTTCCCGGCCGAGATCCTGCAGCATCTGCCGCTGGACGCGCGCGAGTTTGTTGATCACCTCGACCATGTGCACCGGGATGCGGATCGTGCGGGCCTGGTCGGCCATGGCCCGGGTGATCGCCTGCTTGATCCACCAGGTGGCGTACGTGGAGAACTTGTAGCCCTTGGTGTAGTCGAACTTCTCGACCGCGCGGATCAGGCCCAGGTTGCCCTCCTGGATCAGGTCGAGGAAGAGCATGCCGCGGCCGGTGTAGCGCTTGGCCAGCGACACCACCAGGCGCAGGTTCGCCTCCAGCAGGTGGTTCTTAGCACGGCGGCCGTCCTCGGAGATCCAGCTGAGGTCCTCGGACGGGCCCGCGCCCGTACCGCCCTCATGCAGCGTCTCCTCGGCGAACAGACCGGCCTCGATGCGCTTCGCGAGCTGCACCTCCTGCTCGGCGTTCAGCAGCGCGACCTTGCCGATTTGCTTCAGGTAGTCCTTGACCGGGTCGGCGGTGGCACCCGCCACCAGCACTTGCTGTTCCGGCTCGTCCGCGTCGTCGGCGTCAGAAAGGCTGAAGCCACCGTCCTCGGCCAGCTCCTGCTCGGTCTTGGCCGCTTCGGCCGGCTCGAACGCGGACTCGTCCACGTCATCGAGGGTGCGCTTCTTACCGCCGACGGTGAGCACCACGTCGTTCCCCTCCCGCTCGAACTTCACGTTCTCGATGTTGGCGGGAGCCAGCACGTCCTCTACGGTGACCGCGTCGAGTTCAACCTCGGCGTCGTCGATGGTGTCATCGGTGGGCTCCAGGTCCTCGTCCGGACCGTCCACCGCAGTCGGCTCAAGGTTCGGCAGCGCGGTTACCGGGGCCGGGGCTTTCCGCGTCCGGCGCTTGGGAGCGGTGGTGGCCGCCTCTTCGTTGGCGGGGACAGCGGCTGCGCTGGAGCGTGGAGACAAAGGCTTAACCTCTCAACGGGCGATTCAGGGCGCACAGCAACCGGGAGTTGTCAATGCTTCGCCGTTCCATTCTGCCACGCCGGACGCCAACACCCAAGCCGGCGCCAGGTGCGCGGCGTGAGGACTTCGGCGAACGAGGGGCAACCTGCCTACAACCACCGACGACCCTAGGCTGTTCCCCATGTCGCAGCCACCGCTGGCCCCCCGCAGGCCGAGCCCTCGTCGTCATCACGGCGACACCTTCGTCGACCACTACGCCTGGATGCGCGACAAGTCCGACCCGGCCTTCCTGGCCTACCTGGAGGCGGAGAACGCCTACACCGAGGCCGAGACCGCAGGGCTCGCCGACCTGCGCCAGGAGATCTTCGAGGACATCTCGGCTCGCACCAAGCAGACCGACTTGAGCGTGCCGGAGTTCGTCCGGCACCGCGGTCTGGGAGATTTCTGGTATTACGCCCGCTCAACCGAAGGCCACGACTACCCCAGCTACCACCGCTGCCCGGCGCAGGGACGCGACTCCTTGCCCCACCCACAAGCCGGAAGTCCGGTCGGCGAGCAGCTGCTGCTGGACGCGCAGGTGCTTGCCGCGGATTCCGCGTTCTTCGCTCTTGGCACCTTCAACGTCTCCCCGGACGGACGGCTCGCGGCATACTCGGTGGACCACAGTGGCGACGAGCGCTACCGACTGGTGTTCCTCGACCTGACCACCGGCGAACTGCTGTCGGACGAACTGCCCGAGGTGGCGGCCGGTGGCACCTGGGCCGGCAATGATGCCTTCTGTTATCTGACCGTCGACGAGGCCTGGCGACCGGAGAAGGTCTGGCGGCACCGGCTGGGCGTCACCGGACCGGACGAGTTGCTCTTCACCGAGTCCGATGAACGCTTCTGGCTCGGCGTGGACAGCTCGCGCGACGACCGCTGGCTCCTGGTGGCATCGGCCAGCAAGACCACCACCGAAGCCTGGCTGCTCGACCTCGTCGATCCGGACGCGGAACTGCGCTGCGTCCGGCCCCGCGTCGAGGGGCTCGAGTACGACGTCGAGGTCGCCAGCGACCGGCTGTTCATCGTCCACAACCAGGACGCCCCGGACTTCGCGCTCGCGCAGGCGCCACTGACCGCGGCCACCGGCGCTGACTGGACGCCAATCTGGGCCGGCGAGCCCGGCGTCCGGTTGCTCGGTGTGACCGCCTACGACCGGGTGCTGGTGGCCAGCGTCCGCCGCGACGGGCTGCAACTGGTCACGTTGCGCTACCGGGACGCCAACGGCGATGTGGGTCCTGAAACCGCGATCGCATTCGACGAGCCGCTCTACCAACTGGATGCCGATGACGGCGACGAGGCCGACACCGACCGGATCCGGCTGCACTACCAGTCGATGGTCACCCCCGACCAGGTGATCGAGTACCGACTCACCGATGGGGCCCGGAAGGTGCTGCGGCAGCGTCCGGTGCTCGACCACCCCAGGTTCGGGGCTTACGACCCGTCCGCCTACGTCCAGCGCCGCGAGTGGGCAACCGCACCGGACGGCACCCGGGTGCCGATCTCTCTGGTACACCGCGCAGATACCCCACTCGACGGGGCGGCCGGCTGCCTGCTCTACGGCTACGGCGCCTACGAGATCAGCATCCCGCCGACGTTCTCGATCGCTCGGCTGAGCCTGCTGGATCGTGGCTACGTCTATGCGATCGCCCACGTCCGTGGCGGTGGCGAACTCGGCCGCGCCTGGTACGACGGCGGCCGGCTCGCGGCGAAGACGAACACTTTCACGGACTTCATCGCCTGCGCCCGGCACCTGGTGGCAGCGGGCTACACGTCCGCCGATCGGCTGGCTGCGGAAGGCGGCAGCGCCGGCGGGCTGCTGATCGGGGCCGCGATCAACCTCGCCCCGGACACCTTCGCCGCGGTGCACGCAGCCGTGCCGTTCGTGGACGCGCTGACCACGATCCTCGATCCGGAGCTACCGCTGACGGTGATGGAGTGGGAGGAGTGGGGCGATCCGCTGCACGATCCCGACGTGTACCGACGAATGCGCGGGTATTCGCCCTACGAGAACATCCGGACGGGTGAGTATCCGGCGATTCTGGTGACCGCCAGCCTGAACGACACCCGGGTCGAAATCACCGAGCCGGCCAAGTGGGTCGCCGAACTGCGACACACGTCCGGCTCGACCCGGCCGATTCACCTGCGCACCGAGCTGACCGCCGGCCATGGCGGTAATTCGGGTCGCTACCAGGGGTGGCGGGACGCTGCGTTCGAATTGGCGTGGCTGATGGCGCACACCTCCCAGGGTTAGGGGTATGCGTACGACCACGGTCTTGATCTGTCCCCTAGGGATGCATTCAGGGTAGCTACCGGGGCGTCGCGGGCAGAAAACCAGGCCGCTCTCGCGTTGTACTGATGCAAGAGCGAAAGGGACGTACGTGATAGCTACCGCACACCGGATCCGCAGCACCGACGGGATCGACGGCAAGGACGCAGTTGGCCTATACCTTGACGGAATCGCCAAGACTCCGCTGCTGACTGCTGAAGAGGAAGTCCAGCTGGCCAAGTTGATCGAGGCCGGACGGTACGCCCACGCGATTCTCGACGGCACCCTCGACGATGCCGAGTCGGCCCTTTGCCGCGTCCGCGCCACCGAGGACGAACTGACCGAGATCGCCCGCCAGGGCGACGCCGCGATGCAGCGCTTCATCACCGCCAACCTGAGGCTGGTGGTCTCCGTGGCCCGCAAGTACGGCCGCGCCCAGATGCCGCTACTCGACCTGGTGCAGGAGGGCAACACCGGCCTGATCCGCGCGGTCGAGAAGTTCGACTACACCAAGGGCTTCAAGTTCTCGACCTACGCCACCTGGTGGGTGCGGCAGTCGATCTCCCGCGGCATTGCGCAGCAGGGCCGGATCGTGCGCCTTCCCGTGCACGTCGCCGAGCAGGTCAACCAGGTCTCAGCCGTGCGCCGGACGCTCGAACGCCGCTGGGGACGCGAACCCGAGCTGGTCGAGATCGCCGACGAACTCGGTTTGACCGAGGAGCAGGTGATCGATCTGCTGCGTCTCTCCCGTGACCATGTCAGCCTGGACGCACCGGTCGAGGAGGACGGCGACACCGCGCTGGGCGATCTGCTGGCCCGCGAGATGTCCCCCGGCCCGGACGAGGTCGTGCTGGACGCCGAGGATCGTGCTCGTCTGGAAGCCATGCTGGCCACCTTGGACGACCGCTCGGCCGACGTCGTGCGCCGCCGCTACGGCCTGCTGGACGGCCGCCAGGCCAAGCTCGCCGACATCGCGGCCGTGTGGGGCATCACCGCCGAACGCGTCCGCCAGATCGAACGGCACGCCATCTCCAAGCTTCGCGGGGACGCCGAAGCCGCCTAACCACTGGCTCCCCAACAACGGTCCCTGAGGAGCGCTGGCGAGCTTGCGAGCAGCGCGTCACGAAGGCCGCCCGAGGGGTGACCAGACCTAACTACTGCTCGGGTCGACGATTCGGATCAGGCCCTCCTGGGCGCAGGACGCGGCCAGGCGGCCGTCCGCGAACAACCGGCCGAAGCTGAACCCAAGCCCCGCGGACGCAGACGGCGAGACCTGGTCATAGAGCAGCCACTGGTCGGCACGGGCGGGCCGGTGGAACCACATCGAGTGGTTGATGGAAGCCACCTGCATGTTCGGCCCGCCGAACTCGACCGGGTGCGGCACTGTGCTCACGGCGAGCAGGGTCAGGTCGGAAGCGTAGGCCAGTACCGCCTGGTGGATCTGTGGGTCGTCCGGCAGCGCGCTCTCCGCCCGCACCCAGACCTTCATGTCCGCGTCCGCATGAGCGGCTGCCGTCGCCACCGAAGTGTCCGAAGCGAACCGGGTCTCCAGGACGCCCCATTCCTGCCGCCAGGCCGCCACCGCGCGCCTCGAACGGGCACCGAGCACCTCCGACAAGGGCGGACAGTCCTCCGGCGGCGCCACACCGAGCGGCGCCTGGTCGGCGTGGTCCAGACCAGCCTCAAGCTCGTGGTACGAACACACCATCGAGAAGATCACCCGGCCGTCCTGCGCGGCCACGACGCGGCGAGCCGAGAAGCTGCCACCGTCGCGGGTCTTCTCCACCGAATAGGTGATCGGCACTCCGGGAGCACCCGGGCGCAGGAAGTACGCTCCCAGCGAGTGCGCCACCCGTCCGGCCGGTACGGTGCGGTACCCGGCGGTCAAGGCCTGCGCGAGCACCTGCCCGCCGAAGACCCGCTGGAACATACGGCCTTCCTGGTCATCGTCCTGACCGAGGAAAGTGGCCTCGCCGGTCTGCTCCAGGTCGAGCAGGGCAATCAGTTCGTCGACGCTCTCTGGCAAGGTCAGCGACCGTTCGGCGGATCCTGCTCGGCGAGGAACTGCTCCACCGCCGCGCCGATCTCGTCGGCACTGGGCATGGAGGCCGCACCGCTGCTGCTCAGCCGGTCGTACTGCTCCTCCAGTGTGGCGACCAGCGCCGGGAACTCGGCGTCCTCCGCGGTCTCGGACGCGATCGAGGCGAGGTTCGCCGCGGCGCGCTCGGCCAGCGCAAGCATCGGGATCTCCAAGCCGGCCGCGTCCGCCAGCCGCTGCACGACCGCCTCGGTGGCCTGCGGGAAGCTGGTCTGCGCGAGGTAGTGCGGCACGTGGGCGACGAAGCCGCCGGCCAGGATGCCGGCCTCCCCAGCCTTGAACTCCAGCATGTGCGAGAAGCTGCCCGGAATCTGGACGCGGTCGATCCACATCGGATTGCCGCTCACTGTCTCGGGCTGCGTGGCATGCGCGGTCACCAGGGTCGGACGCGTGTGCGGCACCGCCATCGGCACCCCGGAGACGGTCAGCATCCGGGAAACGCCGAGCTGTTCGGCAATGCCGAGCACCGCGCTGGCTGTCCGGTTCCATTGGGTGTCCGGCTCCGGCCCCGACAGCATCAGAAAGGGCTTGCCGACCGCGTCCTTGAGCTTGTGGATCACCAGTGCGTAATCGGTCATCCCCACCCAGTGGTCGGTGTCGAAGACCATCTGTGGGCGGCGGGAGCGATAGTCGTGGAGCTGATCGTGGTCGAACTCGACCAGTACCTCGTGCTCGCACACTTCCAGCAGGTAGCGGCCGGTGCCGTGGGTGATCGACCCGGCGTCGATGTACCCGTCCAGAAGGTGGATGAGTGCAGGCTCGGCCCCCCGGACCGAATCCCAAAGCTCCGGGTCGAGTGAGTACAGCAACCGGGGATCTAGCACGCGGCCACTGTACCTTGCACCTTCGGCCGGTGGCCGGATTGCGCTGTGGGCTAACTGGGGCTAACTGTCGTGGGTGTCCGGTTCGGCGGCGCTCGTGGGCGCGACGATCGGCTGCAGCTCGCGAATCCGTCCGCCCAGGTCGGTGAGTAGTTCGATCGTGCGCGCCGCTGCCGGGAACGAGGCGGCGCCGTTGCGCAGCAGCGCCACGATTCGCCGGTACGGCGTCGGGTTGGTCGGCCGAACGTACGCGATCTCGAAGCCCGACCAGCCGACGGCCAGTTGCGGCACCAGCGCGATCCCGACCCCGGCCGCGACGAAGGCGAGCCCGGTGACGTGGTCCTGCGCACGCACCACATAGCGCGGCGTGAAGCCGGCACCGGCGCAGGCATGGCTGGCCAGACTGGTCGCGATGTCGTCGCGGAAGTCGTAGTGCACCCAGTCATCGGTGCTGAACTCGGCTAGATCCATCGTCCCGGCCTCGGCCAGCGGGTGGTCCGGCGGCATGGCCACCAGCAGGTCATCGGTGCCCAGTTCGATGCGGCGATAGCCCGGCGGGACCCTCGGCTCCTCGTAGGGCAGCTCAGTGTGTACTTCGACGTCCGCCTGACCGGCCAACTCCGGGCTGTCGGTTTCGTTGATCGACAGCTCGAGCGTGAGCCCGGGGAATTCCTGGCGCAGCGTCCGGGCGACCGTCGGCATCCAGGTGTAGGCCGCCGATGCGAAGGTTCGCATGGTCAGCTTGGCCGTGGCACCCTGCCGCAACTCCCGCGCTTTGGCGTCCACCTTGGTCATCGCGGCCAGTGCATCCTGGCTGGTCAGCGCCAGTTCGATGGCGGCCGGCGTGGGCTGGATGCCCCGACCGACCCGCTCCACCAGGGTGAACCCGACCTCGCGTTCGAGGGTGTGGATGTGCTGGCTGACCGTCGACGGGGTGAGGCCGAGCCGGCGGGCGGTGTCGTTGACCGAGCCGCTGGCGACCACCGAGCGAAGAATCCGGAGTCGATTGAGATCGAGCACGGCAGAATCATACGGCATCACCGCATGATTGTTCGGAATATTCAGCTTGTCCCGAATGAACGAGTGCGAGAACCTTGAGCCATGTTGAGCTATGCAGTGACCGACCGCGACCGCGAGCGCCTGATCGAGGACCTCGAACTCGCGCGCCAGATCGAACCCACGCCGATGGTGCGGCGGAAGGTGGACAAGCGCCACTGGTTTCGTATCGCGATGACCGAGGGCGAGACCATCCGCACCCACTTCGCAAGCGTCTGATCCTCACCGAGCGGCTGCGGCCATCGCCGTCCGCAGCCGCTTGGGCGAGACCGGGACTGATGTTCGCAGCGCTTGCGCGAACAGGCTCACCCGTAGTTCCTCCAACAACCAACCCACCTCAGCCACCGGCTCGGGCAACGGCCCGGACGGGAATCCCGCGCAGAGTAGCGCGTACTCCTCTTCCAGCTCCGTGATCGTCGCGAGGCCCTCGGCCTCGTGCCGCGGATTGCTGGCTGCCGCGACCAATCGGCGCCCGACCGCGGCCAGATAGGTGGGCAGGCGGTGCCACCATTTCGGCGGGATCGCCGCGACGAAGCCAGCGAACACCAGACCGTTGAGCTGCTCGGCGACGTCCTGCCGCGTGCGGTCGGTCGCGGTCGGCAACTGCTGGCGAATCTCCCCCGCCGCCACAAGGATCTCGCCGGTGGCCTGCACGACCTGCTGCATCGTGGCGGCCGCCTGGGCACGGACCGCGTCCGCCAGTCGGTTGAACGCAGCCTCGTCGCGCACCTGGTCCAGCCCGCCGACCGCGTCCATCAGGTCACCGATGGCGCGCAACCTGGCGTCGGCGAGCAGCGCGGGCACGTCCGGATAGGGCGAAGTGGCCAGCGCGAGCTTGGTGGGGTTGCTCATCCGCGAGACCACCCAGCGGGTCGGGTCGACCGTGGCAAGGGAGATCAGCCGGCGCAGGCCGGCGCGGTGGGCGCGGCGCGCGTCCGCCTCATCTGCGAACACCTGGACGCCCACCTGCTGCACCCGGTCGACCAGCGCAGGGTAGCCGGTCAGCTCATCGCCCAGTCGCTGCGGAATGCTGCCGAACTGCCAGCTGGTGGCCCCCGGATGGGTGAGGTGCGCAGCGGACGCATTGAGTTTGCGGCTCACCTTCGGTGCGAGCCGTTCGGCGAGGGCAGCGAGGTCTCGTCCGATCTCCGGTTCGCGACCGGCACCGGTGATCCGGAACCGCACCAGCAGGTGCTCGGGAACAGCTTCCGGACGCCACGCGTCCGGCGGTACCTGAACGCCGGTGAGGGCCAGGATGCCGCGAGCCAGCGCGATCCAGATCGGCTCGTCTTCTCCGCCGGGGTGGTCTGCCAGCCAGTCCAGCGCTCGGGCAGCCGTGTCCGGTGCGGGCACCAGTTGGGTGCGCAGTGCTTTCGGCAGGCCGCGGACGAGTTCGGCGGCCACCTGCGTCCGCAGCCCGGGCACCTGCCAGGTGAAGGCCGCCGGGTTGAGCTTCGGCAGTACCGCGAGCGGGATGGTGACGGTGACGCCGTCATGCCCGCTCCCGGGGTCGAAGGCGTAGTCGACGGCTAGTTCCTCGGCCGCCACCGGCCAGTGGTCGGGGAAGGAGGTGGTGTCGAGTTCGGCGTCCGGGGCCAGCAGGTCGGCGACGGTGAGGTCGAGAAGGTGCTCATCCTTGCGCCGCGCGTCGCGCCACCAGCGGTCGAAGTGCGCCACAGTGACAATCTCGGCAGGGATCCTGGCGGCGTAGAACGCAGCGATCGAAGCGTCGTCGACTAGCAGGTCGCGGCGCCGGTTGCGATCGGCCAGGTCTTCGGCTTCGGCGCGCACTGCCTGATTGCGCGCCCAGAAGTGGTGCCGGGTGCGCCACTGGCCCTCGACCAAAGCGGACTGAATGAAGACCTCGCGCGCCACCACCGGGTCGATCCGGGCGTAGCTGACCAGGCGCTGGGCGATGATCGGGACGCCGAGCAGCGTTACCCGCTCGTAGGCCACGCACTGTCCGCCCTTGGCCGACCAGTGGGGCTCGGAGTAGTTCCGCTTGAGCAGATGCCCGCCCACGGCCTCCACCCAGTCCGCGTCGATCGGGGCGACGGTCCGCGCCCACAGCCTGGAAGTCTCCACCAGCTCAACGGCCATCACCAATGGCGGATTGGTACGCGCAGCGCTGGAGCCAGGGTTGATCGCGAACCGGGCGCCGCGCGCGCCGAGGTACTCCGCCGGACCGCGACGCCTCCCACGTTCCGGCTTGGCCGTGCTGGCCGCATCGATCAGGCCGACGTGCGAGAGCAGGCCGGAAAGCACCGCAGTGTGGACGGACGCCAGATCGGCGGTCGCATCGTTGCGGCTGAGCCCGAGTTCGCGGCATGCCTCGCGTAGCTGGGTGTGCAGGTCCTGCCATTCCCGCACCCGGAGAAAGTTGAGGTACTCGCTGCGACACATCCGGCGGAAGGCGTTGCCGGAAAGCTCCCGGCGCTGCTGGCGAAGGTACTGCCAGAGCCGCAGCAGGGCCGCGATGTCGGAACCGTCCGGGGTTGGCTCCTGAGCCTGCTCAGCGGCGCCGCCACCGTCCATCGGAACCCAGAACCGGCGATGGGCCAGATCGGCGGCGGCGGTCTCCTCGCTCGGACGCTCGCGGACGTCCGGGATCGCGATGCCGGCGACGATCGGCAGCACTTCCCGAAGGCAACCGAGCCGGGACGCCTCCACCAGCATCCGGCCAAGCCGCGGATCGACAGGCAGTCGGGCCAACTGACGGCCAGTCGGGGTGAGGTTGACCGTTCCCTTGCCCATTCCGGAGATGGCGCCGAGCTCGGTCAGCAGGCGCAGTCCGTCGCGCACCTGGGTCGCGTCCGGCGGTTCAACGAACGGGAAGTTGGTGATCTCCCCCAGCCCGGCTTCAGCCATCTGCAGGATGACGGACGCGAGGTTGGTGCGCAGGATCTCCGGCTCGGTGAACTCTGGCCGGGCCGCGTAGTCCTCTTCGCTGTACAACCGGATGCAGACGCCCGGACCAAGCCGACCGCAGCGGCCGGCCCGCTGGTTGGCCGAAGCCTGGGAGATCGGCTCGATCGGTAGCCGCTGCACTTTGGTGCGCGCGGAATAGCGCGAGATCCGCGCGAAGCCGGGGTCGACCACGAACCGGATGCCAGGCACCGTCAGCGAGGTCTCGGCGACGTTGGTCGCCAGCACGATCCGGCGGCCGGTGTGCGGCGCGAACACCCGCTGCTGTTCGGCCACCGACAGCCGGGCGTACAGCGGCACCACTTCGGTGAACCGCAGGTTCAGGCCGTTGATGGCGTCGGCGGCGTCCCGGATCTCACGCTCGCCGGACAGGAAGACCAGGATGTCGCCGTCCAGCTGGGTGGACAGTTCGGTGACCGCGTCGCAGATCGCGTCCAACTGGTCGCGGTCGCGCTCGGCACCGTCGGCCTGCACCGGCCGGTAGCGCACCTCCACCGGGTAGGTGCGTCCGGAGACTTCGACCACCGGCGCATCGTCGAAGTGCTCAGCGAAGCGGGCGGTGTCGATGGTGGCCGAGGTGATGATCACCCGCAGATCTGGACGCTTGGGAAGCAACTGCTTCAGGTAGCCGAGCAGGAAGTCGATGTTGAGACTGCGCTCGTGCGCCTCGTCGATGATGATCGTGTCGTAGCGGCGTAGCTGCCGGTCGTGGGAGATCTCGGCCAGCAGGATGCCGTCGGTCATCACCTTCACGCGAGTCTGGCGGCTGCGCTGGCTGGAGAACCGCACCTGGAAGCCGACGGTCTGCCCGACCGCCTCGCCCATCTCCTGGGCGATCCGGGTGGCCAGGCTGCGCGCGGCGATCCGCCGCGGCTGGGTGTGGCCGATCTTCCGTCTTCCGGCCAGCAGGCAGATCTTGGGCAGCTGCGTGGTCTTGCCGGAGCCGGTTTCGCCGGCGACCACGATCACCTGGTGGTTGCGCAGCGCATCCCGGATCTCCTCGACGTGCGCGCTGATCGGCAGCGCTTCGTCGAAGGTGAGTACGGGGTCAGCGGTCATAGCCGACCCAGTTTAGTGCGCGGCGGCGGTTCAGGAGCCGTGGCTGTCCTTGGGCCGGATCACTGCGATCGGGCAACTGCCGTGGCTCATCAGGCCGCGAATGAGTCCGCCCACCGAGTAGGTGGGGAAGGCTGCGTGCACTTCCAGCGCGAGGAGGTCGAGTTCGGCCGTTCGCGCAGCGAGAATGTCCAGCGGCACGCCGTACTCGACCTCGAGTTCGACCGCGACGTCCGGGAAGGCCTCGGCCAAGGGCTGAATCATCTCGGTCATCCGCTGCCGGGTGACCTTGACCGCCGCGGCCTGTTGCTCTGCGGTCGGGTGCCCGCCGGAGAACCAGCGTCCCTGCGGCGCCCGACAGACACTGATCACCGACACCTTGCCGCCACGGGACTGGCATTCGCGCAGCGCCCATTCCAACGCCACCGCACCACGCGCGGAGGTGTCCACGGCCACGCCGATCAGACCGGCCGGCGTCTCGCGGACCACGTCCGTCGAGGACACCACGACCACCGGGCAATGCGCCGCACCGACCACTCCGACGGCTGTCGACCCGACGAAGGCCTTTTCCCCGGTCGAGGTCGACCGGCGGCCCACGACCACCAGCGATGCGTCCGAACTCATGCGGGTCAGTGCCGCCGCGGTGTTGCCGAGCACCACCTGGGTACGCACTCGTCCGCGCTCCAGACCGTGGGCCACCGCGACATCGATCGTGGACGCGAGCATCTCGGCAGCCCCGAGCTTGATCTCCTCCGGGTCGAAGACCACACCCCAGGCACTGTTCAACACAGTGTCATCGACAGCATGGACGACCACCAGTTCGGCTTCCCGGTGTCTGGCCTCGACGATCCCGTACTCAAGGGCGCGGGCGGCGTCCTCGGAACCGTCGAACCCAACCACCACACGGGCCGGACCCTCATAGGGCTTCAACATCTCAATTCCTCTCCACGGCGGCCGACACCGCGCGGCCGGAGTAGGTGGACGGGGTGATCACGATGGTCAGGCCGCTGTGGTCCGGCGCCCACGGTGCCGGCAGCACTGGTTGGGCGGAGCCATCGTGGTCTGCTGCGACGCCGTGCACCAGCACGCTCCAGCCGGTCGCGGTGTCGACATCGATGTCGTCCACCTCGAAGGCAACCTCGACATCGTCGGCCAGTTCGCCCATCACCGATGCGGGGTTCACCCGAAAGAAGATGCGGTCGTCGTGGCAGCCGTAGGTGACCGGAAGGACCTGCAAACCGGAGGCGGCCAGCCAAGCGACCCGGCCGACACAGTGACTGCGAACCAGCTGACGACATTCCTCACCCGAGGGGCGGGTGAAATGTCCAGCGGTATCCATCGCGCGAATGCTAGCCCGGGCGTGGCCACCAAGACTGGTGAACCGCCGAAGTCAGTGGTTCTTCTTAGGTTATGGCCGGACGGAGCCCTCAGCGCAGCCAGGTGGAGGCCGCCACGATCACCGGGATGGACGCGATGGTGGAGATGAAAATGGCATCCCGGGCGAGCAAGGTCCGCACGTGGTAACGGCCGGCGATCAGGTAGATGTTCTGGGCGGTCGGCAGCGCAGCGATCACCGTTACCGCCAGCAGGTCGGCGGTGCTCAGACCGAACACCCAGGCGCCGAGGGCGAACGCGATCGCCGGATGCAGCAGCACCTTGATCGGGGCGGCGAGCGCCAGTTCGCGGGCGTGACGGCCGCGGCCGGGAAGCGGGTCGAGCCGGAGCGAGATGCCGAACGCCAGCAGCATGGCCGGCACTGCGACCTGGCCGATCATCTCGATCGGTTCCCAGAGCAGCGTGGGTACTTCGATCCCGAGCAGGTTGACGGCCAGGCCGGCGAGGGTACCAAGCGTGATCGGGTTACGCACCGGCAGGGACGCGTAACGCCACCAGGTCAGGCGCACCCCGTCCTTGCGCGCGGCGCCGAGGTCGAGCAGCGCCAGTGCGGTCGGCTGGAGCACCCCGACCTGGATCAGAATGATCGGCGCCATCCAGGTCATGTCACCGAGCACGTACGCCGCGATCGGCAGGCCCAGGTTGCCGGCGTTGGTGTAGGCCGCGCAGAGCGTGCCCACCACGCGTCCAGGCAGATCGCCGCCACCGAACCAGACGCGCGCCGCGATCAGATAGGCGCCCGCGGCCAACGCGATCGCGAGGGCTGAGACCAGCAGCGTCCGGCTGAACAGGTGGCTGAGGTCTGCGCGGGAGACCAGCGAAAACAGCAGCGCGGGCGAGGCCACCGTGAACGCCAGCCGGGAAAGCATCCGGCGGTGGTCCTCGGTGAGTACACGAAAGTGCGCCACCACCCAGCCGACCCCGATCACCGACCAGATGGTGAGGTATCCGCTCAGGGCCGCCTGCACGTGTTCAGCCTAAGCCAGTCACCAGGACAGAAAGGTCGCCGCCCACCGCACACCCCTACGATGTGCCGGTGGCTGAACGCAACCATCTGATCGACCTGGCGCGGATCACGTCCGTGCTGGTGGTGGTCGTGTTCCACACCCTGTTGTGGGTGGTGGCGGTGCCGGACGGGCAGTTGCTGATCTATCCGTGGGCGCCGGGTCCGGGATGGTGGGCAGCGAGCTGGATATTCAACATCGTGCCGGTGTTCTTTGTCGCCGCCGGCTACGCCAATGCCGTCGTGGTGGACAAGTGGCGCACTAGCGGGGCGCCCTATTCGGCGTTTCTGGTGCTGCGGGGCGGCCGGCTGCTCGGCCCGATGACGCTGTTCGTTGCGGTCTTCACGGTGGTCGGGACGGTCGCCGCGTGGGCGGGCTGGCCGATGGAGTCGGCCACGCTCAGCCGCCAGTTCGCCCAGTTGTTGTGGTTCGCGGTGGTCTACCAGCTGCTGCTGGCCGCTTCACCACTGGCGGTCTGGCTGCACGACCGGTTCGGCGGGTGGGTGATGCTGCCGCTGTTGCTTGGCGTGATCGCGGTGGACGCGGCCGTCCGGGCCGGCGGGGATCTCGGCCTGCAGTGGCTGAATCTCGCCTTCGTGTGGCCGCTGGCCCATCAGTGGGGCATCGCCTACCACCGGGGCTGGTTCCGTGGTTGGCGGACGCGGACTCTGCTCGCGCTGCTGGCCGGCTGCGCCGCGGTGATCGCGGCCCTGGTGTTCGCCCTGGACTATCCGCCGGCTTCGGTGGCCTGGGCGGACGTGCTGGTGGCCAACCTGCTGCCGCCCACGGTAGCCATCCTCGTGCTCGGACTGGCTCAGACGGTGGTGCTCGCGCTGCTTGAGCAAGCCGGAGTGGGCGTATGTCTGCGCGCGGGCACCCAACAACTGGTGCGGGTGGCGAACGCGCTGCTGCTGACGGTCTATCTGTGGCAGATCCCGGCGATCCTGGTTGGCGCGGGGGCGCTCGCGGGCCTGAGCCTGCTGTGGCCCGCGGCAGCGCCAGTGTTGATGAACCGGGTGCTGCTGGTGGTGCTCGTGCTCGGCATCGTGGTGACTGCCGTGCCCTGGCTGGCCCGGGTGGAACTGCGGTTGATACCGGCATCCGGTAACGGCATCGCGAAGCCGGGGCACGCCGAGATCGGCTACGCACTGTCCTGCACCGGCACCTTCGCGGTCTGGCAGGCGGGGGCGGTGCTGCACCCGTCCGCACCGTGGGCAGCGGCCGCGGCCGGGCTGTTCGCGGCCGGAGTGATGGCGCTGCGCCGCGTCAGTGCCAGCACGGTTGTTGGCTAGACTGGCCGCTCAATTCAGGGGGCCAGATGGATCCGACGCAGTGGCACGTGCCCTACCCCTTGGTGGTGGCCGCGCTCTTCGTGATCGTCATGCTGCGCGCCAACGGCACCTATTGGCTGGGCCGCGCGGCCTCGGCCGGTGCGCGGCACACCCGCCTAGCCAAGCTGATGGACTCCCCCGGCTACCTGCGTGCGACGCAGCGCATCGACGCCTATGGCCCGCCGGTGATCTCGCTGTCGTTCCTGACCATCGGCTTCCAGACGCTCGCGAACCTGGCTGCCGGGGCGACCCGGATGAGCCTGCGGCACTACCTGCCCGCGGTGGTGATCGGCTCGGTGATGTGGGCATTCCTGTACGCCACCCTGGGCACGGTCGGAGTGGACCTGCTCGGCGATCTCTACCGCCAGTCCCCCGCGCTCGCTATCGGACTGGCCGTGCTCGTGATGGCCTTGATCGCCGCCTACGTGATCTGGCAGGTGCGGCGGCGGACGCTGGCCGGACGGGTGCCGCTCGCCGAAGACACTGCCCTCGCTGAGGACTGACCCAGCGTCCGCACAGGCTGGCGGCTTAGCATTGGCACATGGCTGAGATTCGCAAGTACGACCCGGCTAAGGGCAACGCCATCGTCGAAGCGCTACGCAGCGCCATGGGCGACCCGATCCGTCCGGTCACGCCCGGAGAACCGGCGCCGACCCGAAAGCCCAGCGTTGCCCCAGCCACCACCACTTCCTGGGTGACCTTCAATGTGGCTCAGGCTTCGGCTTCCGACGAAGCGGCCGACCAGGACTGAGCGGTCAGCAGGCCAAGCGCGACCACCGGAACAGCCAACGGGCTCGGCCACCCATCAAGGATGACCGAGCCCGTCGCCGTATCTCACATCAGCTGCAGCCGCTGGTGGAACCGCAGCCCTCGCAGATGTAGCAGGAGCCTGAGCGCCGCATCTTGGTGCCGCAGGTGAGGCACAGCGGCGCGTCCACGCTCATGCCGGAGAGCTGTTCCAGCACCTCGGCGGTCGAGTGGGCCTTGAACTCAACCAGGGCGGGCTGGTTCGGTCCGTCCTCGTGCACCCGGACGTCGTCCGCGGCATCGTTCTTGAGCGACTCCGACTCGATCAGCTCGGCCTCGTCCTCCTCGGACAGGTACCGGCCGGTCTCGACGTAGCGCGCCCGCTCGGCCGCGGTGTAGATGCCGAGCTCGGCCCGCTCGTCGAAGGACAGGTAGTCCAGGGCCAGCCTGCGGAAGATGTAATCCATGATCGACTGCGCCATCCGCACGTCCGGGTCGTCGGTCATGCCGGCCGGCTCGAACTTCAGGTTGGTGAACTTCTGCGCGAACTGCTCCAGCGGCACGCCGTACTGCAGGCCGATCGAGACCGCGATCGAGAACGCGTCCATCACACCGGCCAAGGTCGAACCCTGCTTGCCGAGCTTAAGGAACACTTCGCCCAGCTTGCCGTCGTTGTACTGGCCCGAGGTCATGTAGCCCTCGGCACCGGCCACGGAGAAGGACGTCGTCCGGCTTACCCGCGACTTCGGCAACCGGTTGCGGCGCGGCCGGTACTCAACCCGCACCTCCGGCTCAGCCTTCGCCGCCGGCTCATCGGTCTTCTTGCCATCGCTCAGCGGCTGGCCGACTTTGCAGTTGTCGCGGTAGACCGCGAGCGCCTTCAGGCCGAGCTTCCAGCCCTGGGCGTAGACGTCGGCGATCTCCTCGACCGTCGCCGTCTCCGGCAGGTTCACGGTCTTGCTGATCGCGCCGGAAAGGAACGGCTGCACCGCAGCCATCATCCGCACATGACCCATCGGCTTGATCGCCCGCTGGCCCATCGCGGTGTCGAAGATCTCGTAGTGCTCCGGCTTCAGGCCCGGCGCGTTCACCACGTGGCCGTGGTTGGCGATGTAGTCGACGATCGCCTCCACGGTCTCGCCGGCGTAGCCGAGCCGCTGCAGCGCTCGCGGGATCGTCTGGTTGACGATCTGCATCGACCCGCCGCCGACCAGCTTCTTGAACTTGACCAGCGAGAAGTCTGGCTCGATGCCGGTGGTGTCGCAGTCCATCATGAAGCCGATGGTTCCGGTCGGGGCCAGCACGGACGCCTGAGCGTTCCGGTAGCCGTTCTTGGCACCGAGCGCCACCACCTGGGCCCACTCCTCGGACGCGGCCATGTGCAGCGGCTTGTCCAGCTCGTCCCAGATCCGGACGTCGTCATTGGCGGCCTGATGCTTGCGCATCACCCGCTGGTGCGCGGCGGCGTTGCGCGCGTAGCCGTTGTACGGGCCCACGACCGCGGCCAATTCGGCCGAGCGCCGGTAGGACACGCCGGTCATCAGCGAGGTGATGGACGCGGCCAGGGCGCGGCCCGCGTCCGAGTCGTAGCCGCGGCCGATCGCCATCAGCAGCGCGCCGAGGTTGGCGTAGCCGATGCCCAGCTGACGGAAGCTGCGCGTGGTCTCGCCAATGGCCTCGGTCGGGAAGTCGGCGAAGCAGATCGAGATGTCCATCGCGGTGATGATCAACTCGATGGCCTTGACGAACGACTCGACGTCGAAGGTGTCGTCGTCGCGCAGGAACTTCATCAGGTTCAGGCTGGCCAGGTTGCAGGAGCTGTTGTCGAGGCTCATGTACTCCGAGCACGGGTTGGACGCGTTGATCCGGCCCGACTCCGGATTGGTATGCCAGGCGTTGATCGTGTCGTCGTACTGGATGCCCGGATCGGCGCACCCCCAGGCCGCCTTCGCCATCTTGACGAACAGCTCGCGGGCGTCGACCTTCTCGATCACCTCGCCGGTCATCCGGGCGCGCAGGCCGAAATCGGTGCCGTCCTCGAC
>Ga0116179_1000237_pt1 | contig 42664 bp, 44 predicted proteins | sample AD_UKC071_MetaG_FD_89751 | JGI IMG/M metagenome (GOLD analysis project Ga0116179, IMG submission 89751) | Active sludge microbial communities of municipal wastewater-treating anaerobic digesters from USA - AD_UKC071_MetaG | ecosystem: Engineered > Bioreactor > Anaerobic > Digestate | place: USA...
ACTTTTGTTTGCATGAACTCAATTTTAAATATTTTTTTGCCTTTAAGTCAATTTTTTTGATATACTTTTTTATGCATCCATATGTAGAACTTGCAAAGAAAACTGTAGAAGGATATGTAAAAATGGGAAAAATATCTCCAATTCCTGAAAAAATTCCAGCTGATATGCAAAAAAAAGCAGGAGTATTTGTTTCAATCAAGAAAAAAGGTCAACTTCGTGGATGTATAGGCACATTCTTGCCTGCTACTGAAAATATATATACAGAAATAGTGCGTAATGCTATAGCTGCAGCAACAGAAGACCCTCGTTTTCCTCCTGTAGATTCAACTGAACTTGATAAATTAGAGTATTCAGTTGATATTCTTAGTCATCCAGAACCTGTACAGAGCATAGATGAGCTTGATCCAAGAAAATATGGAATAATTGTTGTAAAAGGATGGCGTAAAGGTTTACTACTTCCAGACATCGAGGGAGTTGATACAGTAGACGAACAACTCAGGATTACCAAGTTAAAAGCAGGCATTAATCCATACGATGCTGATGTTGAAATTTACAAATTTAAGGTAGAAAGATATAAATAAAAATTAATATTCATGAACTACTGAAAATGTTTTTTCTTCCCAGATTTTATTCTGAATTATGTCTATCAAAGGTAAAACTGTCTTCTTATCAATCGCAGAAATGCCTATTGCATGATATCTGTTACAAATTTGTTGTACTTCTAAAGGTGTCAGTTTATCAGCTTTATTGAAAACAAGGATCACCGGTTTTGTATCAAGACCCAGTTCTTTCAAAATTCTGTTCACTGCATCAATATGATTTTCAAAATAAGGATTTGAAATATCAACAAGATGAATAAGCAAAGATGCATCTTCAAGCTCTTCTAATGTTGCTTTAAACGCAGAAACAAGGTCATCTGGCAGATCTCTTATAAAACCAACTGTATCAGTAATTATAAGCTCTCTTTCTTCGGGAAATTTAAGCCTTCTTGATGATGTATCAAGGGTTGCAAACATTTTATCTTCAACAAAAACAGAGCTTTTTGTAAGAGCATTAAGAAGAGTGGATTTACCAGCGTTTGTATATCCTATAATTGAAACAATAGGAATTGAAAGCTCTTTTCTTCTCTTCTTTCTCTGCTGTCTTGCTAGGTTGAGTTTTTTAAGTTCGACCTCAAGATGATGAATTCTTTCATTGATTCTTCTGCGGTCCACTTCTAGTTTTGTTTCTCCAGGACCTCTACCTCCAATTCCTCCAGCAAGCCTTGACATTGCTGTTCCTTTTCCTGTAAGTCTTGGAAGCATATATCTTAATTGAGCAAGTTCCACCTGCACTTTTCCATCTCGAGAATGTGCTCTTTTAGCAAAAATATCAAGAATTAGTTGACTTCGATCAATTACCTTTACCTCTGTCATGTCAGTAATTGCTCTTATCTGAGAAGGAGTTAGATTCTGGTCAAATACTAAAAGAGTAACTCCCATATCCATTGCTTTAATAATTAGCTCTCTTAGTTTACCCTCACCCATTAGATACTTTGGATTTATTTCTTTTACTCTTTGAACAATCTTGTCTATGACAATTAAATCTGTTGATTCTGCAAGCTGTTCTAATTCTTCCATATGTTCTTCAAGAATATATTTGGGGGCATTAGAGACACTTATTAACAGTGCTCTTTCTCTGTTATCCATTGTATCTATAACTCTCGCTCGATCCATTTCTGCTTCAAGATTGCTTATGAACTCCTTAAAATTTAGTCTGAAGGAGTTAAATTTCGAAGATAAAACTTCAAATTGTTTTTCTTTGCCATATGGTAAGAGATAAACTGTGTGAATATCTTCTGGAAAGCCTTTTTCATTGGTTAAAACAGCAAGAATATCAAATCTGAGAAGTCTTAAGTCAGATATATCTTCTCTATCTGGCAGTTCTTTGTTTAAATGAGTATGAATATATCGCAAGCCTCTCAAAGGCTTTTTCCCAATCGGAAAATTTTCAAGCTCGGGAATTAAAATAGATTGAGAGCTTCCGATTATAATATGAGTGATATTGCCTGACCTGTTAATTAATACTCCAATTTGTCTGTTAAGTTCATAAGAAATAGAGCATAAAGATTTTGCCAATTCTGAAGTTATAAGAACTTCTACAGGTTGTTTTTTTCTGTAAAGTCTTTCTAATCCATGAATAATGCTTTTTTTTAATCCTGTTGTATTGCCATAAATTTTGGCTATTTTTTATACACCTCCCTTTTTTAAGAATATCAAAGTTGTAGATTTTTTCTCAAATTCAAATAATCAATGACAGTATTATTCTTGAAAGTACTGATAAGATTAATGCTACTGTGATTGTTAATACAGTTATTAATATCATTTTCCTGGCGCCTAATTCTCTTAAAAGTACACCCATAGTTCCAACGCAGGGAATATAAAAGAGTGTAAAAATTGTAAAAACAATTAACTGGACATTGGTCATTACAGTATTTAACTGAGTTGTATGCATTGCCTGAAAAAGCATAATCATCGAAAGCTCCTTTCTAAGGATACCAAAAACAAGAGTAATTCCTGTTTCCTCAGGTAATCCAAGCATCCAGCTTACTATTGGAGAGACTATTTTATTTAATATAGTGTCCATTTTAAAATATTCAAGCAAACTCAAAATAATACTGCTAATCACCAAAAGAGGCCATGCAACAAGCATAAAATCCTTCAATCTCAGCCAGGTTTTTAAAAAAATATTTTTCAATGTTGGAATTCTCAAAGGCGGAATTTCCATTATTAATCCAGGAGTTATCTCAGGAATAAACTTTGTTAATATGCCTCCAAGAATCATAACGATACATATATTGAAAATATAAAGCCCGGCTGCTGCCAGTCCTCCAATATATGCTCCTACAAGTCCAAATATTATAGTACTTCTTGCTGCGCATGGGATAAAAACAGAAAGGGCTGCTGTAATAAATCGATCTCTTGGAGATTCAAGGATTCTTGTTCCCATAACTCCCGGAACATTGCATCCATACGAAATAACAAACGGGAGAATACTTTTTCCATGAAGTCCGATTCTGTGCATAATTGTATCCATTAAAAAAGCCATGCGGGGGAGATATCCTATGTCTTCAAGAATTGTGAGCCCGATAAAAAAAGGTATCAAATAAGGTATGGCAACACCAAGTCCACCTGAAAAACCTTCAAGTAATCCTTTAAAAATAAAAAAAATTAAAGAATCATTTTCAAGAAAACCGGGTAATTTCTCAATCATGGAGTCAAAAATTCCCACAAGCGGATCCTCAACTATCCTGCCTATCTCAAACACTATAAAAAATATTCCAAAGACGATAATTAATAACAGCGGATAGCCAAAATATTTATTGGTAAGAATATCATCCACCTTTTCTCGCAAACTTTTTGATGGTTCTCCAACTTTTGCCACTTCCTCAAATATATTCATTGTGAGAGCATGCCTTTCAGAAGATATTACACTGTCTGTATGTCGTCCATGCGTTTTTTTGATTTCTTCTCTTATTTGTTTAATTTTGTTAAAAAATTCAGGATAATTTCTGATTTCTTTAAATATTTCCTGATCTCCTTCAAGAAGTTTCAATGAAATGTATCGGCCTGGAATATTTTTAACAAGTTCTGTAGGCATCATTTTTTCAATTTCTTCAATTTTTTCTTCAATGTCTTTATGAAACAATTGAATTTTAGGAATTAATTTTTTATAGTATGCTTCTTTAGCCGAGCTAAATATTTTATCAAGCCCGATTCCTTTATTTGCAACAGTTTCAATAACAGGCACTCCAAATATCTGAGAAAGCTTCTCTTTATTTATTTCAATTCCTTTTCTACGAGCCTCATCCATCATGTTAAGACAGATAACCATGGGAACCTGTAATTCGGCAAGCTGAAGTGTGAGTTCAAGACTTCTTGAAAGGGTGGAAGCATCAATTACATTTATAACAACATCTGCCTGTCCTGATAAAATGTATTTTCTTGATTCAAGTTCAGCCATATCAATGGCGGTAAGAGAATAAATACCCGGCAGGTCAACTATTTCAAATACTTCATCTCCGAGTTTAACTGTACTGACAGTATAATTAACTGTCTGTCCTGGAAAATTGGCTGTAACTGTTTTATATCCTGCAAGACCGTTAAATATCGTGCTTTTACCCGCATTGGGCTGCCCTATAAAAGCAATTTTCATTCAATTTCCTCAACCTCAATCTTTGAAGCCACTCCTTTACCCAATGCAAGATCATATCCATTAACATCTAAAAGCACAGGTCCACCTAAAAATGAGCTCTTTTTTAAAACTGCGATATCGCCAATATGAATTCCGAGGCATTGAAGATGGTGCCTGATTCCTTTACCGCCTGAAATCTTCAAAATCTTAATTTTTTTCCCATTTTCTATATCAAGCAGAGTCTTCACTAAAGCCTCCAGATGGAATTATTTGTTAATAATAATATATTTTTCAAATCCCTTTCAATCAAAGCTCTTGAATTCTTCAGGTAATCGGTGAGATAATCTTTCTAATTTTTAATAATAACACTTTTGCTCAATTATTAAGAATGTTTCAGTTGATCTAGGGATGCGGAGCTTTAGCTTGTAGCTAAAAGGTTAAAGAGAATAAAACTAAAGGTTAAAGATCGATATGATTTATAATAATTAAATGAAATCTGAAGATACAAAGCAGGAAGAATTTACTCCATTAATGCGTCAATATTTCAAGATTAAAGAACAATATAAAGATGTAATTATTTTTTTTCGTCTTGGTGATTTCTATGAAATGTTTGGAGAAGATGCCAGAATCGCATCCAAAATCTTACAAATAACGCTAACTTCAAGGGACAGAAAAGACAGAGCAATTCCGATGTGTGGTGTTCCTTATTTTGCAGCAAATTCATATATTGAAAAACTTTTACGAGAAGGATATAAGGTTGCAATATGCGAACAAATTGGTGATCCTAAAGCTTCAAAAGGTATAGTTGAAAGAGAAGTTATAAAGGTATTAACTCCTGGAACATATCTGCCAGAAGGAACAAAAGAAAATATTTACATAATGGCAGCATATCCTTTAAGAGGAAAAACAGGAATTGCAGTGGCGGATATTACTACAGGACAGTTTGTAATATATGAAAGCAGTAAAAATTTCATTGATGAAATTGAAAGATTTGAACCTAAAGAAATCTTACTTCCTTCAAGTATGAAAGACGTTTTTGAAATTGAAGGGATACATCAACACAAAACTTTTATAGAGGATTGGAAGTTTGACTATATGCTTGCATATAAAAACTTAACTAAGTATTTCAAAATAACATCTCTTAAGAGTTTTGGAATAGAAGATTTAGAGATGGCAGTATCAGCAGCAGGAGCACTTTTAAAATATCTTGAAGAAAATAAGCAACAAACTGAATTTAAAGAATTAAAATTACTGAATCTTTCTGAATTTATGCTCCTTGATAGTGCTACCAAAAAAAATCTGGAGATTTTAAATTCTCTTGATGGAAATAAAGAGGGATCTCTTTTCTGGGTTTTAGATGAGACAATGACTCCTATGGGCACTCGATTTTTAAAGAATGCTCTGTCTTCTCCACTTTTAAATAAGGAAGAAATTGAAAAAAAACTTGATGGAGTTGAAGCCTTTTACAGAGATTATGCATTAAGAAAGTTTATAGAGAATATTTTAAAAGATTTCCCTGACATTGAAAGACTCGCACTTAAAATTAAAGGAGAAAATATAAATCCGAGAGAAATCAAGGCATTAAAAGATGGACTAAAAAAAATTCCTGAAATAAAAAAACAACTGTTAAATAATGATTCTCAGGTGATTCATGATTTATTGAACTCACTTTGCGAACTTAATGACCTTATATCATTGATTGAAAGTGCCATTTCTGACAACCCTCCTAACACAATAAATGAAGGAGGAATCTTCAGAGATGGATACAACTCCATTATAGATGAACTTAGAACACTCACATCTCAGAGCAAAAACTACATTTTAAACATGGAGGCTGAGGAGCGAAAAAAGACTGGAATAAATTCTCTTAAAGTTGGCTATAACAGAATTTTTGGTTACTATATTGAAGTAACAAAATCAAATCTCAGTCTTGTTCCTTCAACCTACATAAGAAAGCAAACGCTTGCAAATGCTGAGAGATTTATAACAGAAGAACTCAAAGAGCTTGAGTCAAAAATACTTGGTGCCGAGGAAAGGCTTCAAACACTTGAACAGGAGCTTTTTATTGAACTGGTTAAAACAATGTCAACCTATACAGAGCAAATTCTTAAAAATGCCTATATAATTGGCTTTATTGATTTTCTTTGCTCTCTGGCAAAAGTTGCCTCAAAATATAATTACACAAGACCTCAGATCAATGAAGATGAAGTCATAGAAATAATTGAAGGAAGACATCCTGTAATTGAAAGACTAATTCAATTAGGGAAAATGCCTGATCAGAGATTCATTCCAAATGATTTATTAATTGGTACAGAGGAACAGAAAATTATTCTTCTTACAGGACCAAATATGGCAGGAAAATCAACCTACATGAGGCAGAATGCTCTGATTGTAGTTATGGCTCAGATTGGGTCGTTTGTTCCTGCAAAAACTGCAAATATAGGAATTGTGGATAGAATTTTTACACGAATAGGTGCTGCTGATTATCTTGCAAAGGGACAGAGCACTTTTATGGTCGAAATGATAGAGACAGCCAATATTCTCAACAATGCAACATCAAAAAGTTTTATAATCTTTGACGAAGTCGGTAGAGGAACAAGCACTTTTGATGGAATAAGCATTGCGTGGTCAGTTGTTGAGTATATAGCTGAAAAAATAAAAGCGAGAACTTTATTTGCAACTCATTATCACGAGTTAACAGACATTGCATTCAATATTGATTGTATTAAAAATTACACTGTTGTTGTTAAGGAATGGGGAGATGAAATAATATTTTTAAGAAAAATAGAAAAAGGCGGTGCTGACAAAAGCTATGGCATTCAGGTTGCTCGTCTTGCAGGACTTCCGTATGAGATTTTAAACAGAGCAAAGCAGATACTGCAACAACTTGAAAAAAAGGAGTTTCAAACATTCAGGTCAAGAGCAAGACAACTTGACCTGTTTTTCCAGGATGATCCGATTATTGCTGAAATAGCCAAAATTGATATAGAAAAGCTTTCACCTCAGAAGGCTTTAAAAAAATTGAAGGAACTTAAGGAGATGATAAAAAGTGATTAAAGCTGGACTCACAGGTAATATTGGAATGGGAAAAAGCACAGTAGCAGAACTTTTTCGCAAACTGGGTGTTTATGTTATAAATACTGACCACATTGTAGACGAACTTTTCAATCAACCTGATATAGTTGATGAAATAAAAAAACTTTTTGGCGAAGATGCATTAATTGATGGTAAAGTTAACAAAAATTATATAGCCCAGATAGTCTTTGAAAATCCTCAGATGAGAATTTATCTTGAAAATATTCTACATCCAAAAGTTTTTGAACGAATTGATGAGATAATAAAAAACATTCCAACTCATGGAGAACCATCAATTGTGCTGATTGAAGCTCCACTTATTTTTGAAAGAGGCTATCAAAACAGGTTTGATGTCATAATTACAGTATATACCCCTGAAGAAACAGCTCTTGAAAGACTTGAAAAAAAAGGTATGTCAAAAGAAGAAGCTAAAAAAAGACTAAAAAGTCAATTTCCAATTGAGATGAAAAAATCAAAATCAGACTATATAATAGATAATTCGGGAACTGTTGAAGAAACAAAAGTGCAGGTTGAAAAAATATTTCAGGAACTTATCACACTGGAGAGAAAATATGCAGGTAATTAAAGAAATTAAAAAAATTGATTATCCAGAACCTGTGATTACCATTGGTAATTTTGATGGCGTTCACATAGGACACCAGAAAATTTTCGATTATATAAAAAGAAAAGCCAAACAGATTCAAGGAGCATCAGTAGTCATAACTTTTAATCCTCATCCAATCAAAGTACTATATAAAGAACATCCATTAAAGTTAATAACAACAAATGAAGACAAAATCAGGCTAATTGCACAATGCGGAGTAGACCTCGTAATTTCTATTCCTTTTACACAGGAATTCGCACAAATCGAACCAGAGGATTTTGTAAAAAATATTCTGGTTGATAACTTCAATGCAAAATGGATTGTTATTGGCTATGATTATAAATTCGGTAAAGGCAGAAAAGGAGACCGAGAGCTTCTTACCAAACTTGGAAAAATATACGGATTCAGGGTAACAGTGCTTAAAGCATATAAAAAAAATGGAAAAATACTGAGCAGTACCGCTGTACGAAATGCTCTTTTTGAAGGCAATATCAAAGAAGCAAACCAATTTCTCGGCAGAGCATATCACATAGATGGTGAAGTGACAAAAGGTGCAGGAAGAGGCTCATCAATTCTTGGATATCCCACAGCAAACATTGTCCCAAAGCAAGAGATAATCCCAAAAGAAGGAGTATATGCAGTTAAAGTTACAATCCCTTTCCTGAATAATAAAAATTCTGATAGTTACAAAACATTAAAGGGAGTTGCAAATATAGGGAACAACCCCACATTTGGCAATATTAATATAAACTATGAGGTTCATATTCTCGATTTTAAAGAAAATTTGCTTGGTAAAACAATAAGAGTCCATTTTATTGAAAGACTTCGCGATGAAAAAAGATTTATATCACCCGAGGAGCTTAAATATAATATCGCAAGAGATATTGAAGTGGCAGAAAAAATTTTTAAAAAAGACAGGACAAAGTTATTTTTAGATTTTTAAACTTACAGGATCTACTTCAACTTTTATTGCAATCTCCTTGAAATTTATAAGTTTTCCAAGAGCAGTAGTTAAATCTTCAGTAAGTTTTCTCTTGTCTTTAGAGCGAAGGATAAAAACAAATTCATCTGTGTTTGTATGTTTTAAAGGTCCAATAACTTCTCCTGTTATGTGAGTTTTTAAAAACTCTTTAAGTTTATCTAAGGTTTCCTTTAAACCGGTTTTTTTAAGTTTCACCATCAATTTAACAATTCTTGAAAATGGCGGAAAATCTGTCTCTTTGAGATGTTTTAGCTCATAAAGATAAAAATCTTTAAAATTATAAGAGCGAATAAATTTAAAAATATCAGCTGTGGGATTTCTTGTCTGAATAAATAAACTTCCGTTTTCTTTAACCAGCTGACTTATTGATAAAACTCTTGCAAAAGCATTTTCAAGAGTTCTGTAATCAGGGATAGAAATAAAAAAATCAAAATCTAGAATAATAGCTCCTTTAAATCTTGAATGATATCCTGTTTTTATTTTGCCTGCCTGACCCACACAAATTCCATGAACTTTTTCAGAGTTTAAGTCAATTTCGTTAATCTCTGTTTGTTTTTTTGAAAAAATCTGTTTAAGTTCATCAATAATTCGTTCCACCCCTACTCCAACTGGATGGATATCCACTCCCATGCAGTAAGGACATTGTTCATACATTTTTATAACTCTGTTGCATCTAAAACATTCAAGCAATCCTGAAGACTTATGAAAAACCATACTGTATCCGCATTGTTCACATTTAATAACTTCCCTGCATTCTGAACATCTAATAAGACTATATCCACTTCTTGGAGAGGTAACTAAAATTCCTTCTTTATGATAGAGTTTTAAATAAAGCAATACCTCTGGATGAAAAATAGTTTGATAGGGTTGTCTTAGAATCTTTATATCAGGATGTTTTAACTGATTAAAATCATCAATAAGTTCATATTTGCCCCTCAAAGCATTATAGTAAGAAGTGGTTGATGGCATGAAATCAGTAAGAACAACAGGACAACACTCAATAAATCCTCTCATTACAGCACAATCTCTTGCATGGTATCTCGGAGTTTCTTCTGCTTTATAAAGCCAGCTTGACTCCTGTGCCAACATAATTAAAGAAAGCTTCTTTACAGGAGCAAATACAGCAAATCTTGTTCCCACAATAACCTTTACTTTATCTTCGATTATTTCTTTTATTGAAGATAAAAGCTCAGCACGTTTCATTTCACTGTGAAGAAGCACAGCCTGAATGTTACAGCCTTTCAAAAAATTGAATAATTTTTGAGCATCTTTTATTTCAGGTAGCACTAAAAGTATTGTTCCATCTGAAGATGAAATTGTCGTTACAACCTCAAGCATGAGTTTCATCTCATAAAAAAAATTCGGACAATGAATGAGAAATGTTTTATACTGCCCTTCTCTTTTGGTATCAATAATTTTTGAAAGAGTTTCATTATTTAAAAAACAGGATTCTAATTGAGGCAGAGCTGTATTTTCTTCAGACAAGCTTTGTTTTTTTGATGTTCTTTTATAATTTTTACCTTTGATTAAGTGTATGACCTCTTCAAAAAAAGTAGATCTGACAACAGAACCTATTTCAGAAATGTAATAAAAACTCATCCATTTAAGAAACTCTATAAATTTTTTATTGTAAGCTTCACCAATTATGCTATGAATTTCTTTTGTCTGCGGTACTTCATCAGGTTTTTTGTCTAGTTTTTTAATAACAATTCCATCAACTACTCTGTTTTTTAATGGAACCTGAACTGCAAATCCTGTCAAATCAATATCTTTATTAAAGTGATATGTAAGAATTTTTAACTTTAGCGGAACAGACACATTAAAATAAGGCATAAATAATTATACTCCATAAACATCCTGCTTTAGATACTTTTTCATAATTTAATAGAAATAGTTGCATTTATCAGCAATAATGTAATATATTTATAAATTATCGGGAATAATTTTTCGGAGGTTAAAATTGGTTAGGATAAGATTGATGCGTTTAGGAGCTAAAAAACAGCCCTTTTACAGAGTTGTTATAGCTGACGCAAAAAGCAGAAGAAATGGTCCTTTTATTGAAATTATTGGAACATATAATCCAAAAACAGATCCGCCAGAAATTAATCTGAATATTGACAGGGTTAAATACTGGATTGAAAAAGGCGCTCAGCCGTCAGATACTGTTAAAAAATTAATTACACGCGTTTCTGCCTAACATACCCATTTGGGTATTTACTACTCTTTTGCACGGAGGTCAGATTATGAGCATGAAGACACTTATTGAAACAATGGCTAAGTCACTAGTTGACAAACCAGAGGAGGTTAAGGTTACCGAGATTGAAGGTGAAAAAACCACTGTATATGAGCTCAGAGTTGCTCCTAGCGATCTTGGAAAGGTAATTGGAAAACAGGGAAAAACTGCAAGGGCTATGAGGACAATACTTGGTGCTGCCGGCACAAAAGTTGGAAAAAGATGTGTCCTTGAAATTTTAGAATAGTCCTGGTAAAAACTTTGTAATAAAGGGCGTGAATTCACGCCCTTTCTTTTTATGAAAGAGTTTGACGTTTTAACAATATTTCCAGAACTAATAGAATGTTACCTCATACACGGAGTAATTGGCAAAGCATTAAACAAAGGGCTTGCAGAGGTAAAGATACATAATTTAAGAGACTTTACGTCTGATAAACATAAAAAGGTTGATGATTCTCCTTACGGAGGCGGAGCGGGGATGGTAATGCAGATAGAATCTTTCTATAATGTGATAAATTATATAAAAAGTGATGGACAACCAAGAAAAGTGGTTTTACTGTCTCCTCAGGGAAGAGTATTCAGTCAAAAAGTTGCACAGGAATTTTATAACGAAAATCAAGAATTGGTTTTAGTCTGTGGTAGATATGAAGGAATTGATGAAAGAATTAAAAATATTATTGATGAAGAAATCTCTATTGGAGATTATATTATAAGTGGTGGAGAATTGGCTGCTTTAGTTATAATAGATAGTATTGTGCGTTTGATTCCTGGTGCTTTGGGAGATGAATCTTCAGCAAAAGAGGATTCTTTTATGAGAGGGTTTTTGGATTACCCTCAATATACAAGACCCGAGGAGTTTAATGGAATGCGAGTTCCTAATGTTCTTTTAAGTGGAGATCATAAAAAAATAGCTCTCTGGAGAAAAAAAGAGGCATTGAGAAATACATTACAAAAAAGACCTGATTTATTAAAAAATTTATCTAATGAAGAAATGCAAATACTAAAGGAGCTTTGCTCTGAAATAAATAGAAACATTCTGGGGGTTCATGATGAATCAGTTTATAATTAAATCAATAGAAGAAAGATTTAAAAAGCCTGAAATACCTAATTTCAAGCCAGGGGATACTGTAAAGGTTTACGTAAAGGTTAAAGAAGGTGATAAGGAAAGAATCCAGGTCTTCGAAGGTGTTGTTATAGCACGTAAGGGCGGAGGAATTAGAGAAACTTTCACAGTAAGAAAAATCTCCTTCGGAGTTGGAGTTGAACGTGTATTCCCTCTTCATAGTCCGATTATTGACAAAATTGAAGTTGTCAGAAGAGGAATTGTGAGAAGGTCCAAGCTATACTATCTCAGAACCAAGAAGGGTAAAGAGGCAAAGGTTAAAGAGAAGATGGATTATCATAAGGCATGAGCCTTTTTGCCTTTGATGATTTATTTCGTAAACAGGGTTTAACAGTTATTGCTGGAATAGATGAAGCAGGCCGAGGTTCTCTTGCTGGTCCTGTTGTTGCAGGTTGTGTATGTTTTCTGGACAATGAAGTAATTGAAGGAATAAACGACTCAAAAAAGCTTACACTAAAGCAAAGAGAAACTCTTTTTAATGAAATACGTAAGCATGCTGCAGTTGGAATAGGTATTGTGGATGAAAATATTATTGATCAGATAAATATTCTGGAAGCTACCCGTCTTGCCATGCTCAGAGCTTTTAAAGATTTAAATAAAAATGTTGACCTTATACTCATCGATGCGTTAGAAATTCCAGAACTACAAAATATCAAACAAAAAGCGATCATAAAAGCAGACCAGAAAAGTGCTTCTGTAGCAGCAGCAAGCATTATTGCAAAAGTAACAAGGGATTTAATAATGAATAGCTACCATCAAATATATTGTAATTATGGATTTAATCAGCATAAAGGCTATGCTACAAAACAACATCTTGAGGCAATTAAAAAATTTGGACCATGCCCAATTCACAGACAGAGCTTTTCACCTGTAAGAGAATTAATGTTATTCTAAAACAATGAAGCGGCTTCATATAGATGTTAAAGGCGTTGTTCAGGGAGTTGGATTCAGGCCTTTTGTTTATAACCTTGCTTTAAAACTTAATCTCAAAGGATTTGTTACAAATACATCTCACGGAGTAACAATAGACTTAGAAGGAGAAAATATAGAGAAATTTTTATATATTCTCAGAAATGAACCTCCACCTCTTGCAAAAATATACTCTATTGAAACAGAAGAATTTCCTATCAACAACTACTCAACTTTTGAAATTGTTGAGAGCATAGATGATGCTGGATTTACTCATATTTCAGAAGATGTATCAATATGCGATGATTGTCTGAAAGAGCTTTTTAACCCTTCTGATAGAAGATATCTTTATCCATTTATAAACTGTACCAATTGTGGTCCGAGATATACAATTACAATTAAAGTTCCATATGACAGACCAAATACAACTATGTCTATTTTTAAAATGTGTCATGATTGTCTGACAGAGTATAAGGATCCTCTAAACAGGAGATTTCACGCCCAGCCAAATGCATGCCCGGTATGTGGTCCTGAAGTGAGTCTTTTTATTAAAACTTCAGAAGGATTTAAAGAAATTGCAAATCCATTTGTGGAATCGATAAGACTTATCAAGGAAGGCAAAATTGTTGCAATAAGAGGACTTGGAGGTTTTCAACTTTGTTGTGATGCAACAAATGCTGACGCTGTAGAGAATTTAAGAAAAAGAAAAAAAAGGAGTAATAAACCTTTTGCACTCATGGCTCCTTCACTACAATCTATAGGAAAATATTGTCTTTTATCTGAAAATGAAAAAAACATTCTTACCTCACCAATGAGACCTATTGTTCTTTTAAAGAAAAAAAATAAATGCAAACTTCCAGAGATCATTGCTCCAAAAAACTCCTGTATCGGGTTTATGCTACCATATACTCCTTTACATTATTTACTTTTTTACTATCCTATTGATTATACGCCTAATTTTAACAGAGCTAATCCTCACTTTGATGCCCTTGTGATGACAAGTGGAAATATTTCTGAAGAGCCAATCATAACAAAAAATGAAGAAGCCTTTGAAAAACTACAAAATGTTACAGATGCTTTTCTGATTCATAACAGAGAAATATTCATGCGTGTTGATGATTCTGTGGTGAGAGAGTTAAACGGAAAGATTTATTTTATAAGAAGAGCAAGAGGATTTGTTCCAAAGGCAATTCAACTTAAAGAAGAAATACCTGAGGTTTTAGGAGTAGGTGCTGATCTGAAAAACACCTTTACTCTTATCAAATCAAACTATGCCATAATGAGCCAGCATATTGGAGATATGGAGAACATTGAAACAGTTGAATTTTTTGAGGAAGTTTTAAATAATCTTAAATCGGTTTATAGAATTGAACCCGTTGCATTGGGATATGACCTGCATCCCGGATATTATTCATCTCAATGGGCAAAGGAGTACGGCAAAAAAACAGATATTCAAAGATTTGCCCTTCAGCATCACTACTGCCACATTGCCTCTCTTATGGCTGAATATGGGTTAGATGAACTATTCGGGATAGCTTTTGATGGAACTGGATACGGCATTGATGGAAATATCTGGGGAAGCGAGTTTTTATACTGTGATATTAAAAATTTTCAAAGGCTTGCACATCTTAAACCTATTAGACTTCCTGGAGGAGAGCACGCCATTAAAGACTGCTCAAGAATTGCTCTATCATTGATTGGCGAAGCTTTTGGAGATGATTTTGATTTAATATCAAAACTACCTCTGTCTGAGGCAACTTCAGAGAACAAAATCAGGCAGATACTTAAATTAAAAAAAATTACACAATTTAGCCCTTCTTCATCAGGAATGGGAAGGTTTTTTGATGGAATTTCTTCATTGATTGGAGTTTCCCATTACAACAGTTTTGAAGCTGAAGCAGCAATAGCTCTTGAAAGTTCAATTTCTCAGGGAAAAGAGTTTTCCGATAAATATTGTTATGATTTCGAGTTTAAAAACTCTGAAGAAAATTCATCTATGGAAAATAGTTTAATCATTGACTATACGTTGATGATAAGACAGATAGTTGATGATGTTTTGCAAGGCGTTTCTATTTCAGATATTTCATGGAAATTTCATAATACTATCGTAAAGATTATAATTGAGTTAACAATATATTTTAAGGGAAAATACGGTTTTGACAGGCTTGGTTTGAGTGGAGGTGTTTTTCAGAATTCTTATTTAGTTAGAGAAACTATCAAGATTTTAGAAAAAAACGGAATAAAACCATTAGTTCATATAAATGTTCCAGCCAATGATGCATGCATATCACTTGGTCAGGCTTATATTGTTGGTAAAAGACTTATAAGTTAAGGCATTTCGGAAATTTTAGCACTGTTTTCATGAAACCATGTCATCCAGCAAAGTTCTATTGGACGATATCCTGTTTTCTTTGCAAGAACCTCGACAGTTTTAATAAACCTCATATTTTCATAAACAGGTTCATATTGAGCCTGAATGAGAATGTCGTTTATCACTTTTTTTACAATTTTATCCGGCATAACTGTATCAACTCCTCCCATCATTCTCAGATATTGATAAGAAATCAGTCCAACACCTTTGATTTTTGCAACAGGGTCATTCATCCAGTTTTCTAAAAATGAATTATTTGCCCATAATCTCAGAGATTCTCTATCATTTTCTGATACGGTGGATAAGAATTTTGCAATTTCACAAGCAACATGCCAGGAGCGAATATTTTTCCATATATGAAATGCTTCTTTATAGTTAAACTGAGCAAGGGATGAAAGAGAATTTATTCTTCCAGTTTTTATAAATTCATTCTGAAAAATTTTAATTTTAGGCACAACAACATTAAAATAGCTTACTCCAACAGATGTAAACGCCATATCAAGAACCATCAATACGACATTTCCTTGCCATCGTTCAGTATTCAGACATCTGTCACAGATTTCTCTCAGTATATTAAAATTTGTCATATTACTATCAATCAATTTTTTTAATTTCATTTTTCAATACAAACAATCAACTGTTCATTATAATTAAAACACAATTCAGCCTATGAAAATTACAATGTATACTATAATTTTAAGCATTATGTTACCGATATTTCAATTTACAATAATGAATTTACTTCACAGCAAATTTATTTTTATTTTTGTGCTTTTAGTAATAATGCTCGGTATTGGTACAACAGGCTATATGATTATTGAAGATATGAATTTTATTGACGCACTTTATATGACAGTAATCACACTTGCAACAGTTGGATTTAAGGAAGTTAAAGAACTCGGTCCATCTGGTAAAATCTTTACCATTTTCCTTATATTGGGCGGATTTGGAGTTTTTACATATACACTTACAACAGGAGCAAGAATAATTATTGAAGGAGAAATAAAGGAGGTTTTTAAAAAAAGAAAAATGAAAAAAAAGATTGAAGAGTTGTCAGGACATTATATAGTTTGTGGATATGGTAGAATGGGAAGTATTATAGTTAAAGAATTGATGGCAAGTAATGTAAAGGTTGTTGTTATTGAAAAAAATAAATCTAATCTTCCTGAAAGTGACATTTTCATGTATGTTGAAGGTGATGCAACAAATGATGAGATTTTAAAAAATGCAGGCATTGAAAAAGCTGATGGTCTACTAACAGTTTTGCCATCTGATGCAGAAAATCTATATGTAGTTTTAAGTGCAAGAGAATTGAATCCAAATCTACTCATCGTTGCAAGAGCGATTAATAAAGAGGCAGAACATAAACTTAAAAGAGCTGGTGCAAATAAAGTTGTCTCACCATAATATTTTATTGGAGGATTAAAAATTGCCCCTACTGTGCTAAGACCTAATGTGATTGATTTTCTTGAATTTACAACACGTTCAGAGTATTTAGAGATTCAGATATAAGAAGTCGAAGTTTCTCCACAATCAAGTCTTGTTGGTAAAACAATTGCACAGACCGAAATAGGCAGAGATATTGGAGTAATTATAGTTGGAATAAAACGAGTTGATGGAACAATGCAATTCAATCCAAACTCGCAAACATTGATTCAAGAAAGAGATATTTTGATTGTAATAGGACAAACTGAAAAACTTGTAATACTTGAAAAGATTGTTAAGGGATGAGAGTTTGAATAAGCTTTATAGTTTTTTCTGTAGCACCTGATTTTGCTAAAAAAAGTTGATATGCTGTATCTCCAATCAACTCTCTGAGTTCAGCATTTTTTACTAATTCCTTCATGATATTCAAAAGAGAATTTTCATCAGCCATCAAGCAGGCTTTTTCTGTTAAAAATTGTTCTATAAATGGAAAGTTATGCATATGTGGGCCACAAATTATAGGCTTTTGCCAGTAAGCTGGTTCAAGAGGATTCTGTCCTCCATGAGGGATAAAGCTTCCTCCTATTATGGCGATATCGGCAACTCTGTAAAGAGAGCCAAGTATTCCCATTTGATCAACAAGAATTATACAGGCTGAAGAACTAAGATTTAGATCTGATGGTAAACCGCTCAATCTAGAAAAAAATATATTATAGTTTGCCAAGGATTTTATCTTACGTTTTATTAAACTTTCAACATTCTCAAATCGTTCTGGATGCCTTGGAGCAATAAGCAAACTTACTGGCATATTGAGTTTTAAAAAAACATCTAATATAATTTCTTCCTCTGATTCATGCGTACTTCCAGCAACTATAACAGGATGAGGAATCCTATCTTCCCATGTAAAAACAATTTTTTCTAATTCAATATCAAACTTCATATTTCCGGTTACGTAAATTTTCGATTGATCTGCACCCAGATTAATAAACCGCTCTCTGTAACCATCTTCCTGAACACATATAATGCTGAATTTATTAAGCAAAGGCTTTATAAAAAACTTAATTTTTCCGTAACCTTTATAGGATTTCTCACTCAATCTACCATTGATAAGCATCAATGGCAGATTTTGAGATACAATTCGCATTAGATTAGGCCAGAGTTCTGTCTCAGTGAGCATAACAAAAGATGGATTAAAATGCTTGAGAGTTTTATTAATGGCATAAGGAATATCAAAAGGCATATATATCACATTTACAGAACAGTCTTTAAATCTATCTCTTGCAACCTTTTGTCCGGTATCAGTAATTGTACTTAAAACAATATCATATTTTGATGTGAGCTTTTTTATAAGATTTGATACCGCAATTACTTCACCAACTGAAACAGCATGAATCCATATCGTAAGTTTTTGACTATTTTTCACTATTTTTGTATTATTGTCTTTAAAAAATCCAAACTTTTCCTTTAACCAGCGATTTCTTATACTTGATGGCCTTTTTAAATATTCTTTTGGAAGCAATATTAAAATAGAGATTAAGTATAAAAAACTATAGATTAAAAAAGCTGTCTGCATATTTCTGCAACTTCTCTTGAAGCTTCTTTTGTAATAAAGTGTCTTCTGATATTATCGAGAAAATTAATAATATTTTCTCGATAATTGTTATCATAAAGCAACAAATTTATTTCTTTTGCAATTTTTCTACTGTCAAGTTTTTGAATAAATTCTTTAACCCTGATATCACCTATATTCATAAAATCAGCAATTACATTCGGCAGAGCAATATGTTTAACACCTTTTATAATAGTCCTACCAATCAAATATGATAAAGGATTCATCCTATAAATAACAGCCATAGGAATTTTAAGAAGAGCTGCCTGCAGAGTTGATGTTCCAGATGTAATTACTGCCACATCGCTCATTGCAAGTGCGGTAAAAGACTGTTCATTGAAAATGGTCACATTCCCTGAAGATGTAATTTGTTTTAGAATAGTTTCACTGAAATCAATATTTGGTGCTTTTGGTATTATAAAATGTGTTGTTTCACAATCAAAATATTTCATAAGTTTTAACATTAATGGCATTTTTCTTTTTATTTCACCAGGTCTGCTACCAGGCATTAGTGTAATTACTGTTTTTTGGTTGATATCAAATTTATCTCTCAGTATTTTTTTATCCTGAAGTTTAAAATCTTCTATCTTATTTATGTTCAGCTCTTTCATCATTGCCTCAAGCATGGGATGTCCTACGAATTTTACAGGAATACCTGCTTTTTTATATATCGCTTCTTCAAAAGGTAAAACAACTGCCATATAGTCAATAACTTCTTTAATTGTATTTATCCTTCCTTTTCTCCATGCCCAGATTTGTGGACTTACATAGTAAAGAACTCTTTTACCGAGTTCTTTAGCTTTTTTTGCAAGAGGAATATTAAAATCCGGGTAATCAATCAGTATAACTCCCTGAACTTCTTTTAATGCTCTTGTAGCAATCTCCATATTTCTTTTTAATTTTTTCAACTGACCAAGCACTTCAAATACTCCTAAAGAATGGGTAATTTCTCCAACAAGTTTTATTCCAGCTTGAGCCATATGTTTTCCACCTATACCAATAAGTTCAAAATCTTTATTTAAATAAGGAGCAAGCAGAGAGCCGTAAATCTCTCCTGAAGATTCTCCCGCAACTATTAAGAGTCTTGGAGACATCTCAGAATAATTTGCGATATTTCATAAACTTCCTCATCTGGAAGTTCAGGATAAATTGGCAGGGACAGAATATCCTTTGAAATTTCTTCGGCCACAGGAAAATCACCCTCTTTATAACCAAGAAAACTGAGTGCTTTCTGAAGATGCAAAGGAATTGGATAATAAACAACGGAAGGGATGTCATGTCTTAATAAAGTTTCCTTTATTGTTTCTCTGTATTGTGAAAGTATACTATAAATATGATAAACATGATAAAAATTATTCTGTTCTTCAGGTGTGATTACAATGTTACTTAAATACTTTGTGTAAAGCTCTGCTTTTTTTCTTCTCTGTTCGTTATATTCATCTAAATGTTTTAGTTTAATACGTAAAACCCCAGCCTGAATCTCATCAAGCCTTGAGTTTAATCCAACTGTTTCATGAATATATCTACCTGGAGAGCCGTGATTTCGAAGAACTCTTATCTTCTGCGCTATTTCTAAATCATTTGTTACAACCATACCACCATCACCAAAGCAGCCAAGATTTTTACTTGGATAAAAACTAAAGCAACCAATATCTCCAAAACTACCAGCTTTTTTATTTCCTATTCTTGCACCAAATGCCTGTGCAGCATCTTCAATGATTTTTAATCCATAATTTTTTGCAATCTGATTGATTTTTATCATATCAGCAGGATAACCAAATATATGAACCGGAATAATTGCCTTTGTATGTGGTGTGATTTTGTCTTCTATTTTTGAAGAGTCAATATTAAAAGTTTTCTCATCAATATCAACAAAAACAGGTTTCGCACCAACGTATAGTATTGCTTCAACAGTGGCAAAAAATGTAAAAGGTGTTGTTATTACTTCATCACCCTTCCCTATATTGAAAGCTCTCAACGCAAGATGCAGCGCATCAGTACCAGAGGCAACTCCTATTGCATCCGCAACTGAAAGATAAGATTTAATCTCTTCTTCAAATGATTTTACATTTTTACCTAGTATATAATGAGAACTTTCAAGAATATCATTTATACATATTAATATTTCCTCTTTAATATTCCTATATTGTGCCTGCAGATCAATGAATGGCTTCATATCAGTGTGTTCCTCCGTTTATTTTTTCTATTAATTTTATTGTGTTAATAATATCATCAGGTGAAGCAGCATGTATTGAATACTTTCTCTGTCTAACAGAGTTTAAAAAATCCCTTATTTCATCATATAAAGGGTGGGTGTCCTTATTTTTTACAGTAAGTTCAGTTAACTGCCCTTTTTTATCAACTTTTACTAGTGTTTTATTGATTAAGTCTGCATATAAAACATTGGCTGATTGAATAACAGAGAATTTTCTCCTGACATCAGAAGAAATCCTGCTTGCTGTAAGAGAAACCTCAACTGTATCGTTATAATTAACAAACTCTAACCATGCCCCGGCATAATCAATCTTTGAAGTGATAATACTCTGGGTAAAAACTTTTAAATCGGTTAATTTTAAATTCTCTGATTTTTTAAGAATCATCAATACTAAATCAATGTCATGAATCATGAGATCATAAGTAACATCTGTATCAATACCTCTTCCTGAAAAAGGAGAAAGTCTCTCTGCATGAATAAAAAGCGGATTTTCAACATACTCAAGAAGGCTTTTCATTACAGGATTGTATCTTTCTATCAAACCAACCTGCATTATTATATTATGTTTCGTTGCTTCATCAAAAATTTTTTCTGCAAAACCAGGATTCTCAGTCAGTGGTTTTTCTATAAAAATAGATTTTTTCTCTTTTATTAAATCCATTGCTATATCAAAATGCGTAATAGTTGGGGTTACAATAAAAAATATATCCGCAGATTTTAATAAGTTTTCATAAACGGTATAATATCGCAATCCATACTTTTGCCCGATCTCCTGAGCCCTGCTAATATCTGTATCTACGATACCAACAATTTCAACGTCAGGCATCTGAGTAAGTATTTTTATATGTTTCTGGCCAAAATAACCAGCACCTATAACAGCAACTTTAAACTTCATCTATGATTTTTTCAATCTCCTTTTTGGCTTCTTTAAAACCATATTGTCTCAAAATTGACACAATTTTTTCAGACGCTATATTTCTAAAAATTGCCTGTCTTTTTTTGCTGTCAGATATCTGTCCCTGAATCTTTTTTCTGATCTGTTTAAGATATTTCAAATATGAAGCAAATTCTTTGCCATATAATTTTGAGATTTCATTTTTTATAACTCTACTTAATGCAGGAAAATCAGTTGAAACTGCTATAGTTAAATCTCCCTTTCTTACGATAGCTGGAACCGTATATACGATACCAGAAATATTACGCGGCTTTGAGGTCTCAACAGAGTTGATCAGAAAACTTGAGTCCTTTGCTATCTTAATATTTGTCTGTTTATCGGATGTAGCTGCTACAACTAAAATCGCCTCTTCAACATCTTTTTTTATGTATTTTCTTTTTATATATTTTATTTTTCCAGTACTAACTTTTTTTTGAATATAATCAGTAATATCAGGACTTATTACTGTAATCTGAGCCCCGTATTTAAGAAGAGTCTTTATCTTCCTTTCAGCAACAGCACCGCCGCCAATGACAACACATTTTTTACCTTTTATATTAATAAAAATAGGTAAAAATTCAGACATTTAGAGAATTCTTTCTGCCTTTTTTGTAAATTGACTATCAGGAAATTTTTGTTTAAGAAGGTTCACATACTGTTTAGTCATATCAATCATGTTCAGATTTTTATAAGAATCTGCAAGTAAGTATAGAGTTTCATCAAGGTCTTTAAAATCAGGATAATTTTTAACTATTCCTTCAAATCTGTCAACAGCAGCTTTATAAGAACCTTTTTTGTAGTAAAATTTGCCGATTATAAGCTCTCCCTCTGCTATAATGTTTCTGCATTTCTGAATTCTTAAAGGTAGAATCTCTTTATACGGATGTCTTGGATACATCTTCTCAAGCTTTAAAAACTCTTCCAATGCTTTCTGAGCTGTTCCTGCTCCTCTTTCAGCCCCATCTATTTGTCTGAAGTAAGCCATTGCAATACTGTACTGAGCATAAGGAGCATAAGTAGATTCTGGATAAATCTCTATAAATTTTCTGTACTCAACAATTGCAAGCTGAGGCTCATTTTCTTTTAAATATGAATCTGCTATCTTGAGCTGTGCTAAAGGAGCATACTCTTTTGCTGATTCTCTATTTTTTATTTCAAGAAGAAGTTTTCTTGCTTCTTCATACTCCTTTTTATTAATCAATTCATCTGCTTTTTGAAGATACGTAACAGGATTGAATTCTTCTTTTTTTACAGGTTCTTTGCCTCCACAACTTAACAACAATGATACCATAAAAACCATGACAAAAAATTTAAAAAACTTTTCAATTGTTGAATTAATAAGCAAAATCACCTTTTCCATAGAATTATTTAACCTGTTAATGGCTCATTTAGTCAAGATGTTCGTCTTATTTCAAAATATTGATATCCTTCAGGTTGTTCCCAAATTACTTCGATATTGTCAACTATTGCAGCTGGTGGACCCTGTTTACAGCGTTGTATTGCAAGGTTTATCTTTTTTTCTTCACCTTCGAAAACTGCTTCAACACGACCATCTGTTAAGTTTCTTACCCAGCCCTTAAGCCCCAGAGAATCAGCCACTTCCTTTGTAAAAGCACGAAAAAAAACTCCCTGAACCTTTCCACTAATAAATAAATGTGCTCTTTTCATGGTTTCTTACTCCTGCTAAATTTTTGTTAAAATGTAAGTACTTTATCAGCCTCAACAATTAATTCATAAAGATCATTCATATAGCCTATAGGACAGACTTCTGATCTCACAAGACCGTGAGTTTTCATGCACACTCCTCAAACGTACATATCTCCCTTAAACTTGTCAATCTCTGACTTAATATCGAACTGTTCGCTGCTGATCTGTTCAAAGCAAACTCCTTTACCAAGCATAAAAATGCTTACCCTATCACCCTTGTTTACAGCAGTATTTGCTAACCTCACAGCATTATAAACTTTTTCAGCATCATCTGTAGTAATAATAAATAAAATGTTCATAATCTTCCTCCTTTTTTTTAGTATCCTCTTAATTGCCTTAATCTTCTTTGAGCATCTGCTTCCCATCCTCGTTTTCCGTCAGTGAGATTAAGTGCATTGGAGAGATTTTCAATAGCCTTACTTCTATCTCCTATTGACTGATAATCAATGCCAAGATAGTAATACAAATCGGGACTATCACTTATTAAAGATTTTGCTCTTTCCAGAATATTAATACTTTCATGCCATTGTCTCATTTGTAATAAGGCCAGTCCCTTGATAAACATAGGCTTAAAATACAGGTTATCAAGATCTATTGCTTTTTGGGCATCCTGTATGGCTTCAGGATATTTTTTTAAATAAAGATTTACAAGTGCTCTGTATGTATAAGCCATATTACTTCCGTAAATTTGAACTGCTTTATCAAGCAAATTAAGTGCATCATAATAATTTCGAGTTTTTATATATTTTTTAGCTTTTTCAACATAATCATAAGATTCTTTTGTTGTGTTCAGAATTTCTTGAATTTTATGAAATCTTTCACTGTCCTGTTTGAATCTGTATGAATCTGGATACTGTGTAGAAATCATTTTTTGAACATTATTTATTCTTGTATCTGGTAATGGATGAGTACTGAGCCACTCTACAGTTCCGGTTCTTTCCATTGTTTTAAACGTCTGAAACATTCCAAGAAGCCCTTCAGGATCATACCCGGCCTGATAGCTAAATCTCACACCAAGTGCGTCTGCCTCATTTTCCTGCTCTCGACTGAACTTGAGCTGCAGGAGTCCGGTTGAAACCTGAGCCAGACTCATAATTGCTGAAGAATATGAACTATTATGTAAAGCCACTCCAAGAATATTGAGCAGTATATTCATTCCAAACGATTTTTCAAGGAACTTTGCATGATGTCGTGCATTGATATGTCCAAGTTCATGAGCTATAACACCTGCAAGCTCGCTCTCTTTATTTATTTTGAGTAAAATTCCTCTTGTTATAAAAACAGGTCCGCCAGGAAGAGCAAAGGCATTTACCTCAGAAGAGTTTACAACATAAAATTGATAATCTATTCTTCTTGGAGTAATTGCTGCGATGCTCATTCCAATATCTCTTATATACCGTTGAATCTCTCTATCAGGATACAATCCATCGCTTTCATTTATTGCAGATGGAACTACTTTGTGTCCTATCTGAATTTCCTGCTGTGTTGAAAGAAGAGTATATACTCTCTGACCTGACAGTGGATCAATCTCTGAAACGCATGAAAAATTTAGAACTGAAAATATAGTAAGAATAAAAAGGCTAAATAATTTCTTCTTCATGAACTACTTCATTTTTAATTCTTTTTACAAGCTCTTCCAATGCTGGCAGGACCTCAGTACGAAACCTACCTGCTACAAGCACTTTCATTATATCATCTCCTATTTTTAATCTACCTTTATTTATCCAGACTCTGACTTCATAAATTCCTTCTCTTTTTTGTATTTCTTGAACTATATCACCAAGTCTTTGAGCATCATATGAGAGATACATCTCTTTTACAGACCTCCCATTTTTGGAAGTTGCTCTTACAATACCGTTATGAATAAGAATCATTCCAATTTTATCAATTTGTGGATGCTGTTTAATCTCTGTTATCCATTTATCAATCATTACTAATAGTTTAACAAAAATATCTATTTTAGTTAAGATGTTTTGAGAACCATTTTTAAAAGGAGAACCAGATGGAGGAAAAAATAATCAATGGGAAGACTATTAGAATAATGATTGGAGATATCACAGATAGGGATAGTGATGCTATTGTGAATGCAGCTAACAACCATTTAAAGCACGGTGGCGGTGTTGCTGGGGCTATTGTCCGAAAAGGAGGAAAGATTATACAGGAAGAAAGTGATAAAATTGGCTTTGTTCCTACAGGCTCCGCAGCAATTACAACTGCTGGTTCTTTAAAAGCAAAATATGTTATTCATGCAGTTGGTCCAATATGGGGAGAAGGAAATGAGGAAGAGAAGCTTAAAAATGCTGTTTTAAATAGTCTTAAAATCGCCAATGAAAAGCAGTTAAAAAGCATCTCATTTCCGGCAATAAGCTCTGGAATATATGGATGTCCTAAATATATGGTTGCTAGAGTTCTTCTTAACAGCGTTATTGAATATCTGAATAATGCTACATCAATTGAAACAGTAGAATTCTGTCTTTTTGATGAAGAAACTTATCGATACTTTAAGCAAGAGTTTGATAAAATAAAATGAGCCGGGATAGCTCAGCGGTAGAGCAGTCGATTCGTAATCGACCGGTCGTGGGTTCAAATCCCATTCCCGGCTTTTAATTTGTATGACGGTCTGCTACCTTTGTTGCACCAAAAGAATCAGGTTTTGTTACAGCAATGTATCCAGAACCAACAATCATTTTGATAACTTCTTTTACCAAAATCCTGGTTGCTCCATTTTTACCAACATCGATATGAATCTCAACAGGTAATCGTGAAACTCCATTTTCTGATAGTTTTTTCTTCAGAGCCTCTGCAATTTCCAAACTCAATGAGGCTTCAGTAAAAATCCTCAATTTTAAATTATTCATTTTTTCATATTTGATTTTTCTGTAAAAATATCTTCCGCCTGAACCTTTACGATGAATTATTATTGCTGTTACAAAAACTGTTTCCTCTCCTGGAAAAGAGTCACTTCCTACTATTAAGCTATAGTTTTTAGTTGGCTCTTCCTTGACGAATTCTATTATTTTTTCAAAAACTTGCTGAAATGTTATCGAACCAAAGGTTGGACTGACAAAAAAAGTCTTTTTTAACGAATCAATTTCCATTTAATCCCTAAATTCAAAATCTGCGAATTTTTCAATTAACTAACATTAACATATAAAATTACTAAAAAGTCAAGAAGTTTTAATGGTATAATTATATTTAATAGTAAATAATAAAAATTAGAGGTGACTTATGGGTAAGATTATTTCAATAAATATTAGTGATGAAAAAGGTACAACCAAAAAACCGGTAAGTGAAGCCATGGTTTTTGAAAATTATGGAATTGACGGAGATGCTCACGCTGGCTCTCACTGGCATAGACAGATAAGTCTCCTATCTCATGAGAGCATAAAGAAGATGAAAGACAAAGGTCTTAATCTTAATTATGGGGACTTTGCTGAAAACATTACAACAGAAGGGATTGACCTATTAAAAATTCCATTAGGAACAAAACTTCAGATTGGAGAAGTTATATTAGAAATAACACAGCATGGAAAAAGATGCCACAGTAAATGCGAAATTTTTAAAGTTGTTGGAGACTGTATTATGCCAAGAGAAGGGGTTTTTGCCAGAGTTTTAAAAGGTGGAAAAATTAAGATTGGAGATTATATAATTAAGCTATGAAATATAAAGTTGCTATTATTACCGTATCTGACAAAGGGTCTAAAGGAGAAAGAGAGGATCTGAGCGGAAAAGTTATTGAAGAAATGGTTTCTTCATGGGCTCAGGTTGTTTTCTATCAAATTATTCCCGATGAGAAGGATTTAATAAAACAGACTATCCTTGAGGCTACAACTAAAGCAGACTTAATTTTAACAAATGGTGGCACAGGGTTACACCCAAGAGATGTTACACCTGATGCAACAAGCGAGATTATTGAAAAGGAAGTTCACGGTATCACTGAGGCAATGCGATGGGAAGGATATAAAAAAACTAAGACAGCGATTCTTTCAAGGGCAATTGCTGGAATTAGAGGAAAAAGTTTAATAATAAATCTTCCAGGGAGTCCAACAGCTGTTAGGGAATCGCTGAAAGTTATAATTGATGCACTGCCACATGCAATTGATAAACTCAAGGGAGATCCTTCTGAGTGTGGTAGATGAATGAAATTTCGCTAACAGCGTCATTTATTGGTGGAGTTTTAAGTTTTTTTTCTCCATGTATTCTTCCTCTGCTTCCTGTTTATGTTTCATTATTTTCAGGGCTTTCAATTGCTGAAATAAATCAAACTCAAAAAAACTCTTCTGTAATAGAACTTCCAAAAAAATCAACAAAATCAAAGCGTCATATTCTGGGATATACTCTGATATTTATTGCCGGGTTTTCCGTAGTTTACCTTGCTTTAGGTGCAGGAAGTTCCATTATTGGAACTATTTTTTTTGAGTATCAGAATTATCTCAGAATTATTGGAGGAATATTTTTAGTTTTATTTGGATTATTGCTTATAGGACTTATAAAATCTGGTTTTTTTATGAGAGAGTTCAGGTTGAATATAAAACTACAGAGATTTGGTACGCCTGTTGGAGCATTTCTCATAGGAGTTGGCTTTGCTGCTGGATGGTCACCCTGTATTGGTCCAATACTTGGAAGTATTCTTATTTATTCAAGTATGAGCGGAAATGTTCTTGAAGGATTAAAAATGCTTGGAATGTATTCACTTGGTATTGCAATTCCTTTTTTGATTGCATCTTTATTGATTGATTCAGTAATGCGATATCTTAGAAGGTTTATGAAATTTTTTCAATTGATAAATTATATTATCGGATTTTGCCTGATAATTTCAGGCTTGTTAATGATTTCAGGCACTTCAATAGTTTGAATTTTTAGACTTTTTCTCTATATAATTATGCAAATTACAGTTTTGCGGAGGAATAATGGAACAGAATTATGATTTTAAGGAAATAGAAAAAAAATGGCAGAAAATATGGCATAAAAACCGACTTTTTGACGTAAATGAACAATCCACAAAACAAAAGTTTTACTGTCTTGAAATGTTTCCTTATCCATCAGGAAAAATTCACATAGGACATGTACGTAACTATGCTATTGGAGATGTAATTGCAAGATATAAAAGGATGAAGGGCTTCAGTGTCCTTCATCCAATGGGATGGGATGCTTTTGGATTACCTGCAGAAAATGCTGCAATAAAACATGGAGTCCATCCTGCAAAATGGACATATGAAAATATAGATTACATGAAAAAACAGCTTATGCGACTTGGACTGACATATGACTGGAGGCGTGAGGTTACAACATGTTCGCCGGACTACTATAAATGGAATCAGTGGATATTTTTAAAACTTTATGAAAAAGGGCTTGCATATAAAAAATCATCCTCTGTTAATTGGTGTCCATCATGTGGAACTGTACTTGCAAATGAACAGGTTATTGACGGAGCCTGCTGGAGATGTGAAACACAGGTTGAACAAAAGGAACTGGAACAATGGTTTTTGAAAATAACAGAATATGCTGATGAACTTCTTGATTATTGCGATAGACTCACAAGCTGGCCTGAAAGAGTTCTTACAATGCAGCGTAACTGGATAGGAAAGAGTGAGGGAGTTGAGGTTGATTTTCCAATTGAAGGAATGAATGCCAGATTGAGAATATTTACAACTAGACCAGACACAATTTTTGGTGTAACATTCATGTGTATCGCTCCAGATCATCCATTAGCTGAAACTCTCTGTGACGATAAAGAAGCATTAAAAAAAATTAAACTACTTCAACGTGAACCTGAAATTAAAGAAGGTATTTTTACTGGGAAATACGCATTAAATCCCATTAATGGAGAAAAACTTCCTGTATGGATTGCTAACTTTGTATTAATGGAATATGGGACAGGTGCTATAATGAGTGTACCAGCCCATGACCAGAGGGACTTTGAGTTTGCAATTAAATACGGTCTTCCTATAAAGACTGTTATTATTCCACAGAATAAAAAACTCTCAGAACCATTAACAGAGGCTTATGAAGAAGACGGAATAATGATTAATTCTGGAGCATTTTCAGGACTTCCATCAAAGGAAGGGAAAAAGGCAGTTTCAGATTATATTGAAGAAAAAAGACTTGGTAAAAAAACAGTTAATTACAGGCTTCGTGACTGGGGCATATCAAGACAGCGATACTGGGGAACCCCGATTCCTGTAATTTATTGTGATAAATGTGGAATTGTTCCTGTCCCTGAAGAAGATTTACCTGTAATTTTGCCTGAAAATGTCAGCCTTACCGGTAAGGGAGAGTCTCCTCTGAAGTATGTTGATGAGTTTTATAAAGTTAAATGTCCTCGATGTGGTGCAGATGCAAGAAGAGAAACAGACACAATGGATACATTTATTGACTCATCATGGTATTTTGTAAGATACTGCTCTCTTAAGGATGAAGAAGCATTTCACAGAGAAAAAATAAAATACTGGATGCCAGTTGACCAGTATATTGGTGGTATTGAACATGCTGTTTTGCATCTTCTTTATGCAAGATTTTTTGTAAAGGTGCTTCGCGACCTTGGAATTGTTAATTTTGATGAACCATTTGACAGACTTCTTACACAGGGAATGGTATGCATGGAAAGTTACAGATGTCTAGAACATGACTGGTTATTTCCTAAGGAAGTAAAAGATGAAAAATGCATTTACTGTGATAAACCTGTTCACAAAGGTAGAGTTGAGAAGATGTCAAAATCAAAGAAAAATATTGTTGACCCTGATGAGATGATAGAAACTTATGGAACTGATACTGTAAGAGTGTTCACACTTTTTGCAGCACCACCCGAAAAAGACCTCGAATGGAGTTCTCAAGGTGTTGAAGGTGCACACAGGTTTTTAAAAAGAGTTTATGCTGTTGTCTATAAGAATTATAAATGGCTTTGTGAAACTATGCCAGTTACTAAATCTGTTTCTGATTATATAGCCTATGAACTGCTGAGTCTGACGCACAGAACAATAAAAAGAGTAACTCTGGATATAGAAAAAGAGTATCAATTCAATACAGCAATTGCAAGACTAATGGAATTTATAAATGAGGTTTATAGTTTTGAGCCTGAAAACGATCAACAACGCAGTGTTTTTAAGTTTGCAATGAAAAACTTTTTAATACTTCTTAGTCCTTTCGCTCCTCATATTGCAGAAGAACTCTGGATAGCTATTGGAGAAAAGGGATTTATTCTAAATGAACCATGGCCTGACTATGATGAAGAACTCGCCAAAGAGCAGATGATAGAACTTGTAGTTCAGGTAAATGGGAAGGTTCGTTCCAAAATTATGATTTCTCAAGGACTTAGTGATGAAGATATTGTGAAAATTGCTCTTAATGATGAAAAAGTTAAGCAATGGATCGATAATAAAGAAATTTTAAAAGTAATACCGGTTAAAGGTAAACTTGTAAATATAGTCGTAAAGAGCTGAACTGAACAGCCTACCAAATGAAGGTAGTCTATTAAAGTTACTATATATGAGCATTCAGAATGCCCAATAATAAAGGGACACAGCCTATTGGAAAGTGGAGACTTACTTTATCCCAATTATCTATATTTTTTGAAAATAGATTTCAAAGAGTATTAAAATTACCAAAAGATACAGGCTGACACAAAACTATGAACACTCCCGAATTTACACATAATTCTTGACACTATCAGGAATGCCGAGAAATTGACTTATTTTAAATGATTTTTATATACTGATTCTGACTGAATCAAGGGAAGAGGGGTGAGATCCCCCCGCTGCCCCGCAGCCGTATAGGGAACGAAAGTCCATTATGCCACTGGAGAAATTTCTCCGGGAAGGCGGGCAAGTAGGTTTGAGCCCTGAGCCGGAAGACCTGTTCAGTTGGGGATGTTTTACATCCTCTATTCCCCGAGGGAGGGATATAAGATGAAAGCTGAACAATTTCAATTCTGTCCATCAAAAACTTATTCAGAAATCTCTGATCTAAAAATTGAACCTTTAAAAGACAGGTTTTTTAAAATTGCATGGCAAAGGCTTGATTCTCTCACAAAACCACGTAAAAGTCTTGGAAGACTTGAAGAAATAGCAGTTCAACTTGTTGCAATCTATGAAAATTCTATGCCAGAGATTAAGAAAAAGGCTGTGCTGGTTTTTGCATCTGATCATGGAGTTACAGAAGAAGGCATTTCTGCATATCCAAAGGAAGTTACCGCACAGATGGTTTTTAATTTTTTACGAGGTGGCGCTGGAATTAATGTTCTATCAAGACATGCAGGAGCGGATGTTGTGGTTATTGATATAGGCACTGATTATGATTTTGAAAAAATTAATGGCTTAATTTCAAAAAAAGTTGTAAGAGGTTCAAGGAATATGACAAAATCTCCAGCTCTTAGTTATGAAGAGGCGGTTAAATGCATTAAAACAGGGATAGAATTAGTAATAGAGTATCATGATAGAGGATATAACCTTTTTGCTACAGGAGAGATGGGCATTGGAAATACAACACCTTCATCTGCTGTAACCGCTGTTCTTACTGGTTCAAATGTGGAAGAAGTAACAGGCAGAGGCACAGGTATTGATGAAAAAATCTTCAAAAGAAAAATTGAAGTGATTAAAAAATCAATTGAAATAAATAAGCCAGACCCTTCTAACCCTGTCGAGGTTCTTGCAAAAGTTGGCGGTCCTGAGATAGGAGCATGCGCTGGTGTTGTTCTTGGCTGTGCATCACTTAAAGTCCCTGTTGTCATTGATGGATTCATATCATCAGCAGGTGCATTGATTGCATATTGCTTGAATCCTCTGGTTAAACATTATATCTTTGCATCACATAATTCTATTGAAGTTGGGCACAAAAGGATTCTTGAGTTTATGGATTTAAAACCATTGTTTGATCTTAATTTAAGACTTGGAGAAGGCACAGGCGCAGCACTTGCAATGACAATCATAGAGGCTGGTGTGAAAATTTATCGTGAAATGGCGACATTTGAAGAAGCAGAAGTCAGTCAGGCTAAAGCAGATTAAGAATAAAGCTCATGTCAAGAATGTTTTTATCCGCATTGTCTTTTTTAACACTTTTACCTTTTAGAGTCAGGGGAATTGATATCCACGAGATTCATAAATCAGTTATTTTTTTTCCATTAATTGGAGCAATGGAGGGAGTGTTATGTGTCGTTTTAGCTTTTGTTTTAATGCCTGTTTTCTCCCCTACCCTTATTTCAATTCTTTGTCTGTTATTTCTCTTCTTAATCAGAGGAATATTTCACATTGATGGACTCTCAGATACAGCTGATGCGCTGTTTTTTAAAGAAACAGGAGATCGAGAAAAAGATATTGAGCAAAAACTTCAAATAATGAAAGACAGTACTGTTGGAGTTGGAGGAGTAACAGTTGTTGTTCTGGACATCCTTATTAAGTTTGCACTTATAAAGGAGCTGTTAGAGAATCAGAAGGTTTTGATGCCTCTTATTCTCACATTCTGTCTTTCAAGATGGATATTAATTCCACTGATGTATCATGGAAAACCTGCAAGACAGACAGGACTTGGAGCATTATTTGTAGGAAAAATAACAGTCAAAGAGTTAATTTTATCTACTATGTTACCCGTTTTTCTGACGGTATACTTTGCTATCAAAAATAATTTCATTTTTTTACCATTTTTAATAATTTTTCTTTATATCCTGTCAATAGAATTTAAAAGATTTTTTGAAAAAAAATTTAATGGCTTAACAGGTGATAATCTTGGAGCAACAGTTGAGGTTTCAGAGATTATTTTACTGTTTATATTTACAGTTCTAAAATCGTGTTATCATGGAGGATAAATTGCCCAAAGCCTTGATGATACAGGGAACATCTTCAAATGCAGGGAAAAGCCTGATTGTTACTGCATTATGCAGAATTATGAGAAGAAATGGAATAAATGTAGCTCCATTTAAGGCTCAAAATATGAGTTTGCAAAGTTTTATTACTAAAGATGGAGGAGAAATTGGACTTGCTCAGGCAATTCAGGCATTCGCAGCAAAAGTTGAACCTGATATTTATATGAATCCTGTGCTTCTTAAAGCATCTGGTGAACAGGGTTCACAGGTGATTGTTCATGGTAAAGTTTACAAAACAATGAAGCCAAAGGAGTATTACTCTGAAAGAGAAAAACTATGGAAAGCTGTTACCTATTCTCTGGATTATTTAAAAACCAAACATGAGCTTTTGATTATAGAAGGTGCAGGTAGCCCTGCTGAGATAAATCTAATAGAACATGATATTGTAAATATGGCTGTGGCAGAATATCTGAATGCTCCGGTTATCATTGTAGGAGATATAGACAGAGGCGGAGTATTCGCATCAATATATGGAACTGTAAAACTGCTGAAGTTCCATGAAACCCTCATCAAAGGCTTTATAATTAACAAATTCAGAGGAGATTTTGATATTCTTGTTCCAGGAATTAAAGAGATTGAAAATCTTATAAATAAACCATGCATTGGTATAATACCATATTTGAAAAATGCTGGAATATCTGCTGAAGATGGATTTTCACTAACAAGCTCAATTAACAACCAGATATCTTTGCTTACAGGTACTATAAAAATTGTTGTTCTCAGATTGAGATATATTTCCAATTTCAGTGATTTTGATCCCCTTAAGATTGAACCAGATGTTGAGCTGATTTATTCACTAAGGAAAGAAGATTTACTAAATGCTGATATAATCATCATTCCTGGTTCTAAAAAAACTATAGAGGATTTAAAATTGATTAAAGAACTCGGAGTTGATGAACTTTTAAGAAAACTCTCTAAAAACAGGACTGAAATAATCGGGATATGTGGTGGATTTCAAATGCTTGGCAAAAAACTAATTGACCCTCATGGAGTTGAAAGTTCTTTAAAAGAAATAGATGGTATCGGGTTACTACCAGTGGAAACGATATTTCATCCTTACAAAATCACAACGCAGGTTGAAGGATATGTGAACTCTAAACCTTCAATAACAATCAAGGGATATGAGATTCATATGGGAGAAACATCCGGAGAAATTAACCTTTTCCACATTAAAAGGCTTGCCACAGGAGAATCAATTTTTGATGGCGCAACCAGGGAAAATATATGGGGCACATATATTCATGGAATTTTTGAAAATGACTCATTTAGAAGACTGATTATAAACAAACACAGAGTTAAAAAAGGATTAAAACCTGTTGAATTTATATCTTCATGGCAAAAGATAAAAGAAGATTTTATAGAAAAACTTGCTGATAATATCGCAAGCTCTTTATCAATGGAAAGAATATGGAGACTTATTGGAATATGAAATTTTTATATGTTGAAAGCTGGATAATATCCAGTGTATTCCTGATAGACATTATATTTGGTGATCCTAAAAGATTTCATCCTGTAATATGGATTGGCAATCTTATTGACAGAATAGAAAAATTTTTCAGGAAAAAACTATCTAATGAGAAATTATCCGGTGTTTTACTTTTTTTGACAGTAACAGGCATTGTATTTTTAAGTGCTTCAATTTTCATTCATTTATTAGATAAACTTACAGGGATTTCTGATTTGTTCTCTGTTATAGCTTATTTGTTGCTTATTTTCACAGGCAGTCTCTTCATAGCATTAAGAGGACTTATTAACGAAGCTCGTAGAATAAATAATCTCCTGATAACTGGTAATTTAAAATCAGCGAGACAATCTCTCTGTGCACTTGTTGGCAGAGATGCTGAAACACTGACTGCGTGGAAAATAAAAACAGCAGTAATAGAAAGTCTTGCTGAAAATCTATCTGATGCGGTTATTGCACCGCTGTTTTACTTTATTGTGGGAGGATTTCCATTCCTTGTTCTTTATAAAACAGTTAACACTCTTGATTCAATGGTTGGCTATAAAAACAATAAATATATAAAATTTGGATGGTTTTCTGCAAAAATGGATGACCTTTTTAACTATATTCCTGCAAGAATATCAGGTTTGATGATTGTTTTAAGCTCTCTTTTTTTACTAGGCTTTTCAACAGCTAAAAATTCATTCAGGATTATGCTACGCGATGGGAAAAAACATCCAAGTCCAAATAGTGGAATTCCTGAAGCAGCAATGGCTGGTGCATTAAAAATAAAACTTGGTGGTCCTAATTACTATGGAGGTGTTCTTGTTGAAAAGCCTTATATTGGAGAAAACTCAGATATTGTTGAATCCCGCATTGATATAAATTTCAATGTTATAGAAACAACCATTAATATTATTATTTTAAGCAGTTTTCTATTCCTTTTTATAGCGCTGATAATCAGGAGCTTGCTATGATTCATGGTGGAGATATTTATACAGCTGCTGAGCTGATAGGCAAAAATTCTGAGGACATCATAGACATGAGTTCTTCTGTTAATCCCCTGCCCTTACCTTTTAAAATAAAGAAAAAACTTATTAAAAATTTTAATTTTCTAAATAGATACCCTGATACAGAAGCAAGAGCATTCAAGAAAATTCTATGTGACATTTATGGAATTCCATCTGAAAGCATTATCTGTGGAAATGGCTCAATTGAGCTTATATATATTGCAGTGAAAGCTTTAAATCCTCAGAATGTATTGATTTTAGAACCTACATTTTTAGAGTATGAAAGAGCCTGCAGAATTAATAATGTTCCTAATATTGACAGGATTTTTAGCCTCGACAGGGATGAAGTTATAAAAATAGCTGAGAAAAAGTTAAAAAATACAAAATACAGTCTTGTATTTATCTGTAATCCAAATAATCCAACTGGCTGGCTAATAAAAAAAGAAAACATTTTAAATCTTGCTGATACCGTAAAAGATACAATTTTCCTTATAGATGAAGCTTTTATTGATTTTACTCCTGAGGAAACCGTTATTCACGAAGTGGGAAAAATTAAAAATCTTCTGGTACTTCGCTCTCTTACAAAATTTTATGGACTTGCAGGATTGAGATTTGGTTATGCTGCAGCTTGTAATGAAATCATTGAACAGCTAAAAAAATTCATACAACCATGGAGTATAAACAGTATTGCTCAATGTGCAGCAGAAGAAATTATCAAAGATGAAAATTTTAAAAATATGAGTTATGAATTTTTTATAAAAGAGAAACAATTTTTTGAAAATTCCTTAAAAAAGTTGACATTAAACTATTTCCCATCAGCTGCGAATTTTTATTTTATTAAACTTCCCAAAAAAGGATTTCCAGAAGAAATTTTAAATAAAGGAATTCTTATCAGAGATTGCTCAAACTTTTATGGAGTTGATGAAAATTTCATAAGAGTTTCCATTAAAACGAGAAAACAGAACGAAATATTTTTCAGGGAGTTAAAAAAATGGTTAAAGGCTTTGTAGTTGCTGGCACCTGCAGTGGATGTGGAAAAACAACTGTTACTCTCGGAGTATTGAGAGCTCTTAAAAACAGAAAAATTAATGTTCAACCTTTCAAGGCAGGTCCTGACTTTATAGATTCAGGGCTGCACAGAATGGCATGTGGAAAGGCATCTATTAATCTTGATATGTGGAGTATGAATATTGATTACTGGTTTTTAAAGTATGCAACTGTTGCTGATTTTAATGTTATAGAGGGAGTTATGGGACTTTTTGATGGAGATTTCTCAACTTTCAATCTATCAAAAAAATTAAAACTTCCAATTATTCTTGTTGTTGATACTTACGGAATGGCTGAATCAATCGAAGCTTTGATTCAAGGTTATAAAGCGCTGACCGAGAAAGATGGGTTAAGCATATATATCGTACTTAATCGTGTATCATCGGAAAATCATTTATTACGAATGCTTAGAGCCCTGAAGGGCAAAGCTGAAGTAATTGGTTATCTGATGAAACAAGATTTTCACATTCCATCAAGACATCTTGGTCTTTTTACAGCTGAAGAAAATCCAATAACAGATGAGATATTTGATACCCTTGCATATGAGATAGAAAAAAACTTTGATATGGAGAGAATACTCAAACTCCGCTCTGAATATAAGCTTGAATATAAACAATCTAATCCAATTAACATTTTTAAAGATTGTTCTTCAATTGCAATTGCATATGATAAAGCTTTCTGCTTTTACTATACACACATTATAGATTCGTTAAAAGAAGCTGGCTGTAAAATCTCATTTTTCAGCCCTCTGAAAGATAGTAAAATTCCAGATCATACTGACCTTATATGGATAGGAGGAGGCTATCCTGAACTTTATGCAACTGAATTGTCAGAGAATCAATCAATGAAAAATGAGATAAAAAAATGGATCAATGAAAATAAAAAGCTTTATGCTGAATGCGGTGGATTAATTTATTTATGTAAAACTTTAATAATTAATACAAAACAATATGAAATGATTGATATTTTCCCATTTGAAATCAATATGAACAAAATGTGTCTTGGTTATAGAGAAGTACTTCTGAATGAAAATGCAATTATTGGATTGAAGGGAATGCGTTTCAGAGGACATGAGTTTCACTACTCAAAAATACTAAATGATAAGTGGAAAGACAGGCTTTATACTGTTAAAGACAATCAAGCAAGAACATGGCAGGAAGGATACAGATTTCGAAACTGTCTTGCAACTTATGTCCATTTTATCTCAAATATTAACTCATAGTTTTAACACTATCAGGAGGTGAGAATTGGAAAAAATAATTATAGTGGCACATGGAAGTCCCCGAAAAGACGCTAATAATCTTGAAAGTTTTGCAAGAGCGATCGCAATTACCCTTAAAAAACAATCTGAAGATATAAAATATGCGTATCTTCAGTTTGAAAATCCTTCAGTTGAGCAGGCTATTCAGGACTGTATTAATGAAAAAGCAAAAACAATTGTAATTCATCCACTTTTTTTGTCTTCAGGAGCACATGTTGGTTCAGATATTCCCATGATTATTGAAAACTTCAGAAAAAAATATCCTGATTTGCAGATACTTTATACAAAACCTCTCGGGCTTCATGAAAAGCTAATTGATATTGTTAAAGAGAGAATTGATGAACTCAAACCACTTAAAGCAGAGGAAATTGAAGAAAAGAGTATGGAAATAATTGACAATGAGTTAAACCTTAAAAATATTCCTCCAAGCCTGAAACATATAATCAAAAGAGTCATACATGCCACTGCTGATTTTGAGTTTAAAGAAAGTATGAGATTTCATCCTGAAGCAGTTCCCACAGCCATTAAAGCGCTCAAAGCAGGAAAAGATATTCTGGTTGATGTGGAGATGGTCAGAGCTGGAATATCAAAAAAATATATTGGTAAATCAAAAATTGTATGCTACCTTGACAGAATCAATGAGTATGAAACAACGAAAACCGAAAAAGCAATTCAAATGGCTTTGAATCAGGAGAAAAATATCGGAATTGTTGCAATTGGGAACTCTCCCACAGCATTGATAAAAGCAATTGAGATTTTTAATGAAAAGAAAATAAAAGATAAACTTCTAATTGGAATGCCGGTTGGTTTTGTTAAAGCTCTTGAGGCAAAGATGCTACTGAGCATACAGGACTTTCCATACATAACAAATCTTTCAAGAAAAGGAGGTTCAGCAGCCACTGTAGCTGTGGTAAATTCTCTTTTAAAAATTAAAAAGGAGGTTTAAGATGCATATTGCAGATGGAATTCTTAAAATTGAAGAATGCATGGCATGGTTTGCCTTATCTTTACCCTTTATTGGTTACGGAATTAAAAAAATTAAAGACAGAAGCAAGGTTAATCCCGGATATAAAGCTCTTCTTGCATTTCTTGCAGCAGCTGTTTTTGTTATTTCATGCATTCCAATTCCAGTACCAATTGCTGGAACCTGCTCACATCCAGCAGGAACTGGCATAACAGCAATTCTTGCTGGTCCTTTTATAAGTACGGTTCTGGCAGCATGTGCGCTCTTACTTCAAGCACTATTTCTTGCACATGGAGGAATTTCAACACTGGGAGCAAATATAGTAAGTATGGGTATTATGGGTTCATTTGCAGGATATTTCAGTTTCAAGGTTTTTAAAAAATTAGGATTTAAAATTTCAATAGCTGGCTTTATTGCTGGGATCATGTCTGACTGGGTTACCTATGCTACGACCTCTTTTCAGCTTGCTTTTTCTCTATCAGGAAAAAGTGATTTTATTGAAACATTTTTTAAAATATTGATTGCATTTATTCCCACACAGCTTCCAATTGGAATTATTGAAGGATTTATAACTTCTGCATCTGTTGTTATCTTCATGAAGAAAACGAACATTCTTGACAAAACAGTAGCAAAGGAGATAAAAATATGAAACTTCTAATAATTTTTATCACTATAATCTTATTACTTTCAACAGCCTTTGCTGAAAATAAGTGGCATGGAGTTGATGAGACTGTAATTGAAAAATTTGCATCTGAAAAAGGAAGACAGGTAAAGGAACCTCTGATTCCACTTGAAGGAGATATTGAACTTTTTTGTTTTGCTCTTTTTTCAGCAATTGGAGGTTTTATTGCTGGATATTACTGGAGACAACTTAAAGATTCATTCGCAAAAAAATCTTAAATATGAAACATAATTTTGAAAGTGATGGAAGAGTTAATGTATTGGTTCTTATTGTAATCCTTTCTCTGATTTTAAGCCACAGGGGCTTTATTTTCAACAGTTTAATAATTTTTTTATGTGGATTTACTATTTTACTGCTTGATATAAGTTTTAAAAGCTTTATAAAGAGAGTTACTGAACCTGTTTTTATTGGATGTGTTGTTGTTGCAATCAAATCAGGGCTTCCATTTCATTTTTATATTGATGGTTTCTTTCTCGGTATTCAGATATTTTTAAAGATTATGGCGTCTGTATCAGTTGTTTCACTATTTTTTTACTTTACTTCATTTTATGAAATTTTACATGGCTTAAAATTTCTGAAAATCCCTTCAACTTTTATTGAAATACTTTTTCTTACAGCAAGATTCATTTTTATTCTACAAGATGAGGCAGAAAGAATTTACAATGCTCAAAAACAGAGACTTGGATATACAGGATTTTGGAAAATGATTAAAAGTGTCTCAATTCTGTCTGCGTCTTTAATTTCAAATGCCTTAAGACATGCTGAACAAAGTTTTATTGCTATGAGACAAAGAGGATATGAAGGAGAAATGGTTATCAGAAGGCAAAATGGGTTTGCTTTTAAATCTCTCATACCATGCTACCCTACGACACTGATAATAATTTTATGGTTTATATTTTGATATTAATCGTTTTTTTATTCCCTTTTCTGTTATTCCTATGAACTTAAATAATTGAAGAATTACATCAATCCTTTACTGAGTTTAGCAGTTAGATTTTAAAAGTGATGGAAGAAATAATGGGCTCGAAAGGATAACCCTTCCGAGCCCAAAGGAGGATGGGGGTATGAGAGATGGTCAGAGGGGGATCAATATTTCAGGGAAAATACCGGCTATTAAAAGAAAAGCTGCTGAAATAAATCCAATATAATGATTTGCGGAACTGTATTCTTGAATCTCAGATAAACCGTCTTTATACATATAAAAAACTATTCTCAGATAGTAAAAGGCTGACAAAATACTCATCAGAAGCCCGAGAAACACTAATCCTCCATATCCTGCGGCAAAAACATTTTTAAATATATTGAATTTCACTATGAAACCGCCAGTAGGTGGAATACCTGTCAGGGACAATAAAATTACTGTCATACTGAATGCAATTAAAGGACTTTTTCTGCCAATTCCATAATAACTTACAATACTTTCTCCTCCTTTAACACTCATAATGACAGCAAAAGCTCCAATGTTCATAAAAAGATAAACAACTAAATATGGAATAACAGAGTTTAAAAGTGATTGCTCAATCAATACAAATGCCATGAAAATATAGCCAGCATGAGCTATGGAAGAATAAGCAAACATTCTTTTTAAATCTGTCTGCCGCATGGCAAGAAAATTCCCCAGCATAATTGACATAGCAGAAACAATTACTACAAATCCTGTAACATCAAGCTGTTCTATGCCTTTTAAAAACATTCTTAACAATGCTGCAAATACAGCTAACTTTGGTGCTGTAGAAAAAAATGCTGTAATAGGTGTTGGAGATCCCTGATAAACATCAGGTGCCCATGCATGAAAAGGAACAAGAGCTAGTTTAAAAGCAAATGCTGAAAGCAAAAATAATACACTTAAAATCCATTTTACATCATTTCCATCAAGTGTTTTAAAAGCATCAATCGATGTGGTTCCACTAATAGCATAAAAGAAAGCTATTGAGGCAAGTAAAAATATCGATGAAATAGTTCCCAGCATGAAATACTTCATTGCAGCTTCCACACTTTTTTTATCATCTCGATAAAAACCTGCAAGAACATAACTGCTCAAGGAAAATGTCTCAAGAGCAAGATATAAAACCAGTAAGTCATTCGATATTACCATCATATTCATACCAAAAACTGCTAAAATAACAAGAAAAACATACTCTGCCTGTCTGCCGGTCTTTATAATATTGTCATTGTAGGACAATACAAGAACCACAATTCCCACTATAAAAATAAGCATCCTGAAAAGACTGCTAATTGGATCAATGCTAATCAATTCAAAAAATGATCTGGTTTGAGAAAATAAAAAGAACAAAATAAATGCACCTGTTACAAAACTTAAAATTCCAAGAAAGTACCCGACTCTGCTTTGCCTTTTAAGTACACCGCAAATAAAACTAAACAGTCCTAACAAAAGAGTAACTAATTCTGGCATTATAACCACATACTGGTTCATCCCTTACCTCCTGCCACACTGACTAAAGGTTCCAGGGCTCCTATAATAAACTTTGGATTTAATCCAAGATAAATGAAAATAAAGAAAAATACAATAAAAATTAAAAAATCTATCCCTTTTAAATCTTTCACTTCCTCGCTCATGCTTCCTCCTGGTTTTCTTAAAAACACTCTGTAAAAAAACCATGCAAGATAGACAACACCTAATGCAACACCAAAAATTGCAAAAAATCCCATAATAGTGTTATTTGCAAAAATACCACTTAAAAGCATCAATTCGCCATTGAAGTAGTTAAGGCCTGGAAATCCTCCCATAGCAAGGATACAGGCAAAGGTAAAAAATACCATAGCAGGAGTTCTTTTTGATAATGCACCAAATTTTTCTCCATCAAAAGATGCTGTATGTCTATTGAGTAAATCAGCGATATAAAATAAAGCAGCAGCAAGGATGCCATGATTAATACTCTGTAAAATTGAGCCCTGAAAACCATATATATTACCTGTAAAAGCACCAGCAGTAATAATTCCAACATGACTTAAACTCATATAAGCAAACATCGCTTTGATATCTCTTTCTGATAGTGCAAGAAATGAAGCATAAACAAATGACAAA
>Ga0116179_1000239_pt1 | contig 42486 bp, 41 predicted proteins | sample AD_UKC071_MetaG_FD_89751 | JGI IMG/M metagenome (GOLD analysis project Ga0116179, IMG submission 89751) | Active sludge microbial communities of municipal wastewater-treating anaerobic digesters from USA - AD_UKC071_MetaG | ecosystem: Engineered > Bioreactor > Anaerobic > Digestate | place: USA...
AAGCTATCCGCCGGGTTGGCCGGGGCAATGAATCGGGTGACGATATCGACGGCCGTGCCCTGTTGTTCGACCCCGGCAATGGCGTGCGGAAAAACATGACTGAGGATGAAGTGGCTCCAGCCGGCGATCGGCATCAAGATCAAGGGTGCCAACACGTACCAGAGCACGAACATCGGCCCCAGCCACAACAGCGTGCGCAGCAAAAAACGATCGATCGGACGGCGCGGCGTCATGGCATTGCTCCCCCAGCTGGCGCAGATGGAGGTTCATCCGTCGGCGCGGGCAATAATCGTAGCCACAACAGATAGACGATCAACCCATCCAGCATGATCAGCGCCTGCCACAGATACAGGTGCGCCCACTCGAACCAGACCGGGTTCCATTGCAGCAGATAGAACAGGCTGATGATCCGCAGCGTGTTCAGAGCCTGGATAGCCAGGAAACTCACTGCAAACCCAATCAGCTTGTATTTCCACGGCGCCGAGGTGGCGGCGATGGCGGCGATCACCACGATCATGGCTTCAACCCCATTGCATCCGGGCTGAATGCTCACCGCTGCGCCGGTCTTGATATTGCTCAGAACAATACCCTGGGCATGCACCGAGCTATCGAAAGTCTGCAGGATGACGGCACTGACCTTGGCCACTGCCGCGGTGAAGGGTTGGATCACCCAAACCTGCACCGGCTCCACCAACTCGATGACGAACAGCGCCAGAAGAATCGCCATGAAAACAAGCAAAGGCATGATTCGGGTCTCTCATAGGCAGGTCGGGGCTAAGCAGGATGATACGAGAATAGCTTGCAATTCGCGTCTGCGCATTGTCGGAGCTATGCTGGGCCGTCGCAAGAGATAATCATCTGCGCCATATTTTAAGCGCGGCAAGAACACCCGATGGCCGTGATCGTGCCGCCGCCCGGCGTCCCAGGGTGGGCTGTGCTACAATCTAACGCCTTAAAAGCGGTGGACTTGGCGTTGATGAAGGTTTTACATGACTAAAATCGCTAAAGAAATCTTACCCGTCAATCTGGAAGACGAGATGCGGCAGTCCTACCTCGATTACGCCATGAGCGTGATCGTCGGTCGGGCGCTGCCGGACGTGCGCGATGGCCTCAAGCCGGTCCATCGGCGGGTGCTGTTCGCCATGAGCGAGCTGGGCAACGACTGGAACCGGCCCTACAAGAAATCCGCCCGCGTGGTCGGCGACGTGATCGGTAAGTACCATCCGCACGGCGATACCGCCGTCTATGACACCATTGTGCGCATGGCCCAGCCGTTCTCGCTGCGCTACATGCTGGTGGACGGACAGGGCAACTTCGGCAGCGTCGATGGCGACGCTCCGGCTGCCATGCGTTACACCGAAGTCCGCATGGCCCGGATCGCCCACGAGCTGCTGGCCGACATCGACAAGGAAACGGTGGATTTCGTCCCCAACTACGACGAATCGGAACGCGAGCCTACCGTTTTTCCCACCCGCCTGCCCAACTTGCTGATCAACGGCTCTTCCGGCATTGCCGTGGGCATGGCCACCAACATCCCGCCGCACAATCTCGGCGAGGTGGTCGACGCCTGCATGGCGCTGATCGACGACCCGACGCTCAGCATCGAAGGTCTGATGCGTTACGTGCCCGGCCCGGATTTTCCAACCGCAGCCCTGATCAACGGCACGCGCGGCATCCGCGAGGCGTATCAGACTGGGCGGGGGCGCATCCAGGTCCGCGCCCGCACCGAAGTCGAGACCGACGAGGCCCGCAACCGTCAAGCCATCATCGTCACCGAATTGCCCTATCAGGTGAACAAGGCTCGGCTGATCGAAAAAATCGCCGAGCTGGTCAAGGACAAGAAGATCGAGGGCATCACCGAGCTGCGCGACGAATCCGACAAGGATGGCTTGCGCATCTACATCGAGCTGCGGCGGGGTGAATCCGCCGAGGTAGTGCTGAACAACCTGTTCCTGCACACGCCGTTGCAAAGCGTGTTCGGCGTCAACATGGTGGCGCTGGTCGAAGGGCAACCACGCCTGCTCAATCTCAAGCAGACGCTGGAAGCCTTCCTGGCCCATCGCCGCGAAGTGGTGGTGCGGCGGACCGTGTTCGATCTGCGCAAGGCTCGTGAGCGCGCCCACATCGTCGAGGGACTGGCGGTGGCGCTGGCTAATCTCGATGCTCTGATCGCGCTGATCCGGGCTGCTGCCGATCCTGCCGCCGCCAAGGCTGCCTTGTTGGCGCAGGTGTGGATGCCGGGCTTGGTGATGGATCTGCTGGCGCATGCCGGCGCGGATTATTCCAGGCCCGAGGATCTGGGTGCGGAATTCGGTCTGAACGGGGCCAGCTATCGGTTGTCGCCAACCCAGGCCCAGGCGATCCTGGATTTGCGCCTGCATCGGCTCACCGGTCTGGAGCAGCAGAAGCTGTTGGACGAGTATCGCGAGTTGTTGGCGCGCATCCAGGATTATCTGGAGATTCTCACCCTGCCGGAACGGTTGACTGCGGTGGTGCGCGCCGAGTTGGCCGAACTGCGCGCCCAGTATGGCGATGCCCGCCGCACCAGGATCACGGTCGATGAGCAGAATCTGAGTCTGGAAGACCTGATCAACGAGGAAACGATGGTGGTGACCCTGTCGCACGCCGGCTATGTCAAGTCGCAGCCACTGTCGCTGTATCGGGCGCAGCGGCGCGGCGGACGTGGCCGGGCCGCCGCGACGGTCAAGGAAGAGGACTTCATCGACAAGCTGTTCATCGCCAGCACCCACGACACCATCCTGTGTTTTTCCAACCGGGGGCGGGTGTACTGGAAGAAGGTCTACGAATTGCCGCAGGCTGGCCGCACCGCCCGCGGTCGACCCATCGTCAACCTGCTACCGCTGGAAGAGAGCGAGCGCATCAACGCGGTGTTGCCGGTGCGCGAATTCAGCGACGATCACTATCTGTTCTTCGCCACGGCCAGTGGCACGGTCAAGAAAACCCGGTTGTCGGAATACTCCCGGCCGCGGCCCAGCGGCATCATCGCCATCGATCTGCGCGACGGCGATCAGCTGGTGAATGTGGCCCTGACCCACGATCAGTGCGACATCATGTTGTTGACCGATGCCGGCAAGGCCCTGCGCTTCGTCGAATCCGAGGTGCGGGACATGGGCCGTTCCGCCTGCGGGGTGCGTGGCATTCGCCTGGGCGAGGGGCAGAAGGTCATCGCTCTGATCGTGGTGGGCGAAGGCATGGTGTTGGCGGTGACCGAGAACGGCTACGGTAAACGGACCGAAGTCGATGAATATCCGCGCCATGGTCGCGGTGGCCAGGGCGTCATCTCGATACAGACTTCCGAGCGCAACGGTCGGGTGATCGGCGCGGTGCAGGTGGAAAACGACCACGAGATCATGCTGATCACCGACGGCGGCACCCTGGTGCGCACCCGGGTCGAGGAAATCTCGGCGGTGGGACGCAACACCCAGGGCGTCAAACTGATCAGCCTGCAGGGCACGGAGAAGCTGGTCGGGGTCGAGAAGATCGAGAGCATCGGTGAGGTGGACGCCGGCGATGATCTGCCGGTAGACGACGATGGCGCGGCGTCCGCTGATGGCGCCGACGATGAGGAGGCGACATGAGCGAGGCGGAAAGTCTGCAGGCGTTGCGCGAGCAGATCGATGCGCTGGACCGGCAGATTCAGGCGTTGATTTCCGCACGGGCGCGCTGCGCCCAACAGGTGGGTGCGCTCAAGCAGGCGGCGGGTGCCACGGGCAATTTTTATCGCCCGGAGCGCGAGGCCCAGGTGTTGCGGCGGGTGATCGAAACCAACCAGGGACCGCTGAGCAGTGAGGAGATGGCGCGGCTGTTTCGCGAAATCATGTCGGCCTGCCTAGCGCTGGAGGAGCCGCTGAGAATCGCCTTTCTCGGCCCGGAAGGGACTTTTACCCAGGCCGCGGCGCTCAAGCATTTCGGTCAGTCGATCCACAGCATTCCACTGCGGGCCATCGACGAGGTGTTCCGCGAGGTCGAGGCCGGTTCCGCCGATTACGGGATCGTGCCGGTGGAGAATTCCACCGAAGGGGTGGTCAACCATACCCTGGATATGTTTTTGCAATCGCCGTTGCGGATCTGCGGCGAGGTGCAGATGCGCATCAATCATCATCTCATCACCCACGCCGCCGCGCTCCAGGATATCCGTCGCATCTATTCCCATCGGCAATCGCTGGCGCAGTGCCGGGAATGGCTGGATGCCAATTTGCCCCGGGTCGAGCAGATCGAACTCAGCAGCAACGCCGAAGCAGCACTGCAGGTCCGGGACGAGCTGGACGCGGCGGCGATCGCCGGCCAGTGCGCGGCCGACATCTATGGATTGCCGACCCTGGTGCGCAATATCGAGGACGAACCGAACAACACTACGCGCTTTCTGATCATCGGCACCCAGCCGATTGCCCCTTCCGGCGACGACAAGACTGCGCTGCTGGTGTCGTCACTCAACCAGCCTGGCTCGCTGTTTCGCTTGCTGGAGCCCCTGGCTCACAACAATGTCAGCTTGAATCGCATCGAATCGCGGCCATCGCGGCGCGGTATGTGGGATTACGTGTTTTTCATCGACCTCGATGGTCATGCCCAGGATCCGGCGGTGGCCAAGGCCCTGAGCGAGTTGCGCGAACAGGCCAGCCTGTTCCGGGTCCTGGGGTCGTATCCCAAGGGCGTGTTGTGAGGGACGACTACGACTCGCCGTGGAAAGAGGTGTTGGAACGCTATTTCCCCGCTTTTCTCGCTTGGTTCTTTCCCGCCGCCCACGCCGATATTGCCTGGGAACACGGTTATCGGTTTCTCGACAAGGAATTGCAGAAGGTGGTGCGCGACGCCCGGTTGGGGCGACGCTGGGCTGATAAGCTGGTGCAGGTCACGACTCGGGAAGGCGGCGAGGACTGGCTGTTGGTGCATATCGAGGTGCAGGGACAGCGGGAAGCCGATTTCGCCCAGCGGATGTTCAGTTATAACTATCGTCTGTTCGACCGCTACGCTCGCCCGGTCGTGAGTCTGGCTGTATTAGGCGAGGGTCGGAGCGAAACCGCTGGGCAGTTTGGTTACGGTCGTTGGGGCAGCGAAACGCGCTTCACCTTTCCGGTCGTCTGTCTGCATGACTACCGTGACCGGCAGGCGGAAATGATGCAATCGGCCAATCCTTTTGCAGTCGTCGTCCAGGCTCACCTGCAGGCCCAGGCGACTGCCGACGATCCCGACCGCCGTTATCAAGGCAAGTTGCAATTGGTCAAAAGCCTGTATCGGCGTGGCTGGGCGCGGCAGGATATCCTGGAGCTGTTCCGAGTCATCGACTGGTTGTTACAACTACCCGCTGCGCTGGAAAATCAACTCTGGGTGGAAGTGCAAGATCACGAGGAGGCAACCAAGATGCGCTACGTAACGAGCCTGGAACGGATTGGTATGCAAAGAGGCATGGAGAAGGGCATGGAGAAGGGCATGGAGAAGGGCATGGAGAAGGGCTTGGAGAAAGGCATGGAGAAAGGTCTGGCGATGGGGTTGCAGCAGGCTTTGCAGTCGGAACGGCGCATGCTGCTGCGGCTGGTTCGCCGCCATTTCGGTGAAGCTGTCGCCGAGCGCACCGCCCCTGTCTTGGAGCAGATTCAGCAACTGCTGGTCCTTGAAGATCTCAGCGAAGCCTTGTTCGACTGTCCAGATGAGCCGACATGGCTGGCGCGGATCGGCGTGGCGGCGCAGTCCCTGCCGGACAGTCTGCCGAGTAACGGGATGAGTCCCTGAGTGCTGTTGTTATGGAAAGTGTCGCGGCCTGTTTTCGCAAACCGCTGCCGGACCAGTACAATTTATTCATGACTATTTTTGATAACGACTTCGCGAGTTGACGCGATCATCCCGATGGAGCCCCTTTTCCCATGACTTGTGATTATTTCGCGCTCGCCGCTCCCGGCGTGCGCAGCCTACAGCCTTATCAGCCCGGCAAACCGGAAAGCGAGCTGCGGCGGGAATATGGCCTGAGCGATATCGTCAAACTGGCCTCGAACGAAAATCCGTTGGGTCCCAGCCCACGGGCCTTGGTCGCTGTGCGGGAGGCGTTGAGCGACATGGCCCGCTATCCCGATGGCAACGGTTTCGAGCTCAAGACCGCGCTGGCGGCCAAATTAGGCGTATCGACGGCGATGTTGACCTTGGGCAACGGCTCCAATGATGTGCTGGAGCTGGCGGCCCGGGCCTTCCTGACGCCGGAATACGAAGCGGTGTTCTCCGAACACGCCTTTGCGGTCTATCCCATCGCCACCCAGGCCGTCGGGGCCACGGCGCGCGTCGCTAAGGCCAATCCGCCCGATCACGCCATGCCCTACGGTCACGATCCAGCAGCGCTGCTGGCGTCGATCAACGACCGCACCCGGCTGATGTTCATCGCCAATCCCAACAACCCTACCGGTACTTGGTTGAAGACGGCGGAGTTGCAAGGTTTATTGAGCGACATTCCCGAGTCGGTCATCGTGGTGGTGGACGAAGCCTATGGCGAATATGTGGATCCTGCGGCGGACTGTGCCGATACGCTGCGCTGGCTCGACCGTTTCCCCAACCTGATCGTGACCCGCACCTTTTCCAAGGCTTACGGCCTGGCGGGTCTGCGGGTTGGCTATGCCATCTCCCATCCGGTGGTGGCTGATTTGCTGAATCGGGTGCGGCAACCGTTCAATGTCAACAGCCTGGCCCTGGTGGCGGCGACGGCGGCGCTGGACGATGTCGACCATCTGCAGCGGATTCAGGCGCTCAATCGCGCCGGTATGCAGCAACTGCAGGAAGCCTGCCGCCGACTGGGTTTGAGCTGGTTGCCGTCGGTCGGCAATTTTCTGTGCGTGGATGTGGGTCGATCCGGTCGCGAGGTGTTTTTGGCCTTGCTCAAGCGTGGGGTGATCGCTCGACCGGTGGATAACTACGGTCTGCCGCGCTTTTTGCGGATCAGTATCGGTACCGAAGCGGAAAATACCCGGTTGATCGAAGCCCTAACTGCCGTATTGCAGGAGTGAATGATGACGCAACCCTTGATTCGCCGGCTGTGCGTGATCGGCGTTGGCTTGATCGGCGGCTCCCTGGCCCGCGCGCTCAAACAGGCGGGCGAGGTGGGGGAGGTGGTCGGATCCGGACGCAACGAAGACAACCTGCAGGCTGCCGTGCGTCTGGGGGTAGTGGATCGCTATGATATCGATGCGACCCGCGCGGTCGTCGATGCCGATGTGGTGATGCTGGCGGTGCCGCTAGGCGCTATGGCCACGGTGCTGCGCGATATCGCGCCTTATTTGTCGCCCGATGCGGTGCTGACCGACGCCGGCAGTGCCAAGGGCAGCGTAGTGGCGGATGTCAAGCGGGTTTACGGCGTGATCCCGCCGAATTTCGTGCCTGGCCATCCCATCGCCGGCACCGAGCGCAGTGGAGTGGAAGCGTCGTTCGCCACCCTGTTCCAACATCGACGGGTGATTCTGACGCCGCTGGCGGAAACTGCCGCCGACGCCCATCGGCTGATTCGGCGCATGTGGGAGTTGACCGGAGCCGAAGTGGTGGACATGGGGGTGCGCCATCATGACGCTGTCTTGGCTGCGACTAGCCACTTGCCGCACATGTTGGCCTATACCCTGGTCGATACCTTGGCGCGGCTGGATGATCGGGCCGAGATCTTCCGCTACGCCGCCGGGGGGTTTCGCGACTTTACTCACATCGCCTCCAGCGATCCGCGCATGTGGCATGACATCTGTGTCGCCAACCGCGAGCAATTGTTGGAGATGATCGCCTTGTTCAGCGCCGATCTATCCCGTTTGGCCGAGGCCATCCGCAACGATGACCGCGAGGCGATTCTCGCCATTTTCCAGCGGGCCAAACGCGCCCGCGACAACCTGTATCTTGATTAACGCCAACCTTATGACCGATCTCGTTTTCATCGTCAAACCGGGTGGTGCCTTATGCGGGCACTTGCGTGTACCGGGCGATAAATCCATTTCCCACCGGGCCATCATGTTCGGTGCGCTGGCGGAAGGCACGACCACCATCACCGGCTTTCTGGAAGGCGAAGATTGCCTGGCGACGTTGCGGGCCTTTCGTGCCATGGGCGTGCGGATCGATGGGCCGGATCACGGACGGGTGATCGTGCAGGGCGTCGGGTTACATGGTCTACACGCTTCGGCTGAGCCCTTGGATATGGGCAATTCCGGTACCTCGATGCGGCTGATGAGCGGCCTGTTGGCCGGACAATCCTTCCATACCGTGTTGACCGGCGATGCCTCGCTGACCCGGCGGCCGATGCGGCGGGTGACCGAACCGTTGGCGCTGATGGGTGCGCAGATCGATGCCAGTGAGCGGGGTACTGCGCCACTGCGGATTCATGGCGGCCAGCACCTGCGCGGCATCGACTATGCGTTGCCAGTCGCCAGCGCCCAGGTCAAATCCTGCCTGTTGCTGGCGGGTCTTTACGCGGAAGGCATGACCCGCGTCACCGAGCCGGCACCGACCCGCGATCACACCGAACGCATGTTGGAAGGGTTCGGCTATCCATTGCGACGCGAGGGTGATCGCAGCGTTGCCGTGATGGGTGGCGGATGCCTGACAGGGACCGCAATCGATGTACCGGCCGATATCTCATCGGCGGCGTTCTTCCTGGTCGGAGCCAGTATCGCGCCCGGCTCCGATCTGCTGTTGGAACATGTGGGGGTCAATCCGACTCGTACTGGCGTTATCGACATCTTGCAGCTGATGGGCGCCGATATCGATATCCTCAATCCGCGCTTGGCCGGTGGCGAGCCGGTGGCCGATCTGCGGGTGCGTTCCGCCCCGTTGCGCGGCATTCGGATTCCTGAACATCTGGTACCGCTGGCGATCGATGAGTTTCCCGCGCTGTTCATCGCCGCCGCCTGCGCCGAGGGTGAAACGGTGCTGACCGGTGCGGCGGAATTGCGGGTCAAGGAAAGCGACCGCATCCAGGTCATGGCCGATGGCTTGAGCGTTTTGGGCATCGCTGCGCAACCTACTCCGGACGGCATTGTCATTCAAGGTGGCGCGCTGGCGGGTGGAACGATCGACAGTCACGGCGATCACAGGATCGCCATGAGTTTTGCCATGGCCGCCTTGCGGGCCGGCGGTCCCATTCGTATCCAGGACTGCGCCAACGTCAACACCTCTTTCCCCGGTTTCGTGGCCCTGGCCCGGAGCGGCGGCCTGGCGGTGGCGGAGTCGACCGTATGAGCGGCCAGCCGCCCGTCATCACCGTGGATGGTCCGAGTGGGGTCGGCAAGGGCACGCTGTGTCAATGGCTGGCGACCCGGCTGGGTTTTCACCTGCTCGACAGCGGTGCGCTGTACCGCTTGACGGCGCTGGCGGCATTGCGTCAAGGGCTGGCGCTGGAGGATGAAAACGCGGTCGCGGCGGTGGCTGCCAGCCTGGATGTGCGGTTTGTGGCCCGTGCCGACTGCAGTCCGGGCATCCTGCTGGCGGACGAGGAGGTCGGCGACCGGATTCGCGGCGAGGATTGCGGCGCTGCGGCTTCGCGTGTGGCCGCTCTGCCGGCGGTCCGCGCCGCCTTGCTGCAGCGGCAACGCGATTTTCGCCGGTCGCCTGGATTGGTTGCCGATGGCCGTGACATGGGCACGGTGGTGTTTCCAGCCGCCGAACTCAAGCTGTTTTTGACCGCCAGCGCAGCGGAGAGGGCTTGCCGGCGATATAAGCAGTTGAGTGAAAAAGGTATCGATGCTAATCTTGAAAGTCTGGCAAATGAAATCGCCGCGCGCGATGCGCGCGATGCCGAGCGCGCCGTGGCTCCGCTCAAGCCGGCGGTCGATGCGCAGATTCTCGACACCACCCAGCTCGATATCCCCGAGGTATGCGATTGGGCGCTGAAATGGGCCATCCGGCGGCTGGGACTCATGGAAAACCCCTAGGCTTGCCATCTTTACGCCAGTGCCGGCCTTGACTACGCTTATACGCTTAACGGATTGACCAAGCGCCTGGACTGGGCGCTGCGGGCGCGAGCCCCGAAAGCTGCCGTGGCAACGGGAGCACAGTCGCCCGAAGCCGGTTCGGAGATTTCCGGACATCTTGTCTAAATCAACCCGTGGCGGCCTGTGCTGCCGATTTTTTTTGAGCTATAACCCATGACTGAAAGTTTTGCCGAACTGTTTGAACAGAGCCTGGCCGACAAGCAGATGCAGCCTGGCTCCATCGTCCAGGGACTGGTGGTGGAAATCCGGGCGGATGCCGTGATCGTCAATGCCGGCCTGAAATCGGAAGGACTGATTCCGATCGAACAGTTTTACAACGAGGATGGCGTTCTCGATGTGAAGGTGGGCGATCAGGTCGAGGTCGCCCTGGACGCGCTGGAAGACGGTTTCGGAGAGACCCGGCTGTCCCGCGAAAAAGCCAAGCGCGCCCGGATCTGGAGCGCGTTGGAAAAAGCCTTCGAAAAAGAGGAAATCGTCAAGGGCCTGATCAGTGGCAAGGTCAAGGGTGGTTTCACCGTCGATATCGGCGAAATTCGCGCCTTCCTGCCTGGCTCCCTGGTCGATGTGCGTCCCGTGCGCGACGCCGCCTATCTGGAAGGCAAAGAACAGGAATTCAAGGTCATCAAGCTGGATCGTCGGCGCAATAACGTGGTGGTGTCTCGCCGCGCCGTGGTGGAACAGGAATACAGCGCCGAGCGCGAGGCTCTGCTGCAGAACCTGCAGGAAGGCCAGATCGTCGACGGCGTGGTCAAGAATCTCACCGATTACGGTGCATTCCTGGATCTGGGCGGGATCGACGGCCTGTTGCACATCACCGACATGGCTTGGCGGCGGGTCAAGCACCCCTCGGAAGTGGTCGCGGTCGGCGACACCATCCGGGTCAAGGTGCTCAAGTTCGATCGCGAGCGCAATCGGGTTTCGCTGGGCCTGAAGCAGCTGGGCGACGATCCGTGGATCGCCTTGGCCCGCCGCTATCCGGTCGGCACCCGGGTGTTCGGCAAGGTCACCAACATCGCCGACTACGGCTGCTTCGTGGAAATCGAAGAAGGGGTCGAAGGTCTGGTGCATGTGTCCGAAATGGATTGGACCAACAAGAACGTCAATCCGAACAAGGTGGTGGCCCTGGGCGACGAGGTCGAGGTTATGGTGCTCGATATCGACGAGGACCGCCGCCGCATTTCGCTGGGCATGAAGCAGTGCCAGCAGAACCCTTGGGAAGAGTTCGACCAGAACCACGCCAAGGGCGACCGGGTCGCCGGCAAGATCAAGTCCATCACCGACTTCGGCATCTTCATCGGGCTGGACGGCGGTATCGACGGCCTGGTGCATCTGTCCGATATCTCCTGGAACGTGCCGGGCGAAGAAGCGGTGCGGCAATACAAGAAGGGCCAGGAAGTCGAGGCGGTGGTGCTGGCGGTGGATCCCGAGCGCGAGCGCATCTCCCTGGGCATCAAGCAGCTGGACAAGGATCCCTTCTCCAACTTCGTGGCCGACCATCCCAAGGGCAGCATCGTCAAGGGCCAGATCATGTCGGTGGACGCCAAGGGCGCCGTGATCGATCTGGGCCACGGTGTCGAGGGGACCTTGCGCGCGTCCGAGCTGTCGCGGGAGCGGATCGAGGACGCCCGGACGGTGTTGAAGGAAGGTGATGAGATCGAAGCCAAGTTCATCGGCGTCGATCGCAAGAACCGCACCATCACGCTGTCGATCAAGGCCAAGGATCTGGCGGAGGAAGCCGAGGTCCTGCAGGATTACAGCCGCAAGTCCGGCTCCGGCGCGACCTTGGGCGACATCTTCAAGGAACAGATGAGCGCGCAGGACGAGTAGGGTATCAAGTTGCGAGAGGGGGATGCGAGATCCCCCTCCATGACGATCCGCGGCGTGTGATCGGCGCCGCGGTAGATTCAGGCGGCGGTGCGGTGTGGGATTTCCCGCCACGCTCGCTCGTCAGGGGGAAATTTCATGACGAAATCGGAACTAATCGAGATCCTCGCGCGCAAACGCAGCGACATTCCGTACAAGGATGTCGAGCAGGCCGTCAAGACGATGTTGGAGCAGATGAGCGAATCGTTGGCCGGTGGCGAGCGGATCGAGATCCGGGGGTTTGGCAGTTTTTCGTTGCACTTTCGCCCTCCCCGGGTCGGTCGCAATCCTAAGACCGGCGATGCCGTGGATCTGTCCGGCAAATATGTCCCGCACTTCAAGCCTGGCAAGGAATTGCGCGAGCGGGTCAATGATCACTATCGCGACAGCGATGATGGATACTAAAGATCAACCAGCCGCTCCCACAGGCTGTCGATTGTCATGCATCGTTCAAAAGCCCACGGTATAGAGTGGGTTTTTTTATGAAGGGCTGTAGGGATGGGGCAAAATCGACATAATGGGCGGAGGCCGTTCGAACGCGCCGATGTTCAAGCTGTTCTGCCAGGGGAAATCAGATGTTCTGGATCAAATCGATTCTGATTGCTGCAATCTTGTTGGCGGTGCTGTTGCTGGGATTGGAGTTTTCCACGCTGCACGCCGATCCCGTGACGGTCAACTATCTGTTGGGGACGACTTCCTTGCCGCTGTCGCTGGTCGTGGTGTGCGCCTTCGCTCTGGGGGTTGCGGTCACGGCGATGGTGGGCGCATTCGTGGTATTGCCATTGCGCTGGCAGGTGGCCCGGTTTCGACAGTTGGTGACTAACAAAGATCATGAAATCAATATGCTATCCAAGAAAACTGGCCGGGATGGGCGTTGACGCGCCAGGGATGTACCGTTAAATCATGATGGAATTGTTATGGCTGCTGCTGCCGGTTGCTGCCGCCTCCGGCTGGTGGGTGGCCCGGCGCGAGTATCTGGACCGTCGCGGCGCGACGGTCCGCAGCGCCGATTATTTCAAGGGATTGAACTATCTGATCGATGACAAGCCCGATCAGGCCATCGAAGTTTTCACCCGCATGGCCGATGTGGATCGGGATACGGCCGAGATGCATTTGACCTTGGGCAACCTGTTTCGCCGCCGCGGCGAGGTGGACCGGGCCATTCATATCCACGGCAGCCTGATTGCCCGCTCCAACCTGACGACCGATCAACGCCATCGCTCTATACTGGAACTCGGCGAAGATTATTTGCGGGCGGGCTTGTTCGACCGGGCCGAGGCGTTGTTTCAGGAGTTGGTGGAGCAACCCGCTCACATGGAGGTGGCGCTGTCGCGTCTGATTCACATTTTTCAGCAGGAAAAGGATTGGCGACAGGCGATTGCCTACAGCGACCGTCTGGAACAGATCAGCGGTGACTCCAAGCGCCGCCAAACCGCGCATTTTTGCTGCGAGTTGGCCGAAGCGGCCAATGCCCGCAACGATGACGCCGAGACCAGTAGCTGGTTGCTCGATGCGCTGGCGCGCGATGCCGGTTGTGCCCGCGCCAACCTGTTGCTGGGACGGCTGGCGATGCGGATGGGCGACCATCGCAAGGCCATCGAGGCTTTTCAGGCGGTCGAACGGCAGGACCGCGGCTATTTTCCGGAGGCGGTCGTGCCTCTCAGTCAGTGCTACAGCGCGCTGGGATGTCCCGACGAATGGCTGGCCTATCTGCGGGAAGTGCATGAACGGGATCACAGTGGACGGATCACCGACACTCTGGCCGAATGGCTATTGCGGCTGGAAGGCGAGGAAGCCGCTCTGCAGTTTCTCGAACGCGAATTGCGAGAATACCCAACCCTACTCGGTCTGCGGCGTCTGGTCGACACCAAGCTGGCGCGTGGCGAGGGCGCAAAATACGCTGACCTGCGCACCCTGCAGTGTATCAGCGTGCAGATGCTCAACAGCGCGGCACGTTATCGCTGCAGCAATTGCGGTTTCGTCGTCAAATCCCTCCACTGGTGTTGCCCCAGTTGCTTGCAATGGAACACCATCAAACCGATGTCCGATCTGGTCATGAAAACCAGCGGCTGAATCGATGTCGCATGCCATTGAATCGATGTCGCATTGCTAAGCCAATTTAATGTTGCACTTGCACTTTTTTGTTCTATATTGATGAGGTAATGTCGGCGTTGGATCTGTCGGCAGTCCCCGTCAAACGAAGAGAGGCTTACCAATGAAAATCATGCGACTCGTTTTCGGTTTGATCCTGGCGCTCTGCTCAGCTGTGGCGCTGGCTCAGGCCATCGATCTCAACACGGCCAGTGCGGAACAGCTGGAAAAAGCCCTGCAGGGTATCGGACCCAAGAAGGCTGCCGATATCGTCAAGTATCGGGAAGCCAATGGCCCCTTCAAATCCGTGGACGACTTGACCAAGGTGCCAGGGATCAAAGGAAAAACGCTTGAGAAGATCAAGCCTTTGGTGATGGTGGGTGGCGCGCCCGCGATGCCGACGACGCCCGCGACCCCAAGCGTACCGACGGCTCCCGCCATGCCGAGCGTGCCGGCAACGCCCGCGATGCCGACGGCTCCCGCAGTCCCAAGCGTACCGACGGCTCCCGCCATGCCGAGCGTGCCGGCAACGCCCGCGACCCCAAGCGTGCCGACGGCGCCGTCTGCGACTTCGACATCCAAGCCCTAACGCGCGGCCCATTGCGTTTGCCCGCTGCGAGGATGCGCAACGCTGGTCGCTTCACGAAGCGGCCAGCGCCTTTATAATGGCACGCCTTCCGGCAACCGCCGCTACCTCTGATCGGAATCGTGCCCATGTTTCGTCCCCTGGAGTTGTTCATCGGTTTGCGCTATACCCGCGCCAAACGTCGTAACCACTTCATTTCATTCATATCGCTGACATCGATGCTGGGAATTGCTCTGGGTATCACCGCGCTGATCACCGTGCTGTCGGTGATGAACGGTTTTCAACAGGAGTTGCGCGGACGCATCCTATCGATGACCGCCCATGCCACCATCAGTCGCTGGAGCGGGCTGATGGACGACTGGCAGGCCGTCCAGGACCAGATCGCCCACCATCCCGAGGTGGTGGGCGGAGCGCCTTACATCCGGGGCGAGGCGATGCTCAATCATGCTTCTCTGGTCAGCGGCGCTCTAATCCAGGGCATTCTCCCGCAGGAGGAGCGACAGGTTTCCGATATCGGCGGCAAGATGATCCGTGGTTCCCTGGATGATCTGCGTCCCGGCCAATTCGGCATCATCCTCGGTAAGGCGCTGGCCAATGCCTTGGGCGTGACGGTCGGGGACAAGGTGACCGTCATCACGCCGCAGGCCAACGTGACGCCAGCCGGGGTGTTGCCGCGCCTGAAACGTTTCGACGTGGTGGGCCTCTTCGAGGCTGGCATGTACGAGTACGACCGAGGTTTGGCGCTGATAAACATCGCAGACGCCGGCAAGCTGTTCCAGTATCCGGACGGAGTGGTCAACGGACTGCGCCTGAAGCTGCGCGATCTGTTCCAGGCGCCGCGGCTGGCCCGCGAGCTGACCAATCAGCTGCCGGACGGTTATAGCGCTCGCGACTGGACTCAGGATCACGCCAGCTTTTTCCGGGCGGTGCAGATCGAGAAAACCGCGATGTTCGTGATTTTGACCCTGATCGTAGCGGTGGCAGCCTTCAACATCGTTTCGGCGCTGGTCATGGTGGTGACCGACAAGCGGGCCGATATCGCCATTCTGCGTACGCTGGGGGCGACGCCGCTCAGCGTCATGGGGATCTTCATCGTGCAAGGCATCACCATCGGCCTGGTCGGCACCTTGCTGGGGCTGCTGGGCGGGGTTTCGCTGGCGACCCACGTGGATGTGGTGGTGCCGTTCATCGAACGGGTCTTCGGGATCAAATTCCTGGCCCCGGACGTCTACTTGATCAGCGATCTGCCGTCCCAAGTGCAATGGGGCGACGTCGCCACCATTGGACTGGTGGCGTTCGGACTGGCGACGCTGGCTACGCTGTATCCCGCCTGGCGAGCGGCGCGGACTCAACCGGCGGAGGCGTTACGCTATGAATGATGGCTCGGATGTGGTGTTGGAGTGCCGCCACCTGGCCAAGGCTTTCCGTCAGGGCAACGAACGTTTGGAGGTGTTGCGGGAGGTCGATTTCCAGGTTCGGCGCGGCGAGCGCTTGGCCGTGGTCGGCAGTTCCGGCTCGGGCAAGAGCACTTTATTGCACTTGTTGGGCGGCCTGGACACGCCATCGGCCGGTTCGGTGTGGGTGGCCGGGCAGGAGTTGAGTCGCCTGGGCGAAGCCGGAAGAGGGCGCTTGCGTAACCGTTGGCTGGGTTTTATCTACCAGTTCCATCACCTGTTGCCCGAGTTCACCGCACTGGAGAACGTGGCGATGCCGCTGCTGATTCGCGGCGAGACGCCGACCCGGGCCACCACCCGGGCGGCGGAATTGTTGGGGCGGGTCGGGCTGGCGCAGCGGCTGAAGCATAAACCGGGCGAGCTGTCCGGTGGCGAACGGCAACGAGCGGCGGTGGCGCGAGCCCTGATCACCGAACCGGCCTGCGTATTGGCCGACGAGCCGACCGGCAATCTCGACCGCCAGAGCGCCGAGCAGGTTTTCGATCTGATGCTGGAGCTGAATCACGATCTTGGGACCAGTTTCGTCGTGGTCACCCACGATTTGGAGCTGGCAGCTCGCATGGATGCGCTGTGGCGACTGACCGACGGCGTGCTGGCCCGCGCGCGTTGATCCGCCATGGCAACGTGATGGTCGTGGGCGCGTTGCTGGGGTCGTAGTCATCCGCTCCCGGTGGTGGAACCATTGGGTGGTCGTTTGCCATGCGGCTGGGCGCGATTGTCTTTCTGATCGGAATTCTCCTGCTGCAGTCCTGGCCGGAACTGCCGGGGCGCGGCTGGATTCTGGTCTTGCCCGCCGTAGGGTTGGCGCTGGTCTGGCTTCCGCCGCTGCGGTGGGTAGCTTGGGGGGTGGCGGGATTCTGGTGGGCGTTGTTGCTGGCCGTCCCGCCGTCCGAGCGGCTAGCGTCATGGGAAGGGCTCGATTGCGCCATCGAAGGTTGGATCGCCACGATCCCCGATCAGGAAGCGCGTCAGGTCCGCTTTGTCTTCACCGTAGCGCAGGCACGACAGGGCGACGAGGCCATTCCCCTGAGCGGGCGCTTGCTCCTGTCGTGGTGGGATAACGCCGACAGCAGCGCAGAAGCCCCGGAAGCGTCTCCCCGCTGGCAGGTCGGCGATCGCTGGCGCTTTACGGTCCGCTTGAAGCGACCACACGGTCTGCTCAATCCTGGTGGTTTCGATTACGAGCGCTGGCTCTATGCCCAGGGCATCGTCGCCACCGGCACGATTCGCGCCCAACCGCCGCCGCAGTGGCTGGCTGCCGCCGAACGCTATCCCCTGGATCGCTATCGTCAGCGGGTTGCCGAACGCTTCCACCAGCTGCTGCCTGGTAACCCCGATGTCGGCATTCTGGTGGCGCTGGCGGTGGGGGACGAGAGCGGGATTCGGCCATGGCAGTGGGATACCTTCAATCGCCTGGGCATCGGCCATCTGATGTCGATTTCCGGCTCGCACATCGGTTTGGTCGCCGGCCTAGTGTTCGGGCTGACGTGGCTGGGGTGGAGCCGGTTTCCGCGTTTGGCGTTGCGCTGGCCGGCCAGTCGGGCGGCGGCGCTGACGACTGTGTTGGGCACAGGCGCTTATACCCTGCTGTCCGGTTTATCGGTGCCGGCCCAACGCTCGTTCCTGATGGCGACGGTGGCGATGATGGCGCTGCTGGCAGCCCGACCGGTTGCGCCGAGTCGTATTCTGGCCCTGGCGCTGTTGATCGTGTTGATCGTCGATCCCGCCGCGCCGCTGCTGACGGGATTCTGGTTGTCGTTCGGGGCAGTGGCGGTGATTCTCTACAGCGTCAGCGGTCGCTGGCGCGAGCATCGACTGCTGGGCCAGACGCTCGGCCTGCAGCTCAGGATCACCCTGGCGCTGGTCCCGGCCAGCCTGATTTTCTTTCAGCAGTTCCCGCTATTGTCGCCGCTGGCCAATCTGATCGCCATTCCCTGGGTGGAGTGCACGGTGTTGCCGCTGAGTCTGTTGGCGGCGCTGGCGGGCTCGATCAGCATCGCGTTGCAGACGGCCTTGCTGGAGCTGGCGGCATTGACCCTGGATGGCCTGTGGCAGGTGATGAGCGGTTTGGACCGCCTGCCGGGGATCGTCCTGTATCGGCCTGCGCCGCCGTTGTGGACCCTGGCGTTCGCCCTGCCAGGGCTGGCATTGGCGCTGGCCCCGCGCGGTCTACCGGGCCGCTGGTTGGGACTGCCCTTGTGTCTACCCTTGCTGTGGCCGGCGATCCGCGCACCGGAGCCGGGTGGGTTCTGGTTCACCCTGCTGGATGTGGGCCAGGGGCTGGCGGTGGTGGTGCGGACCGAACGCCATGTCCTGGTTTACGATACCGGCCCGAGATTGGGCGCGACGCTCGACGCCGGACGGGCGGCGCTGGCGCCCTTTCTGCGCTGGCAGGGTGTGGACCGGGTGGATGCCCTGATCGTCAGCCACCCCGACGGTCAGCATACCGGCGGGGTGCGCTCGCTGCGGGAACTGATGCCGGTGTCCCGTATTCTGACCAGCGCGTTGGATCAGACGCCGATCGATGGGGCCGAACCGTGTCGGGCCGGACAAAGCTGGCAGTGGGACGGGGTGCGGTTCCGAATCCTGCATCCCCCGGACAGCGGATTCAGCGGCGACGACGCCTCCTGCGTGCTCCAGGTGGTCAGCGAGGCGGGGCGGGTGTTGTTGCCGGGCGATATCGCGGCGCCAGCGGAAACGGTACTGGTAGCGAATGATGGCGCAGATCTGGCCGCTGATATCCTGGTCGCGCCCCATCACGGTCATCGCAGCGGGGTCACAGTCGCCTTTCTGGAGGCTGTGCGACCGCGTTACGTGCTGTTCTCGACCGGCTATGCCAATCGCTTCGGTTATCCGCGCCCCGAGACCGTAGCGCGCTATCGGATGACAGGCGCTCTGCTGTTGAATACCGCCGATGAGGGTGCGATTACCTTCCGGTTGGAACCGGGCCGGGCGCTGGAACTGGAGCGCTACCGGCGCGATCGACGCCATTACTGGACCGCGCCATAGATCGTCATGCGCAGATGTTGAAGTGGCGCCAAGATCGTTATGCAGGCCGGGCGACTCGTGGGAAAATGAACCAGTGACGGAAGCGTCGGACCAAGAGCGTTCGAACGATCGAATTCTGGGCATCGCGACGAAACCACGCAATAGGGAGACGGGACTTGATTGATCTGCTCAAGGCCGGCGGTTGGCTGACACTGCCGATTCTGGCCTGTTCACTGGCGGCGGCGACCATCATCATCGAGCGCCTGCTGGCTCTGCGGCGGGCGCGGGTATTGCCGGGACAGCTGGTGGTGATCCTGCGCCGCTGGACCGAACAGGGTGCCATCGACCCGCAGGAGGTGGCCGCGCTGGCGCTGGATTCGCCGCTGGGCCGTATCGTGGCGGCGGGCCTGGCCTGTCGCGGTCGCCGCCGGGAAATCGTCCGGGAGCAGGTCGAGGATACCGGCCGCCATGTGGTGCATGAATTGGAGCGGTTTCTCAACGCCCTGGGCACCATCGCCGCCATCAGCCCGCTGCTGGGTCTGCTGGGCACCGTGGCTGGCATGATCAAGATCTTCCAGATCGTCGCGGTCGAGGGCAACAGCAATTTCAGCCTGTTGTCGGTCGGCATCGCCGAGGCGCTGGTGACCACCGCTGCTGGCTTGGCGGTTGCGATTCCCAGTCTACTGTTCTACCGCTATTTCCACGCCCGGGTGGACCGCTTGGTGGTGCAAATGGAGCAGGAAACCCTGCAACTGATCGACCTGCTGGACAGCAGCGTGAACGAACAGGAGCCGGTTCGATGAATCTGCGTCCCCGCCGGCGCGAGGAGCCGGAAATCAATCTGGTGCCAATGATCGACGTGGTGCTGGTCCTACTGATCTTCTTCATGATCGCCACCAGCCTGCGGCGTCAGTCCGAACTGGAAATCCGCTTGCCCGAAGCTTCGGATCGGTCGGTGCCGAGTCGCGTGGCTGATCTGAACGTGGTGGATATCGATGCCGCCGGCCGTTACGCCGTCAATGGCCGTATGTTGGAGACGGCCGATCCGGCGACCCTGAAAGCGGCGCTGTTGCAGGCAACCGATGGCCGCAAGCTGCCGCTGACCATCAGCGCCGACGCTCGGGCGTCTTATCAGGCCGTGGTGACGGCGATGGATGTGGCGGGTCAGCTGGGGCTGAATCAATTGAACATCGCCACCGTCAACCGACCCCAGAGCGCACCGAAGCCCTCGCCTGCACCCGATGTCGCGCCGACGCCGGAGCCTTGACCGTGCATAACTGGCTGGATCGTCATGGCTATTCCCTCAATCTGGTCGCCGTGTTGCTGTGGCCGCTCAGCCTGCTGTTCGGCCTGGCTGTGCGAGTGCGGCGCTTCCTATATCTGCAGGGGTTGTTGCGCAGTGAAGCGTTCAGTGTACCGGTGATCGTGGTAGGCAACATCAATGTCGGAGGCGCCGGCAAGACCCCGCTGGTAGCGCGTCTGGTGGAGCTGTTGCGCCAAGTGGGCTACCGGCCAGGTGTAGTCAGTCGCGGCTACGGCGGCCAGTCGGTCCAGTGGCCGCGCACGGTCACCGCCGACAGCGATCCGGGGCAGGTCGGCGATGAACCGGTGTTGCTGGCCCAGCGTTGCCGGTGCCCGGTCGTGGTCGATCCCGATCGGGTGGCGGCAGCGTGGGCGCTGTTGGCCACCCATCGCTGTAATGTCATCATCAGCGACGATGGCTTGCAGCACTACCGGTTGCAGCGCGATATCGAAATTGCCGTGGTGGACGGCTTCCGGCGCTTCGGCAATGCCGCCTGTCTGCCGGCTGGACCGTTGCGGGAGCCGCCTTCGCGTCTGAAAAGCGTGGATTTCGTGGTTGGCAACGGCGCGGCGCGCGGGCGGGAATACCTGATGACCCTGCACGGCGATGTCGCGGTCAACCTGGCCGACCCCTATGTCAGCTCCGCCTTGTCCAACTTCCGGCAAACCATGGTCCACGCCATGGCGGGCATCGGCGATCCGGGACGGTTTTTCGATCATCTGCGCCACGCCCGCCTGCGTTTCATCGAGCATCCGTTTCCCGATCATCATCCCTTCCAGCCGGCGGATCTGCGCTTTCGCGAGGATTTGCCGGTGCTGATGACCGAAAAGGATGCGATAAAATGCCGAAGTTTCGCTTCGGACAATTGCTGGTATGTTCCGGTCAGCGCGCAGTGCGATCCGGAATTCGACGAGGCCCTGCTCAAACGGCTGGCGATGGTCGCCATGGCCAAGGGCATCCGGCGCGAACAGACCGATACCGGCCGCCGTCACCGCGCGCCGAGCCGCCTACCCACCCACGACGAGGTGAACGCCAATGGACAAGAAACTGCTGGAGATTCTGGTATGCCCGGTCAGCAAGGCCCCGCTGACGTACGACAAGACCAGGCAGGAATTGATCTGCCAGGAGAGCCGATTGGCCTACCCGGTTCGGGATGGCATTCCGGTGATGCTGGAAGCCGAGGCGCGGCGGCTGACGGACGAGGAGGTGAGCGCGAGTGAGTGAGTCCGGCCCCCGCTTCCGGGTCGCGATCCCGGCTCGTTACGCCTCGACCCGCCTGCCCGGCAAGCCTTTACGGTTGCTGGCCGGTCGGCCGCTGCTCGAACACGTCTATCGACAGGCGCTGGCCAGCGGGGCGCTGGAGGTCGTGATCGCCACCGACGATGTGCGTATCCAGGCGGCGGCGCAAGGCTTTGGCGCGGTCGTGTGCATGACTTCGTCTGAACACCGCTCCGGCACCGACCGTCTGGCCGAGGTGGCGAGCCAACGGCATTGGCCCGATGACGCCATCGTGGTGAACGTGCAAGGCGACGAGCCGCGCTTGCCACCAGCGTTGATTCGTCAGGTGGCGATGGGGTTGGAGACGCATCCCGAAGCGGGCATTGCCACGGCTTGTGCGCGGATTCACGAAGCGGCCGAATTGTTCGACCCGAATGCCGTCAAGGTGGTGCGGGATGCGGCCGGTTTCGCCTTGTATTTCAGTCGTGCGCCGATTCCCTGGCATCGCGAAGCGTTCGGCCCTGGCCAGGAGGCGACGATGGCGCTCCCAGCGGAGACGCCCTGGTTCCGGCACATCGGCCTGTATGCCTATCGGGTGGCGGTGTTGCGCCGTTATCCTCAGCTGCCGCCCGCCATGATCGAACAGGCCGAGTCGTTGGAGCAGTTGCGGGCCTTGTGGCATGGCATCCGCATCCATGTCGCCGAAGCGGCCGAGTCCCCGCCGCCCGGTGTGGATACCGAGGCCGACCTGGCGCGGGTGGAGGCCGAATGGGCGCGTTCAGTCCAGTAGATCGAGGGTAGCCAACTCTGGCAGGTCGGGGTTGAGGCCGCCATGCTGAGCGTCGAACACGGCGACGGTGAAAGTTTCGGTCACCCACTCGCCGGCATCGCCGTACTGGTTGGCTTGGATGACCTTGCGGGTGCTGGTGTCGCGCAGCACCAGCGCCGGTCCGTCGGCCAGGATTTCGATGACCTGGCAGGGAATCCCTTGATAGTTGAGGAATTGACCCAATAGCTTTTTGAGTTTATCGAGATCGATAGGCGACATGAGTGGTGGCAGCCCGGTTGAGCGGATCCAGCGGCAGGTGAGCGATTCGCGCGGCGCTGGCTCCCCCGCCGCAGCCGAATGAGGTAAGGACAAAAGCGATGGTCAAAATTCTATTCGTATGCATGGGCAATATCTGTCGTTCCCCCATGGCGGAAGGCGTGTTCCGACGGATGCTGGACAGCGCCGGACTGACCGGGCAGGTCAGCGTCGATTCCGCCGGCACCCATTCTTATCACATCGGCGCTGCGCCCGATAGCCGCGGCCAGACGACGGCGCGACGGCGCGGCGTGGATCTGAGCGCTCTTCGCGCTCGGCAGGTCACGGTGGATGATTTCGTCGAATTCGATCATGTGCTGGCGATGGATCGGGAGAATTTCGAGCATTTGCTGGCCTTGTGCCAAGATGACCAGCTGTGGCGACGGATTCAGCTGTTCATGGATTTTGCGCCGGACCTGCCGGAGCGGGAGGTGCCGGACCCGTATTATGGCGGTCCGAACGGCTTCGAACGGGTGATGGATCTGATCGAGGAAGCGTCGCAGGGGTTGTTGATGCACCTGCGCGAGCGCTACCGATTGAGGTGAAGTGTCCGCAAGGCTTGCGCGGACGGGTGCCGAACCGATCGCCGAGCATGAAAAAAGGGGCTGGAATTCCAGCCCCTTTTCATGGGAAGCAGATTCTCAGTCCGTCGGTTTGGGATCGGCGTCCGGGGCTGATGCCGGCGGCACGATCACGATCCATTCTTCGATCATCGCTTCCGGTTTTTCGGTCACGGTTTCAGGGGCCGGTTCGGCCACCGGGATCGGTTGCTGTGCGATTCCTTCGGCAACAACGGCTGCAGCGCTTTCCTCCTGCTCGCCCGCGCCTGAATCGGATGGCGCCGAGACCGGTTCGATGGGCGTTGGCGCAACGGCTTCCGACGCGACTTCCAGCTCGGTTTCGGCTGTGATCTCCGGCGCGACTTCGGTTGCGGTTTCCGGTGCAGCGTCCACCGCGACTGCTGTCGCACCCTCTAGCGTGATCTCCGGCGCGACTTCGGTCGCGGTCTCCGGTGCAGCGTCCGACGCCACTTCTTTTATCGTGGTGTCCGATCCGACTTCCTCTGCCATGGTCTCCGGTGCAGCGTCCGATGCGATTTCCGGCACGGCTTCTGGCGCAGCGTCCAGGGCTGTTGCCGTCGAAGCCGGTTCAGCCGAAACCAAGACCGGCTGATCGGTTTCAGCAGCGGTTTCGCGTTCGGACGTCATCGCCGTGTCAGGTTCCGATGTCGCCTGGTCGGCGTTCGGCAGGGTGGCTGTCACCGGTTCGGTAGGCGTCTCAAGGGTGTCGATCGCCACGCTTGGTGCGGTCGGTTCACTCGACGTCGGTTCGGTTGTCGGCGAAACGACCGGCTTCGATTTTTCGACCGACGATGCGCCACTGAAACGCCTGGTCGGCTCCAAGCCTTCTTCGGTGACGGGATATTCCAGCCGAGGCATCGGTGGCGGCGCTGGCGGTTCGTCCAGCGCGTCGAGTGGTAACTGATCGGCGGTAGTGGCCTTGGCCGCAGCGAATGCCTCGCGCGGCAGGCGCGGGCGACCACTGCGGATACGCCGCTGCGGTTGGGAGGAGGGCGGAAGATCCGTGGACGCCGCCGGATCGGCCGGTTCGCGGGCCGCTTGATCGGGGGCAGCAGCCTCGACGCTCCCGACGGGTTCCTCGCCTGGTTCGAATTCGACGGCCAGCGCTGTCTCGTTCGAAGCGGGGGCATCACCGCGCCGCCGCCGCCGACCGCCACGCCGACCACGTCGATTGCGTGTATTGGGCGCTTCTTCCTCGGTTTCCGTCGTGGCGCTCAGTTCTTCGGTCCCTGTCAGCGAAATCACCAGCTCGTCGGCCACCATGGCCTCGGGTTGCACATCCTCGGCAGCCGGCGGAGGAGGCGTGACGGCAGTGGCAGCGGGAACCGCTTGCTCGGGCGCGGCAATGCTGGCGACGGTCTTGGTGCTGGGCGGTTCGGCGGCGAATTCCGCCTCGCTGCGCCGTCCGGACCGATCGCGCCGCGGCCGTTCCGGTCTGGCTGGTCTCCCGCCGGTTTTGGTGAGGCGCTCGTCGCGGGGTGCGGGGGCGGGTTGTCCAAACAGGTTGCCCCACAGCCAACGGAAGAAGCTGGGATTGGCCTCGGGCTTGTTGACCGGCACGGGCGGTTGTGGTGCCGGTGTGGCTGGCGCGACGCCCTTGACCGCCGGTTCCTCGTTCGGTTCGGTGGGTGTCGCGCTGACGCGCGCCTCGTATTGTTCCTCGTAATCCTCGGCCAGGGCGTACGAGACCTGCTGGGCTTCCGGCAGCTCGTCCATCCGTAGCCGGTTTAGCTTGAAGTGTGGCGTTTCCAGCGACTCGTTGGGAATCAGCATGACCCCGATCCGGTGGCGCTGTTCGATGGCGCGGATCACTTCGCGTTTTTCGTTGAGCAGGAAGGTGGCGACCTTGACCGGCAATTGCACGACCACCCGACCGGTCTTGTCCTTCATCGCCTCTTCCTGGATCAGGCGCAGCACGCTCAGGGCCAGCGACTCGATGTTGCGAATCGTGCCCTGGCCGTTGCAGCGTGGGCAGAGCACGTGGCTGGCTTCGTCCAGCGAGGGGCGCAACCGCTGCCGCGACATTTCCAGTAGGCCGAAGCGCGAGATGCGGCCGACCTGAACCCGGGCGCGATCCATTTTCAGTGCCTCGCGCAGCCGGGTTTCCACCTCGCGCTGGTTGCGGGCCACATTCATGTCGATGAAGTCGATGACGATCAGACCGCCCAGATCGCGCAGGCGCAGCTGCCGGGCGATTTCCTCCGCCGCCTCCAGATTGGTGGTCAGAGCGGTGTCTTCGATGTCGGCGCCCTTGGTGGCGCGGGCCGAGTTGATGTCGATCGAGACCAGCGCCTCGGTATAGTCGATCACGATGCCGCCGCCGGAAGGCAGGCTGACTTCGCGCTGATAGGCGGTTTCGATCTGGGATTCGATCTGGAACCGGGTAAACAGCGGAATATTGTCCTGGTACTGCTTGAGCTTGCCCAGGTTGTGCGGCATCACCTGCTGCATGAAATCCTGCGCCTGGCGATGAACGGCGGGATTGTCCACCAGGATTTCGCCGATGTCGGCGCGCAGATAGTCGCGCAGAGCGCGGATGATGATGTTGCTTTCCTGATAGATCAGGAAGGGGGCTTTCTTATGGCTGGAGGCGGTTTCGATCGCCCGCCACAGGTTGAGCAGGTAGTCCAGGTCCCACTGCAGCTCTTCCTGGGAGCGGCCGACCCCGGCGGTGCGCACGATCAGACCCATGCCATCGGGGATGTCCAGGCTGCTCATGACCTCGCGCAGCTCCTGGCGGTCTTCGCCCTCGATCCGCCGCGATACACCACCGGCGCGGGGGTTGTTGGGCATCAGAACCAGATAGCGGCCGGCCAGACTGATGAAGGTGGTCAGCGCCGCGCCTTTGTTGCCGCGCTCCTCCTTCTCCACCTGGACCATGACTTCCTGGCCTTCCCGGATGGCCTCCCGAATGCTGGGGCGGCTGCTCTCGGTCTGGGGATCGAAGTAGCTGCGGGTGATTTCCTTGAAGGGCAGGAAACCGTGCCGCTCAGCGCCGTAATCGACGAAGGCCGCTTCCAGTCCCGGTTCGATGCGGGTGACGCGGCCTTTATAAATATTGGATTTTTTTTGCTCCCGCGAGGGGGTTTCGATATCGAGATCGTATAGTTTCTGGCCGTCCACCATGGCCACGCGCAACTCTTCCTGTTGAGTGGCGTTGATCAACATTCGTTTCATGCAGAATTCCTTGCGCTCGACCATCACCGGCGGTGACACGGTTGTCGCCGAGGCAGGACTGGGGCGGAGAATGGCCCGGGGGATCAAGGTCCTATGCGTCGGGCCAGCCCCAAATACGCTGCGAGGTCGTGACAGCTGGCTGGGAGCGCGGTCAAGAGCCGCTCCGATGAAGGGGGCGAGCGGCGGATGAACCCCTGTAATCAAACCTGCCCGCTCAACTGGCGTGCGGGTGCGAAAACCGATATGGTGTGTTTCCAGTTTCGCCGGCCGTTTCAGGCCAATGGGCGACAACGTCTGTAACTATATCAGTCCGATGAATAGGCTTCAAACAATGCCTGCTTCCACGCTTTCCGGCGGGGTTCGCCACCTGGAGATCGCTCCGGAGTATGCGGGCCAGCGCCTTGACAACTTTCTGTTGCGCGAACTCAAGGGTGCGCCCAAGAGCTTGATTTATCGCATTCTGCGCAAGGGTGAGGTGCGACTGAACGGTGGGCGGGTCCAGCCGAACCACCGTCTGGCGACCGGGGATGTGCTGCGCATTCCGCCGGTGCGGCTGGCCGAGCCGGAGGAGCGGCCGCTGCGGGTTCCGCCAGGTTTGGCGGAACAGCTGCAGGACGCGGTGCTGTACCAGGACCGCGAAATCCTGATCCTGGACAAGCCAGCCGGGTTGGCGGTGCACAAGGGTAGCGGGCTGGATTACGGCGTGATCGAAGCCTTGCGGGCGCTGCGGCCGGAGGAGCCGTTTCTGGAGCTGGCGCATCGGCTCGACCGGGAAACCAGCGGTTGCCTGGCGTTGGCCAGGACGCCGACCGCTTTGCGCAGCATTCAGGAGGCTTTTAAGACCGGCCGGGTGGAGAAGCGCTATCTGGCCCTGGTCCGCGGTTATTGGAACCACGGCCCGCGCGAGGTCAATCAGCCGCTGCGGCGCAACGTGCTGCGCGGCGGCGAGCGGATGGTCGAAGTGCTGGACGACGGCAAACCGGCACAGACCCATTTTCGGCCGGTCAGCCTGCACCCGTTGGCTTCGCTGCTGGAGGCGCGCATCGCGACCGGTCGCACCCACCAGATTCGGGTGCATGCCGCCCATGTCGGTCATCCGCTGGCCGGCGACGACAAATATGGCGACGCCGATTTCAACCGGACGATGACGACGGAATGTGGCCTGCGCCGGCTGTTCCTGCACGCCCACAGCCTCAATCTGCCGTTGGGTGGTCGGGAGATCGCGGTCAGCGCGCCGCTGGATGCCGGACTCAAGGCGGTGCTGGACTGCCTCACGCCGGCTAACCGACGTAGAGCATGACGGAGGACGTTACCATGAGCGAACCGAATCCCAATTCCCTCCCGCCCGGCGACGAGCGCTGGGCGCGCGACACCCTGACCCGCCTGGCCTTCGCGGCCGTGACCGAACAGCGGCGGGCGCGGCGTTGGGGGATTTTCTTCAAGCTGCTGTTCTTTGCCTATCTGATCACGCTGCTGGTGCTGGCTTGGCCGGACAGCATCGATTCCACCGCTGGTAGCGCCAAGCGCCACACCGCTCTGGTGCGGGTGGACGGCCTGATCGCCAGTAGCACCGAGGCGAGTTCCAAGAACATCGTCGAAGCCTTGCGCAAGGCGTTCAAGGACGACAAGACCGCCGGCGTGATCGTGGCCATCAACAGTCCCGGCGGCAGTCCGGTGCAGGCTGGCGAGATCTACGACGAGATTCGGCGACTGCGTCAGCAGTATCCCAAGATTCCGGTCTATGCGGTGGCGAGCGATGTCTGCGCTTCGGGCGGGTATTACATCGCGGCGGCGGCGCAGAAGATCTACGCCAACCGGGCCAGCATCGTCGGCTCGATCGGGGTGCGGATGGACAGCTTCGGTTTTACCGACGCCATCGCCAAGCTTGGCATCGAACGGCGGGCCTACACCGCAGGCAGCAACAAGGATTTCCTCGATCCGTTCAAGCCGGTCAATCCCGAGGAGGTTCAGCACCTGCAAGGCATGCTGGATGAGATCCACCACCAATTCATCACCGCGGTCCAACAGGGCCGAGGCGAGCGGCTCAAGGATCGGCCCGAGGTGTTCAGCGGATTGATGTGGACCGGCGAGCAGGGCGTCGAACTGGGGCTGGTGGATGCGCTGAGCAGCGTCCAGCAAGTGGCCGATGAGGTCATCGGCGAGACGACCATCCAGGATTACACCAAACGCACCCGCTGGCTGGATCGGTTGTTCGACGAAACCGAGACCAGCATGAGCGCGGCGCTACTGAAAACGCTGGGACTGGACGGCGCGGTACAGTGGCGCTGAGCAAGGATGAGGCCGTCATCGCCGCCGCCCGGCGGGGTCGTGGCGAAGCGGGTTGAATCTCCACCGCTTTTTGTGGAATCATCCGCCCCTCTCATGAATCGATGAACGCCGCCGTCAATACCCATTCCTGGCATGGCCTGCCTGCCCAACGGCAGGGATGAATGGAGTGATGTCCCGAGTTTCGACGGGAAAGCGCGGCATTTGAGGCACTGAAGATAACCCGATGTCTGTCATTCAAATCTACGACACCACCCTGCGCGATGGTACGCAAAGCGAGGGTTTCTCCTTGTCGGGTTACGACAAGATCCGCGTCGCCCGCCGTCTGGACGATCTGGGCGTGGCTTTCATCGAAGGCGGCTGGCCAGGCTCCAATCCGGAAGACGTCGAATTCTTCGAGCGCGCCCGCGACATGGAATGGAAGACGGCGCAGATCGCCGCTTTCGGTTCGACCTGTCGCGTCAAGGGCGGCCCGGAGGATGACGCCAATCTCCAGGCGCTGATCGACGCGCAAACGCCGGTGTGCACGATCTTCGGCAAGACCTGGAATCTGCACGTCACCGATGTGTTGCTCACCACGCTGGACGACAATCTGCGGATCATCGAGCAGTCGGTGGCTTTCTTGCACGCGGCGGGTCGCCGGGTCGTTTACGATGCCGAACACTTCTTCGACGGCTACCGGGCCGATGCCGCATACGCGCTCGAAACCCTCAAGGCCGCCATTCGCGGTGGCGCCGAGACGGTTGTGCTGTGCGACACCAATGGCGGAACCCTGCCGTGGGAGCTGGAGCGCATCATCCGCGAACTGAAAGCGACCATCCAGCACCCATTCGGTATCCACACCCACAACGATGGTGATTGTGCGGTCATCAACGCGCTGCTGGCGGTGCGCGAAGGCGCTACCCAGATACAAGGGACCATCAACGGAGTCGGCGAGCGCTGCGGCAACGCCAATCTATGCTCCATCATGGCCAATCTGGAGCTCAAGATGGGTTACCAGTGCCTGCCGAAAGGTCGCCTGCGCCAGCTGTCCGAGCTGTCGCATGTGATCGACGAAGTCGCCAATATCATTCCTAACGACCACCTGCCGTTCGTCGGCAAGAGCGCCTTCGCCCACAAGGGCGGCGTGCATGTGGCAGCCATGCGCCGTTCGGAGCAATCCTATCAGCATGTCGTGCCGGAACGGGTGGGCAACCGGATGCGCGTGGTGGTGTCCGCCTTGTCGGGGCGGGCGAACATCCTCAGCAAGGCCGAGGAACACGGTGTCGATGTCAGCAATGTGGCTGATGTGGTGGGCGTACTCAACGATGTCAAGGAGCTGGAGGCGCGCGGCTTTTCCTTCGAAGCGGCCGAAGCTTCGGTCGCCATGATGCTCAAGCGCCAGCAGCCCGATTATCAGCCGTTGTTCGAGTTGGTGGATTTCCTGGTCACCGTCGAGCATCGGCAAGGGCGTGGCATCTTCGCCGAGGCCATGGTCAAGCTGAAGGTTGGCGATGAGTTGATGCACACTGCCGCCGAAGGCAACGGTCCGGTCAATGCGCTCGATCTGGCCCTGCGTAAGGCGCTGATGACGCATTATCCGAAGATCGAGTCTTTCCAATTGGCGGATTACAAGGTCCGTATCCTGGATGGTCAGGACGGCACCGAAGCCATCACCCGCGTGTTGATCGATACCCGCAACACCACCCGGATGTGGAGCACCGTCGGCGCCAGCGCCAACATCATCGAAGCGTCTTGGCAGGCGCTGGTCGATGCGGTGGAATATGGCTTGACGGTGGCGCACTGACGAATCGATGAATCGAGTCGGGTAGCGACCGGCTGCCTCGACGATGACGAAATGGAAAAATCATGAAAGCGAACATTGTGTTGTTGCCCGGTGACGGTATTGGCCCGGAAGTCGTTGGCGGCGCTGTGCGCGTGCTGGATGCCATTGCCAGCAAATTCGATCACCAGTGGAACTACCAGGAGCGCCTGATGGGCGGTTGTTCCATCGACCGTTTCGGGTCGTCGCTGACCGATGAGACGCTGGCGGACTGCCAGGCGGCCGATGCGGTGCTGCTGGGCGCGGTGGGTGGACCGAAGTGGGACGATCCGAATGCCAAGGATCGCCCCGAGCGCGGTCTGCTGGCCTTGCGCAAAGGCTTGGGCGTATTCGCCAACCTGCGCCCGGTCAAGGTCCATCCGGCGCTGGTCGATTCTTCGCCGCTCAAGCCGGAAAAGCTGCAGGGCGTCGATATCCTGGTCATCCGCGAGCTGACCGGTGGCCTGTATTTCGGCTGGCCGAAAGGGCGTGACGTCAAGGATGGCCGCGAGCGCGCCGTCGACACCCTGGAATATTACGATTACGAGATCCGCCGAGTGATGGAGCTGGCGTTCAAGCTGGCCAGGGGCCGCAAACGGCGGGTGACTTCGGTGGACAAGGCCAATGTGCTGGAATCCTCGCGGCTGTGGCGGCAGATTGCCGTGCAAGTCGGCAAGGCTAACCCGGACATCGCCTTGGAGCATGTTCTGGTGGATACCGCCGCCATGCGGCTGATCACCGGACCGGCCTGGATGGATGTAGTGGTCACCGAGAACATGTTCGGCGACGTGCTCACCGACGAAGCCTCGGTGCTGGCCGGTTCGATGGGGATGCTACCGTCGGCCAGTCTGGGGGCAGGTCGGGTCGGATTGTACGAACCGATTCATGGCTCGGCGCCGGACATCGCCGGCAAGGGCATCGCCAATCCGATCGGGATGATCCTGTCGACCGCCATGTTGCTGCGCCACTCCCTGGAACTGGAAGCCGAAGCGGTCGCCATCGAACGGGCCGTGGACGACACCATCACCGCCGGGGCGCGCACCGCTGATCTGGGGGGCAAACTGTCGACGACCCAGATGGCGGATGAAATCATTCGGCGGCTGTAATCCCGCCAGTCCGATGCGGTAAACCGGCCCTCCGTTGGATCAGCGCGGGGGGCCGACCAGAACCGTGTCGCTGACCCGTACCACATCGCTGAACAGATGCTCCTCGCTGTCGGGCACGTTGGTGAGCGTACCGGGGCCGTCTCCCTGCAGATGAATGCGCACTCTGCCGCTGGGCTGGGGCGCCAGCACCACGCGGCGTCGATAAGCCTCGATGACGACGTTCCAGTCGAGTGCGATTTTCTTCAGAAAATCGGTGGAATTGCCGACCCGGCAGGTGAGAAACACCACCTTGCGCAATTTACCAGCCTTGATGATGTCGGCCAGCTTCTTGTACTGCGACCAACGGGTCAGGCGGCTCGTCCCCTGGTTGAACAGTCGGTCGTTTTCCAGCTGCGACTTGCGAGGACCTGTTCCGTCCGGGTCGAAGTCGTAGAACACTGACAGAAACACCGAATCCAGATCGGCATTGAGGCCGCCCAGCTTGAATTTGCCGTTCGGCGCCAGTTCGACCGTGCCATCGACCGTCGAGTTGTTGACGGCCGAGCCGTGCCCGACGTTGAAGATCACGGTGCCGCCGCCGCCCGCCTGGCCCACGGCATTCTTGATCGTCGCGATTACCGTGTCCGGAGACGGAGACGGCGGCATGATGATTTGAGACCGGGGCATCACGGGCGTAATAGTCCCGCCCATGGCCACCTTGTGCGATCGTTTGGTGAATACCGAAACGAATTGATTGCCCCATACATCGGCCATCCCGTCCTTGACTGAAATGACTGCCGTACCCATGCCCATTCACCTCGAAAGAAAGCTGATCGAACCATAATCTGTTGACATGAATGAAGAAAAATCTTCATTACCTGGATTCGGAAGAATCTTTGGGTAGGGATAGCACAATCTATGCCGATCATCGGGCAAGCATCAGGAGGGATGCGATGGATAGAGAAATCGCGGGGGATGCCTGGGTTTGAGGACGGTCCGGCTGGGAATGAAGGCCGTTTCGCCGGTCCGCTGGCTCATTGTGGACGGCCCACCCTGGATGTGCGGCATGGATGCGATGATGCCTGTTACAGAACTGCCACGCCCGCTGCTTCCAACATCCGGGTCAGTCGGATCAGCGGCAAACCGATCAGGCCGGTCGGGTCGTCGCCTTCCAGGCGCTCGAACAAGGCAATACCCAAACCCTCGGATTTGAAGCTACCGGCGCAATGGTAGGGCCGCTCGCGCTGGAGATAGCGGTCGATCATCGTCGATGTCAACGAGCGAAACACCACTCGGAAGGTTTCCACCGCGATTTGTCGTTGCCCGCTGGCTGTATCCAGCAGACAGAGGCCGGTGTGAAAGAGGACGGCCTGTCCCGAGGCTCGTTGCAGTTGAGCCATAGCCCGTTCGTGGTCGCCGGGTTTGCCGATGATCTCGCCGTCCAGGACTGCGGCCTGATCCGAACCGATCACCAGCGCCGGGAGTCGATGCGGCGCCACGGCCAAGGCTTTCCGTTCGGCCAGCCGCGCAACCAGCGTCGGTGCGTCTTCATCAGGGTGGCGGGTTTCGTCGACGTCTGGCGCCTGGACCGTGAACGGTAGATCCAGCCGCGCCAACAATTCGCGGCGAAATGGCGAGGTGGAAGCTAAAATCAGATGGCGGCCGTCGGGTAGGGTTGCGGTCATGGAACTCGCTCGCAGGGCTGGAATGGCGATCGCGCTAATTGTGCGAAATCTGGCTTTATTTTGACAGAAATCCGACGTGCCTATATCATTCCGCGCCTTATGCAAACCCCTCTGCTCCCCGACAGGATCAATCCTTGGCAACTGGCCGCCGAAAACGGTCGTTTGGACGGTGAGTTGCCGCTGACGGCCTTGCCGCGGCTGGCTGCCCTGCTCAACGATGCGGGGGGGGTGGTTCGGGTGGCGCTGGCGGCGGGAACCGACGGCCAGGGCCTGCCCTTCATCGGAGGCGCGTTGCGAACCGAGATCGAGCTGATCTGCCAGCGTTGCCTGGGGCCGTTGCGGTTGGCGCTGGACGTGCCGGTCCGCCTGGGGCTGGTGCACAGCGAAGCAGAGTTCGACCGGCTGCCCGATGAATACGAGCCGCTGCTGGTTCCGGAAAATAGTGCGTCCGTCACCGATTTGGTGGAAGATGAATTGTTGCTGGCCTTGCCCCAGATCCCCAGTCACGCCGATCCACAGGAGTGCGAGGCCAACGATTATGGGACGCCAGGTCCGGCGGCGCTGGATGCGGAGAATCGCCAGCCGTTCGCGGTATTGGCGACCCTGTTGCGAGATTCCAAAAGGAGCAATTAAGTCAAATGGCTGTTCAAAAAAGTCGTAAGAGTCCCTCCAAGCGTGGCATGCGCCGCGCGCACGACGCCCTGACCGCGTCCACCCTGTCGACGGATCGCACCTCCGGTGAACTGCATCGTCGCCACCACATGACCCCAAACGGCTTCTATCGCGGTCGCAAGGTCATCAGCGAAGCGGCGACGACCGAATCCGACGACGAATAAGCGCTGCATCGCTTTGGCCATGATTGGTTTTTCCGTCTTATGACCCAGATCACCATCGCCCTGGACGGCATGGGTGGCGATGTCGGTCCTGATGTAATCGTGCCCGCTGCCCTGCAGGCGCTGAAAGCGACCGATGGCGCAGTGCGGCTGATCCTGGTCGGTCAGGAAGACGTGCTGTCGGCCCAGCTTGCCAAGCTGAAGGCGAAAGGCCATCCCGGCATCGTCATCCGCCACGCTTCGCAACTGGTCAGCATGGACGAACCGCCAGCGCAGGCCCTGCGGGTCAAGAAAGATTCTTCGATGCGGGTGGCGATCAACCTGGTCAAGCAGGGCGACGCCGATGCCTGTGTCAGCGCCGGCAACACTGGCGCGCTGATGGCGACCGCCCGCTTCGTGCTCAAGACCCTGCCAGGCATCGATCGTCCCGCGATCTGCACGACCTTGCCGACTGTGCGGGGCTATACCCGGGTCCTGGATCTGGGCGCCAATGTCGACAGCAAGGCCGAGCATCTCTTGCAATTCGCCGTGATGGGATCGGTGCTGGCCGAAGTCAACGGTATTCAGCGGCCGCGCGTGGGTTTGCTGAATATCGGCGAAGAGGACATCAAGGGCAACGAGCAGGTCAAGGAAGCAGCCCGCTTGCTGGCAGCCAGCGATCTTCACTACATCGGCTTCGTCGAGGGCGACGGCATTTACCTGGACGAGGTGGATGTGGTGGTCTGCGATGGCTTCGTCGGCAACATTGCGCTCAAGAGCAGCGAAGGCGTGGCGAAACTGGTCCGCCATTACATGAGCCAGGAATTCAAGCGCAATCCGTTGACTCGGCTGGCCGGTTTGATCGCGCTGCCGGTGCTGCGCGCGTTTGGGCGCAAGATCGATCCTCGCCGCTATAACGGCGCCAGCCTGTTGGGCCTGCAGGGCACCGTGGTCAAGAGTCACGGCAGCGCTGACGCCTTGGCGTTCGCCAACGCCATCCAGGTGGCGATACTGGAGGCGGCGCAAGCAGTGCCGCGCCGCATCGATGCTCATCTGTCCGCCCTTCACGCCGCGAGGCAAGCGCTTTGAATTACGCCAGAATTGTCGGAACCGGAAGCTATTTGCCGGAGAAGGTGGTCAGCAACGCCGATCTCGAGCAGATGATCGAGACCACGGCGGACTGGATCATTGAGCGAACGGGCGTCGAGGAGCGCCACGTCGCTGCGCCGGGGGAGACCACCGCCGACATGGCCGAGCAGGCCGCGCGCCGTGCGCTGGAAGCCGCCGGGCTCGAACCGGGCGATATCGACATGATCGTATTGGGCACTACCACGCCCGATCATGTGTTTCCCAGCGTTGCCACCGTCTTACAGCACCGCCTGGGCTGTTATGGTGGTCCCGCCTTCGACGTACAGGCGGTCTGCACCGGTTTCGTCTACGCGCTGGATATCGCCAACCGCTTTATCCGCACCGGCGCGGCGCGGCGGGTGCTGGTGGTCGGGGCCGACACCTTTACCCGCATCATCGACTGGACCGACCGTGGGACCTGTATCCTATTCGGCGATGGGGCCGGCGCGGTGATTCTGGAGCAAACCGATCAGCCGGGCATCATCGACAGCCGATTGGGAGCCGATGGCCGCTACAAGGAACTGCTGTGGGTGCCTGCCGGCGTGTCCAGCGGCTACGATCGGACCCGCGAGAACGCGGCGTTCGTGGAGATGCGCGGCAGCGAGGTGTTCAAGGTGGCGGTCACCACACTGAAGGACATCGCCGAGCAGATCCTGTCCGCCAATCAGATGACCGTGGCCGATGTGGACTGGATGATTCCGCATCAGGCCAACCGCCGTATTCTCACCGCGACCGCCAAGCGCCTGGGGCTGCCGATGGAGCGGATGATCGACTGCGTGCGGACCCATGCCAATACCTCGGCGGCGTCGGTGCCGCTGGCGTTGGATGTGGCGGTGCGCGACGGGCGCATCCAGCGCGGCGACACGCTGCTGTTGGAAGGTTTCGGCGGTGGTTTCACCTGGGGCGCGGCGCTGCTGAAATACTAAATGGGTGAGGAGAACAGACAATGACGATGTTGGAGGGCGCAGTCGCCCTGGTCACCGGCGCCAGTCGTGGCATTGGTCAGGCGATCGTCCGCGAGTTGGGGCGGCAAGGCGCGACCGTGATCGGCACCGCAACGACGGCTGCCGGGGCGGAGGCGATCACCGAGGATCTACGCGCACGCGCGCTCAAGGGCTGCGGTCTGCGCCTGGACGTGACCGATCCTGCTGCGGTGGACGCGGTGGTCAAGACGGTGACCCAGGAATTCGGCGCGCCCGGCATCCTGGTCAACAACGCGGGCGTTACGCGCGACAATCTGTTGCTGCGAATGAAAGAAGAGGAATGGACGACAGTCCTCGATACCGACCTGACTGCAGTCTATCGGCTGAGCAAGGCGGTGTTGCGGGGCATGATGAAGGCGCAGCGGGGGTGTATCATCAACATCACGTCGGTGGTGGGGGTGACCGGCAGCGCCGGACAAGCCAATTATGCGGCGGCCAAGGCTGGCCTGATCGGTTTCACCAAATCGCTGGCCCGCGAAGTCGGTTCCCGCAACATCACGGTCAATGCCGTAGCGCCGGGTCTGATCGAGACCGACATGACGCGGGCGTTGCCGGAAGCGCAGCGCCGGGCCTTGCTCGAGGCCATTCCGTTGCAGCGGGCAGGCGATCCGCAGGATGTAGCCAACATCGTGGCGTTCCTGGCGTCGCCTGCTGCAGCCTACGTGACCGGCGAGACCTTGCACGTCAATGGCGGGATGCATATGGCCTGACGGCCGTCACCAGCTAGAATGAATGGAATTGATGGCATCCACGCCGCTGTTTTCCATACAATACCCCGCGGTAGCGCCTCCGCGGTAGTACTGCGGTTGTCTAGGGTTCACAACGAGGATAAAACTCATCATGACTGACATCAGCAACATCGAAGCTCGCGTCAAAAAAATCATTATCGAACAGTTGGGGGTGAAGGAGGAGCAGGTGACCAACGAAGCCTCCTTCGTCGAGGATCTTGGAGCCGATTCGCTGGATACCGTGGAACTGGTCATGGCCCTGGAGGAGGAATTCGAGCTCGAAATCCCCGATGAGGACGCCGAGAAGATCACCACAGTGCAACAGGCGATCGACTATATCGCATCGCATCTTGGTTGAGGGCGTCGGTCCCACCTGGATGGGGATCATCCGCCGCGGCCACCGCCTGGGGGTCGCGGCCTTGTTTTGTCGGTAAACTTTGAGGGTAGTCCTGTGGCCAAGCGGCGAGTGGTAGTGACCGGCATGGGTATTGTGTCGCCAGTCGGTAGCACTTTGGAGACAGCCTGGACCCATATTCTGGCCGGTCACAGCGGGATCGGACCGGTCACCGCTTTCGACGTCAGCAAGTTTCCGGTCCGCTTCGGCGGATCGGTCAAGGACTTTCAGGTCGAGCAGTACCTGAACCCCAAAGAAGCCAAGAAGATGGATACCTTCATCCATTATGGCATTGGCGCGGCGGTGCAGGCGATCCAGGATGCGGGTCTGGAGATCAACGAGGCCAACGCCGAACGGGTTGGCGTTTCCATCGGAGCCGGCATCGGCGGCCTGCCGGGGATCGAGGAAGGCCATTCGGCTTTTCTGAACGGCGGACCGCGGCGGTTGACGCCGTTCTTCGTGCCCCGCAGCATCATCAACATGGTGTCGGGCAATCTCTCGATCCTGTATGGGATCAAGGGGCCGAATCTGGCGGTCGTGACCGCCTGCACCACCGGAACCCACAGCATCGGCCTGGCGGGTCGGCTGATCGCCTACGGTGACGCCGACGTGATGATCGCCGGCGGTGCGGAAATGGCGACGACGCCGACCGGGCTGTGTGGCTTTGCTGCGGCGCGGGCTTTGTCCACGCGCAACGACGAGCCGGAGAAGGCCAGCCGGCCCTGGGATCAGGGTCGGGACGGTTTCGTGCTGAGCGACGGAGCCGGGGTGCTGGTGCTGGAAGAATACGAATACGCCCGCCAGCGCGGCGCGCGAATCTATGCCGAACTGATCGGTTTCGGCATGAGCGGCGACGCCTATCACATGACCTTGCCCACGCCGGACGGCGATGGAGCACGGCGAGCGATGGTAAATGCGCTGCGCGATGCCGGGATTACCGTTGATGCGGTCGATTACATCAACGCCCATGGCACCTCCACGCCGGCTGGTGACAAGATCGAAAGCGATGCGGTCAAGGCCGTGTTCGGCGAGCACGCCTACCGGTTGGCCATGAGTTCGACCAAATCGATGACCGGACACCTGTTGGGCGCGGCCGGCGGGGTCGAAGCGATCTTCTCGGTGCTGGCGATTCGTGATCGTGTCGCGCCGCCGACCATCAACCTGGATCAGCCGGAACCGGGTTGCGATCTGAATTACGTGCCTCACACCGCACAGGAGCGGCACATCGGGATCGCGCTGTCCAATTCCTTCGGATTCGGCGGCACCAACGGCACGATCATCTTCCGCGAGTTGACCTGAGCGCGGCGGTTCCACCATGTGGTTTCGTCGCCTGCCGCTGATGCTGGCGGCGTTAGCGCTGACGCTGGGACCCGCGCTGTACATGGTCTACGCCGATTATCGCGCTTTCCTCGATACGCCGCTCGGACTGCCAGCCGCTGGCTGGGTGCTGGACGTGAAGCCGGGCATGGGCAGCGGAGGCGTCGCCCGTGAGCTACGGCGGCAGCCCGGCGTACTGCGCTCGGCGCTCTATCTGGAAGCCTATGCCCGACTGAGTGGGCTGGCCTCCCGGCTGAAGGTCGGCGAATACGCCATAAGCCCTGGCCTTACCCCGCGCGGCTTGATCGATCAGATCGCGGCCGGCCGAGTCATCCAGTATTCGTTGACCGTGGTGGAAGGCTGGACCTTCCGCCAACTGCGGCAAGCGCTGGCGGCGCATCCCAAGATTGCCCATACCCTGAGCGAGACCAGCGATGCCGAGGTCATGACGCGGCTGGGTCGGTCCGGCAAGCATCCGGAAGGGAAGTTCTTTCCGGAAACCTATCATTTCCCGGCCGGCACCACCGACGAAGCTTTTCTGAAGCGGGCGTTGACGACGATGGACCGGCAGCTGGCGGATGCCTGGAGTCGTCGTGCGCCAGATCTACCCTTGCGCGATCCGGAACAGGCGCTGGTTCTGGCCTCGATCCTGGAGAAGGAGACCGGTTTGGCGGCGGAACGGCCGGAAATCGCGGGAGTCTTCATTCGGCGCTTGCGCAAGGGCATGCCATTGCAGGCCGATCCGACCGTGATCTATGGGTTGGGATCCACGTTCGATGGTGACCTGCGCCGCCAGGATCTGACCACCGACACCCCCTACAATACCTATACCCGCAAGGGTTTACCGCCGACACCGATCGCCTTGCCCAGCACCAGCGCCCTGAATGCCGCTGTCCAGCCCGCGCCCGGCGATGCTTTGTATTTCGTAGCCTCCGGTCAGGGTGGTCATATCTTCTCCGCGACTCTCGAAGCCCACAATCGCGCCGTTCAGCAATATTTACAGACGAAGAGACAATGACATGGCCGGTCGATTCATCGCAGTCGAGGGCGGCGAAGGCGCCGGCAAAACCACCCAACTGCCTTTCATCGCCGCCTGCCTGGAACGGGCTGGTTATTCGGTGGTGCTGACCCGCGAGCCGGGCGGCACGGCCCTGGGCGAAGAAATTCGCGCCTTGGTGCTGCAAAATCGCCAGACGGGCATGACGGCGGCGGCCGAAGCCTTGTTGATGTTCGCCGCCCGCGCCGAACACGTCGAGCAGGTGATTCGGCCGGCGCTGGCTGCTGGCCGCTGGGTATTGTGCGACCGGTTTACCGACGCCAGCTATGCCTATCAGGGCGGCGGCCGCGGCCTGCCGATGGTGCGGATTGCGGCATTGGAAAACTGGGTGCAGGACGATCTGCGTCCCGATCTGACCCTGGTGCTGGATTTGCCGGTTGCGCTCGGTTTGGCGCGGGCCGGTCGACGCGGGCCGGCCGATCGTTTCGAGCAAGAGCAAGCGGATTTCTTCGAGCGGGTGCGAATGATCTACCTGGAACGGGCCAAGCGGAATCCGATGCGTTACCGAGTGGTGGACGCCAGCCATCCGGTCGAAGTCGTACGCGCCAATATCGAACGAATCCTGGCCGACTGGCTGCCAGAGCGGTGATGGACGAGCGGCTGCCCTGGCATCTGTCGATGTGGCAGCAGTGCCAGCAGCGTCTGGCCAGTGGACGCTTGCCACATGCGCTGTTGCTGGCGGGTCCCGCCGGATTGGGCAAGCGGGCGTTTGCCCATCGTCTGGCGAACGCATTGCTGTGCGAAGCGCCCGTCGCCGAGGGCGATGCCTGCGGCCAGTGTCGAGCTTGCCGTCTGCTCCGGGCCGGTAGCCATCCCGATCATCGGATGGTGCAGCCGGCCGAGGATGGCAAGGTCATCAAGATCGATCAGATCCGCGAGATCAGCGCCTTTCTCGACCATACCGCGCAGTATGGCGGCTATAAGGTCGTCCTGCTGGAGCCGGCTGATCGCCTCAATGTCCATGCCGCCAACAGTCTGTTGAAAACTCTGGAAGAGCCACCCGGCGCTAGTCTGCTCTTGCTGGTGACGGCGCATCCGGCCCGCCTGCCTGCGACCCTCCGCAGTCGTTGTCAGTTGCTGCGGTTCGAACCTCCCCCGCCGACGGTGGCTTTGCCCTGGTTGCAGGCGCGGATCACCGAGCCGCTCGATATCGAGGCGCTGCTCGCGGTCGCCGGCGGCGCGCCACTGGCCGCTTTGCAACAGGCCAGTGGGGAGCGTTGGCGGCGGCGGCGTGAACTGGTCGAATGTTACGACCAAGTGCAGACCGGCCGGCTCGATCCGATTCGGGCGGCGGAAACTTGGACCGAAGGCGAGCTGGCCGAAAATCTGCGCTGGCTGATCGGTTGGCATACTGACCTGATTCGGCTTAAGATGAGTCCTAATGAACCTTCCCGCCTGAGCAATCCCGACCTGCGTGCGATCCTGCGGCGTTGGGCCGACCGGCAAGCGCCACGGCGCTTGTTCGAACGCTGGGATGCGGCGGTTCAACTGCACACGCTGTGTACGACGACCCAAACCAATGTCGCATTGCTGTTGGAAGCGTTCCTGAGCGATGCGGCCGAGGTGGTGAATCCAGCATCCTGCTGACGCGCTATTGAGGAAGCTCGAATCCATGGCAGCTCCACGACAAGGTGTCATTCCCCTCGCGATCCGGGATAAAGCGATGCTGCATTCCAACTATATGCCCTTCATCAAAGGGGGTGGGATCTTCATTCCGACCGAAAAGACCTTTGAGCTGAGTGACGAGGTCTTTCTACTGTTGACGCTGCTGGACGATCCGGAACGTTTCGCTATCACCGGCAAGGTGATCTGGATCAATCACCGGACGACGCCAGCCGGTCGGCAGATGGGTGTCGGCATCCAGTTCGGCGGCGCGGACGGTAGCCGGTTGCAGAAAAAGATCGAAGCCTTGCTGGCCGGCTATACCCGCGCCGATCAGCCGACCAATACCATGTAGCAGCGATCCGGACGATGCTGATCGATTCTCATTGCCATCTGGATCGCCTCGATCTGGCTCCTTTGGGGGGCAGCATCGGGGGGGCGTTGGAGCTGGCGGCGGCAGCCGGGGTGACGCAGGTGCTGAGCGTGGCCACCGATCTGGAAGGTTGGCCGGCGCTGGCCCGCATGACCGACCCCTATCCGCAGGTCGCCTTGTCGGTGGGAGTGCATCCCAGCGAGGAGGGTGGCCGTCCGCCGACCCGGGCGGAGCTGGTCGCGCTGGGGCAGGCCACGCGAGTGGTCGCCATCGGCGAAACCGGGCTGGATTACCACTATGGCGCGGATAGCGCGGCTCGGCAGCAGGACTGGTTCCGAATCCATATCGCCGCCGCCCGCGAGCTGGGCAAACCGCTGATCGTCCATACTCGCCAGGCCCGCGCCGATACCTTGCGGATCCTGGCCGAAGAGGGTGCAGCCGAGGTCGGCGGGGTGTTGCACTGTTTCACCGAAGACTGGGACATGGCGCAACAGGCGCTGGAGCTGAATTTTTATGTCTCGTTTTCCGGCATCGTGACCTTCAAGAACGCCAAGGCCATTCAGGACGCGGCCCGTCGCCTGCCCGCCGAGCGCCTGCTGGTGGAAACCGATTCGCCCTATCTGGCGCCGACGCCCTATCGGGGCAAATCCAACCAGCCGGCCTGGGTGCGCCAGGTGGCGGCATTCGTGGCCGAACTGCGCGGCGAGTCGCTGGAGCAGCTGGCGGCGACGACTTCGGCCAATTTTCACCGCTTGTTCCGTCCTGGTGCGCTGGACCAGCCGGATAGGCAGGCGCGCGCATGAACCATCACTCGGCTCTACGGCATCAGGTTCGCCGCTGCCTACATCCCAGCCATCAACTGGAGACGATCACCGGCGATCACGCGGTGGCGGGGTTGCCGGCCGAGCAGCGGGAGTTGATTCCGGCGGCG
>Ga0116179_1000248_pt1 | contig 41839 bp, 29 predicted proteins | sample AD_UKC071_MetaG_FD_89751 | JGI IMG/M metagenome (GOLD analysis project Ga0116179, IMG submission 89751) | Active sludge microbial communities of municipal wastewater-treating anaerobic digesters from USA - AD_UKC071_MetaG | ecosystem: Engineered > Bioreactor > Anaerobic > Digestate | place: USA...
GGCATGCAGGTACAGCACGCGGGCATCGGGCTTGTCGCGCAGCAGCGCATTGCCCACGGCATGGATCAGGTGCGTCTTGCCCAGGCCCACGCCGCCGTAGATGAACAGCGGGTTGTACATGACCCCCGGCGCGCCGGCCACATGCAGCGCGGCAGTGCGGGCCATCTGGTTGGCGCGGCCGGCGACGAGGGTGTCGAAGGTGAGCGCGGTGTTCAGCTTGTGGCTGTTGGCCGCCGGCGGCAGGTGCTGGGGGCCGGGCATGCCGGTGGGCGCTGTGGCGGCGGGTCGCTCGCCCGGCACCGGTGAGGCCGCCGGGCTCGCGCGCACGCTGGCCGAGGCCGGCAGCACCTGGCCGTTCAGCAGCGCGGCGGCGCGCAGCGGACCGTTGGCCGCCGCCGGCCGCGGCGGCGGTGCCTCGCGCGCGGCCAGCGTCAGCTCCAGTCGCACCGGCCGGCCGGCCAGCTCGCTGAGGATGTTCTCGATACGGTGGGCGTACTGCGAGCGGATCCAGTCCAGCTTGAAGCGGTTGGGCACGCGCACCTGGGCCACGGCGCCGCCTGCACCATCGTCGACCAGTTCGGCCGGCGGCAGGGCGCGGATCCAGGTGTTGTATTGCTGTTCGGGCAGTTCGGTCGCGAGCTGGTCGCAACCCCGCTGCCACAGGTCAGGGCTCATTGTGGACAAGTTCTTCTGTGAGCAGCCGCATTGTAGGCCCCGCAGGGCCCCGCCGGCACGGTTATCCACAGTCGTGCGGCAGCCCTCCATGCACCCGCACAGCCACGGTTTGTGGTGCAAGTGTTTGACCGCAAAGGGTGTTTTTGCTCTAATCGTGGGTTTCCCCAATTTCGGGGTTCGACCGACAGCGCCGAACAAGCACGGTGCTGCGCCCAGCAACACCCCCGAAGGACATCACCATGAAGCGCACCTACCAGCCCTCCAAGACGCGCCGCGCCCGCACGCACGGCTTCCTGGTCCGCATGAAGACCCGTGGCGGCCGCGCCGTGATCAACGCCCGCCGGGCCAAGGGCCGCAAGCGCCTGTCGCAGGTCTGATCCCTGCGGCTGCGGCATCCCTGTCGCGACGCTGTCCTGGCACTGCCACCACAGGCCATGGTCGGGCGCATCCTGCGATCGGCCGACTTCCAGCGGGTGCTGGGCACACCGCCCCGCTCGCGGAGTGCGCACTTCGCCGCACACCACGTGGCGGCGTGGCCCAGCGTGCCTGCCAAGCCCCGCGCCAAAGCGGCTGCGCCAGAGTTATCCACAGGTGATGCACCCAGTTGCCCACCGGTTGTGGATGAGTCGCATGACGGGCCGCCCCAGCCACCCCTGCAAGGCCGCTGGCTGGGCATGGTCGTGCCCAAGAAGCACGCCCGCCGGGCCGTCACCCGCAACCTCATCAAGCGGCAGATGCGCGCGCTGATGGACAGCGCGGGTGCAGGCCTGCCGGACGGCTTGTGGGTGTTGCGGCTGAAGGCGCCGTTCGACCGCAAGGTCTACACCAGCCCCGCTTCGGCGCAGCTGCTGCAGGCTGCGCGTGACGAACTGCAACTGCTGTTGCAGCGCGCTCTCGCGCCGCGGCGCTGAGCCACCCGCCGTGCCCGCCACCGCCCCCGGTTTGCTGCAGGGCCTGCAGGACCTGCCGCGCCAGGTTCTGCTGGGCCTGGTGCGCGGCTACCGCCTGCTGCTCAAGCCCTGGCTGGGCAACGTCTGCCGGTTCGAGCCCACCTGCTCGGCCTACGCCCTGGGCGCGCTGCAGCAGCATGGCGCTGCGGCCGGCAGCTACCTGGCCGTGCGCCGCATCCTGCGCTGCCATCCCTGGTGCGATGGCGGCTGCGACCCCGTGCCCGGCACGGCGCCGCCGCTGTTCACCCGATTGCATTCTTCGAAGACCCGTCCATGACCGACATCCGCCGTTCCATTCTCTGGATCGTGTTCTCTGTCTCGCTGGTGATGCTGTGGGATGCGTGGAACACGCACAACGGCCGGCCGTCGATGTTCGCGCCGCCCGCACCCAAGCCGGTGGCGGCTGCCGGCAGCGCACCAGCCGCGGCGCCGGCAGCCGGTGTGCCCGCCGCCGCTGCGGCAGGCGGCACGGCAGCCGCGCCCACCGCGGCCACTGCCGCTCCGGTGGCCAGCGAGAAGGTGACGGTCACCACCGACCTGGTGCGCGCCACCTTCGACACCAAGGGCGGCGACCTGGTGCACCTGGAACTGCTGAAGTTCACCGACGCCAACGATGCGAAGAAGCCGGTCGTGCTGTTCGATCAGAGCGCCCAGCGTGTCTACCTGGCGCAGACCGGCCTGGTCACCACCCAGCCCGGCGTCAGCCTGCCCAACCACTTCAGCGTGATGCGCCTGCTGCCCGGCGAGCGCGTGCTGGCCGACGGCAAGGACAGCCTGAGCATCAGCTTCGAGTCGCCTGAGATCGGCGGCGTGCAGCTCACCAAGACCTACACCTTCAAGCGCGGCGACTACCCGGTGCAGGTGACGCACACGGTGAAGAACGCCGGTGCCGCACCGGTCAGCCCGCAGCTGTACCTGCAGCTGGCGCGCGACGGCAATCCGCCGCCGGGGGAGTCGAGCTTCTACTCCACCTTCACCGGCCCGGCGATGTACACCGACGCCAGCAAGTTCCACAAGATCGAGTTCAAGGCGATCGAGAAGGGCGGCGCCGAGCACGACAAGAGCGCCGACAACGGCTGGGTGGGCATGGTGCAGCACTACTTCGCGTCCGCCTGGCTGGTACCGGCCAAGTCGCCGCGCGAGTTCCGCACCGCCAAGATCAGCGACAACTTCTACTCCATCGCGATGGTGCTGCCGCTGGGCGAGATCGCCCCCGGCGCCACCAAGGAGCACGCGGCCACGCTGTTCGCCGGCCCGCAGGAGGAGAAGAAGCTCGAAGCTCTGTCGCCGGGGCTGGAACTGGTGAAGGACTACGGCTGGCTCACCATCCTGAGCAAGCCGCTGTTCTGGCTGCTGGACCAACTGCACAAGGTGCTGGGCAACTGGGGCTGGGCGATCGTGGCGCTGGTGGTGCTGCTGAAGATCGCCTTCTACTGGCTCAACGCCAGCGCCTACAAGTCCATGGCCAAGATGAAGGCCATCAACCCCAAGGTGATGGAGCTGCGCGAGCGCTACAAGGACAAGCCGCAGCAGATGCAGCAGGAGATGATGCGCATCTACCGCGAGGAGAAGGTCAACCCGCTGGGCGGCTGCCTGCCGATCTTCGTGCAGATGCCGTTCTTCATCGCGCTGTACTGGGTGCTGCTGTCGACGGTGGAGATGCGCAATGCGCCGTGGATCGGCTGGATCCATGACCTGTCGACCAAGGACCCGTTCTTCATCCTGCCGCTGCTGATGACCGCCAGCACGATGTTCCAGACCTGGCTGAACCCCACGCCGCCCGATCCGGTGCAGGCCAAGATGATGTGGATCATGCCGCTGGTGTTCAGCGTGATGTTCTTCTTCTTCCCGGCCGGCCTGGTGCTGTACTGGCTGACGAACAACCTGCTGGGCATTGCGCAGCAGTGGTTCATCAACCGCCAGCTCGGCCTGAACAAGTAGAAAAATCTGCAATGCCGTCCGCTGGCGCGTGACGGCCTGCACATCCCGTCCCCCGGCCAGGGGGTCCGCGATCGGCGGAGCCGCCGCATGATGGCCGCCAGGGTCGCGCCACCGGCGCCACCCGCCGGTCATGCGGGGTCTGCCCGGTGTCTTGCGGCACCGGCCTTGGAACGTCAACCGGGCGGCACGTGCGCGCCGCCTCCCGTTCCGCCCCGCGCCATGCGGTCGGCGCGCACGCTGAGGGACAATCCCCGGCGTGCGCGCCACCAACCCCCAGCCCGATCCCATCGTCGCCATCGCCACTGCCCCCGGGCGTGGCGCGGTGGGCATCGTGCGGGTTTCTGGTTCCGGTCTCGGCCCGCTGGTGCAGCGCCTGTGCGGGCGCGACCTGCCACCGCGTCAGGCGGTCTACGGCCCCTTCCGCGACGGCGATGGCCAGGCCATCGACCAGGGTCTGGCGCTGTGGTTTCCCGCACCGCACAGCTACACCGGCGAAGATGTGCTGGAACTGCAGGCCCATGGCGGCCCGGTGGTGCTGCAGCTGCTGCTGGCGCGCTGCCTGCAGGCGGGGGCTGAAGCCGACACGGCCACCGGCGCCGCCATCGCCCCCCGCCTGCGCCTGGCCGAGCCGGGCGAATTCACCCAGCGCGCCTTCCTCAACGACAAGCTCGACCTGGCCCAGGCCGAGGCCGTGGCCGACCTGATCGACGCCAGCACCGAGGCCGCGGCGCGCTCGGCCGGCCGCTCGCTGAGTGGCGCCTTCTCGCACGAGATCGAGGCCCTGCGCCAGCGCACGGTGAAGCTGCGCATGCTGGTCGAGGCCACGCTCGATTTCCCCGAGGAAGAGATCGACTTCCTGCAGCGGGCCGACGCACTCGGCCAGCTCGACGCGATCGACGCCACGCTCGCCGCCGTGCTGGCCCGTGCCCACCAGGGCGCCCTGCTGCGCGAGGGCCTGCAGGTGGTGCTGGCTGGCCAGCCCAACGTCGGCAAGAGCAGCCTGCTGAACGCCCTGGCGGGGGCCGAACTGGCCATCGTCACCGCCATCCCGGGCACCACGCGCGACAAGGTCAGCCAGACCATCCAGATCCAGGGCGTGCCGCTGCACGTGACCGACACCGCCGGCCTGCGCGAGCAGGCCGATGCCAGCGACGAGGTCGAGCGCATCGGCATCGCCCGCAGCTGGGCGGCCATCGCCGAGGCCGACGCCGTGCTGTTCCTGCACGACCTGGTGCGCCGCGGCGATCCGGCCTACGAAACGGCAGAAGCCGCCATCGCCCACCAGCTGGCCGACGTGGCCCGCGTGCCGCCCGGCCGCATCCTGCATGTGCACAACAAGGCCGACGGCGTGACGGCTGTGCCGACGCCTGGCGAAGGCGGCATCCGGCTGTCGGCCAAGACCGGCGCCGGCCTGGACGCGCTGCGCGCCGCCCTGCTCGAACGGGCCGGCTGGCAGGCCGCCACCGAGGGCGTGGCCATCGCCCGCAAGCGCCATGTGCTGGCCTTGCAGCGCTGTGCAGGCCACCTGGCCGAGGCCCGGGCCCACGCGGCAGCGGGCGACACCGCGCTGGACCTGTTCGCCGAGGAATTGCGCCTGGCCCACGAGGCGCTGGGCGAGATCACCGGCACGTTCACGTCCGACGACCTGCTGGGCGAGATCTTTGCGGGCTTCTGCATTGGGAAGTGACGCCCCGCCATCCACCGGAACCACGCCATGACCGACACCGCGCTGATCCTGCGCGCCGCCGCCTTCGCCGCGCACAAGCACCGCGACCAGCGCCGCAAGGACATGCGGGCGTCGCCCTACATCAACCACCCGATCGAGCTGGCCCGCGTGCTGGCCGAGGTGGGCGGCGTGACCGATGCCGTGACCCTGAGCGCCGCCCTGCTGCACGACACGCTGGAAGACACCGACACCACGCCCGAGGAACTGCAGCGCGCCTTCGGCCCCGAGGTGGCGGCCGTGGTGGCCGAGGTGAGCGACGACAAGGCGCTGCCCAAGGCCGAGCGCAAGCGGCTGCAGGTCGAGCATGCGGCGACGATCAGCGACCGCGCCAAGCGGGTGAAGCTGGCCGACAAGATCAGCAACCTGACCGACGTGGTGCATGCGCCGCCGGCCAGCTGGAGCCTGGAGCGCCGGCGCGCCTACTTCGACTGGGCGCGCTCGGTGATCGACCGCCTGCGCGGCGTGGACCCGGCGCTGGAGGCGGCGTTCGACGCCGCCTATGCGCAGCGACCCTGACGGGCCGCCCTCAGTTCACCGCATCCACCCGCATCAGGGCGACGCCGTACTCGTCGGCGCAATCGCTGCCGCCACCCGGGCAGCGCGGCACGCCGGCCTGGGCCGGCACCTGGCCCTGGCGCCCGCTGGTGTCCAGGCGTTGGGCCTGTTCGCCGCTGGGCAGCAGGGTGTACGGGCCGTCGCTGCGCGGCTGCAGGGCGCTGAAGTCGCGCTCATGCGCCGACACCATCACCAGCAGCAGGTTGGGGCCGGCCGGCCCGGTGGTGGCGAACACCAGCGGCGGCTTCGGCAGCTTCAGCGCCTGGCCGGCGCGCAACTTCACCGGGCCGGTCTTGCCGTTCGGATACAGCTGCATCGCCACGCCGTCGGAGCCGAAGAGCTGCACGTAGAGGTAGCCCTCGCGCTGGCTGGTGATGGTGAAGCTCAACTCATCGCGGCCGATGCGCAGCGCGGTCTCGTTCGGGATCGCCTCGACGCCGAAGCCGGGCGTCTGCGCCTGCACCACGCGTTCGTAGACCGCTTCCATCGACCAGGGCGCGGCGGGTGCGGGTGCAGCGGCCACGGGTGCGGGTGTCGCTGCGGGTGCCGGTGCCGGCGTGGCGACCGGCGCCGCAGCGGCGGGCGCCGGTGCGCTGGCCGGCGGTGCCCGGCCCAGCAGCGCATAACCCGCACCTGCAGCGACCAGCACGGCCACCGCGGCGCCGGCGATCAGCCCCACCGGCTTGCCTGGCGCGCCGGCAGCCACTGGCGCGGCGGCACTGGCGGCCGGCACGGCCGCAGCGGCCGGCGGCTGCACGGCGGTGGCAGCCGGTGCGGCGGCGGGTGCATTTGCCGGCGCCCCGTCCAGCCCCATCTCGGCGCGCAGCTGGGCGATGGACGCGGTGCGGTCCTCGGGCTTGACCGCCAGCGCGTGGTCCACCGCAGCCAGGAAGCGCTCGCTGTAGCGCCCGGCGGCGGCCTGCACCAGCGGCACATGGCTGTCACCCAGCAGCCGGCCCACCGACGGCGGCGGCGTGCGGCCGGTGATGGCGTGGTGCACCACCGCGGCCAGGGCGTAGATGTCGGTCCAGGGGCCCTGCTTCATGCCGGGGATCTCGGCGTACTGCTCGACCGGTGCATAGCCGGGCTTGAGGATCACCGTCAGCGCCTGCGTCATGTCGCCGATGACGCGGCGCGCAGCGCCGAAGTCCAGCAGCAGCGGGCGCTGGCTGCCGGCCAGCATCATCACGTTGTCCGGTGCGATGTCGCGGTGGTAGCACTGCGCGTCGTGCAGCACGGCCAGCGCCTCGGTCAGCGGGCGCAGCAGGGTGCGCAGCCAGGCCTCGTCGGGCGCGCCGTTGAACTCGCGCAGCGTGTCCTTCAGCGTCTTGCCCTCGTAGAACGGCATCACCATGTAGGCCGTGCCGTTGGCCTCCCAGAAACGGTAGACCTTGACCAGGGACGGGTGGTCGAACTGCGCCAGCAGCCGGGCCTCGTTGATGAAGCTCTTGCGGCCGGCCTCGAAGGTCTCGCGGTGGCGCTCGCTCTTGACCTGCACCTGCGTCGCGCCCACCCGCGCGGCCAGCACCGAGGGCATGTACTCCTTCAGCGCCACCTCGCGGCCCAGCGAATGGTCGTGCGCCCGGTAGACGATGCCGAAGCCGCCCTCGCCGACCATCGCGGTCAGCTCGAACTCGCCCAGGCGCGTGCCCAGCGGCAGGTGGTTGTCCAGGTCGGCGGACGGAGCGGCCGTGGCAACAGGCGCGACAGGCGCGACAGGCGCAACCGGCGCAACCGGCGCAACCGGAATGGCGGGCGCCTCGGTGCGCGGCGCGATCACGGTGCGGTCGTCGATGTCCGCGGGGGCGGCGGGCGCGGCAGGGGCAGCCGGTGCGGCGGGGCCGGGTGCGTCCGCCGGGCCCGGCGGCACGGCGCCCAGGGGCCGGATCAGGGTGCGGTCGTCGTCGGCGGTCATGGTGCGGTGGCGCTGGAGGGGGCGGATGCTGGAGCGGGTGCCGGCATTGTCTCGCCCAGCAGCACGCCGGCCGGCTGCGGCAGCCCGCGCGAGATGCGCAAGCCTGCCGGCTGCGCCGCGCCACCCGCGTGCCACCAGGCCAGGCCCTGCACCTGCGAGCGCCACAGCGCCTGCGCCTGGTGCGCCAGGTGGGCGGCGATGTCGGCGCCGGCGCTCAGCGGCTCGTCGCGCCAGGCACCGGGCGCAGCGGGCAGGCCGGGCGGGTCGACAGCGGGCGGCGGTGCCCAGGCCGGCAGCGCCATGCGGGCCAGCGCGTCTTCCACCTGCTCGACGGTCCAGTCCTCGTGCAGCGCGTCGGCGGCCAGGTCGTCCAGCCGCGCCAGCCAGGCCCACAGCGTGCGCTGATCCTCGACCGACGCCGGCAGCGTGGCCAGCGGCAGTACCAGGCTGAAGGGGAAGTAGCGCCCCACCCGGTCGACCGACGGCATCAGCACGCCGGCCCAGGCTTGCGTGCCGGGCGCGCCGGGCAGCGCACCGGGCGCTAGCACGAAGCGCCAGCTGGGGCTGGCCAGGTAGGCGTCCAGCCAGCCGGCGCCCAGGCGGCGCTGCAGGTCCAGCAGGCCGGCGGCCAGCCAGGCGTCCCACGCGGCCAGGAAGCCGGCGTCCATGCGGCGCTGGGCGAAATCACCCAGCGTGGGCAGCTTGCCGTACCAGCCCGGTGGCGACGAGGACGGCATCGCGGCGGGCCTGCGCTACAGCGCCGCCGGGCACTGGAACTGGCGGATCTCGCGCAGCTGGAACGGGTTGAACACGCTGGCGGCGATCACGTCGACCTTGGCCTTGCGCCCGCCCAGGTTGACCAGCAGGCTGAAGCGCTCGGGCGCCGACGAGGGCTGCATCTCGAAGCGGTCGAACAGCCGGAACAGCGCCCACGGCCCGTCGAAGCCTTCCTGCGGCCCGGCGTTGCCCGCCGCGCTGGACAACCGCACCTGCGACGCCACCCGCGTGCTGGGCCAGCTGACCACGGCCGATGCGCCGCCCGGTGCCAGGCGCTGCACCTGGCCGTCGACGTCGAGCACCAGTTCCTTCAGGTCGGGGTCGATCTCGACCACGCGCATCTCGATGCGCACCGACGGCGTCTTGCCGCCGCTGCGGAAGAACACGTCGCGGATGCGCTGCGCCTGCTGGAAGGCGGTGAGCGCCGCCGCCCGCACCGGCTTGCTGCCGTCACCGGTGGGCTTGTAGCTCCAGGCCGGCGTGCTGGTGTCGACCAGGGCCGCCAGCCGCGCCTGGAAGAAGGCGTCCATCAGCCCGCCCACGCCGAACAGCTGGCCCAGGTCCTCGGGCAGCACGTCGTTGCGCGAACCGCTGGCAAACGGGTAGCGCCCGGCGATGGCGCGGGTGCAGAACTCGGTGATGGGCTTGAGCTCGGCGCCCAGGCCGGCGATCTCGGCACTGCGGCCCTGGCTGGCGCCGGCATCGGCCAGCTCCTCGACGATGGCCCGCACCGGCCCCGGCTGCTGGCCGGCGGCGGCCTTGACTTTCTCGGCTGCGCCACCCGGCGGCGGCGGCGTCTTGTTCTTGGCGGCGGCGTCCACCGCGCTGAGGTGCGTGTACAGCTCGCCGAAGAGCTTGAGCGTGTCGTCCAGCGGCGGCGGGTTGCCCGCCACCAGGCGGTGGATGCCGGCGAAGTGGTCGTCGACCATCTTCTCCAGCGGGCCCGCGCCGCCGGTGGCCGACGGCGCCGCACCGGCCAGGCGGGCGGCGTCCTCCTTGGCCTTGGCGGCGGCCTTGTCCAGCGCACTGGCGGCGGCCGGATCGGGAACCAGCTTCGTCTCGGCCGCCACGCCGCGCAGCCAGCCGGCCAGCGGTGAATCGACGCCCGAGAGCATGCGCGCCACGCTGATGCTGCGCTCCAGCCCGGCCAGGCGCACCAGGCGCACGTCGGCCAGCAGCGTGTCCCAGGCCTTGATGTAGTCCTCGTAGTACAGGCGGCGCACCTTGTCGACCACGCCGCCGCCAAGCGCGACGTCCTTCAGCCGCGCCGGGTCGGCCTTGCTGCCCAGCACCCAGGGTTCCTCGCGGGCCAGCTGCGCGGTGGCGGCCTGCACGCCGGTCTTGATCAGCTTCTCGTGCCCGGCCCGGGTGTAGAGGCCCGACACGCCCTTGGTCAGCGGTTCCTTGCTGGCGCGCTCGAAGACCTGGGCCGCGTTCGGGCCCGCCGCGCCGGCCACGGTGAAGTCGGGCACGTCGCCCGGGCGGAACTGGCGCTTGATGCGGCTGTAGACGCGGTATTCCAGCGGATACGCGGCCAGCATCTCGCGCACCTGGCCCACCAGGGCCTCGTCGCGCGGGGCGATGGCCTGCGGCGGGCCCAGGGCCAGCGCCGCGTCGAGGTGGGCGTCCAGCGCAGCGCGCTGCTCGGGCGTCAGCGCCGTGTACTGGCGGTCCCAGTCCAGCGTGATCCAGGCGCGCAGCGTCGGCGCATCGAACTGCGCCGGCGTGTAGAGCATCAGGTAGGTCTTCAGCGCCTCGTAGGCGTTCTCCTGGTTCTTGCTGTCGGCGGCGCGCAGGCGCTCCTCCAGCCGGCGGGCGATGCGCGGCATCAGCGTCTTGCCCAGCAGGCGCAGGTAGGCCAATTGCGCCGCGCCGTCGAGCTTGTCGCCCTGGTACAGGCCCAGGCCGTTGAGCAGCGGCGGGTTCTTCAGGTCCAGGCCGTCGAGTTGCGCCGCGCCCCGCACGGCGCCCAGCACCGGCGGCAGCGGTGTCACGTCGGCGCTGGTGGGCGCCGGCAGCGACTGCACCGCCTGCTGCAGCGCCGGCAGCCGGGCCGCCACCTGCTGCGCATGGTCGAGGTTGCGGCTGCGGCTGACCAGCCAGCCCGCCAGCACCGCCACGGCGGCCACGCCGATCACGGCGAAGCCGGCGGCGCGCAGCGTGCGGCGCCGCGCCTCGGCCTGCGGGTTCAGCGTGCCCAGGCCGCGCTCGGCGAAGACCACGTCCTTCAGCAGCCGCTGCAGGAAGAAGCTCTTGCCACGGGCGCCCGGCGCCTGCGCGGCGCGGGCATCCAGGCCGAAGGCGCGGCCCAGCGCGCCCATCACGCGGTCGATGGGTGCACCTTCCTGCGTGCCGCTGGTGAAGTAGACGCCGCGCACCCGCGGTGCCTGCTCCAGCGTGCCGCCGCCGCCCACCACCGCGCCCAGGAAGTCGGCCAGCACCGGTTGCAGCGCGGCGAACTCCTGCGGGAAGGCGAAGATCGCGCTGCGCCGCAGCACGTCGCGCTCGGCCTCCAGCCGGTCGACCAACTGCGCCACGAGGCGCTGCTGCAGCTGCTGGTACAGCGTGGCGAAGCCGGGCAGCGGGTCGGCCGGCGTGGCAAGCGCGTCGTCGAAGGTGAAGCCCCAGACCTGGGCCCGGTCCTCGGCACCCAGCGCCTCGAAGCTCTCGTTGAAGCCGCCCAGCAGGTCGGCCTTGGTCACCAGCACGTAGACCGGCGCGCGCACGCCCAGCTTGGCCTGCAGCTCCTGCAGCCGGGCGCGCAGCTTGGCGGCATGCTCGGCGCGCTCGGTGGCGCCCTGCTGCAGCAGGTCCTGCACGTTGACGGTGAGCAGCACGCCGTTGATCGGCTGGCGCGGCCGGGTCTTCTTCAGCAGCGCCAGGAAGTTGTCCCAGGCGCTGGCGTCGACATCGCGGTCGCTCTCCTGCAGCGTGTAGCGGCCGGCGGTGTCGATCAGCACCGCGTCCTGCGTGAACCACCAGTCGCAGTTCCGCGTGCCGCCCACCCCCTGCACCGCGGCGCTGGCGCCGGCCTTGTCATCCCCCAGCAGGAACTGCAGCCCGGCGTTCATCAGCGCCGTGGTCTTGCCCGAGCCGGGCGCGCCGATGAACATGTACCAGGGCAGCTCGTACAGGTAGGCACCGCCGCCGGCCAGCCCGCCGCCGCGCCGCGCCTTCAGCTTGCCCACCGCGTCGCCGAAGCGCTGGGCCAGCAGCTGCGCCTCCTTGTCGCTGGCCGAGGGCCCCGCGCCCAGGCCGGCCAGCAGCGCGGCATTGGCCCGCTTGCGGCGCCAGGCCACCCAGGCCAGCCGGCCGATCCAGGCCGCCCACAGCAGCACGATGACGACCAGGCGCACCACCACGCCGTCCAGCGGCCTGGCGTCGCCGATGGCCAGCAGCGGCCCCACCCACCACACCACCGCCGACAGGGCCAGCAGGCCCAGGCTGCCCAGCACCACCGGGCTCAGCAGCCCTTGCAGGATTCGCTTCATGGTGTCGGCGGCTTCAGTTGGGCGCGGCGGCCGTCAGCTGGATCTCGACCCGGCGGTTGCGCGCCCGGCCCTCGGCCGTGGCGTTGTCGGCCACCGGCTCGGTGTCGGCGCGGCCCTCGGCGCGCAGGCGTGCCGGCTGCACATTGGCTGCCAGCAGGCGCAGCACGCTGCCGGCGCGCTCCTGCGACAAATGCCAGTTCGACGGGAAGCGCAGCGAGCGGATCGGCTGGTTGTCGCTGTGCCCGCTGATCAGCACCTGGCCCGGCACCTGGTTCAAGGCGGCGGCGATTCGGCTGAACAGTGGCACCGCACGGCCCGCCACATCGGCGCTGCCGGGGTCGAACAAGGTGTCGCCCAGCACGGTGACGGTGCTGCGGTCGGCCTGGTCGTCCACCTGCACCAGCTTGGCGGCGATGTCGGCCTGCAGCAGCTGCGCCAGCCGTGGCGGTGCGGGCGCGGCCGGGGGTGGTGCCGGCGGCGCGGCGGCGGTCTTGGCGTCCAGCGCCTGCAGCGCGCCGAAGGTGGCGTCGGTCTGCACGTTCAGCGACAGGCGCAGCGCGGCGAACACCCCCGCCAGCAGCAGCACCGTGCCGGCGGCCACCACCCACAGCGGCACGCCGTCGCGCAGGCGCTGCGGCGGCTGGGCGATGCCCGCCCATTGCAGCGACAGCGTGCGGTCGGCCGGCCCGGCCAGGTTGCGCAGCATCGTCGCCAGCCGGCCGCGCAGGTCGTCGAGCTGGGCCCGGCCGTCGTTGAGCACCTTGTACCGGCCCTCGAAGCCCAGCGACAGCGTGACGTAGACCAGCTCCAGCAGGTGGCGGTGCTGGGCCGGGTTCTCGGCCAGGCGCGTCAGCAGCTGGAACACCTTCTCGCCGCCCCAGCCCTCGTTGTGGAACTGCACCAGCAGGCTGTGCGCCGCCCAGGCACCCGAGCCGCCCCAGGGCGTGCTGGACGCGGCCTCGTCGAGCAGGGTGCACAGCACGTAGCGGGCGGCCACCACCTGCTCGTTGGGCAGGCCCTGGGCGCGGGCGCCGGCCTCGAAGCGGCGCACCGACTCGGCCAGCTGCGCCCGCAGCGCCGCCGGGTCGGGGTGGCGCAGCGTGGCGCGCAGCCGCGGCGCGGCGGCCAGCAGCGGCGCGGCGCACTGCACCAGCGGGTTCAGGCTGGCATGCGGCGGCAGCGCGCTGCCGTCGGGCAGCGGCGGCAGGCCGGCGCCGGCGGTCGGCGGCGCTGCGGCAGCCGGCGTGTCACCGGCCCGCGGCGCACGGCCCGCGCTGGGCTTGATCAGCGTGCGCTCGCCCTCGAAGGCGGCGAACGGGTTGGGATTGGCCGGCGTGTCCTTGTCGTTCATCGCTTGCACTCCACGTCAGTTGCTCCACTGCGCATGGCGGAAGTCGCGACGCATGCAGCGGTGGCAGCAAGCGATCGCCGCGGAACCGGCTTCGCCGGGCCGCTGGCGGTGCCCCCTTGAGGGGGCGCGCGAAGCGCGTAGGGGGTGGGCCAAGTCATCAACGGTTGCTGCGGATCGCCCAGAACTCGAGCGCCAGGCCGGGAAAGTCGCCGGCGATGTGCATCGCCAGCCCGCCCGATGTCTCCAGCTGCTTCCACAGCTCGTTGCCGCGGGTCTCCAGCTCGAAGTAGGTGAAGCCGGCATGGAACGGGATCTGCCGCGGCGCCACCGGCAGCGCCCGCAGCGTGATGCCGGGCAGCTGCAGCTGCACCAGGTCGCGCAGCCGCTCGGCCGGGCCGATCTTGACCTGGGTGGGAAAGCGCGCCTGCAGCGCCGCGACCGGCATCTGCGCGTTGACCGCCAGCACGAAGCTGGCGTTGCGCTGCAGCTCGATGTCGGCGATCACCGCCACCCGCACGCCGTGCTTGCGGTCCTGCAGGTCGATCGGGATGGCGGTCTGCTCCAGCACCATCGACAGCGACTGCCGCAGGTCGGCCATCACCGCGCGGAAGCAGGCGGCCAGGTCGTCGTGGCGATACGCCGGGTAGGCCACCGGGCGGCGCGCCTCGCGGAAGGTGGACAGCTCGCCGGCCAGGCCCAGCAGCGCGTCGTACAGCCGCTCGGGGTGCAGCACCGCCAGGCGCTGCAGGTGGGCGAACTGCGGCTCGCAGCGGTTGACCACCTGCAGCATCAGGAAGTCCATGATCTCGCCGACGCCGGCCCGCCCCGGCTGGGCCATGCGCGCGCCCAGCGCCTCGCCGCGCTGGTGCAGCATGCCGTGCACCTCGCGCAGGCAGCTGTCGAGCACCGGCTGGGCGCTGGCGTGCAGCATCGGCGGCACGTAGGCGGTGTCGAGCACCACCCGGCCGTCGGCGCGGCGCTCGATCACCCGCACCAGGCCCAGCGTGGTGTGGCCTTCGGCGGCGTCGCTGGCGCGCATCAGGCGCAGGTTCAGCCGGCCCACCTGCAGCGGCGCCTCGCGGGCGCCCAGCGCATGGCAGTCGGCGACGTCGACCTGTGCCACGCGGTAGCGCGGCGACATCGTGCTTTCGCCGGCCTCGGCATCGCTCTCGGGCACGCCGGGGCGGGCATCGGGCAGGCCCAGCACCAGCACCTCGTCGCGCACGTCGCCCGGCACGTCGAAGGCAGGCGGCGCCGGATCGTCGCCGGGCACCGAGAACACCAGGCCGTCGGGCAGCACGCCGTGCGCGCTGGCGACCACCACCCGGCCCTGCAGCAGCGCCGCCTCGTCGACCTGCAGCGCGAAGAAGCCCCAGGCCCAGGGCAGGGCGGAGGCGAGTCGCCCGGCCAGCTGCCGCTCTTGAAACCGGTCCTGCTGCTGGAAGTGCTGTGGCTGGAGGAACATGCCCTCGGTCCACATCACCTTGTTGTGCCAAGTCATCGGGGGGATCGCATCCTGGAGGCTGGGGCGGGACGTCGGCGCAGCCGGCCCGCCCCGGACCAGACACCCCGGCCGGCATCGAGCGACCGGACGATACACGGGCCCATGGCGGAAGTCATCCTGGCGTCGCCGGAGGGCGGTGTCCCTTGCGTTGGGGATGGGCGGCCACGCCGCCCGGTCGTAACATTTTGCACATGACCTCCACCACGCTCCACCTCCTGCGTCCATGGACCGCCGCCCTGGTGCTCGGCGCGGTCGCGTGGCTCCCGTCTGCCGCCTGGTCGCAGGCTGCCGTCGACATGGGCCAGGGCGTGCCCGACGCCAAGGTCATCGCCGAGGGCCTGTTCCCCGAGGACGAGTGCGAGCAGCTCAAGGCCGCCGGCTTCAAGTGCATGGGCTTCCGGCCCGCCACCCGCTACGCCCTGCCGGCCACCGCGTTCAAGGTCGGCTCGGCGGAGATCCCCGACTCGCTGAAGGTGCAGCTCGAAGTCTTCGCCGACGTGCTGCGCCAGCGCCGCGGCAGCGGCAAGCAGGTGCGCATCGAGGGCCACGCCGACGCCTCCGGCTCGGCCACGGCGAATGCGGCGCTGTCGCAGAAGCGGGCCGAATCGGTGCGCGACTTCCTCGTCGCCCGCGGCGCCGACCCGGCGATGCTCAGCTCGGTCGGCCTGGGCTCGGCCGTGCCCAAGAGCGGCACGGACCCGTTCTCGCCCGAGAACCGCCGCGTCGAGATCGGCCGCGCCGACGCGGCGAAGTGAACCCGCCGCCGGCGGCCCTGCGGCTCGCCGGCGTCGTCAGGGGATCAGCTCGGTGAACTGACCGGGCGTCACGAAGGTGATCACCCCGCCCCAAGCGCAGTTCAGCGTGCTGGTGTTGTTCAGCGCTGGTGCGCCGGCCAGGATGACGGTGGGCGCGCCCGGCTTCCACGGCCCCACCGGCACGGGCATGCAGGGCATCGGCGTCAGCACGCCCAGCGCCGCCGCGGTGGCCGCGGCCACCGTCGGGTTGGCCATGCTCATGCACACGCCGAACGGCGGGATGTTGACCATCGGCACGAAGTCCAGGATGTTGCCGGCGGGCATGTTGCCGGTCATCACCATCTTCGGCGTGGCGCTGAAGGTCGACGGTGCGGCGCCCATGGCGCAGGTCATCATCGCGCCGGTGCAGCAGTGCAGGGCCATGGCGGGGCTCCCGGGTCGTCCGGCGGCTCAGGCCGCGCGGGACCACACCGCCAGCGCGGTGTAGTTGTCGTGGCTGGGCAGGTCGCGGGTGGCGCTGCGCACGGCCTGGTCCAGTGCGTCCAGCCAGGCGCGGGGCGTCGCGGCGCCAGCCAGGCAGGATTCGAGCACGGCGTCGTCCAGGTGCTCCCACAGGCCGTCGGTGCACAGCATGAAGGCGTCGCCGGCCTCCACCGGGCCGTCGCCGTCGTCACCGGTCACCACCAGCTGCTCGGGCGGCAGTCCCAGGGCCGAGCGCAGCTCGCTGCGCCGCGGGTGGTGCTGCATCTGGTCCTCGGCCAGCATGCCGGCGTCGACCAGCGCCTGCACCAGGCTGTGGTCGCGGGTGCGCTGCAGCAGCCGGCCGTCACGGAACCAGTACAGCCGCGAGTCGCCCGCATGGGCCCAGTGCGCCCGGTGGTCGATGAAGTCCAGCACCAGGCACACGGCGGTGCTGTGCATGTCCTGCCGCGGCGTGCCCGGCTCGCGCTGGCGGCGCAGCGCGTCGTTGGTCTCGCGCAGGGCATCGGCCAGCGCGTCGCCGTCGGCGGTGGGCCGGCTGCTCAGGCGGCTGACCATGGCCTGCACCGCCAGGCGCGAGGCGATGTCGCCGCCGCCATGGCCGCCGGCGCCGTCGGCCAGCACGCAGCACAGCTGGCGTTCGGAGTGCCAGTGGCCGCAGGCGTCCTCGTTGTAGTCCCGACCGCCGCGGTCGGTGAGCAGGGCGACTTCGAGCGAGAGCATGGGGTTCACCTCGATGCCGGTGGCTCGGCCTGCAGGCGGTCGAGCTGGTCCTGGTAGGCGCGCAGGAAGGCCTTGCCGAACAGCGCGTCGACGTCGTCCTGCGCCTCGGCCGACAGCTGGCCGAAGAGCTGCTGGAAGGCTTCCCACAGGCGTGCCTTGCGGGTGGCGGGGATCAGCCCGGCCAGGCCGGCGCGGCCGGCGAGCTGGGTCTCCAGCTGCTGCGGGTCGAAGCGCTGCAGCATGCCCTCCATCGCCGCCTTCATGCCGGCCATCAGGCCCAGCTGGTGCGCCCGCAGGTCGTCGAAGGCGTCGCGCATGGCAGGCGCCGGCGCCATGAAGCCGGCCACGGCCGGGCCCATCAGGTGCAGCAGCGCGGCATCGACCGTGGGCGAGAACTTCAGCGGGTTGTTCTCGCGGCCCTGGATCATGGTCATCATCGCCCGCATCTCGCGCTTCAGCGCCGCACGCGCAGCCAGCAGCTCGACCGCGCCGCGCGTGCTCTCGCGCAGCAGCTGGCCCAGGCGCTGCATCAGCTCGGGTGTGAGCTGGTCGATGCGCAGGCCGGGCGTGTCCAGGCCCTGCAGCAGGGCGGCCAGCAGCACCTGCTCCCCGGCACCCGCCACCGGCGGGGTGGTCGCGCCCACCACGGGCGGTGATGGCCGGGGCGCTGCCGGCGGCGGCGCCAGGGCGGCGGGCGCTGCTGCCGTGGCCGGCGCCACCGGCACCGGCCGGATCAGCGTGTGCGGCACCTCGGCCGCGGCGGGGGCGGCCGGCGGGCGGGGCTGGTTCGGCGAGGGCATGCCCGGCAGGGTGACGACGCGGCCCTCGGGCGGCGGGTTGTCCCAGCTGAACACCGCGCCGCGCGGTGCGCTGGGTGCGGCCGCGGGGGGCAGCGGCATGGGCGTGTGCAGGGCCGAGGCGTGGTCGTCCACGCTGGCTGCCGGCACCGGTGCGGGCGCGCCGGCCAGTGCCTGCAGCGGGTCGTCCTGGCCGGCGGTGTTGGGTTGCAGCAGCAGCGCGCGGGCCTGCGGCGCGCCCAGCGGGTCGGCCACCGGCGCGCCGGCGGCCAGGCCGAACAGGTCGTCCAGCGACTCCAGGCCCGGCGCAGCCACCGGCAGGCCGCCGCCGGCCTGCGGTGTGGCGCTGCCCAGGCCCAGCCCCAGGCCAGCGGCCGGGGCGGGCGCGGCTGGTCCCGGCGCCAGGAAGTCCCAGTCGTCGGGGATGCCGGTGGCCGCCGCCGCGGCGGGCGCGGGTGGTGGCGGCGCCGGCCAGGCCGGTGCCGGGGCGGCCGCCCACGGTGGTGCGGCGGGGGCCGGTGCGGCGGCCGGGGTGGTCCAGGGCACCGGCGTGGCCCAGGGGTCGGCGGCGCGGCCGGCGGCTGCGGCCGGTGCGGCGGCTGCGGCTGGTGGCGGCATGGCTGCCACAGCGGGTGCGGCCAGGCCCTGGGCGCCGTCGCCGAACAGGTCGGCGAACGGGTCGGCCGGCGCGGCGGCGCTGCCGCCGGCCGCCACCTGCAGCGCATAGCTGCCGATCTGCACCGTGTCGCCCACGGCCAGGGGCTGCTCGCGGCCCAGCGGCACCGGCTGGCCGTTGACCGCGATGGGGTTGCTGCCGTTGTCGACGATGGCGTAGCCGCCGCCGCGGAACACCACCCGCGCGTGCTGGCGCGAGATGCTGCGTTCCGGGTCGGGCAGCACCAGCTGGTTGCCGTCGGCCCGGCCGATGCTGCCGCCCAACTCGTCGAAGCTGGCCGACAAGCCCTGCGTCGGCGCCCCGTTGAAGCTGACCACGGTCAGCACGATCATGCGCGGTCTCCCACTGTGCAATGGCCCGAAAGCATAAGCGCCGACGCGGTCCGGTGAGCGTGCCCCATCAGCGCCCCGTCAGCGCAGCACATGGCAGCGGCCGTCGACCACGGCGATGCGCGCCGGCCACGCCACCTGGCTGCCGTCGGCCAGGGTGCCGCGCAGCGCGGGGCCGCCGTCGCTGCCCAGGCAGTCCAGCAGGCGGCCACCGGCCACGGGGCGCAGGCGCAGGTGGGCGGCGGCGGGCAGCACCATCTTCAGCCCGCGCGCCTGCAGCTGCGCCAGGTGGCCGCGCAGCCGGGCCACGTCGTCGGCCAGCGGGCGCTGGTAGGCGGCGGCCTGCTCCTCCAGCTTCAGCCGGCTGGCCAGCAGCCAGGGCTCGGGGTTGCCGCGCGCCAGGCCCACGGCGATCTCCAGCAGGAAGGCCGCCACCAGCGGCTGCACGGCGGCGGCGTCGGGCACCGGCGGGGCGTCCAGCCAGCGCCAGCGCGGGAAGCTGGCCGGCAGGTCCACCGCCTGCTGCAGCGGCAGCGGCGTCTCGTGCAGGGTGTCGGCCGCAGGCGCCCAGTCGAGCTGGGCCAGGCTGCGGGCGCTGGCCGGGTCGGCCACGCCGTCCATGCGCGGCAGCAGCAGGCGCAGGCTGGCCAGGGAGCGGCCGTCGGCCAGCTGCGGCTCGGGCGGCGGCGGCGGCCCGCCGGCCGGCCCGGGCCCGATCACCAGCCCGAGCAGGTTGCTGCCGACCAGGGTGAATTCATGCACCGGCAGCAGCGCCACCGGCTGCGCGGGCGTGGTGCGCAGCAGCGGCACGCCGTTGAACTGCGCCTCTGCCGTGGTGCCCTGCACCTCCAGCCGCAGCACCATCAGCCGGTCCATCAGCCCAGCCTCCAGTCGACCAGGGTCAGCGCCGGCAGCAGCGCCAGCGTGTGCGTCTGCCAGCCCAGCAGCGGGTCATGGCTGCCCAGGCTGACGTGGACCGGCTCCAGCCGCAGCGCGGCGAACCACTCCCAGCCGCTGCTGCCGCTGGTGCAGGGCCGCAGGCCGGCCTCGCCGACCAGGGCGCCGCCGGCCGGCGCCAGCAGCTGGGCCAGCCGGCCCGTGGCGGTGGCCAGCGGCGCCACCTGCACCTGCACCGGCCAGCGCCAGCGCGCCACGGCCGCACCCAGCAGCGCGTCGACCGGGGCGCTGGCGTCTTCGCGTGCCAGGCGCTGCTGCAGCCGGGCATGGCCAGCCAGGCGCAGCTGGAGGCGGGTGCGGGTGCCGGCCAGCGCGTCGCCGGCCGCCGCGTCGGCGCCCCATTCGCCGGTCAGTTGCAGGTCGGCGCGGGCGGCGTCGACCGCCAGCTGCCCGACCACGCGCATCAGCGCCGGCGCGCCCAGGCCGGCGCCGGTGTCCAGCGCCCAGCCCCAGGCCAGGCTGGCCTGGCCGTCGAGCAGGCCCAGCGTGCCTTCCAGCTGTGCCGCGGCGATGCCCGGCAGCGCGGCCCAGGCCGTGGCGAGCGCCTGCAGGCCGGCGGCGATGGCGGCGTCCAGGCCGGCCTCGAACTGCCGGCGCAGTGCGGTGGCGTCCTGCGGCTGGCCGTCGCGCTCGACGCGACACAGCGTGGGGCCGCGCTGCCAGGGCCGCGGCCCCGGCAGCAGCGCCTGCGCCGGCGCCGGGCTGCGCTGCCACTGCAGCCACCATTGCGTGGCCGGCCACACCGCCACGGTGCAGCGCTGCGCACCCAGGGCCGGGCCGCTGTCGCGCAGGCCGCACAGGGCGATGTCCAGCCGGTGCAGTTCGGGCGAGGTTTCCTCGGCCACGATGGCGCCTGCACCGGCCCGCGGCAGCGGCTGCGCGCGCGGGGCCAGCAGCCAGCTCGCGGACTTGCCGGCGTGGCCGGCCCAGGTCCAGCGGCCATGCGGGCCACCGAAGTCCAGCCGCGGATGGACGTCGCCGTCACACACGCAGAGCGGCCGCAGCTTGACCTGCAGCCGTGCCTGCGGGCCCTGGCCGGGCGGGTGCGACAGGGCGGCGATCTGCGCCGGCAGCGGATGGGCGGCATCCAGGCGCAGCGGCGCCGGCCAGGCCACCACCTGCCGCTGCCAGTCGGGCGCCGTGCCGTCGGCCGCAGTGCCACCCAGCACCGGCTGCTGCAGCCAGCCTTCGTCGACCAGGCGCAGGTCGGCGGCTTCCAGGTCGCAGGCGGCACGCGGCGCGGGTGGCGGGTCGGCGGGTTGCAGGCCGGCCGGGTCGCCGTGCCGGCCCAGCGCGCCGTAGCGGTCGATCAGCGCCCCATCGGCCTCGGCCAGTGCCTGCGGTGTGATGCGCGAGCCGGGCAGCTGCTGCAGCTGCTGCAGCGAGCGCTGCACCAGCTGGTGCAGGGCCAGCCATTCGGCCTGCGGCGACTGGCCCGCCGGCGCCAGCAGCGGCGGGGCCCAGGCATGGTCGGGCCGCTCGTGGAAGGACGGCCCCCAGACGAAGCCCAGGTTGACCAGCCGCGCCACGGCGCCCGCCCGGGTCACGCCCAGGCCAAGCGCCTGCTGCACTGCACGCTCGACGAAGGCCGGGTAGCGCTCACCCAGGCGCTCGGGCATGGCCGGCCAGCGCCCGGCCAGGTGGCTGGCCAGGTCGGCGACGAAGGCACGCCAGGCCGCGTCTTCGTCGCTGCCCTGCGCGGCGTCCGCCAGGTTGAATTCCGCCATGGTGCGCACGACGGATCAGCGGTGGCCCAGCGGGTCCTTGGGCAGCTCGGGGTCGGTGGGCGCCTCGGGCGCGGTGGGGGCCACCGGGCTGGCGCCGCTGCCGGCGCCGGCCGCACCGCCGGAGTTGATCTTCACCATCGGCCCGGTGATCGACACGCCGTCGGGCCCCAGCACCACGCTGGACGGGCCGGCCTTGATCGTCACCTGCATGCCGCCCTCGATGACCACGTTCATGCCGCCCTTGATGTGCACGTTGATGCCGCTGTCGAGCGCGCTGTTGGTGCCGATCTTCAGGTGCAGGTCGGTGCCGGCCTTCAGCGAGATGCCCTGGCCGGCCTCGGCGGCGATGCCCTGGCCGATCTTCAGGCTGTAGCCCGCGCCGCCCTTGAGCAGGATGTCGCCGGTGGTCTCGTTGCTGAACTTGGCCTCGTACTTCTGCTTGACCGCCTTCTTCACCGTCAGGTGGTGCTCGCCCTCGATCTTCTCCTTGCGGTCCTTCTTGACGGTGCGGTGCTCGTGGTGGCCGATCTCGCTCTTGAGCGTTTCCTCCACCACCTCGAAGCGGTCCTTCTGCGCCTGCAGCCAGACGTACTCGCTGCCCTTCTTGTCCTCGAAGCGCAGCTCGTTGAAGGCGTCGGCCGGGCCCTTGACGCTGCGGCTCTTGAGGGTGCTGACGCTGGCGTTGGCCGGCAGCTCGTAGGGTGGCATCTGCGCGGCGTTGTGCACCCGGCCGGTGATCAGCGGCTGGTCGGGGTCGCCTTCGAGGAAGTCGACCACCACCTCCTGGCCCAGGCGCGGCAGGCTGATCATGCCGAAGCCGTTGCCCGCCGAGGGCGAGGCCACGCGCACCCAGCAGGTCTTGGCGCCATCCTTCTTGCCCAGGCGGTCCCAGTGGAACTGCACCTGCACCCGGCCGTACTTGTCGGGCACGATGTCGCCGGGGTCGCCCTTGCCCACCACCACCGCGGTCTGCGGACCGGCCACGTGGGGCTTGGGCGTCAGCCGCTGCGGCCGGAAGGGCTCGGCCAGCGGCTGCAGCGCGAAGCGGCACAGGAAGCGGGTCTCGCGGCTGCCGCTTTCCTCGGCGGCCAGCTGCATGTCGATCTGCGTGGCCAGCACCAGGTAGTCGGTGTTCTGTGCGGCCTGCGGATGCTCGGCCAGCGTGAAGCGCCCACCCGCCGCCAGGCCGCTGTTCTCGCCCTGGCCGCTGCAGCGGGCGTAGCGGGCCGCGGCTTCCTCGAGCCGCAGCCGCGCCAGCTCGCCGCCGCGGGCCTTGTCGATGTGGCCGCCGGGCGCGTCGTAGACCGCCAGGTCGGCATGGGCATGGGGCCGGCGCAACGCGGCCGGGTCGGTCAGCAGGCTGGTGGCGGGCTTCTCGAAGTCGTAGTCGGTGAGCACCATGCGGCCGGGCTGGATCTCGTGGCGCACCTGCCATTGCTGGATCGCCGACGCCGCGCCGGCCGGACGCGGCCCGGGCCGCAGCACGATGCGCTCGAAGCCGGGCAGTGGCGCGTGTGCGCCGCTGTGGTCGGAGAGCACCATCGTGTGGCGTTCGGCCGCATGCTCGAACCAGAAGAAGATGCCCTCCTCCTCCAGCAGCCGGCAGACGAAGTTGAAGTCGGTCTCGCGGTACTGCACGCAGTAGCGGCGCTTGGGGTGCTTGCCCTGCAGGTCCAGCCGCACCTGGCCCTGGTAGGCCGCCAGCACCGCCTGCACGATCTCGGGCGCGCTCTGGTCCTGGAAGATGCGGATGTCGGCCGAGCGGGTCAGCAGCCACAGCCAGGGCCGCAGCGTGATGCGGTAGCTGGCCAGGCGCCCGTCGGTGCCCTCGGCGCCGAAGGCCGCGACGATGCCGTGGAACCAGCGCGTGTGGCCGCCCCCCTGGTCCAGCGACACGGCCGCGGGCTTGCCCAGCAGGTCCTGGGCGGCGATGGCGGGGTTCTCGCTGACGGCCGTCACCTGGTAGTCGAACAGGCGCGAGATCTCTTCCTGACCCGACATCGATGCGAAGCGCAGCTCGGCATCGAGCGTGGTCTTCAGCACCATCGGTTGCGGCTTGCTGGTGGCCATGGCGGGGCGGGTCCGGTGAGCAGGGCTGCAGAGTGTGTCAGGCCGGCCGCCGGGCTGTCACCAGCCAGCCCTGCACCGGCTGGCCGCTTTCCTTGCGCAGGAAGACGGGCTCGGCGGCGGCGTCGACCAGCCCGGCGCGCTGCAGCGCGGCCAGCGTGGCACCGCGGGCATGGCTGTAGCGGCCGTGGTACTGCAGCCTGCAGCCGGGCTGCACCGCCTCGGGCGCGGCATCGTCCAGCGCCTCGACGGTGAACACCAGCCAGCCGCCGGGGCGAAGCGCCGACAGGGCGGCGGCGGCAAAGTCGTCGAGCGCGCCGAAGTAGCACAGCGTGTCGGCCGCCGTCACCGCGTCGAAGCCCAGCGGCCGGCTTTGCAGGAAGGCCACCAGCTCGCCCTGGAACAGGTCGGCATACACCCCGCGGTCATGGGCACGGCGCAGCATGCCCTCGGACAGGTCGACGCCGGTGATCCGCTGCGCCAGCGGCGCCAGCAGCGGGCCGCACAGGCCGGTGCCGCAGCCGGCGTCCAGCAAGCTGGCCACCGGTGCGGCGCTGCCCAGCAGGCGCGCCAGCGCGGTGGCCACATGCTGGGGCGCCTGGTAGTCCAGGTTGGCCAGCTTGCCGTCGAAACCCGCCGCGAAGCCGTCGAACATCTCGGTCACGTAGGCATCGCCGGCCCGCGCGGGCACGTTCTCGCCGGTCAGTGCCGCCAGGTGGTGGCGGGGGTACGGGTCGTCGGGTTCGCTGTCGATCCAGGCCTGCAGCACGGCCTGCGCATCCGCGATGCGGCCTGCCTTGGCATAGGCCAGCACCAGCAGGCTGCGCAGCGTGCGGCTGCGCGGCGCCCGCACCAGGCCGTCGTGGCACTGCTGCAGGGCGTCCTGCAGGCGGTCCTGGCGCAGGTACAGGTTGGCCAGGTTCTGCCGGAAGTCGGCGTTGTCGCGCGCCAGCTCGACGGCGTGCAGCAGCAGCCGTTCGGCCTCGTCGGCCCGGCCCGTGCGCGCCAGCAGCAGCCCCAGGTTGCTCAGCGCATCCAGCCGCATGCCATCCAGCTCGATCGCCCGGGCGTACATCACCCCGGCCTCATGCGCCATGCCGCGCTCCAGGCACACATTGCCCAGGTTGTTGTGGAACATGGCCTCGTCGGGCTTGCGCTGGATCGCCTGCCAGATCAGCGCCTGCGCCGTCTCCCACTCTCGACGCTGCGCCGCCAGCAGGCCGCGCAGGTGCAGGGCATCGGCGTACTGCGGCTCGCCCTCGGGGATCTGCAGGTACAGCTGCTCGGCGGCGTCGGCCTGGCCTTGCTGGTGCAGGGCCATGGCTTGCTGCAGCGCGTCTGCGCTGGTCGGCGCATCGGTCGACGTCGGCGCTTCTGGCATGGTGGCGGGAGAAATTCCGCTCATGGATTGGGAGGGATCAGAAGCCAGTCCACGGCTCTGGGCGCCCGACAGGCGTCGGCAGTCCCGTGGGCGTGCGCTGACTGCATTCTTCCGGGATGCTGATGGCGGGGGGCGACCAATTCGCGCCAAGGCGGGTCACAGTTGAAAGCCGAGTTGCTGATGGATTGAAGAAATCGGGCAACAGGCAAGACCTGACCCCTGGTTCCTCTGAACTTCAATCGTCGTCGTAGCCCATCGCGGCGCGGCGCTTGTGCATCGCCTGCGACAGCGTGAACTCCACGGCGCTGGGGCCGTTGGCAGGCTTCTCGATCGCCACGCGAACGTTCGGAATGGGCCGGGGATCGGTGCTCTCCAGGAAGCGGCGGATTTCCTGCACGACCATGCCGAAGTGCCGCTCGTAGACGCGACAGCCGTTCTCGGCCGTGTTGTTCATGATGCTGGGCACCGTGAAAGGCGTGCGGTCGTACATCGAAGCTTCGTACGACGCCGCCAGGCCCGAGAAGCCCACGCACAGGTATTCGTCCGGGTTGCCGATCATGTGGCCGAACTCGTGCGCGATGGCCTGGCGGTCCTCGGCGCCCCATTCGCCCAGGTGCGGCGTGCCCGAGCGCTTGGTCTGCGCATTGGCCTTGCGCTGCGCTTCGCTCACCGGCGCCGTGGGCGCGGCCGTCGCCGGCGGTTGGTGCACCTTCACCTCGTAGTACGGGCCAGGCGTGCCCGGCTTGACCCAGATCAGGTTGAACAGCAGGTCGTACTTGCGCTGGCCGACATAGATGACGGCGCAGTTCCAGGTGGACTCGCAATGCGTCTTCCAGTGCGAGAGAACCTCATCCAGCGGCACATGCGTGGAGGCCCCGACCTTGAAGGAGGCCAGCGCGCGCACGTTCACGACGAAGGCGGTGCCGTGGCGCACGATGCCGAAGTTCACCGTCATCGGAAAGTCGACGTCGTGATTGCCTCCGAACCACTGATTGCAGTACGAGTCGTAGCCCGGCGACGGGTAGTGCAGCGTCTGCTGGCCCTGGATGGACACCAGCCATTCCCCGCTGCCGCGCTCGTGCATGCGGCGCACCGCGAAGTCGGCCACCGCGCGCCCCACGGCCACCCCCTGCGCACGGCGCACGAACATCATCAGCTTGGCCATGCTGTCGGCGCGCACGCTGGTCTTCCAGTCGTCCTTCGACGCCGTCCAGTCGTCGATGGCCTGGCTGAGGGCATCGAGTTGCGTCTTGCCCGGGCTCTTGTCGTACTTCTCCAGCGCCTTGTCGACCTTCTTGAGCAGACCACTGCGCGGCGTCAGGATGCCGCGGCCCGAGTCCTTCATCCATTCACTGTGGTTCATGGCTTCACCTTTTCGGCTGGTCTTGTCGAGTTCAGAACCGCTGCAGGTTCAAGCGGACGGGGAAGGCGCGGATGCACTGCCGGAAAAGCCGTAGCTGAAGCCGTTGTCGGCCACGCTGACGGCGACACCCTCGATCGGCTTGCCTTCCATCATGCGCGTCAGAAACTCCCGGCTGATGTCCGGCAGCATCGTGTTGGTGAGGATGGCGTCGATCATGCGGCCGCCCGATTCGCTCTCGGTGCAGCGCGAGACCACCAGCTTCACCACGTCGTCGCCATACTCGAACGGAATCTTGTAGCGCGCCTCCACCCGCTTCTTGATGCGGTTGAGCTGCAGCTTGACGATCCTGCCCAGCATCTCGTCGCTCAGCGGGTAGTACGGGATGGTGACCAGCCGGCCCAGCAGTGCCGGCGGGAAGATCTTCAGCAGCGGCTCGCGCAGCGCCTTGGCCATGCCCTCGGGGTCGGGCATCAGCTCGGGGTCCTTGCACAAACTCGCGATCAGGTCGGTGCCGGCGTTCGTCGTCAGCAGGATCAGGGTGTTCTTGAAGTCGATGAAGCGGCCCTCGCCGTCTTCCATGAAGCCCTTGTCGAAGACCTGGAAGAACATCTCGTGCACGTCGGGGTGGGCCTTTTCCACCTCGTCGAGCAGCACCACGCTGTAGGGCTTGCGGCGCACCGCCTCCGTCAGCACGCCGCCTTCGCCGTAACCCACGTAGCCGGGCGGCGCACCCTTGAGCGTGGAGACGGTGTGTGCCTCCTGGTACTCGCTCATGTTGATGGTGATGAGGTTCTGCTCGCCGCCGTACAGCGCCTCGGCCAGGGCCAGGGCGGTCTCGGTCTTGCCCACGCCGCTGGTGCCGGCGAGCATGAACACGCCGATCGGCTTGCTGGGGTTGTCCAGCCCGGCGCGGCTGGTCTGGATGCGCTTGGCGATCATGGCCATCGCATGGTCCTGGCCGATCACGCGCTGGCCCAGATGCTCGGCCACCTTCAGGATGGTCTCGATCTCGTTGCGCGCCATGCGGCCCACCGGAATGCCGGTCCAGTCGCCCACCACCGCGGCCACCGCCTGGTAGTCGACCGTGGGCAGGATCAGCGGCGTCTCGCCCTGCAGATCGGCCAGCTGCTGCTGCACTTCGCGCAGGCGGGCCAGGCTGGTCTCGCGCTGCGTCGCTTGATTTGCGGCTGTCATGCCTTCGGCCGCGGCGGCATCGGCAGCAGCGGCTTCCAGGTTGCTGCCCGTGCCTTCGACCGGCTGCACGCCCGCACGCAGCGTGGCGCGCAGGGCCAGCAGCTCGTCGACCAGGGTCTTCTCCTGCGACCAGCGGGCTTCCAGCGCGGCCAGGCGATCGCGCTCGGCGGCCAGCTGGGCGCCGGCCTCGGCCTCGCGCTGGCCGATGTCCACGCCGATGGCCTTCTCGCGGCCGATGATGCCCAGCTCGGTCTCCAGCGCCTCGATGCGCTTGCGACAGTCGTCCACCTCGGCCGGCGTGGCGTGCAGGCTCACCGCCACGCGGGCGCATGCGGTGTCGAGCAGGCTCACGCTCTTGTCGGGCAGCTGGCGGGCCGGGATGTAGCGGTGGCTCAGCTTGACCGCAGCTTCCAGCGCCTCGTCGAGGATCTGCACCTGGTGGTGCTTCTCCATCGTGCTGGCCACGCCGCGCATCATCAGAATGGCGCGCGGCTCGTCGGGTTCGTCGACCTGCACCGTCTGGAAGCGCCGGGTCAGCGCCGGGTCCTTCTCGATGTGCTTCTTGTATTCCGCAAAGGTGGTGGCGCCGATGGTGCGCAGCGTGCCGCGTGCCAGCGCCGGCTTCAGCAGGTTGGCCGCGTCGCCGGTGCCGGCCGCGCCGCCCGCGCCCACCAGGGTGTGGGTCTCGTCGATGAACAGGATGATGGGCTTGGTGCTGCCCTGCACCTCGTCGATCACGCTGCGCAGGCGCTGCTCGAACTCGCCCTTCATGCTGGCGCCGGCCTGCAGCAGGCCGACGTCGAGCGCGCGCAGCTCCACGTCCTTCAGGCTGGGCGGCACGTCGCCGCGCGCGATGCGCTGGGCGAAGCCCTCGACCACGGCGGTCTTGCCCACGCCGGCCTCGCCGACCAGGATGGGGTTGTTCTGCCGGCGGCGCATCAGGATGTCGACCACCTGGCGGATCTCGTCGTCGCGGCCGACGATCGGGTCCATCTTGCCGTTGCGCGCCTGCTCGGTCAGGTCGACGGTGAACTTCTTCAACGCCTCCTGCTTGCCCATGCCGGCCGGGGCGATGGCGCCGCTGGCCTCGCCCGGCGCGCCGGCATCGCCGCCGCCGGTGCCCGACGAGCCGTCGCTGGCGCCCTGGCCGTCCTCGGGCGAGCCGGCGATCAGCTTGGGCAGGGCGTCGCTGATCGCATCCACGCCCAGCTTCTCGAACTGGCGGCTGATCGCGATGAGTGCGTTGCGCAGGTTGCGCGTCTTCAGCATGCCCACCAGCAGGTAGCCGCTGCGCACCACGCGGTCGCCGTAGAGCAGGCTGCCGTAGACCCAGCCCCGCTCCACCGCGTCGGCAATGTTCTCGGCCACGCCGCTGATGCTGGTGGCGCCGCGCGGCAGGCGGTCGAGTGCGGCGGTCAGGTCGCGCGCCAGCGTCGAGGCGTCGACCTGGGCATGGCGCAGCGCGCGCAGCCAGTCGTTGTCGGCGGCCTCGATCAGCTGGGCGACCACGTGTTCCAGCTCCACCGACGGATTGCCGCGCAGCTTGCAGAACACCATCGCCCCTTCCACCGCCTTGTAGGTGGCCGGGTTGAGCTTGCCGAACAGGGCGACGCGGTTGATTTCTGCCATGGCGTGGTGTCCTTCGCTGTGTTGTCAGGAATGAAGTCGGTTGCCGACCAGGTCGAGCGTGGCGGGCCGGCCGGGCGGCGGACGGCCCAGCCAGGTGGTCCAGCCCAGGCGGCTGGCCTGGCCGAGCCGGCAGGGCGGCAGCTCTTCCTTGTCCAGTTCCAGCCGCAGGTCCCAGCCGAATTCCAGGCCCAGGTACTGCTGCACCAGGGCGCGCACCGCCGGCAGGGCACGGCCGGCAGGCAGCAGGTCTTCGAAGGCGGCCAGGCGCAGCGGCCCGATGTGCAGGCGGATGTGGTGCTGGCGGTCGAACACCGCCCGGCCCAGCACCGCACTGGTGCCCAGCTGCGCGGTGGACAGGCGGCGCGAGGCGCGACGCCGGCCGATGCGGCTGCGCTCGGCCTCGGGCAACGGCATCCAGCGGCCGACGAAGGGCTCGACCCGCACCGGCATGCCCAGGAAGCCGCCCAGCAGCTCGGCCAGGCCGTCGGCATGGCGCACCTGGCGCGCCAGCAGCCCGGCGGCGTGCAGCCGGGCGTGGTCAGGCGCGTCGTCGCGGTCGCGCCAGGCAGCGCCGCCGGTGCCGATCAGCGCGCCGACGAAGTCGGCGAAGCGGTCCTCCTGCGGCCGGTCCAGGCTGGCGGCGGGCTGGGCCTGCGCCCAGGCGCGGTAGAACAGCAGCAGCAGGCGGTGGTGGAACAGGTCGGCGAAGCGCTCGAAGGTGTCGTCGGACACCGTCTTGCCGTCCGCGCGCTTGCCCTTGACGTTGAGCCGGCGCTCGCGGGCATAGGCCGTCAGGTGCAGCGGCAGCGGGCCGTTGGGGCCGAACAGGCCGAAGAAGTGCACCTTGATGCGCGGCTTGCCGCCGCGCTCGTCCTGCAGCAGCACGTCGGCCAGCGCGGCCGGTGCGAAGGCCAGGTCGGTGGTCTGCCCCAGGCGCACCGGCTCGTCGGCCGGCCGGCGCGCGGTGCCCAGGCGCGGCTTGTCGGGATGCAGCGCGTCCAGCGTGCGCAGCAGCTGGAAGAAGTCGTGCCGGTGCGGCTGGTCGGCGGCGTCCTGCAGCAGCCGTGCCGCCTGCCCGGCCCGGGTCATCAGCCCACCTTCGCGCTGATCGCACTCCGGTGTGTGCGCTTTGGAGCCGCCATGCGCGCTCACAGGATCGCTCGGCTGCCGCACCGGGGCCTCCCCTGCAGGATGTCGCCGCGGGCCGGCGAGCGCAGCAGCAGCGTGGTGAAGCCGTTGATCGAGACGTGGCGGGCGACGAAGCGCTCCAGCACGCAGCCCAGCAGGAAGGCGCTGGCGCCCTCGAAGGCCAGGTCGTCGACCTCGACGGTGATGGCCACGCCGCGGCCGAAGGTGATCGGCCCGGGCATCGGCAGGCGCCGCACCACCGGCTGCAGCCGCACCGAGCGCACGCCGTCGACCTGGCGTTGCGCGCCGGCGTCGCCGGCCGGCGCATACAGCTGCAGGATCTGGCGCAGCGCGGCCGCGCCTTCCTCGGGGTTGGTGTCGGTCAGCGACAAGTGGTTCAGCGACAGCTGGTTGATCAGCTTCCAGTTCAGGTTGGCCTCGCGCAGCGCCGACAGCGGCCGCGACGGGCCCTTGATCACGTGCACGCTGCGCACCGGCGCGGACTCGGCCAGGGTCAGGTCGCCCTTGGGGTTGCCCACGGGCATCAGCACCGGCAGGTCGCGGTTGGTGCACAGCGCCCGCACGGCGACCTGGCGCAGCGTGGGCGGATAGGGGGCCTCCTGCGGGTCGACCAGCGACAGGAAGACCTCGGAGCCGATGTAGGACGTGCGCGGCCCGTCACGCTGCTGGCGCTGCGACATCAGCCGCGGCTGGCGCTGGCAGGTGTAGTACGCGCCATGGCCCTGCGCCTCGGTGTGGAAGGCGCCGTAGAACGGCAGGAAGCGCCAGCTGCTGTCCGCGCCGCTGCCGTGGCCGGTGACCTCGGTCAGGCTGTGCACCTCGAAGTCCATCGGCCGCGTGCGGTCGGGCACGACGTGGAACTCCGACATGTCGGGGCTGACGTGGATGCGGTCGCAGCGGCGCTCCAGCAGGTTCACCGCCGGCACGCAGTGCAGCGCCAGGCACTGCGCGTCCACCGCCTGCAGCAGCGCGGTGTCCAGCCGCCTGAACAGCAGCACGATCTCGACCTCGGTCTCTGCATGGCGGCGCAGCAGCTCGCCGATGCCTAGCAGGTCGAAGAACAGGAAGCGGTGCGGGAAGCTGAAGTACTCCTGCAGCAGCCGGTAGCCCTGGAAGCCGGGCAGGGTCTCGGGCAGCAGGGCCTCGTCGTCGCCATAGCCGGCGGGTTCGATGTCCTCGGCGTCCAGCACTTCGCTCCAGGCCGCGGGCCGGCGCACCGGCAGCACCAGCGCGCCCAGCGCCTGGCCGCCGGCCAGTTCCACCAGGCGGAAGGCGACCTCGTCGAGCCCGGCGCAGTGCAGGCGCAGGTCGTCCAGCGCCAGCTGCGAGAAGTCGAGCCCCGCGGTGCAGCGCAGGCGGATGCGCAGGCCCGAGCGGTAGCGCCGCCAGGCTTCGGGCTGGCCGGCCAGCGGCAGGTCCGCCGCCTGGGTGAAGTACTCGGCCTGGCTGATCTCCAGCGGCCACAGCGTCAGCGCGTGGGCGGTGCGGAACTCGCAGGCGGTGTCGCTGCCCCGGCCGGGCTGGCCCAGCATCACCGCGCCGCGCGGGATGGTCACGCCCTGGGCCAGCGACGGGTCGTTCAGGTCGGGCTGCAGCTGCGCCATCAGCATCGCCGGCGTGGGCGCCAGGAACTGCGGGTACAGGATCTCCAGCAGCCGCTGGGTGAAGCGCGGGAACTCGGCGTCGAGCTTGAGCTGGATGCGCCCGGCCAGGAAGGCGAAGCCTTCGAGCAAGCGCTCGACATAGGGGTCGGCGACTTCCAGGCCTTCCATGCCCAGCCGGGCGGCGATCTTCGGAAACTGCTGCGCGAACTCGGCCCCCATCTCGCGCAGGTGGCGCAGCTCCTCGTTGTAGTAGCGCAGCAGGCGGGGGTCCATGGCCGTCGGGGAAGGGCGCGTCAGCGGTCCAGTTCGCGCACGGCGACGCGGCCGGTCTCGAGGTCGATCTCGGTGTGCAGCAGCAACTCCAGCGGCACCGGCTGGGCCCACAGATGGCCGCCGATGCGAAAGCCGACCATGTTGTGGTGGTCGAGCTGGCTGTTCGACACCACCGCCTCCACCGTCAGGCTCTCTGGCAGGATGCGCGGCTCGTGGTCCAGGATGGCCTGGTGCACCCGCGCCTGCAGTTCCTGCAGGTCCAGCCCGGAGGTCGACAGGCCCGACAGCGCCGGCAGGCCGAAGTTCAGCACCGAGTGCTGCGCTTGCGGTGCGCCCGACCAGTCCATCTCGCCGTCGGGTGCGGTGGCGTTGAACAGCCACGACAGGTCGCGCAGCACCAGGTCGCGCAGCCGGTGGTCGCGGATCAGCCGGGCGTCCAGCGACTCCGCGCTCGATTCCGGCTGGTCGTCGGTCAGGCGGTCCAGCAGCGCAGGCTGCAGGCGGTCCTGGGCACGCAGCAGGGCCATCGTGGTGGCCGCGGGCTCAGGCGCCGGCGCCGGCGCCGGCGTCGTCCGGCGGCGGGTCGAACACCACGCTGCGCAGGTCCATCAAGCCGATGTCCTGGCTGTCGGTGGTCAGCAGCCGCTGGCCCAGGCCGATGAAGTCGCCCGGTGCGCGCTCGACCCAGTCGGTGCGGCGGGCCAGCGCCAGCGCGTCGCCGGCCGCCAGGTTGGTGCCGGGGTAGCGGGTGGGCACCAGCCCGACGACCTCGCCGCCGTTGGTGAATTCGAAGTGCGCCGGCATCCAGACCGCGTCGCGCAGGTCGGCCGGCGCCTCGATGTCGAAGCGTGCCAGGCGGTTCATCGGCAGCCAGTAGTAGCGGCCGTTGATGATGGCTTCCAGCACCGGGCCGAGCCGGCCGTCTGCATCGGCCAGCCAGGCGAAGGCCTGGCCGTCGGCCTGGCCCGGCACGGCCGGCGCCTGTTCCAGCGCCTGGGCGCGCAGCGCGCGGGCGGCCTCGGGTTCGCCGCGGCCCTCGCGAAGCAATGCCTCAATCAGCAGCGCCACCCAGGCCTCGGGTTCGCCGAAGAGCATCGGCAGCTTCTGCCCGGCGAAGACCTGCTGGCGCAGCGCCTCGCAGGCGATGGCCTCGCGGTAGGTCTGCACCATCGGCAGCGTGGCGGCGTCCAGCTCGCCGGCGACCTTCAGCTGGTTCAGCGCCCGCTCCCACTGGCCCAGCACGCACAGCAGCTGGAACAGGAAGGTGCGCAGCTTCACGTTCTGCGGTTGCGCACGCACCTGGTCGGTCAGCAGCTTCAGTGCCGCGGCCGCATCGCCGTTCTTCAACGCCTGTTCGGCGGCTCGTGTGTCGGCCATCGTGGTTCTGTCCCAAGCTGGCGCCGTCGCCATGCGGGCACCGCGCCGCCCGAGCGGCCGCGCCGGCCGGGCAGACGGGCAGTTGCCATGCCGCCTCCCGGGCCAACGCAGCCCGGGCGCACGGCGGATCAAGCCAGGAGTGCGGCGGCACGCAGCCACCGCGTCGGTGGTATCAGCCGGCCACGTTCTCGGCGATCTTCCACTTGAAGATGCCGGCGCTGGCCACCGCACCCTTGGCGTCCTGCTTGAAGTAGTCGAAGGCCACGGTGGCGAAGTTCAGCGTCACGTTCTCGGTCAGACGGTCCTCACCGCCGGAACCGCCGGTGCTGATGGAGGTGACCAGCACCTGCTCCATCGTGATCTCGATGTACTTGTGCTGGCCTTCACCGGCCTTGCGCACCAGCAGCACGCACTTGTCGATGTGCGAGCCCTTGGCCAGGGCGCCCATCAGCGCCTGCGACGCGCTGTCGATGTACTTGGTGAACGAGATGTCCTGGAAGTTGGCCTTGCCGGCGCCGCCGCCGCCGCCGGTGTGCGAGCTGCCCGACTGCGACATGCCCCAGCTCCAGGCCAGGACGTCGATGTCGCCTTTCGGGCCTTGCGTCTTGTCGCGGGACTCGCCCTTGATCTTGGCGCCCATGTTGATGAACATGTCCATTGCCATGACAAACTCCTTGAATGCCGGCCCTGCTGCGGGCCGATGTTGATCTGCAGGGAGCCCCTGCCGTGGCAGGTGCCCTCAGCCGTGCAGCCGGCTGAGGTTGGGGTGGGGAACGGCGTGGAAAGCGGACGGCTCAGGCCGCCTTGGCCGACGGCAGCTTGGAGACCAGCCGCAGCGACACGGTCAGGCCTTCGAGCTGGTAGTGCGGCCGCAGGAAGAACTTCGACTGGTAGTAGCCGGGGTTGGCCGGGTCTTCGGTGACCTGGACTTCGGCAGCGGCCAGCGGGCGCGAGGCCTTGGTGCTTTCCGAGGAGTTGATCGGGTCGCCGTCGACGTACTGCGAGATCCACTTCGACAGCCAGCGCTCGACCTCGTCACGCTCCTTGAACGAGCCGATCTTGTCGCGCACGATGCACTTCAGGTAGTGCGCGAAACGGCAGGTGGCGAACAGGTAGGGCAGACGCGCGGCCAGCTTGGCGTTGGCGCTGGCATCGGGGTCGTCGTACTCGGCCGGCTTGTGCAGGCTCTGCGCGCCGATGAAGGCGGCGAAGTCGCTGTTCTTGCGGTGCACCAGCGGCATGAAGCCGTTCGAGGCCAGCTCGGCCTCGCGCCGGTCCTCGATCGCGATCTCGGTCGGGCACTTCATGTCCACGCCGCCATCGTCGGTCGGGAAGGTGTGGGTGGGCAGGTTCATCACCGCGCCGCCGCTCTCGATGCCGCGGATGCGCGAGCACCAGCCGAACTCCTTGAACGAGCGGTTGATGTTGGTCGCCATCGCGTAGGCGGCATTGGCCCAGGTGTACTTGCCGTGGTCGGCGCTGCCGGTGTCTTCCTCGAAGTTGAAGGCTTCCACCGGATTGGTCTTGGCGCCGTAGGGCAGGCGCGACAGGAAGCGCGGCATGGCCAGGCCGACGTACTTCGAGTCCTCGCTTTCGCGCAGCGAACGCCAGGCGGCGTACTCGGGCGTGGTGAAGATCTTGGTCAGATCGCGCGGGTTGGCGAGCTCCTGCCAGGAATCCATCTGCATCAGCGAGGGCGATGCGCCGGCGATGATCGGGCAGTGCGCCGCGGCGCCGATCTTGGCCAGTTCGGCCAGCAGCTCCACGTCGGGTGCGCTCTGGTCAAAGTGGTAGTCGCCGACGATCGCGCCGAAGGGCTGGCCGCCGAACTGGCTGAATTCCTCGGCGTAGACCTTCTTGAAGATCGGGCTCTGGTCCCAGTTCGTGCCCTTGTAGCGCTTGAGCGTCTTGCCCAGCTCGGCCTTCGAGACGTTCATCACCCGGATCTTCAGGTTCTCGTCGGTCTCGGTGTTGTTGACCATGTAGTGCAGGCCCCGCCACGCACCTTCGAGCTTCTGGAAGTCGCCGTGGTGGATGATCTGGTTGATCTGGTCGCTGAGCTTCTTGTCGATGGCGGCGATCATCGCCTCAATCGAGGCGACCACGTCGCCGCTGATCAGCTGGGTCTGCGCCAGCGCCTGCTGCGCCAGCGTCTGCACCGCCTGCTCGACCGCGTTCTTCGCGTCGTCGGACTTGGGCTTGAATTCCTTCTGCAGCAGCGACGCGAGGTCGTTGCCTTCGAGGGCGACACCGGCCAGTGCGGTGCTGCTCTGTGCTTCTGCCATGGGGGCTCTCCTGTGTTCTGCGGGGGCTGCTGGCGGGCTCAGGCGTCCTTGGGCTTGGCCGTGGCGGCCAGCGAGCCCAGCAGCGCGGGATCATTCATGAGCTTGCCGATCAGTTCCTCGGCGCCACCCTTGCCATCCATGTAGGTCACCAGGTTCTGCAGCTGCTGGCGCGCGTCGAGCAGCTTGCTCAACGCGTCGACCTTGCGCGCCACCGCATCGGGCGAGAAGTCGTCCATGCTGTCGAAGGTGATGTCGACGTTCAGGTTGCCCTCGCCGGTCAGCGTGTTGGGCACCTGGAAGGCCACGCGCGGCTTCATCGCCTTCATGCGGGCGTCGAAGTTGTCGACGTCGATCTCCAGGAACTTGCGGTCGGCCACCGGCGCCAGCGGGTCGGCGGGCTTGCCCGACAGGTCGGCCATCACGCCCATCACGAAGGGCAGCTGCACCTTCTTCTCGGCGCCATAGAGCTCCACGTCGTACTCGATCTGCACGCGCGGGGCCCGGTTGCGGGCGATGAATTTCTGGCTGCTGCTCATGCTCTTGGCTCCTGGGAAGAAGGCGTGGGGAGTGCGGTTCGCGGTGAAGGGGCGGACGGCAGGCGACGGTTTTCCCCGAATCGGCGCTGCGCGTCAATAGTTCTCGTTGTCGTCGCCGCCGGCCGGATCGAGGCTTGACGGATCGACGCCGACCATGGCGGCAACGCCATGCAGCGCGTCTGGCGCCAATGCCTTGATCAGCTGCAGGAAGTTCTGGCCGATCAACTGCTGGCCGCGGCGCAGGAACAGCTGTGCCGGGTTGGTGGGCTCGGCCTGGTCAAGATAGGCGCAGACCATGTCGATGGCGCGGATCGCCTCCTCGCGGGTGCGCACCGTGCCCGACAGGCCCCGGCTGCCGCCGGCCGGGCCGGGCGCGTCCTGGATGGCGGCGTCGCCCTGACCATCGGCGGCCGTGTCGTCGCCCGCGGCGGGCTCGCCGTCCTCGGCCGGCAGCAGCGAGGCCATGTGCTGGGCCATGGCGTGCAGCGCCCGCAGGTCGGGTGCTGCATCGCCCAGCCGGTCGCCGGCCAGCGAGATCAGCTGGCGTGCCAGCGTGGCCGCCTCGGCAATCTGCGGGCGCAGGGCGGGTTCGCGCCGGGCCACGTCCGCCAGCATCGTGGCCAACTGGGCGCGGCTGGGCGCGGCATCGTCGGCCGCGGCGGGCAACTGGTTCAGTGCCACCAGGGCCTGGCGCACGCTGAAGGCCCCGGCGGCGCGGTCCTGCACCAGCCAGGCCGCGCGCAGGTCGGCCAGGAGTCCCTCGTTGTCGACCAGCGAGGCCAGCACGTTGACCCGGGCATACGGGTCGCCGTCGTCGGGGTCGGGCAGCGGGTGCACCTGGTCCCAGTGCGTGTCGAACAGGCCGTTGAACAGCCGCAGCCCGCAGGCCAGCGCGCCGTAGCCATGCTGGTGCAGCAGGCCACGCATCCACAGCACGGCGATGCGCAGGTCGCGCGTGCGGTCGAGCAGGCTCTCGGCCAGCCCCACCACCGCAGGCCAGTCGGGTGGCTCGGCCGGGCCGAAGGTCGATTCGGGCTTGCCGGCGGCGGCGACGCTGAGCGCCAGGAAGTCGTTGTCGTATTCGAGGTCCGGACCGCAGGGCGATGACTCGTCGGCCAGGGGCTGCAGCCAGCCGGCCAGCTTCTGTTCTTCGGCTTCGAATGCGTGCATGGGAAGGAGGTGGGCCCGCGCGCCGGCACCGGTTCGCGGCGGCGGGATCATGCCAGTGTCTCAGGCCGGTGTGTCAGTGAGAACCCCAGATTGATGACGGCGCCAGAGTGCCGATACCGCGGCCCCCGCAGGTGGGTGGCGGTCGTCCCCTGCATCAGCCGGGTCGACGATGGCGCCCGTTCATCCGCTTCGTTACCATGGGTTGCAACTGGGTGCGGTTGCGGGGGCAGGATGGGCGTTTCTGGACGTGCGGCTGCGCCGCTGGTGGCGGTGCTGGTTGCAGCGGGGCTGGCGTGTGTGGCAGGTGCCAGCCGGGCGCAGGCGGTGCCGCCGTCCGATCCCGCCGGGCGCCCGGTGGTGCCGCGGGCCGAGGACCTGGCCCCGCGCCAGGCGGTGCCGCCCACCGATGCCACCCTGCCCGATGCGCCGCGGTTGCCGCGCGAGCTGGGCAAGCCCGACGACGACGTGCGCATCGAGATCCGGGCCTTTGCCCTCGACCCGTCGGCGCCGCCAGCCCTGGTGGCGGCCCTGCCGGGGCTGACGCAGGACCTGCTGGGCCCCGACAAGGGTTTCGAGGACCTGGCCACCGCCCGTGCCCGCATCACCCGTTTCCTGCAGAGCGAGCTGGGCTACTACCTGGGCCTCGCCTACGTGCCCGAGCAGGAGCTGCGCGACGGCGTGGTGCGCATCGCGGTGCTGGAAGGCCGGCTCGACCGCGTCATCCTGCGCTGGCCCGAGCAGGGCCTGCCGGTGCGGCGCGAGGTGGTGCAGGCCTACCTCGACCGCCTGCGGCCCGGCGCGGTGCTGCTGGTGCGCGACGTCGAGCGGGTGGTGTTCCTGGTCAACGACCTGCGCGGCATGCGCGCACGTTTCGACGTGCAGCCCGGCAGCCGGCCCGGCACCGCCAACCTGGTGGTCACGCCCGAGGCCGAGGGCGTGTGGTCGGCGCGCGCCGATGCCGACGCCAACGGCTCGCGCTTCCTGGGCGTCTACCGGCTGGGCGGCCTGGTGCAGATGAACAGCCCCTTCGGCCGCGGCGACGGCATCACCGCCAACGCGATGGTCTCCCACACCCAGGGCCTGGCCTTCGGCCTGGTGGGCTACAACACGCCGGTGGGCAGCGACGGCATCAAGCTCGGCGGCTCGCTGTCGGCGGTGAAGTACCAGATCGACAAGGCGGTGTTCCCGGCCAACCTGTTCGGCACGGCGATCACGGCCAACGCCTACGGCCTGTATCCCTACGTGCGGGCGCGCAACCTCAACCTCTTCGTCGTCGGCACGCTGGAGCACAAGCAGTACGAGGACCAGCGCAGCGGCACCCGCACCCGCAAGACGGTGGACACGCTGGCGCTGGGCACCACGGGCGACTTCCGCGATGCGCTGCTGGGCGGCGGCGTCAACACCTTCGACGCGACCCTGGTGTCCGGCCAGCGCAGCTTCCAGGAGGGGCCCACGCCGCAGGAGGAGCCCAACCGCTTCACCAAGCTGACGTTCGGCTTCTCGCGCCTGCAGGACCTGGCGTTCGCCGCGCCCTCGCTGCAGAACGCCCGCACCGGCAAGCTGCTGGGCTATGTGTCGGTGCGCGGCCAGCTGGCGCTGCACAACCTGGACACCACCGAGCAGTTCCGCCTCGGCGGGCCCGAGGGGGTGCGCGCCTTCGCCGCCGGCGAGGGCACCGGCGACAGCGGGGTGGTCACCAGCCTGGAGGCCCGGCTGCTGCCGCCCGAGGCGTGGTTCGGCCGCATCGCCAGCGAGCTGGTGCTCAGCGCCTTCGTCGATGTCGGCTGGGTGCGCTACCGCCACAAGCTCGCGGCGGCGGCGGCCGGTGTCGACGCCGAGCCCAACAGCGGCAGCTTCGTCGGCGCCGGGGTGGGCGTGGCCTGGGTGCGCCCGGGCGGCTATGCGCTGCGGCTGAGCCTGGCCGCGCCGCTGTCGGGCACGCCGCGCAGCGACCCCAAGGAACCCAGCGCCCGGCTGTACCTGCTGGCCAGCAAGTTCTTCAACTGATGCCCGCGCGCCACCTGGCGCCGCGGCAAGCCGCAAGGTGATCACGATGCCGACCCCGAAGCGCCTGCCTCTTGCCGCTGCCACCGCTGCTGCCGCCACAGTCCGCCCGCAGCCGACCCGGCTGCCGGCGCGGCGGCCGCTGGCGCTGGCCGCCGCGCTGGCCGTGGCGGCGACGCCGGCCGGTGCCCTGCCCGAAGGCGCCACGCTGCGCTTCGGCCAGGCCCAGGTGCTGCCTGCCAGCGGCGGCCGGCTGGACATCCGCCAGGACACGCTGCGCGCCGGCCTCGACTGGACCGGCTTCTCCATCGCCGCCGGCGAGCGGGTGGTCATCACCCAGCCCGGGCGCGACGCGGTGCTGGTCAACCGTGTCACCGGGTCTGACCCGTCGCGCCTGTTCGGCCAGCTGCAGTCCAACGGGTCGGTGTGGCTGGTCAATCCGCGCGGCATCGTCTTCGGCCGCGACAGCCAGATCGATGTCGGCGGCCTGCTGGCCAGCACGCTGTCGATCCGCAGCGACGACATGGCCGCCGGCCGGCTGCTGCTCAGCCGCCTGCCGGGTGACGGTGCGGCTGGTGGCGGGGCCATCCAGGCCGATGGCCGCATCAGCGCGCCCGATGGCAGCGCGATCCTGGTGGCGCCCAGCCTGAGCCAGGGCGGGCGCATCGACGCGCGGCGCATCGGCCTGGCTGCGGCCACGCAGGTGGAGGTCGACGTCGAGGGCGACGGCCTGATCTTCTTCAACGCCCGCAACGATGGCAGCCTGGCAACCCGGCTGTCGCAGCTGGGCACGCTGCGCGCCGACGGCGGCACGGCCGAGCTGCGCGCCGCCGGCCGCGCCGGCTTCGCGGACACGGTGCTCAATCTGGACGGCGTGGTGCAGGCGCGCAGCATCGGCCGGCGCGAGGGGCGCATCGTCATCGACGGCGGCGACAGCGGCATCAGCCGCGTGGCCGGCACGCTCGACGCCAGCGGCGCCGCCGCGGGTGAGCGCGGCGGCCAGCTCACGGTGCTGGGCGAGAAGCTCGTGCTGACCGGCAGCGCGCGGCTGGACGCCGGCGGCGCCGCCGGCGGCGGCGGCCTGCGCGTGGGCGGTGACCTGCAGGGCGGCAACGCCGACACCTACCGCCCGGCCCAGCAGCTGGTGGTGCAGGCCGGTGCCCGGCTCGATGCCAGCGCCACCCAGCACGGCGACGGCGGCCTGGTGGTGCTGTGGTCGCAGGGGGCCACGCGCTTTGCCGGCAGCGCCGACGCCCGCGGTGGCGCGCAGCGGGGAGACGGCGGCGTGGTCGAGGTCTCGGGCAAGGGCCAGCTGGACTTCCACGGCAGTTCCGACCGCTCGGCGCCGGCCGGGCGTGCCGGCACCCTGCTGCTCGACCCGCTGAACCTGGAGATCGCCCAGAACGCGCCCAACCTGCTGGGCACGGTCGACAACGACCTGGACAGCCTGAACCTGCTGTTCAATGCGCAGCCCGGCAGCGACAGCCGCATCACCGCACTGGCGGTGCAGAACCTGCTGGCCGGCGGCGACGTGCGCCTGGAAGCGGTGCGCAACATCACCGTCAGCAGCGCCATCACCGTGCTCGCCGCCAATGCCGACACCCATGCGCTGACCCTGCGCGCCGGCAACGACGTCATCGTGTCGCAGCCGATCAGCAACAAGGGCGACATCGTGCTGAGCGCCAGCACGCCCGGCTTCACCTACACCAGCCCGGCGCCGGCCAGCGTCACCACCAGTTCCACCACCACCGGGCGCGTGCTGCTGACGGCCGACCTGACCAGCACCGGCGGCCGGGTGGCGCTGACGAACAACGGCGGCACCGGCATCCACCAGGCGGGCGGCACCATCACCACCGGCACGCTGGAGGTCACCGGCGGGCTGGAGATCCCGACGGCGCTGACGCTGGCGCTCACCGGCAACGGCACGACCAGCCTGGGCGCGGCGCTGTCGGGTGCCGGCAGCCTGACCAAGGCCGGCGCCAGCAGCACCCTGGTGCTGACCAGCACCGCCAACAGCCACGGCAGCACGGTGGTGAGCGGCGGCACGCTGCAGGTGGGGGCGGAGGCGGTGCTGGGCGCGGGCGGGTTGACGCTGGACGGCGGGGTGTTGAACCCGACGGTGTCGTTCGACACGGCCCGTGCGGTGGTGCTGGGCGCGGGTGGCGGCACGGTGCAGGTGGGCAACGGGCTGCAGCTGGGGCTGGGCGGGCTGGTGTCGGGCACGGCGCTGGTCAAGAGCAGCGCGGGCACGCTGGCGCTGACGCGCACGGCCGGCGCCAACAGCTACACGGGCGGCACGACGGTCAACGGTGGCACGCTGCAGCTGTCGGCCAGCGGCGCGGCCGGCACGGGCATCATCGCCCTGGGCGCGAACACGCTGGACATCACGAATGCGGCGCAGATCGCCAACCTGGTGACGGTGACCGATGGCGCGGTGATCAGCAGCAGCACGGGCGGCGGCACGCTGACCAACGCGCA